>Ga0247806_10000968_pt1 | contig 15106 bp, 11 predicted proteins | sample UWRJL059202B1_FD_179935 | JGI IMG/M metagenome (GOLD analysis project Ga0247806, IMG submission 179935) | Plant litter microbial communities from Arlington Agricultural Research Station in Wisconsin, United States - UWRJ-L059-202B-1 | ecosystem: Environmental > Terrestrial > Plant litter >... | reverse complement strand
ACTGGAAGAACGTGAACATCGCGCCTCCGTCGGTAGTAACTTCTGGTCCTGATAGCCGCCTGGTGCATTCTGTAACCGGTAACCCAACAAGGTTGGTGTACAGGCCTTCAGCTACCAGCAACGCCGCCAGGAACCCTTATGGTAACGTGATCCTGATCCAGAACACAACCGGCCAGAAAGGTTTCTCTTACAACTTCAGCGCAGGTATTGAAAAACAAACCAAAAATGGTTTCGTGTTCAGTGCCAACTACACTTACGGTAACTCACAGGTGTACAACGAAGCTACCAGCTCGGTTAATACTTCCAACTGGCTGAACATGGAAGCCGTTAGCTCCAGGAACAGCCTTCCTTTGGCAACATCTGATTTCGATATGGGCCACAGGATCTTTGCTTTGGCTTCCAAGAAATTCACTTATTTCAAAGGACATATGGCCACCACCGTTTCATTCGTTTACAACGGTCAATCCGGTAGCCCTTACAGTTATGTAATGAATGGTGCAGCCTTCATCGGTGATGGCGGTACCCTGAATGACCTGATGTACATCCCGGCCAGCAGGGCTGAAATGGATGCTATGTCTTTTGTTACCAACGGTGCGCTTACACCTACACAACAAAAAGACCAGTTTGAAGAATTCATCCAGTCTGATAAATACCTGAGCAAAAACCGCGGTAAATTTGCGGAACGCAATGGTGCAAGGGCTCCTTTCACCAACATCGTTGATGCGAACATCCAGCAGGATTTTTCTATCAAGACCGGTGCAACAAGGCATACCTTGTCAGTTCGTTTCGACATCTTCAACCTGACCAACCTGATCGACAAAAATGCAGGCCGTCAATACTTCTTCAACTTCGACCAGGCAGTTGTATTGAACGTTTCCAACTTCACCGGCACCACGCCTAACTACAGGTTCAACAAACCTGCTGATAACAAGGTGGGTGTGATCAGCGATGGTATCTCTGCTTTCAACAGCAGCCGCTGGAACGGCCAGTTGACCGTTCGTTATTCTTTCTAATTAAGACCGACTTTGATACAAAAAATCCCTTGCCATGGCAGGGGATTTTTTATTGTCTGAACCGGGATCAGGCTGATTAACTGATTGTCCTGTTGGGTTTATAAACCTGGTGTATTTTTTAATTTATTCTTCTTGCTTATCATGAGTTCTTCTTCATCTAAAAAATTCATAACTCATAATTCATAACTCATAATTGTCTACCTCCCCCAACCCCATTTCAAAAACTCCGGGAATGCTTTCGCCCAGGTAGGTACATCGTGGCGGCCGTCGGGTAATTGTAAAAAGTGAATGTCTTTTCCGTTTACATAACCCTTCTGTTCCAGTTCGCCGATGAGGGCGAGCGTATCGTCGATCGAATCGATGATGCCGTTGTTGTTGCGGTCGGCCACTTCGTCGAGCGTGCCTACTTCAAAAAAGAAGCTGAGCCAGGGCGCATAGGTACCCTGCCTTACCTGGCGGTGCATGATGCGGTCCTTGTTTTCATCGAAATCTTCTTCGTCCTGGTCCTTATCGCGCCACCACAGCGAACCGCTGAACACCCCTGCCTTGGAAAATTCCATCGGGTGGTTCCATACGATGTCGAGGGCACACAAACCGCCGAGTGAAAAGCCGGCAAAGGATTTATCTCGGAAAGAAAGTACCGCGTAGCTTTTGCGGATAAAAGGCAATAGTTCTTCGAATATGAAGCGGTTGTATAATTCGGCCTTGGCGCCCCGGCCTTTGTAATCGAGTATGTTGGCGGTGCCGTATTCATTTTTCCTGTCGGCAGCGCAATGGATGCCTACGCAGAACAACGGTTGCATCGGCCCGGTTTCGTATAAGGTTTCGAGGATGTTTTCAAAGCCCATGGTCACCAGGTCCTGCCCGTCATTGATCAGCAGCAGGCTCACTTCGGATGCGGCTGCCGGTCGATCGGGCAAATAACAATCCACGATTACCTCTCTTTTTAAAAACTCCGAATCAATAATATGATGATCTACCATTAACGACGTGGTTCTCTCCTTTGGCATTCGTCAAAAATAAGAAAAGAAGCAATGGGATTTAATATTGAAGATTTAATATTGAAGATTTTCTTCTAACACCTGCCTGTTTTCAGGTAATGTATACACTTCATTTTAAAAATATAAGAGGGAAGATGGCAGATAGAAGATTTCCACCGTTTACTTGTTTATCTTTTGTTTCAGCAATAGCCTGAATACTGCTTGTAACAACTTTCTAAATTTCGTCTTAAAAAAATTCGTGTAATTAGTGTAATTCGAACAATTCGTGTAATCACCATATTAATTTGTTTTATTGCCTATGAAAAAATATATTTGAATACGTTTCTAACAAACGGCCTTATCTATTAAAAATAAATCAACATTTATGAAGAAAATCGGCGTATTATTTGGGAAGGAAAGAAGTTTCCCCGAAGCTTTCATTGAAAGGGTGAACAGCAAAAATATTGACGGCATCCGGGCAGAAGCTGTTCGCATCGACAAAGTGATGCAGGGAGAACCCAGCGGTTACGCGGTGATCTTCGACCGCATTTCACAGGACGTACCTTTTTACCGCGCGTTTTTAAAGAACGCCGCGCTGTGCGGAACCACCGTTATCAACAATCCTTTCTGGTGGAGCGCCGATGAAAAATTCTTCAATAATTGCCTGGCCACCAAGATAGATGTGCCCGTTCCAAAAACAGTGATCCTGCCTTCGCATGAGCTGCCCGATGATACCAGTGCCGAATCTTTTTCCAACCTCGCCTACCCGCTCGACTGGGAAGGCATCTTCAATTACATCGGCTTCCCGGCTTACATGAAACCTTTTGCCGGCGGTGGCTGGAAAAGCGTTTACCAGTTGAACAGCCTCGAAGAATTTTTTGAAAAACATGCTGAAACCGAACAGTTGGTGATGATGCTGCAGGAAGAGATCAAGTTCGAAGAATATTACCGTTGCTATTGCATCGGCGGAAAATATGTACGCATCATGCCGTACGAACCCCGCAACCCGCACCACCTGCGTTACGTGGCGGATTTCAAACCTTCTCCGGAACGTTACAAACTGATGGAGGACATAGTGCTCCGCATCTGCCATTACCTGGGTTATGATTTCAATACCGTGGAACTGGCGGTAAGGGACGGTGTTCCTTACGCAATTGATTTCTGCAACCCGGCACCCGATGCGGAAGTAACCAGCGTTGGACAGGAAAACTTCGACTGGGTAGTGGAAACGGCTGCCACCTACGCGATAGAAAAAGCGCAGGAGCATAAAGACAACCAGGACAACCTGACCTGGGGCAAATACATCAGCCACAGCGCCGCTAAAAAGAAACTGTATTAATCCCTAACGGTGCATCGTAAACGCACAAACCAATAACTGCAATATATGGGCATTTTATCCTACAAACATTTCACCCTGGGCGTTGAGGAAGAGTATATGGTGATCGACCCGGTAAGCCGGGAATTGAAGAGTCACGAACAAAAGATCGTACACGAAGGCCATAAAGTGATCAAGGACAAGGTAAAGGCAGAAATGCACCAGGCTGTAGTGGAAGTGGGCACTGATATCTGCCAGGACATCGACGAGGCTTTCATGGACGTAAGTACCCTGCGCAAAACCATCAGCACTATTGCCGGCGACCTCGGCCTGTGGATCGGCGCTTCGGGCACGCATCCCTTCAGTCACTGGGAAAGCCAGCTCATCACCGATCATATCCGCTACAGCGAGATCGTGAACGAACTGCAGGAAGCCGCCCGGAGCAACCTTATTTTCGGGCTGCACGTGCACGTAGGCATGGAGAACCGGGAGATGGCCATTCACATCGCCAACAGCGCCCGTTATTTCCTGCCGCACATTTATGCCCTCAGCACCAACTCTCCTTTTTGGGAAGGCAGGAAAACGGGTTATAAATCTTTCCGCACCAAGGTTTTCGACAAGTTCCCCCGCACGGGCATTCCCGATTATTTTGAAAGCATAGAAGCGCATGATAATTATGTGAAGCTGCTGGTGAAAACCAATTGCATCGACAACGCAAAAAAAATATGGTGGGACCTGCGCGTACATCCTTTTTTCAACACCGTGGAATTCCGCATTTGCGATATCCCGATGACCGTGGAAGAAACCATTACCATCGCGGCTTTGTTCCAGGCCATCTGCGCAAAATTGTACAAGCTGAAAAGCCAGAATCTCAACTTCATGATGTACTCCCGCGCGCTGCTGAATGAAAACAAATGGCGCGCAGGCCGCTACGGCATCGACGGCAACCTGATCGACTTTGGTAAAGAAATGGAGGTAAATACCCGCGTACTTATTTACGAATTGCTGGATTTCGTGGACGATGTATTGCCGCACCTCGGCAGCCGCCACATGGTGAACAACGTGCACAAAATGCTGGAACAGGGCACCGGCGCCGACCGCCAGTTAAAAGTATATGAAGAAACAGGCAGCCTGCCCGCAGTAGTGGATTATATTCACGATAATTTTTTATACGGGCTGTAGGCCGATCTTATAAATAAATTATACTAAAAAAGGCTTCTATTTAAGAAGCCTTTTTTATAGTGACCGCGTTAGGATTCAAACCTAAAACCTTCTCATCCGTAGTGAGATGCTCTATTCAGTTGAGCTACGCAGCCATTCCGATTTTCGGACGGCAAAGATAAGGAAAAATATTTTCTGTACAAATGTTTACTGTTTTTACCACGAGAATTTTGAAATGTATTGAAGCCCAAAAAGAAAATGTTTTAAGAATTGCTTCCTCTACTCCCAGGGAAAGTGATCAATCAACCTTAATTGGGGGCGGGCCGCCCGCCTGCATTTCCGGGAATAAGTATTTCTCGATCCGTTTTTCACCATTTTTTTTATCCAGGTAATAAATCTCCCATTTGTCTACATCAATTCTTATCTCTTCAGTGATTGCAGCTTGTCATACATAACCCGTCCTGATTTAATTACAGTCATTGCTTGAATTTCTCATTTACAGACATGAGGAAATTTACGCAAACATCTTTAAATTTATCATACCGGGTAAAAATTTCCACAGCCCCATTTCAGTACCAGCTATTAATTACAGGTACATTTTTTGTGGAATGTTTTACCTGTTTTGTAAGCGAGTGAACCTGCAACACCTTAACCCATCGCTTGTTACCAAAGCTGTTATTCAATTATGATCCTAATCGTTGACGACAGGCCGGAGAATATTTTGTCTTTAAAAAGTATCCTCGACCTGCACTCCTTTCCCGTGGACACAGCTTTGAGTGGTGAAGAAGCGTTGAAAAAAACGCTGAAGAACAGCTACGCACTGATCATCCTCGACGTGCAAATGCCCGGCATGGACGGCTTTGAAGTAGCCGAAGTTTTATCAGGCAATAATTTGACACGCGATATCCCCATCATCTTTTTATCTGCCGTCAACACCGAAAAAAAATTCATCACGCAAGGCTATTCCTCCGGTGCCATCGACTATATCGTGAAGCCCATCGATCCCGATATCCTGTTGCTGAAAGTGAAAACCTTTTACCGGCTGTACGAACAGAACCGCGAACTGAACATCATGCAGGGACACCTGAAATCGGAAGTGGAATTCAGGAAAAAAGCACAGCAGGAAACCCAGGAAAAAGCACAGGAACTGCATTCCATCCTCGAATCCATCCCACAAATCGCTTTTACCGCCACGCCTTCGGGCAGCATCGATTTCGTGAACGACCAGTGGTATAAATACGCAGCTTCCACCATCCGTTTTCCGGAAGGTCACCCCGACGATCCGGGCATACAGGATCAGTGGATGCAGGCGGTGGAAAAAGGCGAACAGTTTGAAATGGAAACCCGCATAAAAAAGATCCGCTACGGCGATTACCGCTACCACCTCCTGCGCGCCATACCGGTGAAGGAAGACAACAAGATCGTGAAATGGGTAGGCTCTTTTACCGACATCGAAGAACAGAAACAGGCGATCAAACGCAAGGATGAATTTTTAACGATCGCCAGTCACGAACTGAAAACCCCGCTCACCAGCATCAAAGCTTACGTGCAGTTACTGGAACGCATCATTCCCAAAGAAAGCAACACTATCACCTACGTGGAAAGATCGCTGTTGCAAGTGAACAAACTCGACAGCCTGATCAACGACCTGCTTGACCTTTCGAGGATTGAAAGCGGCAAACTGAAATTTGAACTCGAAGAAATAGAATTCGAACCCTTCCTTTCCAACAGCCTGGCCATGTTGCGGCAGATATACACCGAACAGCAGATCGTACGCATCGGCGAAGCACCGGTAAAGATCGATGCCAACGCCCTCCGGCTGGAACAGGTGATCATCAACTTCATCAGCAACGCGATCAAATACGCGCCGGAATCCACCACCATTAACGTGATCACGGAAGTGAGGGACGACAACAAGCTCTACGTGGCCGTACAGGATTTCGGCATCGGGATCGACAAGGAAAACCAACAAAACATTTTTACCAAGTTCTTCCGCGTCAACGAATCGGGCACACATGTCACCGGCCTCGGCATCGGCCTGCACATCTGCGCCGAAATACTGAAACGGCATCACGCGGAATATGGCGTGGAAAGCACACCAGGCAAAGGTTCCACCTTCTATTTTATTTTACCGGTTACCGATAACATCAACCCATCCTAACAACCAACTGACTTATGCAAACATCCCTGAAACGAAATTTACTCATCGGCTTCAGCATCTCCATGGTTATCCTCATCGCCAGTTCTGCGGCCTCCTTTGTGAGCATCCGCAACCTGTTGCAAAGCAGCGACCTGGTAGAACATTCCAACAAAGTGGTGATCGATCTGAATGAAACGCTGTCGCTGATGAAAGATGCCGAAACCGGCCAGCGGGGTTTCCTCCTGAGCGGCAACGAGATCTTTTTACAACCGTACAATGGTACGCTGGCGAAAGTGAACAACAAGGTGGAAAAGATAAAAGAGCAAACCAAAGACAATCCCAAAATCCAGCAATCTTTGGTGGACCTGGGCCAGATGGTGGACAAACGCTTCACCATGCTGCAGTTCCTGATCAACGAAAAAAGAGCCGGCAAACCGATCCCGGAAGCGACATTGATGGAAGGAAAGAACAATATGGACAGCGCGCGCCGGCTGATCGCCGGCATGGTGTACCAGGAAACGACGCTGTTGAATGCAAGAACGGAAAGACTGAACCGCTTTTCTTCCTTCACCCCTATTATGATCGTTGCGGCCGCCTTCCTTGCACTGCTGATCACCGTCCTGTTCTATGTAAAATTAAGAAAGGATATTTCGGATAAGATTGCCCTGCAGGAAGAACTACAGGCAAAGGACATAGAAACGGCGGAACGCATTAAAGTGATCGACTCCATCGCCAATAAAATATCTTCCGGCCAGTACGAAGTGCGTGTATCCGATACCGAGAGTGACAACCTGGGCAGCCTCAGCGCTTCGCTCAACAAAATGGCAGAATCACTGGACATTTCTTTTAAAAAATTATCGAAGAGTGAGTGGCTGCAAAGCGGCATTGCCAAACTCAATGAATCGGTGATCGGCGACGAGCAGATGGAACTGGTGACGGAAAAGATACTCACGTTTATTGCCGGTTATACCGGCAGCCTGGTGGGTGCCATTTACCTGAAGGTAGAAGACGGCTTGATCCTCGAAAACAGCTTTGCCCTCGGCAGCAAAGTGCGGCAGAATTTTTCTATGGGCGAAGGCCTGGTAGGCGAATGCGCGGTGATGCAAAAAGATATGTTGCTGAGCGACCTTAACGATGACTCCTTTAACATCAGCTTTGCATCGGCTGAACTGAAACCCGTATCGGTATTCATCTTTCCCGTATTCTTTGAGCGGCAGTTGAAAGCCGTGGTAGAACTGGGCGCCCTGCACAATTATACCGACAGGGAAATACAATATTTAAAAGACGTATCGCAAAGCATCGGCACCATCATCAATACGGTGCAGAACCGGCAGAACGTGCAGATGCTGCTGGAACAAACGCAGCAACAGGCCGAAGAACTGATGACGCAGCACAAGGAACTGGAGAACATGAATGCCGAACTGGAAGCACAGTCGGAAGAATTACAGGCTTCCGAGGAAGAACTGAAAGTGCAGCAGGAAGAATTACTGGAAACCAACAGCATACTCGAAGAACGCTCCTCGTTGCTGGAAGACCGCACCATGCAGGTACAGCAAAAGAACCGCGAGATCGAAAAGAAAATGGAAGAACTTGCTTTGTCTACGCGGTACAAATCCGAGTTCCTCGCCAACATGTCGCATGAACTGCGTACACCATTGAATTCCATCCTGCTGTTGTCGAGATTGATGGCGGAGAACAATGAAAAGAACCTCAGTCCCGACCAGGTGCAATACGCGCAGGTAATACAAAGTTCGGGCAATGGCTTGCTGGAACTGATCGACGAGATCCTCGACCTTTCCAAGATCGAATCCGGCAAAATGACCGTAGAGATCGAACCCGTGAACACAGGCGACATCGTGAACGACATACGCCGCCTCTTTGATCCCATCGCGCAGCAAAAAAATATTGGCTGGGAGGTAAATGTTGATGCCAATGTACCCGCGCAGTTTGAAACAGACCGGATGCGGCTGGAACAGATCTTAAAAAATTTGTTGTCCAACGCCTTCAAATTTACCCAACAGGGGCAGGTACAGTTAACCGTTAGTGTGCCCGCAGATCAGCCTGCTTCCCTTTGTTTTACGGTAAAGGACAGCGGCATCGGCATCGCGCAGGAAAAGCAGCAGCTTATATTCGAAGCCTTCCAGCAGGAAGATGGCTCCACGCGCCGCAAGTACGGCGGTACCGGGCTCGGATTGTCCATCAGCCGCGAATTATCCAAACTCCTCGGGGGCCGCATCACGCTGAAAAGCGAAACCGGTAAAGGCAGCGAGTTTAGTGTGTGCATTCCCGTTAGTAAGGGCATTGCGCTGGCAGACAAACCGGCGCCGGTGGCTGAAATAAAACCAGCCGCGGTACCCGAACCCGAACAGCAGCCGAAAGAGACCGTGGATAATTATACGGCCATCAATATCCCGCCCGAAATTCCCGACGACCGCGACGCCATCGTTCCCGGCGACAACGTGATCCTGCTCATTGAAGATGATACGGCCTTCGCAAAAGCGCTCCTGGATTATACCCGTAAAAAAGGTTACAAAGGCATCGTGGCGGTAAGGGGCGACACCGGCATAGAAATGGCCAACCGCTACAACCCTACCGGCATATTGCTCGATATTCAGTTGCCCGTAAAAAACGGCTGGCAGGTAATGGAAGAGTTGAAGAAAAACCCGGCGACCAGGCATATACCCGTGCACATCATGTCCTCCTTCCAGGTGAAAAAGCAAAGCATGCTGCAGGGCGCGGTGGATTTCATCAACAAGCCGGTGGCCTTCGAACAACTCAACACGGTATTCGATAAACTGGAGTTCGTGTTGAGCAAGCAGGAGAAAAAAGTATTGATCGTGGAAGATAATTTCAAACACGCCAAAGCCCTCGCTTATTTCCTCGGCACCAATAAAGTCAACACTTCCATCAATCATACCGTAGACGAAAGCATCAGCGCATTGCAGAACAAGGAAGTGGATTGCGTGATCCTCGATATGGGCGTGCCCGACCTGAAAGCCTATGAATTGCTGGAATCCGTGAAGCAGAACAAAGGCCTGGAAGATATACCCATCATCATCTTCACAGGCCGCAGCCTTTCGCAGCCCGAAGAGTTCAGGATACGGCAGTATGCAGATTCGATTGTGTTGAAGACGGCCCATTCCTATCAACGGATACTCGACGAAGTTTCCATCTTCCTCCACCTCATGGAAGGAAAAAATTTACCGGGCACCCGCATCGGTGATGGTGGCGGGCTGATGGAGAATGTACTGCGCAATAAAAAAGTATTGCTGGCAGATGATGATGTGCGCAACATCTTCTCCATGACCAAGGCGCTGGAAAAACACAACATGACCGTGATACCGGCGATGGACGGTAAAGAAGCGCTGGCCTTGCTGGAAAAAGATCCGGTGGTGGACATTATATTGATGGACATGATGATGCCCGAGATGGACGGTTACGAAACCATCAAGGCCATCCGAAACGACCGGAAACTGAAAAACATTCCCGTGATCGCGGTAACGGCTAAGGCCATGACGGGCGACCGGGAAAAGTGCATTGCTGCCGGCGCTTCCGATTATATTTCAAAGCCGGTGGATATCGACCAGCTGGTATCTTTATTGCGTATCTGGCTTTACGAAAAAGGTTATTAAGAAATCGTTATGAAAAAAGAGAAGAACATCCTTATCATCGATGATGACGAACGCAATATTTTCGCGTTGAAGGCCGTGTTACAGGCGCGGGGATTCACCTGCTATTCCGGTACCGGCGCGAAAGAAGGGCTCGACCTGCTGGCCGTGAACAGCCGCATCGACGTGGCATTGATCGATATGATGATGCCCGATATGGACGGTTATGAAATGATCTCCGTCATCCGCAACAACCCTTCCTTACGGCAGTTGCCGCTGGTAGCCGTTACCGCGCAGGCCATGCTGGGTGACAAGGAAAAATGCCTGGCCGCCGGTGCCGATGATTATGTATCGAAACCCATTAACGTTGACAAACTGGTGCAAATACTGGAACCTTATTTTTCTTAAGCAATGACGGGAAACTTTAGACTGGAACAGGCCGAACTGGAAGAACTGCTTAACCTGCTGGTTGAAAAATACGGCTATGATTTCACCCTGTATTCCCGCGCTTCGCTGTACCGCAGGATCATGTCGGCAGCGGTGAGGGGAAAGTTCAGCGACTTTGCGTCCCTGAAACTGCGGCTGGCCACCGACCCGGCTTATTTTTACAGCTTCGTGGAAGAGGTTACCGTGAACGTGACGGAGATGTTCCGCGATCCGCAGTTCTACAAAGCGCTGCGTGAAAAGATCATCCCCATACTGGCCACCTACCCGCTGATCCGCATCTGGCATGCCGGCTGTTCCACCGGTGAAGAAGTGTACTCGATGGCCATTTTATTAAAGGAAGCGGGCCTGCTGCACAAATCTATTTTATATGCCACCGACCTCAACCAGTCGGTAATTGAATCGGCGCGATCGGGTATTTTCAACATCGGCAGCATGCAACGCAATTCGGAAAACTACATTGCATCGGGGGGCAAGGCCGATTTCTCCACTTACTACCGTGCCAATTATAACCTGGTGAAATTCGATGAATCGCTTTCGGCCAGGATGGTATTCTCCATGCACAACCTGGTATCGGATGCATCCTTCAACGAATTTCAGCTCATCATGTGCCGCAACGTGCTCATCTATTTTGAAAAACCTTTGCAATCGAAAGTACTGGAGCTGTTCGATAAAAGCATGGACACGCTTGGCTTCCTGGCGCTGGGCAGCAAAGAATCACTTAAATTTTCAACCATTGCGCCCCTGTACAGCGCGGTTGATGTAAAAGAAAAGATATGGCGCAGGAAGAAATGAACGACAACGGAAGGTTGATCGCTATCGGCGGTTCCTCCGGCAGCCTCGACCCGATGATGAAAATATTAGGCCTGCTGCGGCCCGGCTTTTCCATACCCATCATTATCATTATGCACCGGGGTGCAGACAGTGATGACAGTCTTGCCCAGGTATTACAGTCCCGCACCAAACTGGCGGTAAAAGATGCCGAAGAAAAAGAACCCATTAAACCCGGCTTTGTTTATACCGCACCGGCAGATTATCATGTGCTGGTAGAGAACGACCACAGCCTTTCGCTCGATGTTTCAGAAAAAGTGAATTACAGCAGGCCCAGCATCGATGTGACTTTTGAATCGGCGGCGCTGGTGTACCGTGACAAGCTGACCTGTATTATTTTATCGGGCGCCAATGCGGATGGAGCGCTATCGGGTGCTTATGCAGAAGAGCTGGGCGCCGGCATCCTTGTACAGGATCCTGCAACCGCCGGCGTTTCCTTTATGCCCGAGCGCGCACTGGCCGTGTTGAAAAATGCGAAGGTGTTAACAGTAGAAAAGATCGCTGTTTGGCTGAACGAATTACAATAAACTTATTTCACTCCTTCGTTCAATGCAGATTTGATCGTGGATTCGAGCTGGTCGATGTCGAAAGGTTTTTTGAGCATGTAGTCGGCACCGGATTCCTTTGCCAGTTCTTCCACGTGGCTGTTGGCGCTGAAAAAAACGACAGGTATCTTTGAAAAGGCGGGCGTTGCTTTTATTTGCTGGATCGCTTTTACGCCGCCGATGTCGGGCAGCCAGTTGTCCATCAATATCACCTGCGGCTTGTAAGTTTCAATATCCTCCTGCAGGCTCCGGCAATCGCTTTTGCACAAAACCTCAAAGCCCCTCATCTTTAAAATAGTCGTGCAAACATCCAGGATGTCTGCATCATCGTCGTACAATAAAACCTTTTCCTTCATGAGAGATAATGCCCTTTGAGTTTTGCGTAAAGATACCAAACAAAACTGTTATTCAATGATTTAAGATTAGTATTGAACGCAGCAAAACTACGCTGGCAGCGCAGGTAGCAATTGTGTAAATTAAAAGACGCCTGGTTTACCAGTTAAGGATTAAAGCAATACTTTTGGAGGAATCCCATGCTTAACATATTTTATACATTATGAAGATCCAATGCTGGTCGGTTGGCAAATCGCATGAAGCCTATGTAAAAGAAGGTATTGAACTTTTTACCAAAAGAACAGGCAATTATTTTCCTGTTGCCTGGCAGATCATAGCGCCTCCCAAAAATGCTGCGGTGTTGAATGAACCCGACCTCAAAAAAAAGGAAGCCGAACAGGTATTGTCCATGTTGCAAAAAGAAGACTATCTTATTTTGCTGGATGAAAGGGGCAAACTGATCAAAAGCGAAGGACTGGCAGAACTGTTAACCGCAAGGGCCAACGACAGCACCAAACAGATCATATTTTTGATCGGCGGCGCTTATGGTGTAAGTGAAACGGTGATGGCCAGGGCCAATTATACCTGGAGCCTTTCGCCGCTCGTGTTCCCGCACCAGTTGGTAAGACTGATGTTATCGGAGCAGTTGTACCGTGCGTGTAGTATTATGCGGAATGAGAAGTATCATCATAGCTGAATGAAGGGTTGAACATTGTTGAAAATAGTTGAGGCTGTTGAAGGAGGCATTTTGGTTTAGAAGGTTAAGAGGGTTTAGAAAGTTTAGTAGATTTGCAGCGCTATATCAAGTATCAAGTATCAAGTATCAAGTATCAAGTATCAAGTATCAAGTATCAAGTATCAAGTATCAAGTATCAAGTATCAAGTATAACCTTAACTTCCCCCGATGAACTTTGCAGATACCCCGTTTACCATTGGATTGATCGTGGCCAATGTCATTTTTTCTTTGATCGGCTTTTCCAATGCCGCACTGGTGGATAAAACGATCATGTGGCCCTACCGCGTGGCGCGTGAAAAACAATATTACCGGTTCCTCACGTCGGGTTTTTTACATGCCGATTTCATACACCTGTTCTTCAACATGTTCACGCTCTATTTTTTTGGGCGCAACCTTGAACTTATATTTTCTTTTTACGGCCTGGGCGGCAACATCGCTTACCTGGCGCTTTATTTCCTGGCACTGATCGTTTCGGATATCCCGAGTTTTATAAAGCACAAAGATGATTATCATTACAGGGCTTTAGGCGCATCCGGCGCGGTTTCGGCGGTTATTTTCGCTACGATCGTTTTCTCGCCCTGGAGCAGCATTTATATTTATGGCGCGCTTAAGATCTCTGCCGCTTTGTACGCAGTGTTGTACATCGTGTACTGTATTTATATGGGTAAACGTGGTGGCGATAATGTAAACCATGATGCGCATTTATGGGGCGCCCTGTTCGGACTGGCCTTTACACTGGCGCTGGTAGCCGCCATGAAACCTGAATTGTTCAGCGGCATCATCGAGCAACTGAAGCACCCAAGCCTTTTAGGAAACTAAAAACCTGAACTGCAATACGCGGGTTGTTTTGTCTTTTATTTTAAACCGGTCATCGATCCGCATACCCACCACCCAGGCGATTTTTTTATCCATTTCCAACACCCACAGGTTTTCTTTCTGGGTAAGCGATAATTTCTGGTCGCTTAAAAAACGGCCAAGCTTCTTTTTTTTCTGCATGCCCAGCGGGTAAAAATAATCGGAGGTTTTCCATTTGCGCAACAGTAAAGGCAATTGGATCGTACCGGCATCAAAGCTGGCGGTATGTGCTCCTGCAGGGATCGCATCGTTTGCTGTTGTAGCTTTTTCTTCCCATTCGATCGTGCCGGCACTGAATGAGAGTTTGCCTTTTGTTGTTTCGATGAGGAGGTGTTCGGCCTGCGTTGTTGCCAGCGGTGCAATGATGAGCCAGTTGCGGTTTTTGATCACGCGGTGCGTAGCGGAACTTACATACTTGCCCGTTCCGGCGGATAATAAAGCGATCACTTCTTCTGTTTGCTGTGCGGTAAAACCGAAATCTTTGATCAACTCGTAAACGATCGTTGACAACGGCACTACCTTTTGCAGTTTTAAAACCGGTACGTGCACCTCATTGCCTTTGTACTCCTTTAATTTTTTAAGTCTTGCCTCCACGGCCTCGCGGTACAGCAAGGCGCTTTCCTTAAAGCGGTGGATGTTGCGCAAAACATTCTCCTTCGCTTCGGGATATACGTTGCTGATAGCTGGCAACAGTTCGTTGCGGAAATAGTTACGCGTATAATCATTGGAAAGGTTGCTGCTGTCAGTTACATATTCCAGTTGATTTTCGGTTGCGAAAATTTCCAGTTCGGAGCGGCGTGCAAAAAGCAGGGGCCGCACCAGTTTTCCCTGCCTGGCCGGAATGCCTTTCAATCCATTGATGCCCGTGCCCCGGAAGAAATTCATCAACACCGTTTCCACATTATCGTCGGCATGATGCGCCGTGAGGATGTAGTTCAGTGAACTTGCCGCATTGTCCAGCAATTCATGGAACCATTGGTAGCGCAGGTTCCGCGCTGTTTCTTCAATGGATGTTTTTTGTATGGCGGCTATGCTTTTGGTATCGAAATGTTTCACGAGCGTTTTTACCTGGTAACGAACGCCGAGTTTTTCTACAAACTCCATGTCGCGGTCGCTTTCGTTGCCGCGCAGGTGAAAGTTGCAGT
>Ga0247806_10000967_pt1 | contig 15108 bp, 13 predicted proteins | sample UWRJL059202B1_FD_179935 | JGI IMG/M metagenome (GOLD analysis project Ga0247806, IMG submission 179935) | Plant litter microbial communities from Arlington Agricultural Research Station in Wisconsin, United States - UWRJ-L059-202B-1 | ecosystem: Environmental > Terrestrial > Plant litter >... | reverse complement strand
CCGCGCTGCAGACCTCGCTGGACACCTTCCACACCATCGGTCTGTGGGGCGTCGGCATCGGCGTCGGCTTCATCCTGATCAGCTTCGTGATCTCGAAGTGGTCGAACGGCGTCAATGACCCGAACAACCACCCGGGACCGTCGCTGACCGACGCGGGCCGCGAAGACGGCAACGTCGCCAAGCCTTCGGCGACCACCACCGGCTGATCCTGATCAGCCGTGAAAACGGAAAGGGCGGAGCCTCGCGGCTCCGCCCTTTTTGTTTGGCGCTATCGCTCGCGACGCGGTCGCTCGCGGCTTGAGCACGGAATGGCGGAAATCGCCTTCGTCGCCGGAGTCTCCCGAATCCGTCCGCGGCGTCGTCGAAGTCACCGAAAAACGGTCGTCGAAATCTCACCAACCGGAAGCGGAGGCGCGCCCCCGCGCTCAAGCCCCGAGCGATCCCGTCGCGAGCGGTAGCGCGCCGCTTCAGCGGCCCTAGAAAGTCTTGCGAACCTGGAAGAAGAGCCAGGGGCTCATTTTGGTTCGCCGGACTTCACGGGTCACGACCGGCGCGACGTCACGGGGACCGCTGTGGATTTCGCGGTCATAGCCCTGGGCCTGATCGGTGGCGTTGCCCAGGTCGACGCGCACGGTCAGGTCGGCCCGGGGCTTCCATTGGCCGTACACGGTCATGAAGGGTTCCGCGTACTGGGCGCGGATTTCGCGCACCCGGAAGATCCGGCCCTTGTCGACGTTGCAGCCGTGGTCGAAGCCGTAGGACCAGCGTCCGCCCATCAGGTCCTGATTGAAGTTGATGCCGCAGCCGAAGGCCTGATTGCCCTGGAAGCGCCGCTCCTCGCCGGTGACCGGGTCCGTGACGCGGGTGCGGGACCAGCTGGTCCGGGCCTGCAGCCGCGCGTTGGACAGGCCCAGCCGATCCATCGGCAGGGTCAGCCGCAGTTGGTAGAAGTCCGAGGTTCCATCGCCGATGTTGCCGACGCCGTCGAACCCGCCGGACAGCGGGATCACATCCACCACGTCCTGGACCTCCGCGTGCTGGATCGTGACGTCGAAGACCCCCTCGCCCCAGAAGCGGCGCTCATAGAAGGCCTCGAACAGCGTCTCCTGCGAAGGCGCGAGATCGGGGTTGCCGCCCTCGACCTGACCGATGTCGATATCGGCCGACGCGACAAAGTCCTCAAAGTCCAGCTGCCCCACCGACCGCTCGATACGGAAGCGGAACTGGTGTCCGGCCCAGGGCGTCCACGTCGCCTGGAGGCGGGGCTTGGGATAGACGAATGACTTGCTCAGGTCGCTGTCGCCCGACTGGCTGATCTCGGACACCTCGACGCGAAGGCCGAACTCCAGGGTGAACTCGGGCGTCGGCCGCCAGGTCGCCTGACCAAACACCTCGCCGCGCAGCTCTTCGACCCGCACGGAGGCCGAGGGCAGGGGCACGGGCACACCGTTTTCGGAATAGGTCGTGGCGTTGTCCAGGAAGTTCCAGGCGACCTCGCCGCCATACTCCACGGCCCACCGGTCCGAGGGGCGATAGCGCAGCTCGCCGCGAACGATCGATTCTCCCGCGCTGGCGTCAGAGGTGAAGACCGAGCCGTTCGCGCCGCTGGTCGAGACGCCGGTGTAGTCGTCGGTGTTGTAGCGCTGCAGGCCGGTCAGCTCGATCGCGGTGCGCGGCCCCAGGTCGCGCACCCAGGTGACGCCCAGTTCGCTGCCGATGGAGTCCGACTGCTCGTCGTTGAAGCTGTCATTTCCGGCGCCGGATCGGATGAGGACGTCCTGCGAATTCTCATTGCCGAACCACCCCAGCAGGCCGTTGACCCGCAGGCGGCCGCCGGCGAAGCGGCGCTGCACGGCGCCGGTGGCGCGCACGTTCCGGAAGCGGTCCCACAACACCAGATCGGCGTCCTGGATCAGGTTGCCGGCCGGGTCGTAGCGGCGGCGGTACCCGTCGCCGGTGCCGTCCGTGCGATCACTCGTGGCGCTGATCGAGGCTTCGATCTGGTTGTCCCCGTCCCGCCGCGAATAGCGCGCGGCGACCAGTGGCCCGATGTAGCCGTCGGGATAGGTGTAGGCGTTCAGCTCCAGCACCCGTTCGGTGGTCACGGTGCGCGCCAGAACGACGTTGGCGACGACCGGGTGCCCCTGCATGTCGATGCCGGGCGCTCCGCCGCGGATCAGTTCGATGCGGGCGACCCCGGCGGCCGAGATGCGGCCCAGGACCGCCTCCAGATCGTCGGTCTTGGTTGATGGCGTCTGGCCGTCGATCAGGACGTTGCCCGAGGCCCCCGCAAGGCCGCGCGTGTCGCTGTCGCCCGAGTTGAAGGCGAAGCCGGGCAGGCGCGAGATCATGTCGAGCGCTGTGTCGGGACGACTGTCGGCGAAGAAGACGGGTTCGAACACCAGCACACCCTGCTGGGCGGCGTCGACCTCGGGCGCCGACCGCGCCGGGCCGGTGGCGCGCGGCGTTTGAAGGACGCTTTCGGGAGCGGCCGGCGCGGTCTGCGCCATCACCGGAGCCGCCAGCACGGACGCCGCGACGCTCCCCATCCAGAATGCCTTGCGCATGATCTCTCCCCTGACGGTCATGCGTGTGCCCGCACAGACCGGTGGTCTCCAGTTACAAGCGGGACAGGTGTGTTAATCGCGGCTTCGTCATCCGGGGCGGCGGCGGAGGGTAAGGGAACCTCCGCCGCCTTCGGTCACCGGCCCCACCGGGGGACGACCGGGCCGGACCGATCTCAGAAGGTCTTGCGCAGGCGGATCTGGTAGAAGGTTCGCGGGTCGATCTCGCGCGTCTCGATGTAGGAGATCGGCCGGGTCAGGCGGTCGGCGTAGGCGATGCGCTCCTGGTCGAAATTGTCCCAGATGTTCATCTGGGCGCGGATCGACAGGGTCGGGGTCGGCTTGTACTCGGCCCAGAACTCGAAATAGTCGCGGCCGCGCCAGCTGAAGCGCTGATCCGGATCGAAGCTGGTCTGGCCCAGCAGCGGGATGTACGCGCCCCCCCACTGCAGCTTCCAGGACGTGATGTCCTGGGCGATCGTGAAGGTCGCCTGCGAGGCCCGCACGTTCGAGATGGGACGGGTTTCACCGGTGGTCGGATCGGTGACCTCGGTGTGGTTCCAGGTGTTGCGGAAGCCCAGTCGGCCGCCGGTGAAGCCGACCTTGTCCATCGGCACCAGGATGTTCAGCGCCAGCTGGTCCAGCGTGCCGTCGCCGATGTTGCCGACCGCGGACAGGCCGTCATCCAGCGGGATGACGTCGATGGCGTCGACGATCTCGTCGTGACGCAGGCCGATGCTGACGATGCCGTCGCCCAGGAAACGGCGCTCATAGGTCAGCTCGCTGATCCAGCGCTGCTCGGGCTCCAGATCGATGTTGCCGCCGAAGACGTTTTCGTCCTCCAGATCGGCTGAGGCGGCAAAGTCGTTGAAGTCCAGCTGGCCGACCTCACGCTCGAAGCGCAGGCGGAACTGGTTGTTGGCCATCGGGGTCCAGGTCGCCAGCAGGCGGGGTTTGGGGAAGAAGAAGCTCTTCTCCTGATCCGCGTCGCCCGACTGGGTGATGGTGGAGGCTTCCAGCCGCAGGCCGCCTTCGACCATCAGGTCGTCGCGCAGACGCCAGGTGCCCTTGCCGAACAGTTCGCCGCGTGTCTCCTCGACCGTGACCGAGGCGGACGGCAGGGGAACCGGGGTCCCGCCGACGCTGAAGGCCTGCTCGGTCTCCAGCATATTGTAGGCCACCTCACCGCCGAACTCCCAGGTCAGCTTCGGCGACTGTTCGAAGCGGACCAGTCCACGCAGAATGGTCTCCGAGGCGTTGGAGTCGAAGGTGAACAGCTGCTCGGGGCTGTCGACGCCGTTCAGGCGCGTGCGGTTTGCCGAGGCGCCCTCGGCGTCGCTGAACTCGTGGATGAAGCGGGTTTCCAGGTTGAACCGGCTGCTCAGCGGGCGGGTATAGACGGCGCCGAACTCGCCGCTGCTGCCGTCCTCCTGGTAAGTGCTTTCGCGGCGCACCGTGGGCGAGGTCTGCAGGTTGATGTTGGAGAAGTCGTTGACACCGTAGCGGGCGGTCAGGTCGATCTTCCCGCCCACGAACGGGCTGGCGTAGTTGACGCGCAGCGACTGGCCGCCGCCGGTCTGGTCGTTGAAGAAGTCCTCGTCCCGGATGACCACGCCGGCGCCGTTGCGGCGGATGACCGGGCCGACCCCGTTGGAGTCGCTCATCGACAGGCCGTCGCTGAGGGTGAAGCCCCAGGTCTTGTCGCCGTCCTTGGCGGTGAACTGAACCGAACCGCCGTAGACGTCCTGACCGCCCTCGAACAGCACGGCGTTGCCGGTGACGATGGTCTGCTGGCTGGATTGTTCGCGGGTGATCACATTCACGACGACCGAGAAGCCCTGCATGTCGATGCCCGGGGCGCCGCCGCGGATCAGTTCGATGCGCTCGACATTGGCGGCCAGGGTGCGGCCAAGGACGCTGGAGCCGGCGTCGTTCTTCGAGGCCGGGCGCGAGCCGTTCACCAGAACATTGCCCACCGAGCCTTCGAAGCCGCGGCTGCCGTCGCCGTCCACGATGCTGAAACCGGGAACCCGGTTGACCATGTCCAGCGCCGTGGTCGGGCGTTGGTCGGCGAAGAAGTCGGGGTTGAAGACCAGCACGCCCTGCTGACCGGCTTCGGCCTGAACGGGGGGAGGGGCGGGCGTCGGGGCCGGTGTCTGGGCCATGGCCGCGCCGGCGGTCATGAACAGCGCCGTCGTCGCCATCAGAATGGTTCTGGTCATTGCGAAACTCCCCTCGTCGTGTGACGAGAGGTGTGACCGGATGGTTCGCCCGTCTCCAGTTACAAGACGGACAGGTGGATTAAATCGGCGACAGCATTACAGCGTTGTCATCTTCATGTTCTGATCTTGTCTATTCAATACTGCCCTTCATCAAGTCTAACGGGTGATTTTGTGAAATCCGCCGCCGCTGTTGCCGCTTTCCTTCTCGCTTTGACCTCTGTTGTGTCGCCCGCCTGGGCGCAGACCGCGCCGGGCGCGGTTTCTCAGGAGGCCACCGAGCTGGACGAGGTCGTTGTTCTGGCCCGCCAGTCGGGCGCGCCGATGTGGACGGTCACCCGGGGTGACTCGACCCTGATCCTGGTCGGCTCTATCCGCGCCATTCCGCGCGACGTGACCTGGCGCCCGGACGCGCTGGAGCAGGCGACGGCCAAGGCGGACCTGATCCTGCTGCCGCAGGAGGGGCGGGCGTCCTTCAGCGACATTTTGCGGGTCATCTGGCGCGCGCGGACCATCGGGCGCATGCCGCAGGGCCAGACCACGGCGACCTGGCTGTCGCCGGACTATCAGACGCGGCTCGAGGCCCTGATGGCGAGCGAGCGGAGCCAGAATTGGCGTACCCAGAGCCTTCTCTTCACCAGTCTTGACCTGATGCAGGACAAGGCCGGCTTCCGCGCCGGCGGCGAGGCCCAGGACGCCGTGGACGTGGTGCGCCGCGCCGGTCGCCGCGCCCGCGTCGATATGCGCCCGGTCGGCACCGTGCGGGGCGATGAACTGGTCGACAGCCTGATCAACGCGCCCCAGAGCGTGCATCTCCCCTGCGCGGAGCGCGCCATCGCCGCCGCCGAGGCCGGACCGGAGTCCTCCCGCGACCGGGCGCTGGATTGGCGCGCCTCGCGCGTGCCGGACGTGGTCAACTCGCCGATCGAGCAGGCGCTGAACGTCTGTTGGCCGTGGGGGGATCCGGAGCTTGCGCCGCAGTTGCACCAGCAATGGGCGGCGGCGGTCGAGACCGCCATGATCTCGCCGGGCACGACGATGGGCGTGGCGCCGGTCCGTCTGCTGGCGGAAGAGGGCGGCGTGCTGGACAGCCTTCAGGCGCGGGGCTTCGAGGTGGTCGGGCCGGAGTGGAAGTAGGGAGAACAACAGGCAGGAGGCAATAGGGAGGATTGCTCCCCCGCCGCCAGCCTGCGCCCGTACTGCCTACTGCCTCAGACCGCCGTCCCGCCCACCGTCAGCCCGCCGATCTTCAGCGAAGGTTGGCCGATGCCGACGGGGACGCCCTGACCGGCCTTGCCGCAGACGCCGACGCCCGGGTCGAACTCGAAGTCATCGCCGATCATCTGAACCTGCGTCAGGGCAGTCGCCCCGTCGCCGATCAGGGTGGCGCCGCGCACCGGGGCGGTGATGCGGCCATCCTCGATCAGATAGGCCTCGGTGCACTGGAACACGAACTTGCCGTTGGTGATGTCCACCTGGCCGCCGCCGAAATTGGCGGCGTACAGGCCGCGCTTCGTGTTGGCGATCATGTCGGCCTTCGAGTCCTTGCCGCCTTCCATGAAGGTGTTGGTCATGCGCGGCATCGGCATGTGGGCGAAGGACTGGCGACGGCCGTTGCCGGTGGCCGTGGTGTTCAGCTGACGCGCCGACAGACGGTCATGCATCAGGCCGACCATGATGCCGTCCTCGATCAGGACGGTGCGGTTGGTCGGGGTGCCCTCGTCGTCGATGGTCAGGGAGCCGCGGCGACCGGCGATGGAGCCGTCGTCGACCACGGTCACGCCCGGGGCGGCGACGCGCTTGCCCATCATGCCGGTAAAGACCGACGAACCCTTGCGGTGGAAGTCGCCCTCGAAGCCATGGCCGATGGCTTCGTGCAGCAGCACGCCCGGCCAACCTGCGCCCAGCACCACGTCCATCTCGCCCGCCGGGCAATCGACGGCTTCAAGATTCACCAGCGCCTGACGCAGGGCCTCGTCGACCTGGCCCTGCCAGCGTTCCGGCGCGATCCAGGTTTCGAAGCCCGCCCGACCGCCGGCGCCGGATGAGGCGCTCTCGCGCTTGCCGTCCTTCTCGACCGTGACCGAAACGTTCAGGCGCACCAGCGGGCGCATGTCGCGCATCAGGCGACCGTCGCCGCGCAGGATTTCGATCTGGCGGTGCTCGCCGACCAGCGAGGCGGACACCTGCACCACGCGCGGATCGCGGGCGCGTGCCCAGGCGTCGATCTCGGCCAGCAGGGCGATCTTGTCGGAGAAGGCGGGTGAGGCGAGCGGATCGACCTCGTCGTAGAGTTTGCGGTTGGTCGCCTGCGGGGCGTCGGCGGCGATCCCGGCATAGCCGGCGCGGGCCAGGGCGGCGCTGTCGGCGGCCCGGCGGATGGCGGGGCCGCTGATCTCGTTGGCGTGGGCGTATCCGGCGGTCTCGCCGGCGACGACGCGCAGGCCGAAACCTTCGGTGGCGTCATAGGCGGCGGACTTCAGGCGGCCGTCGTCGAAAACGAGCGACTCCGATTCGGAGCGCTCCAGGAACAGTTCGCCGTCGTCGGCTCCGGTCAGGGCGTCCTGAAGGATCGAGAGGGCTTCGTCGGCGCCGACCTCGGCGCTGTCGAGGATGGCGGGCGGGGAAACGAGGACGGTCATGGGCCTTAAGTAGGGGCTGACCGTCCCCGCGTCACCATGGTCCGGAATCGGCCGGACTGGACGTCGTCCAGTCCGGCTCGGATTTCGGCGGGATATGCAGGCTAGTCGATGTCGACTTCGCCCCAGCCGGTGATCGATTGGTTCACCTGCGCCGGGTTGCGGGTCAGGGTCACGTCACCCCGGCCCGAGATGTCGATGTCGGCGCGCTCGGTCGGGCCGACGCGGACGTCGCCCCGGCCCGGAACATTGATCTCGGCCTGCGCCACCTGAAGGCGGTCCAGGTCGGCGTCGCCGTCGCCGTTCACCGTCACCGTCACCTTGTCCGTCCGGCCGACGACCTCGATGCCGCCTTCGCCTTGTACGATGATGTCGAGGTTCGGCTGGTCGAAGTCGCGGACCCGCAGCCAGCCGTTGTCGCCCATCTCGAAGGTCTTCACCGACGGGGCGGTGATGACGATCTTGAGGGCCTCGGTCTCGCTCCACACATGGATCCCCGAGCCCGTCCAGCGGATGTAGCCGCGGTCGCTGCGGTCGTCGCTGGCCATGGTCAGGCGGCCGTCGGCGAAGCGGATGCTGTCGACCACGTCCTTGGGACCGGTGATGCGGATGCCCGCCTCGGCGCCCTGGACGTAGGAGACCTCGCCGGGGACATCGACGGCCAGACGGTCGCCGCCGCTCCAGGCGATGGTGCGGCTGATGTCCGGCTGGACCTCGCCCCGCTCGAGACGGAAGCTGGAGTCGCCGGGCGCGTCGTCGGTGACGACCCAGGTCCAGTCGTGAGTGCGCACGTCGTTGCCGACCAGGGCGACGGAGCCGCCGATGCCGACGAGGGCGAGCAGGAAGCCGACCCCGGTGATGACCAGAAGATTGCGGATCATGTCAGGTCCTCCCTCAGGCCTGGTAGACGGGTTGGGGGTCGAGCGCCGGCTTCAGCACGCGATAGTGCAGTCGGGCGTACCAGACGGTGGCGTCGATCAGCCATTTGGTCAGGACCGCCATCAGGCCGCCCATGAACAGGCCCAGACCCATCAGGCCCACGCCCAGCAGCACGGCCGCCAGAATGCCGCCCGGGCCGCCGAAGAAGGGGCCGATCACGGCGACGAAGCCGCCGGCCACGAACACAAGCACGCCGGTCAGCAGCAGCGACAGGACGGTGCCGAAGATCGGCAGCACCAGCGGCAGCATGATGAAGATGTCGAGCGCGCCCAGGCCCAGCAGGCCGAAAACGGCGCCGGCGGCGGCCGAGGGGTTCTGCTCCTGCGTCCAGCGGCGGGCGCCGGCTTCGGCGCGCAGTTCGCGGGCCAGACGGGAGGGGTCGCCCAGCGCCTCGGCGACCTCGGCCTCGCTCCGGCCGGCGGCGACGCCGTCGGTGAAGTGCAGGTCGTAGTCGGCGGCGATCTCGGCGGCGGTGGACATCGGAAGGCCCACCAGCCCCTGTCTCAGCCGGGCCATGAATTCGGCTCGGGTCATTGTTCAGCTCCCTGTTCGGCGGATTGGGCGGCGGGTTGTCCCGCATCGTCCAGAAGGATCTCGACCGCGCGGACGAAGCCGCGCCACTCGGATCTCTGGGCCTCGAGGGCCCGGCGTCCGGCATCGGTCAGACGATAATATTTGCGCGACGGGCCCGAGGACGATTCGACCAGATAGGTCTCGACCTGGCCGTCGGACTGCATCCGCCGCATCAGCGGATAGATGGTCCCCTCGCCCATATCGATGGCGTCCGAAAGCGTGGACGCGATCTCATAGGCGTAGCTGTCGCGGCGATTCAGAAGCGCCAGAACGCACAGCGTCAGCACCCCCTTCTTCAACTGGATCTCTATGGTTTCAGGCACATCAATGTCTCCTGTGATGTCGATGGGATACTGCAAGGTATCTTGCGGCGCAAGGTAGCTGTCTAAACATGAATGCGATTTAATCCGGCGCCCGATCGTCGCGGAGGGGTCGGGACGCTTGGCAAGCGAGGGAGGGGGCGATATGGACCGCCCGAAGTCTCGCCGTGGACCACCCGTCCCGGCGTCTGTTTGCGATTCACTCGCAAACGATTGCGAAGAAACGGTTTTATGAGGATGTCTCGCATGGGGATGGGCACGCGGGCCCGGGCGCTGATCGGTGGTGGTCTCACCGCCCTGAGCCTGGCCGTTTTCGCCGCCACGCCGGCCTTGGCTTCGGGTGGTGACCGGATGGGTCAGCCGACGCCGGGCGGTATCGGCCTGCAGCCGGCCGCCTCGCCGCTGAAGGTCGAGGCGCACCACTTCCACGACTGGATCCTGCTGCCGATCATCACGCTGATCACGCTGTTCGTGCTCGGCCTGCTGATCTGGATCGTCATTCGCTACAACAAGAAGGCCAACCCGGTTCCGGCCAAGTGGAGCCACAACACCACGATCGAGATCATCTGGACGGTTCTGCCGGTCCTGATCCTGGTGGGGATCTCGCTGTTCTCGTTCCGCCTGCTGTTCGCCTACCACGACATGCCGACGCCGGACCTGACCGTGAAGGCCACCGGCAACCAGTGGAACTGGGCCTACGAATATCCGGACCAAGGCATTGCCGAGTACGTCTCGAACATGCTGCCCGAGGAAGAAGTCGCCCGTCGCGGCATGCCTCACGACCTCTACCGCCTAGCCGCCGACGAGCCGATCGTGGTGCCGGTCGGCAAGACGGTCCGCGTTCTGGTCACCGCCGCCGACGTCATCCACGCCTTCGCCCTGCCGGCCTTCGGCCTGAAGATCGACGCCGTACCGGGCCGGGTCAACGAAACCTGGTTCCGTGCGGACCGCACCGGCATCTTCTACGGCCAGTGCTCGGAACTGTGTGGCGTCGACCACGCCTTCATGCCCATCGAGATCCATGTCGTCACCCAGGCCGAGTTCGAGGCCTGGGTCGCCTCCAAGGGCGGCTCGATGACGCCGAAGACCGCCGCTGAGGCTCCGGGCGGCACGGCCGCCCAGGCCGCCGCCGGCACCACCGGCGCCCCCACTGTCGCCGACGGCGCTGTCGCCGTTCCCGCCCCTGCCGCGCCCGCCGCGGCCACGCCGGCCCCGGCCGCGGCTCCCGCCGCCGCCCCGGCCGCCCAGTAACGATACGCGAGAGCCCCAAAGACATGGCCACCGCAGCCGAAAACCTCGCCCACGATCACGACGGGCATCACGACCATAAGCCGGGCTTCTTCACCCGCTGGTTCCTGTCGACCAACCACAAGGACATCGGGACCCTGTACCTGATCTTCGCCATCATGGCGGGGATCGTGGGCGGCGCCCTGTCGGGCCTGATCCGTCTGGAGCTGGCGGCTCCGGGCATCCAGTATTTCGTCCCGGGCGGCATCATCGAGCAACTCGGTCTCGTTGAGGCGTCCAAGCACGGCTACAACGTCACCGTGACGGCCCACGCCCTGATCATGATTTTCTTCATGGTCATGCCCGCGATGATCGGCGGCTTCGGGAACTGGTTCGTGCCGATCATGATCGGCGCGCCGGACATGGCTTTCCCGCGCATGAACAACATCTCGTTCTGGCTGCTGGTCGCCGCCTGGGTGCTGCTGTGCGCCTCGATGTTCGTCGATGGCGGGCCGGGCAAGGGCTTCGGCGGCGGCTGGACCATCTATCCGCCGCTCTCGACCACCGGCCACACCGGTCCGGCGATGGATCTGGCGATCTTCTCGCTGCACGTCGCGGGCGCCTCGTCGATCCTGGGGGCGATCAACTTCATCACCACCATCTTCAACATGCGCGCGCCGGGCATGACCCTGCACCGGATGCCGCTGTTCGCCTGGTCCGTGCTGATCACCGCCTTCCTGCTGCTGCTGTCGCTGCCGGTTCTGGCGGGCGCCATCACCATGCTGCTGGCCGATCGCAACTTCGGCACCAGCTTCTTCAACCCGGCCGGCGGCGGCGACCCCGTCATGTTCCAGCACCTGTTCTGGTTCTTCGGCCACCCCGAGGTGTACATCCTGATCCTGCCGGGCTTCGGCATCATCTCGCACATCGTCTCGACCTTCTCGAAGAAGCCCATCTTCGGCTATCTCGCCATGGCCTACGCCATGGTCGCCATCGGCTTCGTCGGCTTCATCGTGTGGGCGCACCACATGTACACGGTCGGCATGAGCGTGAACCTGCGCGCCTACTTCATCGCCGCGACCATGATCATCGCCGTGCCGACGGGCGTGAAGATCTTCAGCTGGATCGCCACGATGTGGGGCGGCTCGATCAGCTTCAAGACGCCCATGCTGTGGGCGATCGGCTTCATCTTCCTGTTCACCGTCGGCGGCGTGACCGGCGTGGTCCTGTCCAACGCGGGCATCGATTACAGCCTGCACGACACCTATTACGTCGTGGCGCACTTCCACTATGTGCTGTCGCTGGGCGCCGTCTTCGCCATCTTCGCGGGCTTCTACTACTGGTTCGAGAAGATGTTCGGGGTGAAGTACAACGAGTTCCTCGGCTGCCTGCACTTCTGGATCATGTTCGTGGGTGTGAACCTGGTGTTCTTCCCGCAGCACTTCCTCGGCCTGCAGGGCATGCCGCGTCGCTACATCGATTATCCGGATGCGTTCTCGCTGTGGAACCACGTCTCGTCGGTTGGTTATCTGATCACCGTCGTCGGCGTCGGCGTCTTCCTGGTGATGCTGCTGGAAGCGGCTATCCGCCGTCGTCCGGGCGTGGCCAACCCGTGGGGCGAAGGCGCCACGACCCTGGAGTGGACCCTGTCCTCGCCGCCGCCGCACCACCAGTTCAACGAACTGCCGGTGGTCAAGGGCGACGAGCACTAAGCCAGCCGGCCCCGGCCGGACAGTAATCGAGGGCCGCTCCCGCACAGGAGCGGCCCTCAGCCGTTAGAAGACCGAATGACCGAACCCGCCGCCCCCTCCGTCGTCTCCACGGCTCAGCCGGAAGATTTCTTCCAGCTGCTGAAGCCGCGCGTGATGTCTTTGGTGATCTTCACCGCCGTGACCGGTCTGGTCGTGGCTCACGGGGCGATCGACTGGATCTCGGCCGCCATCGCCGTGCTGTGCATCGCCGTCGGCGCGGGGGCGGCCGGCGCCCTGAACATGGCGCTGGAGGGCGAGACCGACGCCCTGATGCGTCGCACGCGGGGCCGCCCGGTCGCGGCCGGACGCGTACGCAAGAACGATGCGATGGCCTTCGGGGTCATCCTGTCGATCTTCTCGGTCATGCTGCTGGGCATGACGACCAACTGGCTGGCAGGCGGCCTGCTGCTGCTGACCATCCTGTACTACGCCGTCTTCTACACCCTGCTGCTGAAGCGCCGGACGCCCCAGAATATCGTGATCGGCGGCGCCGCCGGCGCGCTTCCGCCGGTGATCGGCTGGGCCGCCGCCACCGGTCAGGCGCCGTGGCAGGCGTGGCTGCTGTTCCTCATCATCTTCCTGTGGACCCCGCCGCACAGCTGGGCCCTGGCCCTGTACTCGGCGGGCGACTACGCCAAGGCGGGCATTCCCATGATGCCGGTGGCGCGGGGGGCGAAGAGCACCCGCCTGCAGATTTTGATCTACACCCTGCTGTTCCTGCCTGCGGCGGTCGCGCCCGGCCTGACGGGCCTGGGCGGTCTGATCTATCAGGTGGTTTCGGTCATCGGCGGCCTCGGCTTCCTGCTTCTGGCCATCCGCCTGTGGCGCTCGCGCGCCGGTGACCAGCCCGACAAGGCCGAGGCCGTGGGGCGAGAGGCCGCATTGTATGATGTCCGCGCCGAGGCCAAACCGGCGCGCAACCTGTTCGCTTTCTCGATCCTGTACCTGATGGCCCTGTTCGCCGCTCTGCTGGTCGAGAGCCTTACCCCGGGACTGTAAGACCCATGCGCCGCCTGACACCTGAAGAACTCTCCGCCCGCAAGAAGCGCAACCTGGCCATCGCCGGGGCGCTGGTCGTCTTCATCATCCTGGTGTTCGGCGTCACGGTCCTGAACCTCAAGCGGAACCTGGACGCCCGCGAGGCGGCGCTCGCCGCCGGCCAGCCGGTCGGTTACGCCCAATGAAGCTGTCCCGGAACGCCGTCGCCATCGTCTGCGTGCTGGGCGTGATGGGCATGACGGGGGCCTCCTTCGCCGCCGTGCCCCTGTATCGGATGTTCTGTCAGGTCACCGGCTTCGACGGCACGGTGAAGAAGGCCGACAAGGCGCCGGACGTTCAGCTGGACCAGACGGTGTTGATCCGCTTCGACACCAACGTCCGCGGCCTGCCCATGACCTTCCGGGCCGAACAGGTGACCCAGCGCGTCCGCATCGGCGAGACGGGCATGGCCTTCTTCGACGTGACCAACACATCGGACAAGCCGATCAGCGCCAAGGCCGCCTACAACGTCGTGCCGGAACGGGCGGGCCCCTATTTCCAGAAGCTGCAGTGCTTCTGCTTCGACGAGCAGATCATCCAGCCCGGCCAGACGATGAAATTCCCCGTCCAGTACTTCGTGGCGCCCGAGATGGCGACCGACGCGGAGAGCCGCGGCGTGCATGAAATCACCCTCAGCTACACCTTCTATCCGACCGAGAACTTCCAGCAGGCCGCAAACGGCGCGTCACCCTCTGGCGCGGCTGGATAGCGGGCGCTATAGCCTGCCCCCACTACGACTCTCGACCGTTCAAGAGATACAGATGGCCGACGCCCACGCGACTCCTCATCACGACTACCACCTGGTGAACCCCAGCCCCTGGCCGCTGGTGTCCTCGATCGCCGTCACGATCATGATGATCGGCGCCGTGGTCTGGATGAAGGGCCTGGCTCCGGCCGAGGCCGGCACCGTCACCGGGGCCCTTCTGGCCAAGGGCGACAAGGTCCTGTTCTTCGCCGGTCTGGCCGGCGTTCTGGTCTCGATGTTCGGCTGGTGGGCGGACGTCATCAAGGAAAGCAAGGCGGGCGACCACACCCCGGTCGTCTCGATCGGCCTGCGCTACGGCATGCTGCTGTTCATCGCTTCGGAAGTGATGTTCTTCGTGGCCTTCTTCTGGATGTTCTTCGAGATGAGCATCTTCAATGAAGCCCGCGCCCACATCCCGGAAGTCGGCGCCTGGGCCGACACCGCCAAGGCCTGGTCGACCTGGCCGCCGAAGGGCGTCGAGACCCTGGACGCCTGGCAACTGCCGCTGCTGAACACCGTCATCCTGCTGCTGTCCGGCACGACCGTGACCTGGGCTCACCACGCGATCGCCCAGGGCGACCGCAAGGCGACCAAGATCGGCCTGGCCATCACCATCGCGCTCGGCGTCCTGTTCACCGTGGTCCAGGCCTATGAGTACAGCCACATCATTCACGAGAACCTGTTCTTCAACGCCGAGGCCGCCAACTCCGGCCTGTACGGTTCGATCTTCTTCATGGCGACGGGCTTCCACGGCTTCCACGTCCTGATCGGGACCATCTTCCTGACGGTGTGCCTGCTGCGCCTGCTGTCCGGCCAGTTCACGCCGCAGAAGCATTTCGGCTTCGAGGCGGCCGCCTGGTACTGGCACTTCGTCGACGTGGTCTGGCTGTTCCTGTTCGCCTTCGTCTACGTCATCTTCGGGTGATCCAGGGCCCCACCGGGCACGATCTTCAACCGGCGCGGATCGACCCGATCCGCGCCGGTCTGCTTTGTCGGTGCCCGAACTGCGGGCGCGGTCCGCTGTTCAGCGGCTTCCTCAAGGTGGTCGAACGTTGCGCCGCGTGCGGCTTCGACTTCGCCAAGCTGAACACCG
>Ga0247806_10000966_pt1 | contig 15112 bp, 16 predicted proteins | sample UWRJL059202B1_FD_179935 | JGI IMG/M metagenome (GOLD analysis project Ga0247806, IMG submission 179935) | Plant litter microbial communities from Arlington Agricultural Research Station in Wisconsin, United States - UWRJ-L059-202B-1 | ecosystem: Environmental > Terrestrial > Plant litter >... | reverse complement strand
CCGAACAGCGTCGATCCCAGGGTCGCCGCGAGGATGACCGCGCCGCCGGCCACGGCCACCACGGCCCCGGCGATGAAGGCGACCAGGGTCCGGGCGCTACGCTGTCGGCGCAGGCCGCTGGTCTTCACGCCACGCAGGATGACGAACGGCTTGGGGCCGAAGACCTCGGAACCGGAAATATTGTGCTGGGACATGACGCTCCCCCTCGACTGGCCCGGGTGGGCGGGTCGAGGGAGCGGGCCGCAGAGGGCGAAACAATGGCGAACGCCGCTCACCCACACATCCGTGATCGGACGAACATCGTCCTTCCATCAACGGCCTATCCGCACCACACCAGCCGGCCGCTGTACGCCCGGTAGTAGCCGCTGCCCGGATCGTAGGACCGGTAGTTGGCCCGGCACCAGTCGATGCGCCGTCCGTCGCGGCCGCCGGCATGACCGCCGCGATACCCGCCGCTCGGGAAGACCACGTCGGGCCGCCCATACGCGCCCTCATAGGTCACGCCGCCCTGCCCATGCCCGCCGTAGCCCTGTCCGTACCAGGACGAGCCGTACCCCCGGCGCGGATAGCCGTAGCCGTTGTAGCCGTAGCCCGCGCCGTAGCGGCTGTAGCCATGGCCGTCGCCGTAACCGTATCCGGCCAGTTCCCGATAGTCGCTGCGGGCCTGCGGGCTCACGCGGCGGCGCTGGTCGCGCCAGCGGTCGCCGCAGTCGTCCCGGCTGGCGTCCCAGAACCGGTCGCAGCGATAGTCGCCCGGCCGGTCCAGCTGGCTGCGCCAGTCGAAGTTCGACGGCACGGCGTTCGAATAGCGCGGCGCGTAATAGCGTCCGGGCTCCGGATCATAGCCGCCGTGGTAGCCGCTGTTTCCGTACTCGTGGCCATAGCCGCTGTTCCACGACTGGGCGGCGGCGGGGGCGGCGATCAGGGCCAGTCCGGCCGCGACGATCAGGACAGAGGCTCGCATGGTTAATTCTCCGGGGCGGCCCGATACGCGGCCTCGAACAAGGGAACTGCAGGCACTCAGGGCAGGGTGACGGCGATCCGTCCGTTACGCGTGTCGACGTGGCGCATCAGCACCACGCGGTCTCCGCCCGCGCTGACCGGGGCGATGATGAACCAGCCGCCGGCGGGCAGGCCGACGAAATCAAACGCCCCGTCCCGACAGGTGGCCGAGCGGACGAAGGAACGATAGTCGGCGTTGGGATCCGGCACGGTCCGGGCGCGCACCACGGCTTCCGGCAGGGCGGCGCGATCGGTCGAGCCATACAGGGTGCGGAAGCGGGCGCGGGTGTAGGGGGTGTCCGGCGTCAGGGCGACCGACCCGGTGCAGCTGAAGGCCTGCCCGTCACGGCGGTAATCGACCCGGCCCTCGATGGCGGCACGGCCCTGGGCGGTGGACCAGGCGAAGTCGTCGGCGCGGAAGGCGGCCGGACCGGCCGGGCCGGACGGCCCCATGGGCACGGTTTCACAGCCAGCCAGAACGGCTCCGGCGGCGGTCACGGCGGCGAGGGTCACGAGGGACCGGGCGATGGACATGGGCTCTCTCCGTACAGGCGCGGGTCGAACGTCTGATCAGACGCTGAACGCCGCCATAAGGTCAAGGTTGCGACCGTCTGGACCGTGGTTCACAAGCGCGCAACAAACCGGCGCGAGACCGGCTATAGGGAGCGCCCATGACAGTGACGTTTGACGATATTCTGGCCGCACGGGACCGTATCGCCGGTCAGGTCGACCGCACGCCCGTCCGCCATTCCCGCCGCCTGTCCCAGCTGACGGGGGCCGAGGTCTGGATCAAGTTCGACAACCTGCATTTCACCGGCTCCTTCAAGGAGCGGGGGGCATTGAACCGCCTGCTGCAGCTCACGCCGGACGAGCGCAAGCGCGGCGTCGTGGCCGCCAGCGCGGGCAATCACGCCCAGGCCCTGGCCTATCACGGCGGCCGACTGGGCATCCCCGTGACCATCGTGATGCCCGAGGGCACACCCTTCGTGAAGGCTGACGGCACCCGCGCGCACGGGGCGACCGTGGTCATCAAGGGGCTGGATTTCTCGGGCTCCACCGAGGAGGCGCATCGCCTGCGCGATGAAGACGGCTTCGTCTTCGTTTCGGCCTTCGACGACGAAGGCATCGTCGCCGGTCAGGGCGTCTGCGGGCTGGAGTTCATGGAGGATGCGCCGGACCTCGACGCCCTGATCATTCCCATCGGCGGGGGCGGGCTGATCGCGGGCTCGGCGCTGGCGGCCAAGGCGATGAAGCCCGACATCCGCATCTTCGGCGTCGAGGCGGCCATGTACCCCTCGTTCAGCGCGCGTCGCACCGGCGCGATCCCCAAATGCGGTGGCCAGACCATTGCCGAGGGCATCGCCATCAAGGCCGTCGGCGACATCCCTTTCGCCATCGCCGACCCCTTGGTCGAGGATGTTCTGGTCTGCCAGGAAGCGGACTTCGAGCGGGCCGTGGCCTTCTACGCGACGCTGGAGAAGACCGTCGCCGAGGGGGCGGGAGCGGGCGGCCTCGCCGCCATGCTGGCGTATCCGGATCGTTTCAGGGGCATGAAGGTCGGGCTGGTGCTGTGCGGCGGCAACATCGACGCCCGCATGCTGGCCGTGGTCCTGAACCGCGAGCTGGTGCGCGAGAAGCGGCTGATCGTCTATCGCATCCTCGGTGACGACCGCCCGGGCATGCTGTCCAAAATGAGCGCCGTCATCGGCGGTCTGGGCGGCAACATCATCGACGTGGTGCACAACCGGCTGGCGCTCGACGTCCCGGCCAAGGGCGCGGAGTTCGACATCATGGTCGAGACCCGCGGCGAGGCGCACGCGGAAGAAATCAGACAGGGACTTGAAGGTGCGGGATATGAACTCCGGATGGGCTAGGGGCGCGCTGGCGCTGGCCATGGTCGCGGCTCTGGCCGGATGCAATCGCGGCGCCGACGCGGGTGGCGCGGACGCCGAGGCCAATCTGAAGGCCGGTCAGGCCTTCATGGAGCGCAACCTCAAGGAAGAGGGCGTTCAGGCCCTGCCCAACGGCATCCAGTACAAGGTGCTGCAGTCCGGTCCCGTGGGCGGCGAAAGCCCCGACAGCAACGATCTGGTGCGGGTCGAATACGAGGGCAGCCTCACCGACGGCACGGTCTTCGACAGCAGCTACGAGCGCGGCCAGCCGTCCGTCTTCACCCTGGGCGACGTCGTCTCGGGCTGGCGCGAGGCCCTGCAGCACATGAAGGTCGGCGACGAATGGGTCGTCTACCTCCCGGCGGACAAGGCCTATGGCGACGCGGCCAAGCCGGGCATCCCCGCCAACAGCGTGCTGGTCTTCCGGCTCAAGCTGCTCGACATCGCCCGCGCCCCCGGCGGCGAGAGCGTGCGGGTCACCGCGAACGGCTAATCCTCCCCGTCGCGGTCCGCGATGGGGAGGTGGCGCGCTTCGGATACGAAGCGTGACGGAGGGGGCGGCTCAGGCGTCTGAAGCCAACCGCCAATCCCCTCTCGCCGGCGCCGCCCCCTCCACCACCCCGGCTCAGTCGCCCGGGCGGTCCCCCTCCCCATTCGCAACGCGAACGGGGAGGAGACGGGCCAAGGCCCACTCCGCCGCGTCCCGCACGACCGGATCGAGGTCGCTCCGCAACCGCTCGGCGGTCGGGATCAGGCCCGCGTCCCCGCTGTTGCCGATGGCGTACAGGACGTTGCGCACGAAGCGATTGCGCCCGATCCGCTTGACCGGGCTCTTCGTGAACAGCGCCCGGAACGCCGCGTCGTCCAGCGCCGCCAGATCGGCCAGCCGGGGCGACACCAGACTGTCGCGCGCCTGCACCCGGCCCTCCTTCGCCGCCGCCGCGAACTTGTTCCACGGGCAGGACGCCAGGCAGTCGTCGCAGCCGTAGATCCGGCTGCCCGTCGCCTCGCGGAACTCCTCCGGCCAGGCGCCCGCGAACTCGATGGTCAGGTAGGACAGGCACCGCCGCGCATCCAGCTGGAACGGCGCGGGGAAGGCCTTGGTCGGGCAGGCGCCCAGACAGGCGGTGCAACGGCCGCAGTGTTCGGTCTCGGGCGCATCCGGCTCGAACACCGCCGCGCTCAGGATCACCCCCAGGAACAGCCAGTTGCCGTGCGTCCGGGACAGCAGGTTGGTGTGCTTGCCCTGCCAGCCCAGCCCGGCCCGCTGCGCCAGCGGCTTCTCCATCAGGGGAGCGGTGTCCACGAAGACCTTCACGTCCTCGCCCGTCCGCGCCGCGATCTGCCCCGCCAGCGTCTTCAGCCGTCCCTTGATCACCTCGTGATAGTCGTCGCCCCGCGCATAGACCGAGATGTATCCCGCCGACCCGTCCGCCATCTCCGGCAGGGGGTCGTGCTCCGGCCCGTAGTTCAGGCCCAGCACCACGGCGGTCTTCGCCCCGTCCCACATCGCGGTCGGGTGGGCGCGGCGCTCAAGCGTCGTCTCCATCCAGCCCATGTCGCCATGCCGCCCCGCCTCGACAAAATGCGCCAGCCGTTCGCCCGCGCTCCACGGCTCCGACGCCGAGGCGAAGCGGCAGACGTCAAAGCCCAGCGCGGCGGCGGCGGTGCGGATGGTGTCGCGGGGATCAGCCATGTCGGCCGGACCCCTAACCCTGGTTCTGGGCGATCAGGCGGCGGCGCGCGGCGTCTTCCGCCCGCCGGTCGTTCATGATGCCGTCATAGCGGTCCGCCAGCGCATTCAGGGTCTGCTGGGCGGCGGCCGGATCGCGCGGCGCGGTCTCGACCGCAACGGCCACGGCGTCCATCACATCGGCGGTGCGGTACTCGACGTGGGCGCTGCGGACGAAGGAGGCGTTGGCCTCCAGCATGATCCGGCCCATGCCGGTCGAGGCGTAGGACGGCGTGGCCCGGATCGTCACCAGTTCGCCGTTGGCGTAACGGGCCATTTCCCCGGCCTGGTCGCGGATGGCCTGGGCGTGGGTCCGAAGCGTCGCCGCCGTCCCCGCGAAGTCGATCTCTTCGCCCAGCTCGACCGCCCGGTTGAACCGGGTCCAGACGATCAGCGCCTCCTCGCCCTCGATGACCACGCCGTACAGCCGGTACATGGCGGTGCCGGGCATGCCCCTCAGGCTTTCGGTCATGGCGATCCCCGCCTCGGTGCGGGCGATGGCCATGCTGTAGTAGGCGCCGATCAGGGCGGTCGCATCCTCAGGATCGCCCGAGGTGGCGGCCACGAAATGCTCGATGAAGTCGCGCCCCGCCTGATCCGTGCGGATCATCATGGTTCCGAACCGATCCGGTATCATGGCGAAGGTGTTCAGCTGCGGTCGCCGCGCGGGCGAGATCAGGTGCGCCAGCGGAAAGGTCGGCGGCTCGGTCGACAGGGCCTGATAGGCCTCCATCTCCGCCGTCAGGCGCTGGCGACCCTCTTCCGCGATCCGCATCGCGAAAGGCCGCGCCGAGGCCTTTTCGCCCGCGTCCAGCTTGGCAATCAGCAGGTGGGTGTTGTTCGACAGCCATTCCAGCGTCTCGGCCCGGCGGCCCACCACGGCGTTGTAGCCGGACGCCCACGCCGCCAGATCGGCCAGCCATTGCTCCGCCGCGCGGGACTCGGCCTCGGTCTGCGGCGCCGGGGCGGCCACCGCCGCGGGCGCGCCCAGCCCCAGTGTCACGGCGGCGAAAATCGCCGTCAGCAGATGTTTCATCGAATGTGGCCCCCGCCCTCAGAAATCGAGGTCGGTATAATGACCCGCCGGGGCCACTCCTGGGAAGCGGTCGAACAACAACGTCCTGAAACAGGGACGCGATTTCAGCTTCATGTACCAGGTCTTCAGCGCCGGATAGTTCGCCCAGGACAGCTCGCCGAAATAGTCCAGGACCGACAGGTGGGCCGCCGCGACGATGTCGGCCTGGCTCATCCGCCGCCCGGCCAGCCAGTCGCGCTCGGCCAGCAGGCCCTCCAGCATCGTCAGGTGTGCGCGCAGCGCCTCACGCCCGGCCCGCAGCTGCCGCGCCTCGGGCGGCCCCAGCCGCAGCAGGGGCTTCTCCATACGCTCGTGCAGCAGCACGGCGTCCACCTCGTCGGTGAAGCGGCGGTCGAACCAGTTGACCAGACGCCGCGTCTCGGCCCGCTCGAACGGGTCCGCGGGCATCAGGAAGGGCTCGCGGTCGCGGTCCTCCAGCCAGCCCAGGATGGCCGCCTGTTCGCACAGGGTCAGGACGCGGCTGTTGGCGGTGGTCTGCAGCACCGGCGTCATGCCCGAGGGGTTCAGGCCGCCGACCGGGCAGTCCGGCTCCCAGGGGCGGACCGCGTTCTCCTCGAACGCGACCTTGGCCTCGCCCAGCGCCAGACGCGCGGCGCGCGAGGCGGGATCGAAAGCGAAGTGGAACAGGACCGAGACCGACATCCGGCGATCCATGCGCCCAGGCTCGTTAAGCGGGCGTTAGCTATCCAGGTCCGGCGTCAGGCCCACGGGCCTTTTTGCGGGGTCTGCGGCGCCGCCGGGCCGCGCGGATCGGGGTGGATCAGGATATCGGCGTGCGGCCACAGGGCCAGCAGCCGGGCCTCGGCGGCTTCGAGAATGTCGTGCGCCTCGGCCAGCGTCAGGGTCGGGGCCATGTCGACGTGCATCTGGATCACCGTCACCGGACCCGTCTGACGGGTCCGCAGGCGGTGGACGCCCGAGATCTGCGGATCGGACAGGACGGCGGTCGTGATCGCCACCCGGTCGGCGTCCGAGGTCGCCCGGTCCAGAAGCTGGTCGGCGGCGTCCTTCAGCACGCCCGTCGCGCCCCAGAACAGCCAGACCGCCACCACCAGACCGGCGGCGGCGTCCAGCCCGGGGGCTGACAGGAAGGCGCCGGAAATGACGCCGATCAGCACGACCACATTGGCCGCCAGATCCGAGGCGTAGTGGGCGCGGTCCGCCGCCAAGGCCACCGAGCCGCTGGCCTTGATGGCCCGGCTCTGGCGCCAGATCAGCCAGCCGGTCAGGCCCATGGAGATCAGGATCACCGCCACGCCCCACGATCCTGAGCTCACCGGGCGCGGATCGAACAGCCGCTGGATGGCCTCCCAGCCGATGAAGACGCTGGAGGCGAACACCAGGCCGGCCTGCACCAGCGCCGCCATCGCCTCGCCCTTGCCGTGGCCGAAGCGGTGCTCCTCGTCCGGCGGGGCGGCGGCCCAGCGCACGGCGAAGAAGGTGGCCAGCGAGGCCAGCAGATCCAGCGACGAATCCGCCAGCGACGCCAGGATCGACACCGACCCCGACGCGCCCAGGGCGAAGGTCTTCAGCACGATCAGCACCACGGCCACGCCCACCGACAGGCGCGTGACGCTGCGGGTCGCGGCGTGGGCGTCGTCGAGGGAGGAGGCGGTCATTCCGCCTTGTCGCGGAAACCCGTGGCCGTGCCAAGGCGCCGTGGCCTACCGGCGTTAGCGTGTTCGTCACGAAACGGCCCCATGGTCGCGCCCCATTGGGGTTTCCGGGCGTCCTGCAGCCCGAGGAGACAGGGGAATGGACACGTCCAGTGAGCGCTGGATCGGTCGTGGAGAGGCGTTGAGCCGGCTGGGGGTCAAGGCCCAGACGCTCTACGCCTACGTCAGCCGTGGGCGCATCGCCGCCCGCCCGGACCCGGACGATTCCCGCCGCAGCCTGTATGCCGTGCGCGACATCGCCCGCCTGACCGGCGACGGCCCCGAAGACGGCGGCGAGGCGCCTCGCGCCGTCGATCGCGGCGCCGCCGCGCGGGGTCAGGCCGATCTGGAATCCTCTGTCAGCGTCATCGCCTCGGGCCGTCTGTTCTATCGCGGGCTGGACGCTGTCCAGCTGTCCGCCACGGCGACGCTCGAGGATGTGGCGCGCGGCCTGTGGGGCGCGCGCACCGCCAATCCCTTCGCCGAGCTCCGGCCGCGGGTCGGAGTCACCCCCGGCGGTTCGACCCGCGCTCGCCTGTTCACCGCCCTGTCCCGCCGGGCCGAGGAGGACGCCGACGCCAAGCCGCGCGACCCCCAGGCCTTGCGTATCGAATGCGCCCGGGTGCTGGACGAGGCGGTCGACGCCGTCGCCGGCCCCGGCCCGCGCCTGTTCCTGCACCAGCGTCTCGCCCGCTTCTGGAAGGCGCCCGAGCGGGACGCCCAGCTGATCCGCCGCGCCCTCGTCCTGTCGGCGGACGTCGGGCTCGACCCCGCCGTCGTGGCGGCCCGCGCCGCCGCCGGGGGCGGGGCCTCGCCCGCCGCCGCGGCCCTGGCCGGTCTGGCGGTGCTGACCGCCTCGCGCACGGTCAGTCAGGCCGCCGCCGCCTCCAACTGGATCATCGCCGCCCGCCGCTCTCCCGCAGAGGCCGCGCGCGACGCCGCCCATGCGGGGTTCGGCGATCCGGACTGGCCCGACGGCGATCTCCGGGCGTCCAGTCTTCTGGCCGCCGCCGACCTGCCCGTCGATCTGGCCCGTATCCTGCGCGAGGGCGAGGCCGCGACCGGACAGCCGCCCGGCTTCCCCCTGGCCCTCGCGGCGGCCGCCCGCCGCATGGAGCTGCCGCGCGACGCCGTCCAGGACATCCTTCTGACCGGTCGCCTCGCCGGCCTGCTGGCCCATGCGATCGACCAGATGCTGGACGGCTCGCCTATCCGGGCGCGCCTGCGCTATGTGGGTCCCGAACCGGGCGCGCACTGACCCGGTCTGTTCTCTCAAGGGGCGTTCATGCCGGATTGGCTGTCAGCGATCATCCTCGGTCTGGTGGAAGGCCTAACCGAGTTCATTCCGGTCTCGTCCACGGGCCACCTGCTGCTGACCAAGGAGGCCCTCGGCCTGCCGGCCGAGCCGTGGGACACCTTCATCGTCATGATCCAGCTGGGCGCGATCCTGGCCGTGGTCGCCCTCTATTTCCAACGCCTGTGGAAGGTGCTGATCGACCTGCCGTCGAAGGATCCGTGGGCGCGCATGTTCGCCCTGTCGGTCCTGCTGGCCTTCATCCCGTCCGCCATCGTCGGCCTGTTGCTGCACGACTTCATCAAGGCGGTGCTGTTCAATCCGACCATCGTCTGCGTGACCCTGATCCTGGGCGGCTTCGCCCTGATCGCGCTCGAGAAATGGGCCCCGGCCCCGCGCACCGATGACGCCATGCGCTTCAGTTGGAAGACGGCGCTGGGTGTCGGCCTGTTCCAGTGCCTGTCGATCATCCCCGGCGTCTCGCGCTCGGGCGCGACCATCGTCGGCGGCCTGCTGCTGGGCGTCGACAAGAAGGCGGCGGCCGAGTTCTCGTTCTTCCTGGCCATCCCGACCATGGTCGCGGCCTTCAGCCTGGACCTGTGGCAGAGCCGCGATCTCATCAACATGGACGTGGCCGGGCTGATCGCCATCGGCTTCGTGGTGTCGTTCTTCAGCGGCCTGTTCGTGGTGAGGACGCTGGTCGACTTCGTCGGCCGCTACGGCTTCGCGCCCTTCGCGGCCTGGCGCATTCTGGTCGGCGGCGTCGGCCTGCTGGCCATCTGGGCCTACGGCTGACGCCTGAGGCGGTGGCCGATCAGGCCGCCGCCGCTTCCGCGAACTGCCCGCCGCGGCGGTAGCGCCACAGATAGTGGGCGGCCACGGCCTCGACGCCCGTGGGCTCGATGCCCAGCGCGGCCAGACCCTGCGCGCCGTCGGCGACGACGTTGTCGCTCTCCAGCAGCACGACCTGATCCCTGGTCAGCACCGGCTTGATGCCGACCAGGGCGGTCATCTGGGCGAAGGTCCCGATCAGCTTGGCGATCGCGAAGGGCAGGGGCAGGAAGCCCGGCGTCCGATAGGTCTCGCGCGCCACCAGCTTCAACACGTCCTCGAACGTCATCACCGCCGGGCCGCCCAGTTCATAGGTCTGGCCGGCGGCTTCGTCGCGGCTCGCGGCGCGGGCCACGGCCTCGGCAAGGTCGCCGACATAGACCGGCTGGAACTTCGTCTTGCCGCCGCCGATCAGCGGCAGGGCCGGCGAAAACTGGGCCATCTGCGCGAACTTGTTCAGGAAGTCGTCGCCCGCGCCGAACACCACCGACGGGCGCACGATCACGGCGTCCGGCTTGACCTCGCGCACCGCCATCTCGGCCTCGGCCTTGGTGCGGGCATAGTCGCTGTCGCTCTCGGGGTTCACCCCCAGGGCCGACATCTGGACCAGACGGTTCACGCCCGCCGCGGCGCAGGCCTCCGCGATGGTGCGCGACACGCCGACGTGCATGTCCTGGAATTTGCGGCCCGGCGTTTCGCACAGGATGCCGACCAGATTGATGACCGCGTCCGCCCCGCGAACGGCCTCGGCCACCTGGGCGGCGTCCGTGGCGTCGCAGCGAATCGCCTGGATCTGGCCGACCCCGCCCGAGGTCTGCAGCTTGTACGCCCGGTCGGGGCGGCGGCAGGCGATGCGGATGCGCCAGCCGGCGCGAGCCAGCGCGTGCACAACCTGGCTGCCGACGAATCCCGAACCGCCGAAGACGGTGATCAGGCCGGGGGCGACTTCGCTCATGTCAGACTCCAAAGGCGAACGGCGCGCGGGCGAACCCTTGCTGGGGCGGGGATTAGACGATGGCCGCCAGCCTCGCAACGCAAACGCAAAAAATGGCTGTTGACCCGCAAGTTCGGCTGCCTTAGAGGTCCGCGCCTTCCAGACGGAAACGCCGCTTGCGGCACGGACGTTTGGCCCAGATGGCGGAATTGGTAGACGCGCTGGCTTCAGGTGCCAGTGACTGAAAGGTCGTGGAGGTTCGAGTCCTCTTCTGGGCACCAATTATTGAAAAGGCGCTGCATCTTCTGATGCGGCGCCTTTTCTCTTTCTGGCTCGATGTTGACCGGCGCCCGGTCCTGACGGGCCGGTGCGGCGAAGTGGCTGGTGGTCAGTGATCAGTGGTTCGATGCCGCCGGCGACGGCGCGCGGCGACCACGATCAGCGAACCGGCCACCCACTAATCACTGACCACGAACCACGAGCCGGGCTCCGTCAGCTGAGATTGGCCACCCGCCATTTCCCGCCCGCAGACATTGCCCTCGCCTCCCAGCCGCCAAGGCGCTACCTACAGCCCATGACTGTTTATCTGCACGAAGGCGACCTGCCCGACGGTCTGGACCTGGGTCCGGTGGTGGCGGTGGATTCCGAGACCATGGGCCTGCGCTTCCGCCGCGACCCGCTCTGTGTCGTCCAGCTGTCGTCCGGCGACGGCGACGCCCATGTCGTGCGCCTCAACCGCCCCGCCTATGACTGCCCCAACCTCAAGCGGGTCATGGCCGACCCGAACGTGCTCAAGCTGTTCCACTTCGGCCGCTTCGACATCGGCATGTTCCAGTTGCACCTCGGGGTCGAGACCCGTCCGGTCTACTGCACAAAAATCGCATCGAAGCTGGCCCGCACCTACACCGACCGCCACGGCCTCAAGGATGTCGTGCGCGAATGCGCGGGCGTGGAACTGTCCAAGGCCCAGCAGTCCAGCGACTGGGGCTCGCCCGTCCTGACCCAGGCCCAGCTCGACTACGCCGCCTCCGACGTCCTCTACCTGCACGCGGTCAAGGCCCGGCTGGACGAGATGCTCGAGCGCGAGGGCCGCACCGAGCTGGCCCGCAAATGCTTCGACTTCCTGCCGACCCGCTCGGCCCTCGATCTGGCGGGCTGGGACGAACAGGACATCTTCGCCCATGCCTGAGGCCGCCGCCTGATGACGCAAGAGCCGGTCGAAAGCCGCGCCGCCCAGGACGAGGCCCGCGTCGCCGCGACGGCCAAGGCCTTCCGCGCGCGCTCGCGCCGCGTCCAGCTGCTGCGCCGCCTCCTGCCGGTGCTCATCCTGGTCCTCGCGGGCGGCACCATCAGCTGGGTCGTCCTGCGCACCGTCATGTCCGACGTCGAGCGCAAGGCCGGGACCAGCCGCGAGGTCCGCCTCGACAATCCCATGTTCCACGGCCAGGACGCCGCGGGCCGCAGCTTCGTGATCGGCGCCCAGGGCGCGGTGCGCGATCCGAACACCGGCCGATTCCGCCTGATCGGCCCGGCGCTCCGGCTCAATCTGGGCGGCCGCAAGGTCACCACCCTGACCGCCGACGGCGGCGAATATAACGAAGCGGCCAAGACCGTGACGATCGGTCCCAACGTGCGGATTTCCGACGGCGGCTCCGGTTTCACGCTCGTCACGCCCGAGGCGGTGGTCAACACCTCGACCGGCGTCGTGACCGGCGACAAGGGCGTTCAGGGGACCGGCCCCCTTGGAACGATCAACGCTTCGTCCTATGCGATCTATGAACAGGGCCAACGGGTCGTGTTCAGCGGCACGGGCGATAACAAGGTGCGCGGGACCGTGAACCCGACGAGGGCGAACTGATGATCAAGACCAGACTCCTGACCGCCGCCGCCGTCGGCCTGGGCCTCCTGGCCCTGCCGACCATCGGCGACGCCCAGAGCTTCCAGGGCAATCAGCCCATCACCTGGGGCGCCGACCGCGTCGAATACCAGGGCAGCACCCTGAACCTGATCGGCCGCGCCGAGCTGATCCAGGGCGACAGCCGCCTGCGCGCCGACCGCATCTCGGGTCTGGACCAGTCGGGCGACAGCCGCGTCGAGGCGACCGGCAGCGTCTATCTGGTCACTCCGGAACAGACGATCCGCGGTGACCGCGCCGTCTATACGACCAGCAACAACACCATCGTCCTGACCGGCGACGTGATCCTCACCCAGGGCGAGAACGTCATCACCGGCGCCCGTCTGGTCTACAACACCCGCACCGAGTCCGCGCAGATGGAAGGCGGCTCCGGCGGCCGTGTGCAGGGCGTCTTCCACCCCCAGAACAACGGGAACTGAGCTCCGGCTCGGACGCGCTTTGGCCCGCAAGGAACTCTCCGCTCTCAACGTCCATGACCCGGTCGCCCCGGCGCCGGTCGAGGCCGCGCGCGCCACGGGCCTGCGCGCCGAGCATCTGGCCCGCTCCTTCGGCCAGCGTCAGGTCGTCCGCGACGTCTCCCTGACGGTCCAGCGCGGCGAGGTCGCCGGCCTGCTCGGCCCCAACGGCGCGGGCAAGACCACCTGCTTCTACATGATCACCGGCCTGATCCCGCCGGACTCCGGCTCCATCTGGCTGGACGGCGAGGAGATCACGGCGCAGCCGATGTACCAGCGCGCCCGCATGGGCCTCGGCTATCTGGCGCAGGAAGCCTCCATCTTCCGCGGCATGACGGTCGAGCAGAACATCCGCGCCGTCGTGGAACTGCACCAGACCGACCGCAAGACAGTCGCCGAGGAGACCAGCCGCCTGCTGGAGGAGCTCCGCATCGACCACCTGCGCCACGCTCCGGCCTCGGGCCTGTCGGGCGGCGAGCGTCGCCGCTGCGAGATCGCCCGCGCCCTGGCCGGCAACCCCAGCTTCATGCTGCTCGACGAACCCTTCGCCGGCATCGACCCCCTGGCCATCGCCGACATCCGTCAGGTGATCCGCTATCTGGCCGGGCAGGGCATCGGCGTCCTGATCACCGACCACAACGTCCGCGAAACCCTCGAAATCATCGACCACGCCTCGATCATCTCGGGCGGCTCGGTCCTGTTCGAGGGCAAGGCCGAAGACGTCATCCGCGACCCGGAAGTTCGCCGGGTATACCTCGGGGATATGTACGGTTAGTGCTGCGTTCCTCCCCCTTGGGGGAGGGGGACCGCCGAAGGCGGTGGAGGGGCGCCAGACACAGGAGCCGACGCATGACCCACCGCATCTTCGTCATGCCCTTCGCCTCGGTCTACCCGGCCTATGTCGCCAAGGCCGAAAAGAAGGGCCGCACCCGCGCCGAGGTCGATCAGGTCATCCTCTGGCTCACCGGCTATTCGCAGACGCAGTTCGACGCCCTCATCGCCGACAGGACCCCGTTCGAGGCTTTCTTCGATCAGGCCCCGGCCCTGAATCCCGCCCGCCGGACCATCACCGGCGTCATCTGCGGCATCCGCGTCGAGGCCATGCAGCCCGGCCTGATGCAGGAAATCCGCTACCTCGACAAACTCATCGACGAACTGGCGAAGGGCAAGACGATGGAGAAAGTGCTGCGCGCGCCTGTCTGACAATCCAGCGAAAGCCTTCCCGGCCATTCTGCGCTAGGAACGCCGCCCACCGCCGGGAGCCGCCGCTATGACCACTGACATCGCGACCACGGTCGGCCCCACGGTCGGAATCGACTTCGGGACCACCAACACGGTCGTCGCCATCGCGGGCGCGGACGGGGAGGCGGTCGTCCTGCGCTTCGACGCGCCGACCGGTCAGGTCACGGCCTTCCGCTCGACCCTCAGCTTCCAGATCCGACAAGCCGCCGATGGTCAGCCGCCCGAGCGGATCGTCGAGGCCGGGCCGTGGGCCATCGAGGCCTATGTCGAGGACGCGCTGGACACCCGCTTCATCCAGTCGTTCAAGACCTTCGCCGCCAACGCCGCCTTCACCGATACGGTCATCGACAACCGGCGCTACAGGTTCGAGGACCTGCTCAGCGCCTTCCTCCTGCGCCTGCGCGTCCATGGCGGCGGGGGCATGGCCGACCTTCCGGCGCGCGTCATCGTCGGGCGGCCCGTCACCTTCGCCGGCGGCGCGCCGGACGAGCAACTGGCGCTCAGTCGCTACGAGACCGCCTTCGCCCGGCTGGGCTTCACCGACATCCGCTACGCCTATGAGCCCATCGGCGCGGCCTTCTTCTTCGCCCGCACGCTCCAAAGTGATGCAAGCGTCCTCGTCGCCGACTTCGGCGGCGGCACCAGCGACTTCTCCGTCGTCCGGTTCGAGCGCTCGCCCGATGGTCTCCGCTCGACCCCGCTCGCCCGCTCGGGCGTCGGCGTCGCGGGCGACGCTTTCGACTACCGGATCATCGACCATCTGGTGTCGCCCGAACTGGGCAAGGGCGGCGAGTACCGCACCTTCGGCAAGACCCTGCCCATCCCCCAGCGCTACTACGCCGCCTTCGCCCGCTGGGATCAGTTGGCCCTGCTTCGGGCGTCAAAGGACATGCGCGACATCCGCGCCCTGGCCCGCACCGCGCTGGAGCCCGACAAGCTGGACCGGATGATCGAGGTCCTCGACGACAACCACGGCTACGCCCTCTACAAATCCGTGGCCGCGCTGAAAATGGCCCTGTCCAGCCACGAGGCGGCCGACTTCGCCTTCGTCGCCGGCTCCGTCC
>Ga0247806_10000965_pt1 | contig 15125 bp, 9 predicted proteins | sample UWRJL059202B1_FD_179935 | JGI IMG/M metagenome (GOLD analysis project Ga0247806, IMG submission 179935) | Plant litter microbial communities from Arlington Agricultural Research Station in Wisconsin, United States - UWRJ-L059-202B-1 | ecosystem: Environmental > Terrestrial > Plant litter >... | reverse complement strand
TGACCTGCGCCGCGAAGAGCTCGGGCTCGCGCAGGTTCGCGAGCATGCCGATCATCGCGCTTACCGAGTGTCCCACGAAGATGGCCTTGCCCTTGCCGAACTCGCGCACGATGTCGAGCACGTCGCTGGCGTAGCCCTCGAGCGAGGCGTACTTCGCGGGGTCGTACGCGCTCAGGTCGGAGCTGCCGCTGCCCACGAGGTCGAACAGCACGACGCGGTATCGGTCTTCGTAGGCCGGCGCGAGCTTGCGCCACATGTTCTGATCGCAGCCGAAGCCATGTGCGAAGAAGAGGGTCGACTTGCCGTCACCGGAGACGTGAACGTTATTGCGCTGCTGAACCGACATTCGGCCCCGCAGCGTAGCCCAGTCGCGAGGGCTGAACGGTATGGTCGTGCGCGGGCACGTGCAAGGGACTTTCCGGACATGGCCGCGTGCCGCAAGGTCCCGCAGCTCTCGTTCCAGAGGCCGACTGGATGCCCACGCGCCCTCGCCGGTCCGAGCCCTCAGCGTTCCGGAGTCTCCCGCACCACGTCCTTCGGATCCTTGTCGGGCCGCAGACCAAGGTACACCGGATGGCGAAGGTGGCCGTCGCGCGTCCACTCGGTGAAGCGCACCTGCGCCACCAGCGTTGGACTGACCCAGTGCACCTTCTTCATTTCGCTCTTCGTCATGCGCGTGCCGTGGGCGCCCGGCTTCGGCAGCTCCGGTAGATCGGCGAAGGGGCAGGTCTTGCGCTCGAGGGCGCCGAGCTTCGTCGCGAGCTCACGCAGCGTCTTCGCGGTGTAGCCGCTGCCCACCTTGCCGGCGTAGCGGAGCTCCTTGCCGTCGTACGCGCCCACCAGGAGCGCCCCCAGGCCCGAACGGCTTCCGGTCGGATCCGTGTATCCTCCAATGACCAGCTCCTGTTCGTTCAGCAGCTTGAGCTTCACCCACGTGCCGGTGCGCTTGCCGACCTCGTAGCTCGAGCCCTTCTTCTTGCCGATCAGGCCCTCGAGCCCGAGCTTACGGGCTTCGGCGAGGAGGCGCTCGTAGGGGGCGTCGAGCGCCTCGGAGAGCCGGATCAGCCCGGCATTCGTGCGGTGGGCCGCCAGGATCTCCTTGCGTTCCTCGATCGGCAGATGGGTCACGTCGCGCCCCGCGTAGCGGAGCACGTCGAACACGTAAAACACCCGCGGCGCGTCGTTGCCGTCGCGGTCGGCCAGCAGGCCGAACGACGAGCGCCCGTCGGGGAGCAGCGCCACGACCTCGCCGTCGAGGATGGTGTCGCGGGGCTCGAACGACTCGAGCGCCTCCACCACCTCGGGAAAGCGCGTGGCAAAATCGTTGTCGTTGCGGGACACCAGCTTGGTCTCGCTGCCGCCGAGCAAGGCCAGCGCGCGGAACCCATCGAGCTTCACCTCGTAGAGCCACTCGCCCGGCGGCGGCCGCTCCACGAGGCGGGCCTTCATCGGCTCGGCGAACTTCGGGAGGGCGACGCGGGAACGGCTGCGCTTCGTCGTGGCCATGGCCGCAACCTAGATCGCCGCCGCTCAGCGCGCTCGGGGTGAAACCAGGTCCACGGCGAGGTTCCCGACGTCCTGCTGCTGCATCCGCTCGCCGCAGATCGCCCGCACGCGGCGGTCGATCTGCGCTGTGTCTTGCTCGGGATGCGCGACGATGAAGCTGATCTCCGAGTCGCTCTTCGACGGGCTCCCGTGCCACGAGCGATACAAGCTCGCGAAGTAGAAGCGGCGCTGGACGTCGTCTTCGTTGCCGTTGCGCGCCAGCAAGACGATGTCGCCCGCGTGATCGCCGTTCGGACCGACCGTGAGCTCGCGGAGGCGTTCGGCGAAGCGCACGTACCTGGCGTGCGGGATCCGCTGCAGCGTGGCCTCGAGCGGCTCGCTCTTGCCGTTGCCCAGATACACCTGGAACGGCTGTTTGCCTTCGGGCTGCGCGGTGCGCACGAGCACGAGATCGAGCGAGTCCTTCATCGAGGGGGCGGCCTTGCCGCTGTCGCTCGCGTCGAAGAAAGCCTGGGCGAGCGGCACGATGTCCTCGCGGTAGCGCGCGGGCTTCGAGAAGTCGCACACCGAACCGGGCGCGGCGCAGGTCGAGCGATCGGCAACGTACACGTAGGCCAGCGCACCGCCGTAGGCCATCACCGCCTGGAAGTCCGCGTCGGGCTTGGTCTCGAGCGTGAAGGGGCGGAGGCGATAGCCGGCTGCGCGCACGACCGCCGGCGGATCGTCGGCGTCCTCGGTGGAGAGCGCATGCCGTTCGTCGTGCAGGACCTCGGTGTGACCGTGGTCGCTCACGACGACCGTCCAGCGCGGAGCCCCACGGTCCGCCTTCTCGAGCGCTGCGCGCAGGCGGCCGACCGCAGGGTCGGTCACCTCGGTGAGGAAGCGCTTCCGATTCTCGTCCGGACCGCCCTCGCTGCCGTGCGCGACGTAGTCGGTGCCGGTGAGGTAGACTGTCAAGAGGCGCGGAGCCTGGGGCGATTCGCGGAGCGCCTCGATCACGTTGTCGACGACCTCGTTGTCGAGCGCCGCGTACGGCGTCTTCTGCATGCTGCGGTCGACGTCGAGCGCGCCTTTGAGCGCGCCGGCGACCGCGCCGAGGATCACGGGCGCGCTGGCGAACAGCAGCTTCTCTGCACCCGCGTGGAACTGGCTCATGGAGACCCACGCATTGGCGCTCGGATCGCGCTCACGGAGCTGCTGATAGATGGTCGGGACCGAGAGCAGCTCGTTCGCGTAGCCGTCGCTGTAGGTGAGCGTGACCGGCGAGGGATCGAGGATCGAGACCGGTGCGGGTGCCGCCAGCCGTCGCTCCTTGCGCACGAAGTACTCGTTGCCCGCCACGCCGTGGACGGCGGGCGGCGTGCCGGTGAAGACGGTGGCCCAGGCCGCGAGCGTCGAAGAGGGGAGCGTCGAGAGGATGCTCTCGTCGAAGCGTGCGTGGGGGAGCTTCGGGGCGTCGCCGCCGAGCAGCCGCCCGAGCTCGGGCAGCTCACCGTTGTGGATCATCGGGTAGATCAGCTTCCGGTCGACGCCATCGAGCGCGAGCACCAGCACCCGTGGCGCATCGGTTCGCGACGGTGGGATCGCACCGGCGTCGACGAGATCGTGCTCGGCTCCGCGGTGGAGGAGCGTCAGGCCCCCCGGCAGGAAGGTGTAGATCGCGCCGACCAAGACACCTGCCGCGAGCAGCGCTCCGCCGGCCACCGCGTACTTCCGTTCCATTGTGGGCGCGCGCTTACTACCGACCGATCGCGGATGCAACGCGGCGCTCTGAACCCACCGCGGGGGCGCCGGCCGATCGCGCTACGGGTGCGTCGGCGCGGCCGAGGGCAACGGCGCCGGCGTTTCGCGCAGCATGGTGGCGATCTGGTCGGCCAGCTGCGCCAGCAGATCGCTCATGGTGCTCGCCTGCGCGCCGATGCTGTTGTCGGCTGGTGTGCCGGAGAGCTCGAAGCGCCGCGCGCGCGCGGCCTGGCGTGTACCGGGAGCTTCGATCACCACCTGCGCCACCAGGACCAGCTTGCCGTCGTCGGCGGAGTCGAACTGCTGCACGTCGACCGCGACGACCGCTTCCGGCATGGCCGACACCGCGCCGTTCTCGACGAAGATCTGCGTGCCCGTGAGCCGGCTGCTCAGGTTCTGCGCGAGCACGCGGCCGATCATGTCGCCCAGGGGCTCGGCCCAGCGCTCGAGCGGATCCACCCGAAGCTGATGGTTCTTCACGCGCCGCACGATCGAGGCGCGGTCGAGATAACCCGGAACGCCGGGGCGCCGCAGCTCGACCAGCGCGGGCGCACCCGAGGCGGCCGTGCCCGTCTTCGGAGAGAGCGCGTAGAAGCTCGACTCCTTGGAGCTCAAACAACCGGGCAGGGCCAGCGCCGCCACCAGAATCCAAGACGCGTTCACTTCTCACCTGCCTGACTGCCGTTGGTGCGACCCCGGATCAACGATTCGGGATGCCGTTCGAGGAAATCTGCGAGCAGCCGTACGCTGCGTACCGCATCCGAGACCTGCAGCATCATGCGAGACATGTTGCGCTGGAAGTCCGAGTTGGAGCCGTAGCCGCTCTGCCCGAGCGCGTTGTTCGCGTTGGCCACGGCCTGCTGCATCTGGTTGGCCATCTCCGGCACCTTCTTCAGGGCCGGGGTGAGGCCCTGATCCGCTTCGTCCATGAGGTGGTGGGCGCGGGTCATGGTGGCCGAGAGCTCGTGGATCGCATTCTTCAGATCGGGCCCGCTGACGACCTGGTTGACCGACACGAGGGTCGCATCGAGGTTCTTGCCGATCTCGTCGAACGGGATCTGCTCGAGCTTGCCGGCGATGTGGCCGAGGGCGACGGTGACGTTGTCGATGCCGCCGGCCTCGCCGGGGAGCACCAGCACCTCGCCCTCCATCACGATCTCACCCGGCTTCGGCGGACGCGTCGAGCTGAAGTCGAACGTGAGCGCCTTCTGGCCGGTCAGGAAGCTGGTGGAATCGAGGAAGACGCGCGGCGGATGCGAGCGCAGCGTCTCGAGGCTCATCTTCGATTCAGCGTCCTTCGAGAGACGATCCGGCTGCACGTCGTACTCGACGCGCGCCAGCCAGCCGCCGGGGCGCTTCGTGTCGCCGACGAGCTCGATGGATCGGATCACGCCGATCGGGCTACCGAGCATCTGGACCACCGCGCCCACGCTGAGTCCCTGCACCGACGAGCCGAAGTACGTGACACAAGGTATCTTGTGCAGGTACGCGGCGGCGTCCGCGCTCGCCTTGTCGGGGTACAGGGAGAACGACGTGTTCTCGTCCGCCGGAACGTTGGGCACGTCCGAGGCTTCGATCGGATCCTCGAAGGCGATGCCGCCGTTGATCACGGACTGGAGAGACTGCATCTCGAGGTGCAGACCCTCGGGGCCCATGTTGAGCGACAGCCCGGAGATGTTCCAGAACTGGGTGTTCTTCTGCACGAACTTCTCGTACGGCGTCTTCACGAAGATCCGCATGTCGACGTCCGAGCGGCCGTCGCCCATGTCGGCCTGCAGCACCTCGCCCACGATGGTGTCGTGGAAGAACACCGGTGAGCCCACGCCCAGGGCGCCCATCTTGCTCGCGCGGAGCGAGAACACGCGACCCGGCTCGTCCGAGCGCTGGCCGGGCGGGGCCTCGAGGCCGGTGAAGGTGCGCTGCTCCTTGCCGCCCGGCAGACCGGGGTCGACCTCGATGTAGGCGCCGGAGACCAGGGTCTGCAGGCCAGCGGTGAGATTCGAGAGGCTGCCGTTGAGGCGCGGGCGCACGACCCAGAAGCGCGCGCGTTCGGTCAACAGCTCGGACTCGTGGCGGTTCACCTTGAGCTTCGCCTCGACGTGCGTGAGGTCGTCGCTGAGCCGAACTTCTTCGATCACGCCGAGCGCCACGTTCTTGTGCTTGAGCAACGTCTCGCCGGGGACCAGACCGTCGCCGGTCAGGAACGTGAGCGTGACGGTCTTGCCCATGTTTCGCACGGTCGTGTAGCCGACGTAGAGGACCACCAGGCCGATCAGGATCGGGATGAGCCAGATCGGGGCGAAGTGGGTCTTCTTCTTGATCGTCGCGTTTGGCGCGGTTGGCGCGGCGGGCGCGGTGGGCCCGGAAGGAAGCGGCTGCTGGTTCATGAGGTTTCCGAGGGTGCGGACGGAGAAGCGAACGAAGTCGAGAAAGAGGACGAAGCAGAAGAAGCAGCGCGAGACGCCGCGGCGTCCCACATGACACGGGGGTCGAACTCCTCGGCGGCGAGCATGGTCAGCACGACGACGGCGCCGAAGGCCGCGGCGCCCCAGCCCGGAAGGACCGAGCCGAGGTAGCCCATGTGCACGAGCCCGACGAGCGTCGACAGAACGAACACGTCGATCATCGACCAGCGGCCGACGGCGTCGATGACGCGATAGGCCTTGGTGCGCTCACGCAGGCGCCAGTCGGTTCCCATCGCGGTGCTGATCAACATCACGAGGATGCCGACGATCTTGAGGATGGGCACCACGAAGCTCGCGATGAACACGAGGAGGCCGAGGGGCACGAGGTTCGCCGCGAACAGCTCGGTCACGCCGCTGAGGATCGTGTGCGGATCGCCCGTGCCGAGACGGCGCACGGTCATCACCGGCAGCAGATTGGCTGGAATGTACATCAAAATGGCGCCGGCGGTCAGCGCCCAGGTCCGACGGACGGTGTGGGGCGTGCGCACGTGGAGCGTGGCGTGGCAGCGCCAGCACTCGTCTCCTTCCGGCGCGCGCTCGAGGCGTCCGCAGCCGTGGCACATCACGTGGGGGTGGCTGCCGTCGGCGTCGTCACTGCGGCCGTCTTCGGCGAGATCCCAGATGGCTTCTTCGTCCATCGTGGCCTGGCACGTGACCGTGGCCAGCATGGATCCGAGCAAGAACCAGGTGCCGGGCTCGATGGCGACCTTGGCCAGCTGCCCCAGGCGCGTGTACGCGATGAACGAGCCGAGCACGAACACCTCGAGCATGGCCCAGGGCGAGACGAGCTTCGTGTACCGGTAGACCCGGCCCATCCAGCGCGGCGGCGTGGTCTGGCGGGAGGCGGTGAGCACCGTGACCAGCCCGAGCAGCTTGAGCCCCGGCATCACGATGAGGACGCCCATGACCAGCACCGCCAGTGGCCAGAGGCCGCGCTCCTGCAGCCACTCCGGGCCCGCGAACAGGGTCGAAGACGCTTCGCGGCCGGGAGCCCGGATGCTCATGAACGGGATGATGAGCGCCGCCACGAACAGCGTGGACGCGAGCGCGGCGCAGGCGAGCGGAAAGTCGGACGACTGCCGGGCGGCACGGCGCAGCACGCCGTTGCACCGACCACAATGCGCCACCGAGCCGCCCTCGAGCGAGGGCACCATCTGCAACAGACCACAGTCCGGGCACTCTCGAGCTTCGACTGGAGTCACGTTGCCCGGGAGCTTGTCCATGACCCGGACAACCCACAAGGTGCCGGCCTGCGCAGGGCAGGGCGCGGCAGCGAATGCGGACCGGTGCCAGGGCAATTACGGACGCCAGCGTGCCATCTTAGTGATGCCGATGTGACCCCGACGAAGCGCCCTTTCGCCGCCGTGAACGCGGACGCGTATCCCGGTTGCAGCCACGGTTCGAGAGGACTACAGAGCGACCAAGAGGACCCCTTGAACGACGGCCCCAGTAGTCAGCACCACTTCTAACGAGCCGTTCGAGCGTACCTACGCCTCGCGCGGCGAGGGTACGCACATGTTCCATCTTCCAGTCGCGCTGCGCTTCGCGCTCGCATTCGCTTCCACCTCTCGCTGCACGGAGTCGTGCCGTGAATGAGGCAACGCTCACGCTCGACGACGCGGTCACGATGTGGCCGATCCTCGACCCGGCCGAGCGCATCGAAGCGTTCCGACGCGTCGAGATCAGCCAGGCCGACCAGTTCTTCCTCCACCTCGCTGCGCAGGACCAGGCCCTGCTTCTGCGGGGGGTGAGCGACGGCGAAAGGCGGCTCTGGTTTCGTCTGCTCGCACCCGACGACGCGGCCGACCTCGTCCAGCTCGCGGCTCCCGCTGATCGAGACTCGTTGCTCTCCGTGCTCGACGACAGCACGCGGCGCGAGGTGGTGGCTCTTCTGGCCTATGCGGAAGACGTAGCCGGCGGACTCATGAGTCCCCGCTTCGTGCGTCTGCGCCCCGACATCACGGTGGGGGAGGCCATCGCGTACCTGCGCCGGCAGGCGCGCGAGCGCACCGAATCGATCCACTACGCATACGTTCTATCCGGAGACCAACGCATCCTTGGGGTCGTCTCGTTCCGCGACCTCTTTGCGGCGTCGGATTCGACGAAGGTATCTGCGATCATGCGTACCTCCGTCGTGTCGGTCACCGACACGATGGATCAGGAGTCCGTGGCCCAGCTCATCGCTCGGCACGACCTCGATGCGCTCCCCGTCGTCGACGGCAACGGTCGGATGCAGGGCATCGTCACCATCGACGACATCGTCGACGTCGTCGAGCAGGAGGCGACCGAAGACATTCAGAAGCTGGGAGGCATGGAGGCCCTGGAGACTCCCTACCTCGAGACGCGACTTCGCTCGATGATCAAGAAGCGAGCGGGGTGGCTGTCTGCTCTGTTTCTGGGCGAAATGCTCACCGCGAGCGCGATGAGCCACTACGAAGACGAGATCGCGAAGGCGGTCGTGCTCGCCCTGTTCGTCCCGCTCATCATCTCGAGCGGCGGCAACTCGGGGTCCCAGGCCACCACCCTCATCATCCGCGCGATGGCGCTGTCGGAAGTGAAGATCCGGGACTGGTGGCGCATCGCCCGCCGGGAGCTCGCGGCGGGGCTCGCGCTCGGCATCATCCTCGCCCTGATCGGAACCGCCAGGATCCTGGTGTGGCAGGGACTGTTCCATTCCTACGGCACGCACTACGTGCAAGTTGCATTGACCGTTGCAATCAGCCTGATGGGCGTCGTGACCTGGGGCACGCTGGCGGGCTCGATGCTGCCCTTCGCGATCCGCCGCCTGGGCTTCGACCCCGCCAGCGCATCGGCACCCTTCGTGGCGACGCTGGTCGACGTCTCGGGTCTGGTGATCTACTTCAACGTGGCGCAGCTGGTGATGCATGGCTCGCTGTTGTGATGGCCCTCGAACGATATCTCGACCCCGTCATCGATCGTGGTAACCCCCGCGTACATGCATCGCTCCCACTTCGTACTTCGCGTGGCGCTCGTTTCGTTCGCGCTGATGGCGTGTGGGCCGAGCCAGTGTTGCCGGTCGGCCGAGGTCGAACGCTACGAAGACGCGCACGTACAGAGCATTGCCCGCGCCCTCGACGCCCACCTCATCATGCGACCCTTGCCCGAAGCGTGGCCGGAGATTCTTGCGGTGTGCACGGAGCACGGCTACCACCTCGACGCCCCAACGCCGGTCGAGAACCGCACGGTGGAGAGCGCTCCCAAGCCGGACAAGTACGGCGCGTACCGCATGTTGGTGCGCGTCATTCGAGTCGATCCCACCCATTGGAGGGTGACCTTCGCCCGGCAGTACACCTCGCTCGAGGCCGATGGTGGGACTCCACAGATCACCCTCGAGAAGGATGCGCCGGGCGGCGAGGGTTACGCCATGCTGTGGACCCTCGTGCAACGAATCGAACCGATCGCGGCCGCCGAGATCGCGGCGGCTGCCACCCAGAAGGCCGAGCGCGCCGGCGCCACGGGCCGTGGTCTGGACCGCGGCTGCAACGCCTGCGTGGAGCTCGCGACGCCACGGTGACCGACGCTCAGTCGGTGACCACATCCTTAAGGCAGAACTTCTGCGCCTCGAGCGGGGGCATCGGCTTCGCGAAGTAGTACCCCTGGATCAGCTCGCAGCCGAGGCCCTGCAAGAACTCGAGCTGCGCCGCGGTCTCCACGCCCTCGGCTACGACCTGGAGGCGGAGCGCCCGACCGAGCGAGACGATGGCGCCAGCGATCGCCTCGTCTCCCGGGTTCTTGCCGATCTCCCGGACGAAGCTCTGGTCGACCTTGATTCGATCGATGGGGAACTCCTTCAGGTGGCTGAGCGACGCATAGCCGGTGCCGAAGTCGTCGAGCGCGAAGGTGACGCCGAGACTGCGCAGGTCCGCGAGCGTCTTCACGATGTGGGCACGGTTGCCGTCGAGATAGACCGACTCGGTGACTTCGAGCATGAGCCGCCGCGCCGGCACGCCGTTTTCGAGCAGCAGGCGCTCGACCTGCGCCACGAGCCCCGGCTGCGCCAGCTGCGCGCTCGAAAGGTTGACCGCCAGGTACCCGCACTCGACGCCTGCCGCCAGCCAGTCGTGGACCTGGCGGATGCCGCTGCCGAGCGCGATGTCGCCGAGGTCGGTCGAAAGATCCGCGTCCTCGAAGGCGGCCATGAAGTGATACGGCGCCACGAGGCCCTTGACCGGATGCTGCCACCGCATGAGCGCTTCGAAGCCGCGGGCGTGGCCCTCGACGTTGCAGATCGGTTGATAGTGCAGGAGAAACTCCCCGGCGCCGATGCCGCGCCTCACGTCGTCCAGCAGCTTCACTTTTTGCTCGAGCCGCTCGAGCAATGCCGGCTCGAAGTAGGCGGTGCATCGCCCGCCCGATGCCTTGGCGTTTCGGAGCGCGACGTCCGAGGCGACCATCACGTCCTGCGCGGTGCTGGCGTTGTCCGGATACACGACGACGCCCAGGCTCGCCCCCGCGACGACTCGCGAGGAGTAGGCCGAGAGGGTCGCATCGACGGCAGCGCGCACGGTCTGCACCTGCGCCGTCAACGCCTCGCTCGTCTGCACGTCGGCGAGCAGCACGCCGAACTCGTCTCCGCCGAGACGGGCCACGAAGGCACCGTGGTGGAGGTCCGCGACGAGCTTCTCGCCGATCGCTCGGAGGACCGAGTCTCCGAACGCGCGGCCTCGACCCTCGTTGATGGCCTTGAAGTGGTCGAGGCCAATGACGACTAGAGCGCCCGGCTGGCCGCTGGCGCAGCTGGCCTCGAGGCGGGCGTAGAAGCGTGATTGATTGGGGAGCCCCGTCACCGCGTCGTAGAGGGAAGCCTTGCGCCACTTCGCCTCGGCCACTTTCTGCGGGGTGACATCCTGGAAGCTGCCTACGATCCGCGGCGAGCGTCCCTCGCGCGGCTGCACCTGCGCGGTGACCCGGGCGCAACGCCGCTGGCCGCGCTTCGTCACGTAGTCGAGCTGCAGGTCGAAGCCCGCTCCCGTGCTGACCGCGCGCGTGACGGCGTCCGTGAGGCGCTCGGCTTCGCCGTTGGGATAGTAGTGAGGCAGGACCTCGAAGGTGACGACCTCGGTGGGATCTGCCTCGTGCAAGGCGTAAAGCTCGTTCGACCAGACCGCCAGCTCGTTCTCGAGGTCCATCTCCCAGGCGCCGCCACTGACGGCAGCCTCGGCCTGCACGAGCAACGAAGCCTGCTGGCGAAGCTCGTCGAGCTCGAAGAGAACGTGGACCTGGTCGAGGGCGAGCCCGGCGAGCATCTTCAGGCTCTCCTGCTGCTGCGCCGAAAGGACTCTCGGTTTCGAATCGGTGACGCAAAAGGACACGACGGTCTGACCGCCGAAGGAGAGCGGAACGCGCGCGTAGAAGCGAACTCCCGGGGTCGCCTGCACATAGGGGTTCGACGCGAGTCGGTCGTCGAGCCTCGCGTCCTCGACCACCACCAGCTCGCTCGGACCGACGGTGAGCGCGCACAGCGAGTGCTGGCGGGGAGCCGAGGTTTGGTCGACGTTCGCTCGACCGACCAGCAGCTGCTGATCTTCCATCATCACACCGATGTAGGCGCGCTCCATGCCCAGTAGGGTCCGAGCCATCTCGCAGAGTCGGTGCAGCCCCTCCGCGTGTTTCGGCCCGAGCGAGGGATCGGCCAGAAACGCGAGACTTCGGCCGACTTCGAGCCGCGCGCTTTCCTCTCGGCCGTCCGACGGGACAGGCTCACGGACGGAACTGAACATGGCAACACTCTCCGCCGGCCTCGAGGAAGCGTTGCCCGGCACGAGTCTCCGAGGAGAGCAGCTTTTCAACGCTGGCGCTACGAAAGTGCATAGGCTGAGCTGTAGGATACACGGGTGTATGCAAGGGTATCCACGGGCGCGGTGTCATCATGACGTGCGTTCGAGCTCCACGATTCCCCACGTCTCGGACAGCGGGGATCCACGACTTATCCACCTGCATGCAGTACAGAGGCATCGACCGGAAACTGAAGCGAGCCTCGGTCGGAGTGGCGGTTTTCGAGGGGCCCGACCTGATCCTGCGCAGCGCGAACGACGCCTATCTACGGATGGTGTGTCGGACCACGAGTACGGTCGGCACCGCGTGGAGCGCCATCTTTCCCGAGCTCGTCGGCACGCCGGTTCACGACGACTTCCAGCTCGCGTGGTCCGGAGGGCGAGTGGAGCGCCAGGACATGCCGGTCTCGCTCCTGCGGTCCGGGGAGCTCACGGAGCGCTTCTACACCTTCACGCTCGATCCCACGTACGACGACGACGGCGTTCTCGATGGGGTCGTGTTCGCGTCGTTCGACGTGACCAAGCTCGTCGTCACCCGACGAGAGGCCCAGGCCAGGGCGGAGCAGATGCAAGCGCGAGAGACGAGCTTCCGGGCGCTGTTCGATGCGCTCGACGAAGGAGTCTGTCTCGTCGAGATGATGGAAGGAGAGGCCGGGCAGTACGTCGATTACCGCTATCTGGAGGCGAACGAAGCCTTCACGCGCCAGACCGGTCTTGCGGACCCGATCGGAAAGACCGCCACGGCCCTGGTGCCCGGCCTCGACGTATCGTGGGTCGAGCGATACGGACGCGTGCTGACCACTGGGACGGTGACGCGTTTCCAGGACGACGTGCCGTCCCTGGGGCGCTCCTTCGAGGTGTTCGCCAGTCGCGTGGGCGGGAAGGAGCAGCGGCAAGTGGGTGTAGTCTTCAAGGACGTGAGCGAGCAGCTGCGCCTCGAAGCCAGAGAGCGCGAGATGCTCGAAGCCGAACAGGCGGCGCGCCGCCTCGCCGAGGACGTCAGTCGGCTCAAGGACGAGTTCCTCCTGACGGTGAGCCACGAGCTGCGCACACCGTTGACCTCGATGCTCGGTTGGCTCTCGCTGCTGCGTTCCGATCGCGTACCCGCCAACCGGATCGCTCATGGGCTCGAGATCGTCCAGCGGAACGCAAAGGCGCAGGCCCAGATCGTGGAAGATCTCCTCGACGCGAGCAACATGCTCGAAGGGAAGCTGCGCCTGGACATTTCGGTGCTCGAGCTACGGGCAATCGTGGAGTCGTCGCTCGAGACGCTCCGGCCGGCGGCCGCGGCCAGAGACGTGCGCCTGGAATGGGCGTACGAGTGCGCGGGCACGGTGCGTGGAGATGCGCGACGTCTTCATCAAATCGTGTGGAACCTGCTCTCGAACGCCGTGAAGTTCACGTCGAAGGGCGGCCGGGTGCACGTCGCGCTCCGTCCGCTGGAGTCGTCCGTCGAGCTCACCGTCCGCGACACGGGCATTGGCCTGAGCCCCGAGCTGGTGCGGGGAGCCTTCGACCGCTTTCGGCAGGCCGACGGAAGCACGACACGAATCGCGGGCGGCCTCGGGCTGGGGCTGTCCATCGTCCGTGGTCTCGTCGAGCTCCATGGCGGCACGGTCGAAGCATGCAGCGAGGGTGTCGGTCTCGGCTCGACCTTCGCGGTGCGTCTTCCCGCGGCGCTCGCGGGTATGGGCGAGCGCGTCTCGACGATACCCGCCGCGCTCTCTCCGACCGTTGCCTGTCCTCCGGAGCTCGAAGGCCTGTCGGTCGTGGCGATGGGCACGAACGAGGACTCCCGCGAGATCACGCGTCATCTACTGGAGTCGTGCGGCGCCACCGTGCGCGTCGCCGCCTCCGTGGAAGAAGCACTGGAGCTTCTCGGCGACTCTCCCGCCGACATGCTGGTCGCCGACGTGGACGAGCTCGATGCCAGCGGCTTCGAGCTGATCGAGCGCGTGAGAGCGCACGAGGCTCGAGCAGGGCGCGCGGAGGTGCCCGCCATCGCGTTGACGGCGGACGCACGCACGGAGCTGCGCGCGCGTTGCCTCCGGGCGGGCTTCGACGGGCACGTACCCAAGCCCCTCGAGCCTCTGGAGCTCCTGGCCGTGATCGCATCCTTGTCGAAGCGGCGAGGTCGTCCCGAAGCCTGAACGACCTCGCTGAATGCAGCGAGGGCCGGCGAGTCGAGCCCTACGACCGCATCCACGCGTCGGCGCCCGCGTTTGGTGTATGATGCCGACCACGAAGGGTGCAGCGCTCCGCGCGCTGCAGGATCGGGACGGTCGGGCCGCCTCCCACGCGTCCCCGCACCTGGAGATCCCATGGCCCCGACACCCCACCGCACTACGGCTCCTCACCGTTCCGCGCCTCCCGAAGCCTCGGCGGCGCTGCTCGCCTTGAAGCGTCGCGCCGGCCGCTCGCTCGACCGCTTCCTCCACGTGGAGGCGGCCGGTGGCGTGGTCCTTCTGCTCGCCGCGGTCGTGGCGCTCGTCTGGGCGAACTCGCCGTGGGCGGCCAGCTACTTCCGGCTGTGGCACACGCCGATCGGCATTCGCCTCGGCGCCTTCGCCTTCGAGCGCCCCCTCGAGTGGGTCGTCAACGACGGCCTGATGGTGATCTTTTTCTTCGTCGTCGGCCTGGAGATTCGCCGGGAGATTTACTGCGGGGAGCTATCGGACTGGAGGCGGGCTTCCCTGCCGGCCGCGGCGGCCCTGGGGGGAATGGTGGTGCCGGCTGCGCTCTACCTGGTCGTCGCGGGTGCACCGCTCACCCGTTCGGGTTGGGGGGTGCCCATGGCGACCGACATTGCGTTCGCGGTGGGTATCCTGACGCTGCTCGGTAAGCGAGTGCCCGCACCGCTGCGCGTCCTCCTGCTCGCGTTGGCCGTGATAGACGACCTCGGGGCGATCGTCGTCATCGCAGTGTTCTACTCCTCGGGCATTGCCCTCTCGGGGTTTGCCCTCGCGGCCCTCGGCTTCGCCGGGGTGTTCGTCATGCAGCGCTTGGGAGTGCGGAATAAGATTTCGTACGTCGCGCCGTCGCTCATTGCCTGGGCCGGCATCTACTCGGCGGGGATCCACCCCACGATTGCGGGTGTGATCATCGGGCTGGCAACGCCAGTGCGCACCTGGCTTGGACCGGAGGGGCTGATTGTCTCGGTGCAACAAGAGCTGCAACACCTCGCGCAGACCGCAACGGGCACTTCGGCAACGCCTGATCTTCCAGGAACGTTGCACCGTATCGATGCCGCGCAACGCGAAGCGATTTCACCTGCCGACAGTCTGATCCACAAGCTTCACCCTTGGGTTGCCTTCGCCATCATGCCCCTTTTCGCGCTGGCGAACGCCGGTGTCGTCGTTGGCGCTGGGGGCCTCGACGCGACTAGCTGGCGTGTCGTCGCCGCGGTGGCAACGGGCCTGGTCGTCGGCAAGCCCGTGGGCATATTGCTCGCGTGCTGGTTGACCTTGCGGCTGCGCATTGGGGTCCTGCCCGCAGGCATGACGCTGCGCCATCTGGCCGTGCTCGGCGTCGTTGCGGGAGTGGGCTTCACCATGGCGCTATTCATCGCCCAGCTCGCTTTTGCAGATCCGCGACTCCTGGCGGCGGCCAAGCTCGG
>Ga0247806_10000964_pt1 | contig 15126 bp, 12 predicted proteins | sample UWRJL059202B1_FD_179935 | JGI IMG/M metagenome (GOLD analysis project Ga0247806, IMG submission 179935) | Plant litter microbial communities from Arlington Agricultural Research Station in Wisconsin, United States - UWRJ-L059-202B-1 | ecosystem: Environmental > Terrestrial > Plant litter >... | reverse complement strand
ACTGCCGCCATTACCGCCGTAGGTGGCTACGTGCCCGAATACCGGCTCACCAATAAAGAACTGGAAACCATAGTAGATACGAATGATGAATGGATAAGAACCCGTACCGGCATCGAGGAAAGGCGGATATTGAAGGGCGAAGGACTGGGCAGCAGCGATATGGGCGCCCCCGCCGTACTGGAACTATGTAAAAAAAGAGGCATCGACCCTTCGGAGATCGATTGCCTGATCTGCGCCACGGTAACGCCCGATATGGTGTTCCCGGCCACGGCCAACATCATCTGCGATAAAATAGGCGCTGTAAACGCCTTTAGTTACGACATCGGCGCCGCCTGCTCCGGCTTTTTATACGCCCTCACCACCGGGGCTTCCCTCGTGGAAAGTGGCCGTTATAAAAAAGTGGTAGTAGTAGGTGTGGATAAAATGAGCAGCATCATCGACTACAGCGACCGCAGCACCTGCATCATTTTCGGCGATGGCGCCGGGGCCGTATTGCTGGAAGCCAACGAAGAAGGCAACGGCATCCTCGACAGTATTTTAAAAAGCGATGGCAGCGGCCGCGATTATTTACACATGAAGGCCGGCGGGTCCGTAAAACCCTCCACCGTGGAAACCGTGCTGGCCAAGGAGCATTTCGTGTACCAGGAAGGTCAAACCGTTTTCAAATTTGCCGTAAAAGGCATGGCCGACGTGGGTTACGAGCTGATGCAGCGCAACAACCTCACTGCCGACGACATCGCCTGGCTTACGCCCCACCAGGCCAACCTGCGCATCATCGACGCTACGGCCAACCGCATGGGACTGCCGAAGGAAAAAGTGATGATCAACATACAAAAATTCGGGAATACCACCGCGGGCACCATTCCTTTATGCTTATGGGAATGGGAAAGCCAATTGAAAAAAGGGGATAATATTATTTTGGCGGCATTTGGGGGTGGGTTTACGTGGGGCGCGACGTGGGTGAAGTGGGGGTATGGGGGGGTAAGAGGTTGAGCCACGCCAGTAGGTGATGGAATTTTAATTTAAAGGGAGGGTATACTGCGGTTAGAGACTGAGAGAACTGTTGGGCATTGAAAGGCTTGCCTACGGCAGAATGTTTGCTCCATTTGAATAGTTAGTCCGCAATTGAGATTAGCTTTATTTTGCTAATGAAGTTAAGAATAATTCTTGAGTTTTATTCGTCTGCCAAAACCGAAGCTAATAGTAGATGTTTTAACATCAAACCTCACTTGCAGAAATACCTTTGTTACGGGAATTTGCTTCTCTGTTTATTTAGTTAAATTTCTCTTAGGTTATTTAAGCATGTAATGCATTACCGCTGTATCTCCCAGCTGTTCTACCTTTTCTAATTTCATTCTATTGTTTTTGTCAAAAAGGAATTTTCCAGAATGAGTAAATCTTGGCGCTCTTTTGTCTCCAACAAAAAACGGAACTACTGAAAGACGTAATTCATCAACAAGATTTTCCTTAAAGAACATTGTGAGTATATCAGTGCCGCCTTCAACAATTAGTTTTTTCACTCCTCGCTCTTGCAAGTCTTCAACTATTTGCCTTGCCGTAATAGTTTCTGTTTCAAATTTCTTTACTGTAGCAACCTTGCTCAGTTCAGTTTCTCTTTGTTTGTCAAATGAATTTATCGTGTAAATGATTTTCTCACAATTACCAATTTTGATGAAGTTACTTTCTAATGAAATGTCGCCCGTTCTAGTCAATGTTGCTTTGATTGGGTCTATACACTTTCCTTGTTGTTGCCGTCGTTGAATATGCTCCCAATTGGTGGTAATTAGTGTTGAATTATCTTTTCGTATTGTCGCTGCACCGACAAGAATTGCATCACATTCCGCCCTTAATTTTCGTACTTCAAAAATGTCTTCATCACTTGATAGCTTCAATCTTTGTTTTAGTGGATGTCCTATGAAACCATCAATAGTCATTGCAACAATAGATATAACTTGCATCATGAAGGTTTAAAATTCTCGTCCTTAGTGCTACTTTCTTTTTCGCTTGCCTTTTTGCAAATCTCTCTATAAAACATTTTTGTACTAAGAATTAAGAAAATGAATTGGGAAAATATGATGTGCATACCTATACTACCGGCAGCAAAGTAAGTTTTGAAATAATGAAAGGAACTTACTTTATCTAGTTTACTTACTTGTATATCATAAAAACCATTTTCATCAGCTTGGTGGACATATAACGAAATAAAAATAACGCCGAGTAAAACAGGGATATCAATTAAAAACATTTGATTTGTTATAAATCTCCTTTCAACTATTGACTGTTTTAATTCTTCGTCTTTTTTCTCCTTTTTACAATAGGAGATTTCTAGTAATTTTGCTAGAAGCATAATTGCATCAATGCCTAGTAGTGTAAAAAAAATATATTGGGTAAACTCTTCAGTTGTGGCAACTATTTTATAAACGTCTTCAATAAGTGTTAAGGTATAAATACCAATACCACATGTCGCAACACATGCTAAACAAGTTAAGGTACTAATACCATATAAAGGTTTTAAATACTTAATATTCTTGTCTGCATTAAAAGTTTGTGAAAAAACATCAAATGCATACATAAAAGTGCCAATTGCAATAATTAAAAAAGACAGACAAACTATAATTAATACTGGAATACTTTCGCTTGGAGCTAAAAAGTAGTTATCAAGTTTTCTAGGATGGAGTATATAATGAATGGGTAAATAGCCAATGATATAACTCAATGCTATCCAATAAGCAATAACCTTCCAGTGTAGTTTTGAAAAAATACCTAATGCTTTCCAATGTTTAAAGAAGTTGAATATCCAAGAAGATTTAATACTATGTTTAATTAAAGGCTCTCTCATTACTTTATCCTGTCAAAATATGATTGATGAAAATAACTGTCGCTGTATTTGTAAATATGAATCACATTTCCGCTCATCAACTTGGATGGATGTAAAATGATGTTTTCAACAAACTCACAAACTTCATCAGTGTTCAACCAGTTCTTTGAATCGCCTTTCGGTTTTATTTTTAATTCCGCTTCAGTCAGAAGTGTTGCCAAGGCAATTGTGTTGGCATTTATGCCTTTTTCTAAATACTCGTTTGCAATTCCTCTTATTAAACTTTCAACGGCTGCTTTAGCTGCCGTAAATGCAACCATTTTTGGGTAATGCTGATAAGATGTGTGTGTGCTGAAACCTATGAAGTGACCACCTTTTCGTTTGCACATAAGCGGAAGCAATTTATTCGCTACACTGTAAAGTGCAAGAACATTGCTGTCAAAAACATTCTTTGCTGTGGCAATATTTATTTCTTCTATCATTTCGTAACCGGGGAAATATCCCAAACAATTTATGACATGAAATTTGCCGGCAAGAAAGCCATTGATTGCAATCGCCAATTTTTCAGCATCACTTTCAACAGTCAAATCAATTTCAGGTAAGTAGAAAACATTCTTCTTTTTAAGTAGTTCATTAAAATTAAATTTGCTTCTTGAAGTTAGAAATACTTTATAATCCTCGTTCTTGGAAAGAATCTTGGCGAATGCTCTACCCAAAAACGAATTTGCTCCTGTTACTACAAATGAATGCTGCTCTACCATTAACTTACTATTTGATTGTTTTTAATTTTTGTTGCTCCAATAAATTGTCCTCTGTTGCCGTAAAGACTAATATAGCCTGAAAGAGAAATGAATTTCTCTTGTGAGTTGCTTTTATATTGATCGTTGTCAATAGTCAAAACTATGTGTGTGCCTTTCAGTTTTAACAGAGTATAAGTTCCAGTTTCTGCTGCAACCTCAAAAGCAAAACCAGAATTGTTTGAAAATTGAATTACATTTTCTTTAAAGCTCATAAAGTGAATTTTTGAATCATTTAAAAACTGTGTCACTTCAATCGGCTCTATACTTCCATTTTCATTTTGTCTGAACTGTAATGTATTTACACGAATTTCTTTTATAGCATTCAATGCTGAAACAGTCGGTGGATTATTGAAAAAATCTCTTACGTTCATTTGCTTTGCTTCTGAAACCGCATCAACATCATTTTCTTTTTGCAAATAGAGAATTACATCGGAAATAAACTCGGCTTCCTTGCGATGATGCGTTACATAAATCACCATTAAGTTAAAACGCTGAATGAATGTAGCCAATGTTTGCAGAAACTGGTCTTTTACTTCTTCGTCTAAACCTGTCAATGGTTCATCTAAAAGTAAAATATCTGGTTTAATGCTCATTGCTCTCAGCAATGAAATTTTTTGTCGTTGTCCGCCGCTAATTTCATTTACCGAAGTTGCCTTCTTCAACACATCTTCAATTTGAAGTGTCTTAGCAACTTCATTGAACAACTCATGATTGAATTTTGATTTATAGTTACTGATGCGGTTAAAGTATTCAGCATTTTCAAATGGTGACAAGTGCTCAAATAAAACTGCTTCTTGTGGAACATAAGAGATAACTTGATTTTCAGGTGTGATTGAAATTTTCCCTTGATAGTTTTTTTCAATTCCTAAAATGAGTTTCAGAATGGTTGACTTACCGCTTCCGCTTGCTCCCATTAAACCAATTACAAGTCCTTTTCCGACTGGTTGATTTAGTTGAATAGAGAGATTTTTGAAAAGCGTTTTCCCTTTCCTGTAACCAAATGTGATATGTTCAAGTTTCAATGCCTTCATTTCGCCTCTTTAAGTTGTGATTTAGCAATAATATATTGCCAAATTAAAATACAGGCTAACGATAATCCAACTGCAATCAAAACAAAACTTGTTGCCTTTGAATAATCCGCTGCTCTGCCGATAAACAGCATTTGTAAGTTCGCTGCAAATGAAGGGATCTTGTCCGACAATACCATGTTCAACCTTGTATCATTCCAAATGAATGTAAAAGCAAACAAAAGAGTGAAAATATATTCTGATCTGAATCTTCTTATGAAACTATATCGAACAATACTGCTTCTTGGTATGTCGTAAGCAGCCAAGTAGTTCAATTCATTTTCACGAACTGAAAAATGTGTTGTCAAAATGAAACTTCCCAACAACGGGAGGCTGAGAATACAATGCCCCGCAATCCAAACGAAATAAATTAGCATTTCTGAATTGTAGCCAATCCAACTCAACCATTTGAAACCGCACAACACAATGCAAAGCGGGGGAATGATTTGCAAAAGAAAAATTGCAAGGAAATACAGAAGCGATTTTGAGTTGAAACCACTCAACAATTTTGGGAATGCTAATCTTGATGAAATACCAAAAGCAATTGCTAACATTGTTGCTGCGGATGACGCAATCAATGTTAGTGCAAAAGGAAAAGCAACCGAAGAAATATTGTCTGAAAAATGATATTGAGATTTCATAAGAGCAGCAATTATTGGAACAATGATGACTGCAATACTGACAACTGCACCCGAAAAGCCAACTCTATTTTGGCTAGCCGATGTTTTTTTCTGTGCAGAACTTTTAAATTTTGAAAACAACCTGAATAAAAACAGAACTAAAGAACCCAACGCTACAATAAGAATAAGTATAATCGTAAATACCACTAATCCCGTTTTAAATATGGATTGATTTGCGTAATCAACATTTATTAAAAGGTTTGACTGGTATGTCCTATAAATCCAATGATTAATTAATTCTGTGCCTGTACCCTGAGATGCTCTGAAAATAAATTGGCTTTTTGTATCCTCGTAAAATGAAAAGATGAAACCGATAAACAGTAAAAGGATAAACAAGTTTTTTGTCTGCGGTAAAATGATGTCTCTAACTTTCTCAAATCTTGATAGTCCTGTTGCTGTTGAATAATCATCAATTCGCTTTGGAGTGTTTTCGATGTTTAGCCAAAACAAATAAGCAAACAGAAAACCGAATTGCCAAAACTGAATGAAGAGGAGAAACAAAGATTGTGTTATGTTCCCGCCTTGAACAATTGCATTGAAAAAATTAGTCTTGAACAGTAGCACTTTAAATATAAACACGACTGCTACATTTCCAAATGTAATGGGTAAAATGAAAAACGAAAGTTGTTTACCAAGTTTTGAGGTAAGAGAAATTTTTAAAAGTAGAAGTGCCAAGCAAAAACCGCCAACAACATTTAGAATTGAAGAAAGTAGAGCAAATAAAAATGTTCTTTGAAGTGAAGAATTAAAACCATTTGAGTTATCAGAAAATAATTTTGAAATATTGTATCCTTCCAATCCACCAACAAACAAGGGAAACAAAAAAACTATTGTAATCAGGATTACAATAATTACAATTATTTTATTGGTTGATAGCAGTTTCTGCATATTTAAATTTCAGAGTTGAATTATTTATTTGAGATTTTTATAAATATCAACTCTGCCTTTAGTAATATCCTCGCTTGCTTTCGTTAATGCTTCTTCTGCTGTGAGTTTACCATTCCAAAACTGTTGTAAATAATTTGTCAATGTCTGACTAACTAAATCGCTTTCAGGCCCTGCTTCAAACATATAAACGCCTCTGTCAAGCGAAGTTTTCAATGCGTTGGCATAAGGAATCTTTTGAACTTCGGGGTCGTCATAAGTTGATTTTAGAGGAGAACACAATCCTTTTTTTGCAAGGGCAATTTGATTCGGTTTCTGCATTAAACTCATAACATACTTTACCGCTTCTTGCGGATTCTTTGACTGTTTGTTGATGTAAAAACTTCCACCCGCTAAAGTAGATTTGCTTCCTGGAATTGGAGCAAAGCCAAAACGATTATCAATCGCTCCGTTTGCATCGTATGTGAATGAGTATAAGTAATCACTCCAAACAATTCCCATCGCTATGTTTCCATTTTTTAAAAGTTTGGTTTGCTCTGTTGCATCAATTGTTGTGAAGTTTCCTCCATTAAATGGTTTCAAACTCTTGTAATAGTTTGTTGCTGCGACCGCTTCCGTAGAAGTAATCTTTAGTGGTGTATTTACATCGCCATTCCAACCTCTCTGCTTTTCAAAAACAGTTCCTCCCATACTAAAAAGGAAATTGCAATACTCATAATACAACCAACCACTTGCTGCACCTTGCATACAGACTCCAAATGTTTTTTTATTCGGATTTGTAAAAAATTCTGCTGCTCTTTTGTAGTGTTCCCAATCTGTCGGAACTGTAAGTTCTTCTTTGTATTTCTTTTTATATTCCGCTTTGTTACCGGCATTCTCAAACATCTCTTTATTGTAAACAAGCAGCATTGAATTTGCAGCGAAAGGATAACCAACTTTCATTGTTCCTTCTGAAATGTTTAAAGAATTCTTGTAATAATAACCTACTTCTTGCCAAGCATTGGGGAACAAATCATTTTCAAAACTTTTTTGGTCTGCTGGAATGCCTTTGCTTAACTCGTCAATATTTGAAACATAACCGTTTCGAACAAAAGAAGAAAGCGAAAAGTTGTATTGAAGAACGATGTCGTAAAGCCCTGTTTTGTTTGCAAAGTCCTGATTGGCTTTGTTGAAAGCATCCTCAAATGTGTTTGGCTTAAACTCAATTTTTACATTAGAGTTCTTTTCATAGTCGCTTTTCAATGCCTCCATTGCCTGAAGGTTTGAAGAGTTCTCTCCCAACATTGTAAGCGTAACTTGCTTCTTGTTGCAACTGTTACAACTTGTCAGGAAGGTTGCCGCTATTGACAGGACAATTAAGGTGTATTTTGATGTTGATTTCACAGTATTTATAAGTTAAAAGTTTCTCCCTAAATTTAATGTCGTTTGTTAACTTGTAGTGTGTCTGTTAGTATCGTCCATAACTTTTTTATTTGTGCAATAATTCATCAGCTTTAATGGTACTTACACAATATTATAAAATATTTTAATAACACAAAAATCCAATTTTTGTGTTGTAATTATTTTCACCAATTGCCGCGAGAGTTCTGCCGCAGGTTTCTTGATGCCTATAAATTTTAAAGGTATTCGCCACAGCATAGGGGTTATAGGGCTGTTTGTGTGTTGGCTACACTAAAAAATGTAACTTTAACCCTCATTCTTCAATCATGAGAAAAAGTTTATTCCTGTTTTGCCTACTGGCCTGCCTCGGCATCAACGAAACCCAGGCCCAGTTCACCCGGTACATCGTGCGGCTGAAAGACAAGGGTACCAACCCCTTCGCCATCAACAACCCGGCGCAATATTTAACCGCAAGGGCCATTGCCCGGCGTACGCGTTATAATATACCCATCGATTCGGCTGATCTGCCGATTACGCCGCGCTACATCGACAGCATCCGCCTCGCCGGCGCCGTTACCATCCTCAACCATTCCAAATGGCTGAACCAGGTAGCCATACAAACCACCGATGCGGCGGCACTGGCGAAGATCAACAGCTTTCCTTTCGTGCTCGGCACCAGCGGCATCGCCGCACGGGAAGCGACTATACCGGTGAACAAGCAACTGGATGCACCGGCGGATGCCAACATTGTTGCCCCCCAGCCACAATCGGGCACCGCGGGCGATTACTATGATTATGGTGTATCCTACAACCAGGTGCATTTAAACAACGCCGACTTCCTGCACAACCGCGGCTTTCGCGGCCAGGGCATGAACATGGCGATCATGGATGCCGGTTTTTACCATTACCTCAGCCTGCCTACCTTCGACAGCGTACGCAACAACGGGCAAATATTAAGCACCTGGGATTTTGTGGCCGGCAATGCCAGCGTAGATGAAGACGATACGCATGGCAAAAACTGCTTCAGCATCATCGCCGCCAATATGCCGGGTACTTTCGTGGGCACGGCGCCTAAAACTTCTTTCCATTTGTACCGCACGGAAGACGTGTTCAGCGAATACAAGATCGAGGAACAAAACTGGGTGGCGGCAGCCGAAAGGGCCGACAGCCTGGGCGTGGATGTATGTTCGGTTTCGCTTGGCTATTACAATTTCGATAATGCTTCTTTGAACTATACCTATGCCGATATGAACGGTAATACCACCATCATTGCGCGGGGTGCCGATATGGCCGCTAAAAAAGGTATGCTCGTAACCGTGGCCGCGGGCAACGAGGGCAACAATGCCTGGCATTACATCATTTCCCCTGCCGATGGCGACAGCGTACTGGCCGTGGGTGCGGTAACCAATACAGGTATTGTGGGCACTTTCAGCAGTTACGGGCCCAGCAGCGACGGGCAGGTAAAACCCAGCGTAGCGGCCGTGGGCGTGGGCGCGGTAATCGCCAACAGCAGCAACGGCCAGCCTACTTTCGGCAATGGTACTTCCTATGCCTGCCCCAATATGGCGGGCATGGTAACCTGTTTATGGCAGGCCTTCCCCGAAGTGAACAACATGACCATCATTAATACTATACAACAGGCGGCTACCAAGGCCAACAATCCCGACGACCGCGTTGGCTATGGCATTCCCGATATGAAGAACGCCTACGTGCGGCTGGTAAGGCAACTGTTTACCAAAAACTTTACACAGGGCGCCTGCAAAACCAATCTACAATGGCGCGTGAAAACCGATTCGGCGATCAAGTTGTTTGTTGAAAGAAAACAAGCAGCAGGCAGTTACAGTACGCTGTCTACCATCAATTCCACCGGCGCCTTCGCGTTGAATAATTTTACTTATGAAGACGATATGAGCGCATTGCCCACCGGCAGCTATACCTACCGGTTGCGGATGGATGTGGCCGCCGATACGAGTTTTTACCTGGATTCCATTACGGTTAATTTTACGGCAAAACCTGCACTGGGTGCTGATAAAAACCAGGTCATCTGCGTAAGCAACCCGCTCGACCTTACCACCCAGTTTAATATAACCGGGCTTACCGCAACATATACCATCGGCGGAAACCCGGTTCCTGCGCCCAATGCAGTGAACGTGGGGGGCACCTACCGCATCGTAGCTTCCAATACATCCGGTTGCAGCGATACCGCGCTGGTAAACCTAACCGTTACCCCGTTGCCTTGTGGGGTTGTACCGCCCAACCCTACCGTTTTTGGTGATACAACGAAAATTGGTCCCAACCCGGTACGGAACAACTTAACAGTAAGGATCGAAAGAAATACAGCGGTTACCGGTACCATCCTGGTGACGACTACTTCAGGGCAGAAGGTATATGTACGCAACTTCCAGCAGCCGGCAGGCAATAATTTTTATACGATACCGATGAATGGTATGGCCAAAGGCATTTATTTTGTTACCGTTCGGGTGAACGATAAAAAAGTATTTACAAAAAAGATACTGAAAGATTAAGCGAGCGGTTTGCGGAACACGGCCACGAACATAGTATCCGCTTTTTTATCATAACCTTTTAATAATTCCATTTGCAGCAATTGTAAATGGAATTTTTCTTTTATGAAATTAACCAGTTCTTCATTCTCCTTTTTAAAGGCCGAACAGGTGATGTAAACGAAGTAGCCGTTTATGGGTACGGCAGGGATCACCGTAGCAACAATGGCCTGTTGCCGCTGGGCATAGATGTCAATTTGTGCGGGGTCGAAATAATATAGCTGTTCGGGTGTACGGCTCCAGGTGCCGCTGCCGGTGCAGGGTGCGTCGCAGATGGTGATGTCGGCTGCAGGATAAGCACGGCCTGTTTCCCGCGACAGGTCTGCCGTGAAAGCTTCCAGCATGCGGATGTTGGCCATGTCGAAACGCTTCCGCAGGTTGGCCAGGATGCTTTCGCGTATATCCGAAACCGTTAGCCGGATGTTGCCATGCAAAATATCATGGATCAAAATAGACTTGCCGCCGCTTGCCGCGCAACAATCCCATACCGAATAGCCCTTCTCTCCTTTCTCAAATGCGGGCGAACTGAAAAAATCCAGCACCTGCTGCGAATTTAAATCCTGGATCACTACTTCCCTGTCGGGCTCCAGTATGTTCGTAATGTTGGTGGCATTGGACAACGCGATAGTATTGCTGTCGACTTTCGTATAAGCAATGCCGGCAGCTTCCAGCTTTTCTTCCGTGATGGTTGCTTTGCCCGGGCGAACGCGTAAAAAAAGATCGGGTTGTTGAAGAAAAGACAGTGTGAATGCAGTGGCATCTATGCCTTCGCTCAATGAACCTGCCCAGGGGAAAATATCGGATGTTGTAATGCCCGCCAGTGCCAGTTTATCCTGCACCGGTGCGGATACATTTGCCTGCCAGTCTGCTACAAAAAGATCCGGCATTTCAGCGCTGCGCGGATCGAGGATAAAGGCCGACAGCGCCATTCTTTCCGCCGTAGCAAGATTGGGCGCCGCCTTTCCCACCCGGAAATAATTGTAACAAAAGGCAGCAATACTTTTCCTGTCTTTGGAACCGTATTTTTTATCCGCCGCGAAAAATTGTTTTAGGTAAATAGCAAACGGGATCTTCCCATCATACTGCTCTATGATCCTTATGGCTGTGTTGAAATGGGAATGGTAACGCAATGGAGATTGTGTGAACTATGATTAGGATAATTGTCTGAACTGTGATTTTGAATGATGGAATGATTGACTATGATTACAAATCTCCTTCAACTATCTTCAACAATGTTCAACAACTCTACTTCAAAGCTGTTGGTCAAAGACCAGACAGCGGCGGCGACCTAAACTTCCTAAACTTCTAAACCCCTAAACCTTTCTTCAAAGTTCCAGCAACGACTTAACGGGATCTTGTCCAAACAATAGCAGCGCCGGGTTTTCAAGCAGGTTTTTTACGCGTACAAGGAAGCCAACGGATTCGCGGCCATCGATGATGCGGTGATCGTAGCTCAGCGCCACGTACATCATCGGTTTGATGACTACCTGCCCGTTTACTGCCATCGGCCTTTCCACGATGTTGTGCATACCGAGGATGGCGCTTTGCGGGATGTTGATGATCGGCGTACTCATCATGGAGCCGAAGATACCGCCATTGGTGATGGTGAAAGTACCGCCGGTCATTTCTTCTATCGTAAGCTTGTTGTTCTTTGCTTTGGTGGCCAGGTCCACAACGGCCGCTTCGATACCTGCCATGCTGAGGCTTTCGGCATTGCGGATCACCGGTACCACGAGGCCTTTCGGCGCACTCACGGCAATGGAAATGTCGCAGTAATCGTGGAAGATGATCTGTTCGCCGTCGATGTAGGCATTCACGGAAGGGAATTCCTGCAACGCATAGCAGCAGGCTTTCGCGAAGAAGCTCATGAAGCCGAGGTTCACGCTGTGTATTTCCTTGAACTTGTCTTTGTATTGTTTGCGGATGTCCATGATCGGCCCCATATCCACTTCGTTGAAAGTGGTGAGCATGGCCGTGGTGTTTTTCGCTTCTACCAGGCGGCGGCTGATCGTTTTGCGCAGGTTGCTCATCTTTTCCGGGCGGTCGTTGCGGTTGAAGAGTTCCACACCGGGTTTGCGGCCGGGGTTGCTCAATGCCTGCAATACATCCTGTTTCATGATGCGGCCGTTGCTGCCGGTGGCGCTTACGGATTTTACATCTACTTTTTTATCGGCGATGATGGCAGCCGCTACGGGCGTGGCTTTTACATCTGCAGTTGGGGCCGCTTCGGCAGCAGGTTTTTCTTCCGCCTTGGCTTCGGGTTTGGCTTCCGCCTTCACTTCGGCAGCGGGCGCGGCTTTTTCAGCAGCCGGTGCGCTTTCGGGTTTTTGCGCTTCGGTATCGATGCTGCAAACGAGGTCGCCTATCTTCAGCGTATCGCCTTCCTGTGCCACGATCTTTATCGTACCTGCCTGTTCGGCATTGATCTCGAAAGTTGCTTTCTCGCTTTCCAGTTCCGCGATCACTTCGTCCCGGTCGGCCCATTCGCCGTCTTTTTTGAGCCATTTAACCAGTGTTACTTCGCTGATGCTTTCCCCTACGGTTGGAACTTTTATCTCGATTGCCATTGATGGTGATTTTGTAAGTTGTGCAAATTTAAGCGTTATAGCACGAATTTTGGGCACGAATTACACGAATTAAATGCAGGGGGATTACACGAATTTTGAAGGCAGGAATTACACGAATTTTTATTACACAGATTTTGCGGATTACACGGATTGAAACGTAATGCTGCTGGCTCCCTTCTCTCTCTTGGGAGAAGGGTTGGGGATGAGGTCAACACAAAGCTGATCTCTACCTGGGAAGATAAATTGGGAAATGAGCTCCAATCAGGCGAATCACTTTAATCAGCCCTAATCACAGTTCAGACAATTAACAGAACTCAATGCTGCAATCTCCCTTCTCCACCTAGGGGGAGAAGGGTTGGGGATGAGGGGTTACGCCCCCAGGTACGACCTCAACAATTTACACCTCGAAGCCGTACGCAGTTTGGTGATCGCCTTGTCCTTGATCTGGCGCACCCTTTCGCGGGTAAGGTGAAAATGTTCGCCGATGTCTTCGAGGCTGAGGGCATGGTCAACACCAATGCCGAAGAAAAAGCGGATCACATCTTTCTGCCGGTCGGTGAGGGTGCTGAGGGAACGGTCTATTTCGGTTTTTAAAGAGGCTTTGAAGGCGAGTTCGTTGTCGGTGCTCACGGCGTTGTGGTTCACCAGCACATCGATGAGGGTGCTGTCTTCACCGTCGGACAGGGGCTGGTCCATGCTTACGTGGCGGACCGACATACCGAGCGTGGCGGCTACTTCTTCCGTATCCATGTCCAGCAAAAATGCCAGTTCTTCCGCGGTGGGTTCGCGTTCGTATTCCTGTTCCAGTTGCGAATAGGCTTTGCTGATGCGGTTGGTAAGTCCTACTTTATTGAGTGGCAGTCTTACGATCCGCGATTGCTCGGCGAGCGCCTGCAAAATGCTTTGGCGGATCCACCACACGGCATAGGAGATAAATTTGAAACCGCGGGTTTCATCAAAGCGTTGCGCCGCTTTGATCAGTCCCAGGTTACCCTCATTGATCAGGTCGGGCAAGGTAAGTCCCTGGTTCTGGTATTGCTTGGCAACGGAAACCACGAAGCGGAGGTTGGCTTTCGTGAGTTTGTCCAAAGCTTTTTGATCGCCCTGGCGGATGAGAAGGGCGAGTTTTACTTCTTCTTCGGGACTGATCAATTCTACTTTACCGATCTCCTGTAAATACTTTTCTAAGCTTTGGCTTTCGCGGTTGGTAATAGACTTAGTGATCTTAAGCTGGCGCATGCTCATAAGTCAGGTAGTTTGGTTGTTAGTGATTGGATAAGGGTTAACACTTTGTTAAAAATCCCCAGAGTTATTAACGTAATTTATACTATTTAAGGTACGTTGCCAAATATATTTTTTATAAAACAGGGGCCTTCAGGCTATATATTTCGAAAAATTTTAAGGAAAAGCACTTTCTGTTGAAACAAAAATAATTGGTCAAATATTTTTATAAGCGGTTTATTTTGTTATTATTGCACGGTATCAAGGATTATATATAAATGTAAAGAATGAGTAAGAAAGTTTTATTTACACTGGAATGCCCCGTTAGATGTTCTCCAGGTATTTTGTACGAGTTTTTAAGATCTCCGGCGGGCTTACAGGAATGGTTTGCAGACAGGGTAGACGAGCGCGATGGAATGTTTAGTTTTTCATGGAATGGCTCTGATGAAGAGGCCGAACTGGTAGATAGTGAAGAAGATAAATTTGTACGTTTCCGGTGGTCGTACCAGGCAAAAGATGAATATTTTGAACTGTATATTGATAAGTCGGATATCACCAACCAAACGATCCTGATCGTAAAGGATTTTGCAGAGAAAAAAGACATCAAGGACCAGACCCTCTTATGGGAATCGCAATTGAAAGATCTTTTTCACCGCCTCGGCAGCTAAGGTTTCAGCAGTAGCAGCAGTTCGTCAAAAGCCGTTTCCAGTAAACCAGGTATTGTTTCCCATGCTTCGAGCGGGAATTTGCGCGCCAGTTTTATAAAAGATTTGCCGTGGGTATATGGTGCCAAAGCGGCGCCGGGCAGGCTGCTGACCAAAGCGTAATTGCTTTCTTCAAAGTCATGCTGCCAGGGATCTTCACTGATGCAGATGAAATAATCATTACCCGGATTTTCCTGTAATCGCTGCAATAGTTTTTCCTGGAAAAATAGTTTATGCGTTCCCGATAGCTGCAGCGTAATGCTGAAGAAATGGCCCCACCAGAAAAAGCTGCGCACCGCGAATACATTTTCTTTATCGAAATAGCGCGGGTAATCCAGCAGCACCCAAGGCAATAGCCGGTAATTTTCTCCCTTCGATATTTTAGGATTGGGGGCCTGCAGGCCTAATAGTTTATCGTATTGATGCCGGTCCCACGGGCTTTT
>Ga0247806_10000962_pt1 | contig 15139 bp, 13 predicted proteins | sample UWRJL059202B1_FD_179935 | JGI IMG/M metagenome (GOLD analysis project Ga0247806, IMG submission 179935) | Plant litter microbial communities from Arlington Agricultural Research Station in Wisconsin, United States - UWRJ-L059-202B-1 | ecosystem: Environmental > Terrestrial > Plant litter >... | reverse complement strand
TTATCCGCCATGTTAAAACCGATGCCGCTGATGGTGGTATCGCCCTGCTTTACTACAAAACGCAGGTGCAGTTCCTTCACGATCTTCGAATAGCCGGTATCCGTAACGCCCCGCGCAACAAAGACCGGGCGCATGTTTTCAGGGCCGTAGGGTTCCATCTGGCAAAGGATATTGTAAAAAGAAGAACTTAAAGCCGGTAAAGCAATTTCTGCATGGATGTTGATCTCGGGTACCAGTAATTCCGGCGGAATGGTCCGGTGCACTTCCTGTTCAAAAGCTGCGGTAAACGGCTCCACGTTTTCGGGCAGGAGCGATAAACCCGCTGCGGCAAAATGCCCGCCATAACCCAGCAGATGTTCCCTGCAGGCATGAATGGCTTCGTATAAATTAAAACCCGGAACACTGCGGGCACTGCCTGCCACCACATCGCCGCTGCGGGTGAGTACCACCGTCGGGCGAAAATAGGTTTCGATCAGCCGCGACGCCACGATGCCCACCACGCCTTTGTGCCAGTGCTCGCGGTACACCACGCTGGTTTTTTTATGGATGAGTGTTTCATCCTGGCCGATGAGGTGCAAGGCTTCTTCAGTGATGGTTTTGTCCGCGTCTTTGCGATCCGTATTATCACTTTGTAACTGGCCCGCGAGTTCCAGCGCTTTTGAATAATCGTGTTCTATAAAAAGCTGTACGGCCTTCCTGGCATCGTCCATGCGGCCGGCGGCATTCACGCGCGGCGCGATCACGAATACCACGGTATTGATACTGAGTGCCCCGTTTACGGCGCCGAGTTGAATGAGGGCTTTAATACCCGGACAAGGGGCTTCGTTGATCCGCTTCAATCCATGGTAGGCCATGATCCTGTTCTCGCCCGTCATCGGTACAATGTCTGCAGCAATGGCCGTTGCCAAAAGGTCGAGGTAACAATGATAATGTTCTTCGTCTATGCTGTACCGTTCGGCGAGCGCGGTGATGAGTTTGAAGCCAACGCCGCACCCGCATAATTCCTTGTAAGGATAATTACAATCCGCTTGTTTTGGATTGAGGATCGCTGCGGCATCGGGTACAATATCGTCGGGTAAATGGTGATCGCAGATGATGAAGTCGATGCCCAGTGTTTTTGCATAGGCAACCAGTTCTACCGACTTGATCCCGCAGTCGAGTGAAACGATCAGCGTAAAATTATTTTCAGCCGCAAAGTCGATCCCCATTTTGCTCACCCCATACCCTTCACGGTAGCGGTGCGGTATGTAAAAATCAAGTAAGTTGGGATCGTATATTTTGCCCAGGAATTGAAACATACAGGCAACGGAAGTTGTACCGTCCACATCGTAATCGCCGAACACCAGTATTTTTTCTTTTTGCTCAAAGGCCTGCTGTAGGCGGTTGACCGCCTTGTCCATGCCCTTCATCAGCCAGGGGCTGTGCAACTGTGCAAGGCTTGGACGGAAATAGGCTTTCGCTTTTTCAAAGCTGTCGATGCCCCGGTCCACCAGTATGGAACAGAGTTGCCGGTTGATCGAAAGCGCTTCCTGCAGCGCGGTGGTTTTGGCTAAATCGGGTGTTGATATTTTCCATCTTTTTTCCATACGCTTCACTGTCTGTATCAATATTTCCGGTCGGTGGTATAACGCACCAGTGCTTCGAGTGCTTTTCGTACCGGGCCATCCGGGAAAGTGTATAAAATTTCCAGCGCCTCGTCGCGGTAACTGTTCATTTTTTCAGCCGCATAACTAATGCCGCCTGCTGCTGTTACCGCATCAATTACCTGCTTCACTTTTACCGGGTTGCGGTTCTCGTTTTTGATGATGTAAATTAAAGCCCTTCTTTGCGCCCGGTCAACTTTATTGAGCGTGTAAATCAACGGCAGGGTGAGTTTTTTTTCTTTTATGTCGTTGCCCGTGGGTTTGCCGATATCGGCCTTGCCATAGTCGAACAGGTCGTCTTTTATCTGGAAAGCAACGCCTACTTTTTCCCCGAAACTTTTCATGCGTTCGGCGATGGCCTTGTCTTTGCTGCTGCTCCAGGCGCCCACGGCACAGGCCGAAGAAAGGAGGGAAGCGGTTTTGTTACGGATGATCTCGAAATAAATATCTTCTTCCAGGTTAAGTTTGCGCGATTTTTCGATCTGCAGCAATTCCCCTTCGCTCATCTGCCTTACGGCTTCGGATAAGATGTGGAGGTGTTCAAAATCGTTGTTGGAGGTGGAGAGCAGCAGGCCTTTCGACAGCAGGTAATCGCCTACCAGCACGGCGATCTTGTTTTTCCAGATGGCATTGATGGAAAAAAATCCCCGGCGTTCCAGCGATTCGTCTACCACATCGTCGTGCACCAGCGTGGCCGTGTGCAGCAGTTCCACCAGGGCGGCGGCGCGGTAGGTGCTTTCATTGATCTCTCCCTGCAGTTTGGCGCTCAGGAAAACGAACATCGGCCTCAGTTGCTTGCCTTTTCTTTTGATAATGTATTTCATTATCTTGTCGAGCAGCCCCTTTTCACTTTTTACCGCCTCCGAAAATTTCTTTTCAAAGATACCCAGCTCTTCCCCGATGATGTTGTTGATAAAATCCATGCGAAAAAAGAAGCAATATAAGACAGTAAGGCTACCTGTTCAAAGAATTAAAGCGGCATCCCGGCCAGGCACCTTGTAAATCCGGGAAATAAATCGTAAAAACTTTAACTTTAATGCAACGAATATGGAGAAACCTGTGTCTTGCCTTGGTATAAGTAATTAATAACGAAGTAGAACTAACAAAAGCATAACCTAAATATAAATTAGCAAAAGCTTTGATTATTAGGGCTGTTTCGATATTTTTGCATTTAATTAACTCGTAAGTATCTAGAAATTTATTAATTATTAAGTTATGGCAAGCAAAAAGTACATTTTTCTATTAGGCTTCCTTCTCCTCCTTTCCGGGGCTTCTTTTGCCCAGATCGGTGGTAGCGGCAGCGTGTATGACTCCTCTGTGATTCCGGCGAAAAGAATGCCGCAACAAAATGAATTCTGGAACAGTCAGTACAATTTCCCGGCAAAACCACGTAACATGTGGGAAATCGGTGCTTCTATCGGTATGTTTACCGTAAGTGGCGATGTGGCGGTTACGCCTTTTACCTTTCCAAATTTTGCGGTACACGTGAGGAAAGCATTTGGTTATATCTTCTCATTGAGGTTGCAATACCTCAATGCAACCGGTAAAGGCCAGAACTGGCTGGTTTCCGAAAATTATTCAAAAAACCCTGCATTCGCAACGCGCTACAACGCACCGATCAGGATTGCAGGTAACCCCGACCGTACCGTAGGTACATTGGATCCAACCGGCGCAAGGCCTTATGATGTAGTGTACTACAACTACAAAACGCACACGCAGGATCTTGGTTTACAAGGTATCGTAACGTTGAATAACATTCGTTTCCACAAACAAAAAACCGGAATCGTTATTTACGGTGGCGGTGGTATCGGTGCAACCTGGTACCGTACCATGGTGAATGCACTGGATCCGGCTGGCAACAGCTATGCTCCTTTGTTCTCAGCGGTTTACGCTGCACATGGTGCAGGTGTTCACGAAAACAGGAAAGACATCCGCAAGGCTTTGAAAGCCGGGATGGATAAAACCTACGAAACACGTGCCGACAACCAGGGCGACCGTCGTCCTAAATTAGGCGACAATACGCTGAAACCATCAGGAACTGTGTTGGCAGGTGTTGCCATCAGGTTGGGTAAAAGAATCAACCTGGCGATTGAAGACAGGTGGACTTTCATCAAAGATGACGTACTGGACGGCCAACGCTGGCAGGAACAAGCTGCAGGAGATCCTGTACTTACCCGTGACTTCGATTCTTACAACTACGCTTCTATCGGTTTGAACGTAAACCTGGGTGGAAAATCAGTGGAACCATTGTGGTGGCTGAATCCATTGGATTACGCTTACGACGAACTGAAGAACCACAGGAACGTGAAAATACCAAAGAACGATTGTCCTGATGCTGACGGCGACGGCGTTTGCGATCACCTCGACAGGGAACCGAATACACCGGCTGATTGCCCGGTTGATACACACGGTGTAACGAAAGATACAGATGGCGACGGTGTTCCTGATTGTAAGGATAAACAACTGATCACACCTACAGAATGTCAACCAGTTGATGCTGATGGTGTTGGTAAATGTCCTGAACCGGATTGCTGCAAAAACCCAGCTCCTCTTCCAGTAGCATGTGTTTGCGACTATCCAAGCCTGGCTTTCCGTGGCAATTCAAGTGCACTGAGCGCCGACAACAAAGCAATGCTGGCAACAGTAGCTGCCAAGTTGAAAACAAGGCCTGATTGTATGATCACTTTAAACGGCTACCCTGAAGCTTCCAAAGCTTCACAGGCCAATTGTCAAAAACGCCTCGACGCTGCCAAGATGTACCTTGTTGAAAAAGAAGGCATCAGCGCCGACAGGATCACTACCAACTGCGAAGTAGGTGGTGGCGACAAGAACACGGTAGATGTAAAATGTAATTAATTCACTTTTTGCTTATACAAAAGGCCCTCCTTTTTAGGGGGGCTTTTTCGTGGCGGTAGCTTCTTTATCAATACCTTAACGACTGTTTTTTGGCTATTTATTGATTTACCGGCATTTTTGAAGTATTTATATTAATTTTGCAATCCTTTATGAATCTAACGAAAGTTTTTTTTGCGGCGGCTACCCTCCTTGTACTGGCTACTTCCTGTAGTAAGTACAATAAGATATCGAAGAGCAAGGACCCGGAGTACAAGCTGAAAATGGCGGATGAGCTGTATGCCAAAAAGAAATACAAGAAAGCGCAGCAACTGTACGAAGAACTGTTCCCCGAATTTAAAGGTTCGGTGAAGTTCGAAGAGTTGTATTATAAAGATGCGTATTCCTTCTACCACATGAAAATGTACCGGGATGCCGAAAACCTGTTCAAAGGATTTCTGGAAGTATTTCCCAACAGTCCAAAAGCGGAAGAAGTGGATTTTATGAGGGCTTATTCTTTTTACAAACAATCGCCCAAGCTGGAACTGGAGCAGGTAGCTACCATGAAAGCCATGGGCATGATGCAGACCTTCATCAACACGCACCCCGGTTCGGAAAGGATCAGGGAAGCAACGGAAGTGATCGATAAATGCAGGGCCAAGCTGGAACAGAAAGAAGCAAGGGCTGCCGATTTGTATTATAACCTCTCGCAATACCGTGCCGCAGCGATTGCGTACAGCAACCTGCTCAACTCGTATCCCGAAACGGCGAAAGGTGAAGAATATAAACTGAAGACCGTTAAATCATATTACCGTTTTGCAAAACTCAGCATCCCCGACAAGCAAATGGAACGCTACGAAAAAGTAGTGAGCGAATACGAGGATTTCGCAGACCGCTACCCGGACAGCAAAATGCTGAAAGACGCAGAATCATACAGGAACCTTAGTCTAAATCATATTAAAGCCATAAAAAATGAGCAAACTCAGACGTCAGCTAAGCGCTAACACCACCAACGTAGTAGAGCCTAAAAAATTAGTTGATATAAAGGCCAAAACAGGTAATTTATACGAATCGATCGCGATCATAGCCAAGCGCGCGAACCAAATCAACATTACCCTGAAGGAAGAGCTGCACAACAAGCTGGAAGAATTTGCCAGCCATACCGATAGCCTGGAAGAGATCCACGAGAACAAAGAGCAGATCGAGATCTCCAAAGCTTACGAACGCATGCCCAACCCGTCTTTACTGGCCACCACGGAATTCATGGAAGACAAGGTTTATTTCCGCAGGAACGACGAAGACCTGTTCAGCTAAGCACCAAATAATTTAGCGTCTTCTTTACAGAAGAAATCATAATTTTAGCACCGTCCCGATACAACCGGGACGGTTTTTTTATGCTGGAAGGGAAAAAAATTTTGTTGGGCATCAGTGGCAGCATCGCCGCCTATAAAACAGCCGTACTCACGCGGTTGCTGATCAAAGCGGGTGCAACCGTAAAAATTATCATGACGCCCGCTTCCAAGGATTTTGTTACCCCGCTCACCCTCTCCACCTTATCAAAAAATCCTGTGTTGTCCGACCTGTCAGAAGGCGACTCCTGGTCCAACCACGTCATGCTGGGCCGCTGGGCCGATATTATGCTCATCGCGCCGCTAAGCTGCAATACGCTGGCTAAAATGGCCACGGGTCGCTGCGATAACCTGCTGATGGCCGTTTACCTGTCTGCCACCTGCCCGGTAGTGGTAGCGCCCGCCATGGATGAAGACATGTGGCACCATCCCACCACGGCGGAAAATTTAGATAAGATCAGGGCCAATGGCAACCAGGTGATCCCGGTTGATAAGGGAGAACTCGCCAGCGGCTTGTTCGGCGACGGCCGCATGGCCGAACCCGAAGCCATACAGCAGTGGCTGGAAATTTATTTCAGGCAGGGGCAGCAACTCGCCGGTAAAAAGATACTGGTGAGCGCCGGTCCAACCCAGGAAGCCATCGACCCCGTGCGTTTCATCAGCAACCATTCTTCCGGTAAAATGGGCGTGGCCATTGCCGAAGCATTCCGCAGCCGGGGCGCCGAAGTGACGCTGGTGCTCGGTCCCTCTTCCGTAAAAGTAAGTCCGGGTATAAAGCTGATGCCGGTAATATCTGCCGCTGAAATGTTTACCGCCTGCGATACCGCTTTCGATGCCGCAGACATCATCGTGATGAGCGCGGCCGTAGCGGATTACACACCCGTGGAACCCGCTACGGAAAAGATCAAGAAAACGGGGGAGGAACTGACCCTGCAACTCACCAAAACAAAAGACATTTTAAAGTCGCTCGGCGCGCGCAAAAAACCCGGCCAGTTTTTAGTGGGCTTCGCGCTCGAAACCAACAATGAAAAGGCCTTCGCCCAAAAGAAACTCGAAGAGAAAGGAGCCGACCTGATCGTCCTTAATTCTTTGCGCGATGCAGGTGCCGGCTTCGGGCATGATACTAACAAAATCACTATTTTTGACAAGTCGGGCAAAGAACACGCTTTTGAAATGAAAGACAAAAAAGCGGTCGCCGCCGACATCGTCAATACCATCATTGAATTATATGCATAAATTAAAATTCTTACTGGTTTTCCTTTGCTCGGCGCAGTTTTGCAGCGCGCAGGAGATCAGGGCCAACATCACGGTGATCAGCAACCAGGTGGGCAACAACGTGAACCAGAATGTATTCCGAACGTTCCAGACGGCGCTGAATAATTTCATCAACAACCGCAAATGGACGGCCGATAATTTTCAGCCCAACGAAAGGATCCAATGCAATTTCATTTTCAACCTGCAGCCCACCAGCGAAACGAATGTGTACAATGCTTCGCTCACGATACAGGCCGCGCGCCCGGTTTTCAACACGTCTTACCAGTCGCCCATCATCAACTTCCAGGACGAAAGCATCAGCTTCAAATACGTGGAATTTCAGCAACTCGATTTCAACGAGAACAGGGTAACCGGTTCGGATGCACAGGTATCCAACCTCACTGCCGTGATCGCTTATTACGTGTACATGGTGCTGGCATTCGACTATGATTCTTTCTCCCCCCGCGGCGGCGATCTTTATTTTCAGAAAGCGCAGAACATCGTGAACAACGCGCCCGACGGCAGGGGCATTTCGGGCTGGAAAGCATTCGACGGGCAGCGCAACCGCTACTGGCTGGTGGAGAACATGATCAATACCCGTTACACCGTTATGCACGACGTTTATTATAATTACTACCGCATGGGGCTCGATAAATTCTACGAAGACGAAGCCGCTTCCCGTGTAGAGATCATGAACGCACTCAACCTCATGAATAATTTCGTGAACGAGAATCCCAACCGCATGATCGGCCAGTTCTTTTTCCAGGGCAAGGCAACGGAACTCATCAAAATATTTTCCCGCGCGCCACAGCAGGATAAAATGCGCGCTTCGGAAATGCTGCAAAGGCTCGACATCACCAACGCCGCCAAATACAAAGACGAACTGAAATGATAAGGTACGCGCTGGCCGCACTGTTTGGGATTACTTTACTATCCTGTGGAAACGGTAAGCCGAAAAACTTACTGGAGCCCGAAAAGATGGAAACGGTATTGTGGGATGTGATCCGCGCCGATACCTATGTTGCCCGTTACACCGGCACCGATTCTTCAAAGAATATAAAAGAAGAACAGGCCAGGTACCAGCAAAAGGTTTTTACGTTGCACAAAGTATCAAAAGAAGATTTTTACGACAGCTATGATTACTACCTGGCGCATCCCGGCCAGGCCACTGTTATGCTCGACAGTATCATATCAAAGGCGAAAGCCCCGCAAACAATCAACCGGCCGGGCAGGCTGAACCCGGTACCCGAAAAATGATCGTATGAACAAGACTTATCCCGATGCTGCAACAGCAGTAAAAGATATTAAAGACAACGCCGTAATTATGCTCGGCGGCTTTGGATTGTGCGGCATCCCCGAGAACCGCATCGCCGCCCTGGTGAAGCAGGGTACGAAAGGACTCACCTGTATTTCCAACAATGCCGGCGTGGATGATTTCGGCATCGGCCTGTTGCTGCAGCAAAAGCAGGTGAAAAAAATGATCTCTTCCTATGTAGGCGAGAACGCCGAATTTGAACGGCAGTTGCTGAGCGGCGAACTGGAAGTGGAACTCATACCGCAGGGAACCCTCGCCACGCGCTGCATGGCTTCGGGCTATGGCATGCCCGCCGTGTTTACGCCCGCCGGTGTGGGCACCGAAGTAGCCGAAGGCAAAGAAACCCGCGAGTTCAACGGTAAGGCCTACCTGCTGGAATACGCCTTCGATGCGGACTACGCCATCGTAAAAGCCTGGAAAGGCGATACCGAAGGCAACCTCATTTACAAGGATACGGCCCGCAACTTCAACCCCCTGATGGCCATGGCCGGTAAGATCACCATCGCGGAAGTGGAAGAACTCGTGCCCGCCGGTTCCCTCGATCCCAACCAGGTACACACGCCCGGCATTTTCGTGCACCGCATTTTCCAGGGAACGAACTACGAAAAAAGGATTGAACAACGCACCGTAAGAAAAGCGAATTAATAGTTATGTTAGATAAAAACCAGGTAGCGCAACGCATCGCCAAAGAACTGAAAGACGGGTTTTACGTGAACCTCGGCATCGGTATACCCACGCTGGTAGCCAATTACATTCCTGCCGGCATCAACGTGGTATTGCAAAGTGAGAACGGGCTGCTGGGCATGGGCCCTTTCCCCGAAGAAGGAAAGGAAGATGCGGACCTCATCAACGCGGGTAAACAAACGATCACCACCATACCCGGCTCGGCCTTCTTCGACAGCGCCCTCAGCTTCGGCATGATCAGGGCCGGCAAGGTTGACCTCACCGTACTCGGCGCCATGGAAGTAAGCGACCAGGGCGACATTGCCAACTGGAAGATACCCGGTAAAATGGTAAAAGGCATGGGCGGTGCAATGGACCTGGTGGCCAGCGCCAAAAACATCATCGTGGCCATGATGCACACCAATCCCAAAGGCGAAAGTAAATTGCTGCCCGCCTGCACCCTGCCCCTCACCGGCACCAGGTGCGTGAAGAAGATCGTAACCGAACTGGCCGTGCTGGACGTAACCCCCGAAGGATTCGTATTACTGGAAAGGGCACCCGGCGTAACCGTGGAAGAGATACAGGCAAAAACCGCGGGCAGGCTGGTGGTGAAGGGCGACATACCCGAAATGCAATTTTAGTTAACGGCTTCGCAACCAACCGGGCGTTTCAATTGTTTCAGTATATTTAAGTATGCCGCGGGCATAAAAAAATCTTGAAGCATTGACAAAACCCTTACGCTATATCTCCCGTTTTTTTATTGGCCTTCTTATTTTATTTGTTGTAGCCTGGCTGCTGTTGTGGGCCTATGTGCATTTCAATAAAGCCGGCATCATCAGCAAGGTAAAGACGCAGATCAGCCAGCAGGTAGATGGCCGGGTTGACATCAAAGACATTACAGTCGATCTCTTCAGCACCTTTCCCAATATATCCGTTCGCCTGGCCGACATCACCGTGAGGGATTCTTTATGGGAAAGGCATCACCACGATTTTTTTAAAGCCGAAAAAGTATTTACCCGGCTGGAGTTCTTCAGTCTTTTTACCGGCAAACCTTCCATCGGTAAAATAATCGTTGACAACGCAAGCGTTTATTTATTTACCGATTCAACCGGTTATACCAATCTTGTCAGGGCGAAGAAAAAGGAAGGTGACGGAAAAAAAAGAGCGGGCGGCATACCGGATTTTCTTTTTCGCCATACGCGCTTTGTAATGGAAAATGTGAGTCGTCATAAGCTGCACGACATCGAAGCCATCAAACTCGAATGCAAACCCGTTCAAACGGACAGCCTGCTGAAACTCAACATCGACATCGACGCGATCGTGCACAGCCTCGCCTTCAATACTGAAAAAGGAAGTTATTTAAAAGAGAAACCGTTGAGCGGTGATTTTACCCTCAGGCTGGACGCGCAGAAAAACCTGTTGCTGAAAGACGTGGAACTGGAAATAGACAAACATCCTTTTGTATTCAACGGCACTTTTTATACGGCCGCCGCGCAGCCTCATTTTCACCTGGCCATCGAAACAAAAAAAGTAAAATACGCAGGGGCCGTATCGCTGCTGAACCCGGTGATACAGGCCAAACTCAACCTCGTAGGCATCGACGAACCGGTGAATATGAAAGCCGACCTGAACGGGCTGCTGGCCTACCGCAGCATTCCCCTCGTGAAGATCGATATGGAAGTAAAGGACGCCAAACTGGTGACGCCGGTGGGCAGTTTCAACGAATGTACTTTCAACGGCAGCTTTAACAACCAGGAAGACCCTGCACAATTACGCACCGATGAAAATTCTGCCATCCGCCTCAGCAATTTTAAAGCGAAATGGTCGGAGATACCCATCACGGCGAAATCGATTAAAGTGGTGAACCTCAAACAGCCGTTCATCGACTGCGATCTTCAATCCACTTTCCAATTGACGAACTTCAACGAACTGGCCGGCAGCAACAGTTTGCAGTTTTCCAAAGGCTCCGGCGAGATGAACATTCAATACAAGGGCACCATTGCGAAGTCGGATTCGGCCTACCCTTTTTTAAACGGCACCATACAGTTCAGGGAGGCGGAACTCGCTTACCTGCCGCGGAACCTGCTGCTGAAAAACTGCAGCGGTACGGTTCGTTTTAAAGACCAGGATGTTTTTATAGAAAAGCTGAAAGCGCAGGGCGGTGGCACCAGCCTGGTCATGGACGGTTCGATCAAAAACCTGCTCACGCTGATCAACAACAACCCCGAAAAGCTGGAGATCAACTGGAACATCAGTACGCCCAGCCTCAACGTGGTTGACTTTATGAACTACCTTGGTAACCGGTCTGCCACGGTGGCTAAAAAAGGTTCGGCAGCCGGGAAAATAAAAAGCGCTTCCGGTAAGATCGACCGCATGCTGGAATACGGTACGGCACAGCTCACCATCAACGCGGGAAAAGTATTGTATAAAAAATTCCAGGCTACCAATGTAGGTGCTAATATTTCTTTGCTGCAGGGCAGGATCGTGTTGAACAGTGCACGGCTCAACCATGCAGGTGGTGTATTGGCCGTTAGTGGTTCCCTAACCGATGGCGCCGGTTCCAACCCGCTGCAGTTGAAAGCAAATCTGACCAACGTAGACATACCCGGTATTTTTTATGGCTTCAATAATTTTGGACAGGATGCGATTACCGATAAGAACATGAAGGGCAGGATCAGCGCTGCGGTACTGATAACCGGTGCGCTGAACAACAAAGCCGCGCAGATGATCAGCAATCTCGACGGTACGGTGAACTTCAGCATCAGCAATGCCGAGCTCAATAATTTTGAACCGCTGCAAAAAGTGTCTGAAGTCATTTTTAAGAAACGGGATTTTTCCAATGTGCGTTTCGCGGAATTAAAGAATACGCTCACCATACACGGCTCGGCCATCAACATCAACCGCATGGAAATTAATTCCAGCGTATTCACCATGTTCGTGGAAGGCGTGTACGATACCAAAAAAGGCACCGACCTCGATCTGCGGGTGCCCTTGCGCAACCTTAAAAAAATGGACGGCGACGCGCCCGTACGCAATACCGGTAAGATCGGTTCCAACGTACGGCTCCGCGCCAAAACCGGCGATGACGGGAAGCTGAAAGTGAAGCTGGTGTTGTTTGGAAAGAAGGAGGAATAGAGCCTCGCCCCCAACCCCCCTCTCCTGCAGAGAGGGGAGTTAGCAGTATTTCGTTGACCTCATCACAACCCTCTCCAAAAGAGAGGGAGTTAGGAGCTTTTCGTTTCAATTTATCTGAACTATGATTTTGAATGATTAGAAAGATAGCTATGATTTAATCTTTCGTGCAATTAAAAAATTCTGAAAATATTTTAATTCTCCTAATCCGGGTACAGAAATCCCCGGCAATGCCGGGGATCCTTTTTATATTATAACGCTCTTTTAAATCCTGGTCAGGCAACAGGTGCAGCAGCCAGTGTTTCTTCATTCGCGCCGCCGGCATATTTTTCAAAATTTTTATTGAATTGTCCGGCCAGGTTTTTAGCCATGGCATCATAGGCATCCTTATCTGCCCAGGTATTGCGCGGGTTCAGTATTTCGGAAGGAACGCCTTCGCAGGTAGTGGGCATCAGCACACCAAAAACAGGGTGGGCTTCAAACTCCACATTGGCCAGTTTGCCTTCCAGTGCCGCGGTGATCATGGCACGGGTATAAGATAATTTCATCCTGCTGCCCACGCCGTAAGGTCCGCCGCTCCAGCCGGTGTTGATCATCCAAACGGTTACGCCGCTTTCCCTGATCTTTTCGCCCAGCATGGTAGCATACTGGCCGGGGTGCAACGGTAAGAAGGGTGCCCCAAAGCAGGCACTGAAAGTTGATTTGGGTTCTGTAACACCCGCTTCGGTACCCGCTACCTTGGCGGTGTAGCCGCTGATGAACTGGTACATTGCCTGTCCCGCATTCAGCTTGCTGATGGGTGGCAATACACCCGATGCATCACAGGTAAGGAAGAATATATTTTTAGGCGTTTTACCGATGGAAGGTTCCAGCGCGTTGCTGATGAAATCCAGCGGGTAACTCACCCTTGTATTTTCGGTTATCTTTTTGCTGCCGAAATCTATCTTGTTGGTGCCGTCGATGAAGGTCACGTTTTCCACCAACGCTCCGGGGCGGATGGCGTGGAAGATCTCCGGCTCTTTTTCTTCACTCAGGTCGATCGTTTTTGCATAGCAGCCGCCTTCAAAATTAAATACGGTGTCGCCGGTCCAGCCGTGCTCATCATCGCCGATCAGTTGACGGTTGGGATCCGCGCTCAGCGTGGTTTTGCCGGTGCCGCTCAGGCCAAAGAAAATAGCGGTATCGCCTTCTTTGCCCATGTTGGCGCTGCAGTGCATGCTCAATACATTCGCTTTCTGCGGCAGTACATAATTCAGCATGGTGAAAATACCTTTCTTCATTTCGCCGGTATAGCCCGTGCCGCCGATCAGGATCGTTTTGTGCGTGAAGCTGATCACGGCAAAATTTTCGGCCCGCGTGCCATCAACGGCTGGATCGGCCCTGAAGCCCGGCGCCTGTATGATGTGCCAGTGCGGTACAAAATTTTCCAGGTCCTTTTCTTCCGGGCGGATGAACATATTGTAGCAGAACAAATTGCTGAATGGGTTTTCGTTGATCACGCGCAGGCGTAAACGGAAATTTTCATCGGCGCAGGCAAAGCAATCGCGCACCCATACTTCTTTTTCGGAGAGGTAGGCCAGCATTTTTTCTTTCAGGCTGAAGAAATTGCTTTCTTCAAAAGGAATGTTGAAATCGTTCCAGTGTACGGTATCGCGTGTCAGGTCATCTTTTACGGTAAACTTGTCCTTAGGGCTGCGGCCGGTAAATTTGCCGGTATTGATCAGCAGGGCGCCGGTATCGTTCAGTACACCTTCACCGCGTTCCACGGTTTGGCGGCTCAGTTCTTCGGGCGGCAGCTGGTAATTAACGGGTTGGGTTGTTTTTAACCCCAGCGCTTCCAAAGCGGCTTTTGGCGGGGCAATCATAGATGAAATAGGCATAGCAAGCTATCGTTTTAAGTTTTACGCAATCGTTGCCGGCAAAGGTAGTACAAGCGCTTTTCAGTCAAAGGGGAATTTAAAGGCGTTCATTGAAGATAATAGCCCGAATCCGGGAATTTATTGGCAAAAATTTAATGAGCGGCGTGTTTATTGAACAAGCTTAAACGTTGGGCTGCTAAGATTGAAAACGTTGAATTTTTTTTGTTTTTAATGTGTATGTTTTACATAACCGGGAAGAGGAAGAAATTTTTACCGGTAAGGCGTGTAGAAGCTAAGGTATTCGCTGCGCGGATTTTTATTGGCCGGGAAGCCGGGAAGGCGTTTTATAATTATCTGAACTGCGATTTTAGCCTCACCCCCAACCCCTCTCCTGAAAGAGAGGGGAGTTAGCAACATCCGTTTCCAAACTAAACGTTCTAAACTCCTAAACCTCTAAACCAAATTTCTCCTTCAACTATTTTCAACAACCTTCCTTTTAACCTTCAACCTTGAATCTTTCAATTCATAACTCATAATTCTGTCTTCTTAAAGTATATTGCGTTACATAAAAACTGAACGGTACATGAAATACCTTCCACTCAACCCGGAGATCTTCATCCAGAACCGGAAAAGGTTCATGGCGCGTATGGACAAAAACGCCATCGCTATTTTCAACAGCAACGACGAGTTGCCGATGCACGGCGATCAGCTGCATAATTTTAAGCAGAACCCCGACCTGTTCTGGCTCAGCGGCGTGCAGCAGGAAGATTCGATGGTAATCCTGTACCCCGGTAATCCCGATCCGAAATACCGGGAAGTGCTCGTGCTGGTGCGGCCGAATGAGTTAAAGGAGAAATGGGACGGACACCGTTTGCGCGTACAGGAAGCCCAGGCCATTTCGGGCATACAAACCATTGTGTGGCTCGATGTGCTGGACGGTATGCTGCAGCCCTGGATACATTGGGCGGATACCATTTACCTCAACAGCAACGAGAACGACCGCCGCGCCAACCTGGTGCCCGTGCGCGACGCCCGCTATACGGCTATGATGAAGGAGCGCTACCCGCTGCACAACTACAAACGCAGCGCCGT
>Ga0247806_10000961_pt1 | contig 15161 bp, 13 predicted proteins | sample UWRJL059202B1_FD_179935 | JGI IMG/M metagenome (GOLD analysis project Ga0247806, IMG submission 179935) | Plant litter microbial communities from Arlington Agricultural Research Station in Wisconsin, United States - UWRJ-L059-202B-1 | ecosystem: Environmental > Terrestrial > Plant litter >... | reverse complement strand
ATTAATCGTGCTGAAAACTAACATAAAGCATATTAAAAGTGTAAAAAAGCCGCTTTACAGCGGCTTTACTTTTTATTTACAATAAAATTACTATAAATTGTGATAATTTAACGTTTAAAAAACCTGCTCAATTATAAATACATATAATTTTGGTTTGTTAAATTCATCTTAAAAAATACTACAGAATGTTATATAAAATTAAAGGACAGGGTATCCGGTTATCCTTCATGCTCTTTTTTTTTGCTTTCTTTTTTTCGCAAATAAGTGTTGCCCAAATTTATAAACATGAATTTGGTACAACAACTATAACTGCTACTAACTATGAAGTCAACCCGACTGTTTTTAACAGCAATCTTTCGTCTTCTTCATGGACCAATAGTAATGGGTCATTTACAAGTAATCCCGGAGCCTCGGGCCAGGGATTACAAATAGATACTTCTACTAGTAATGGCTCGGGAATCATTACTCTTACTTTCAATGTTGCCAACGGGTTTGCTGCTAACATAACTTCTTTCGACTTTTGGAGACGAAAGAGTAACAGCGGGCCTCGTGCCTGGTCTATAGCAATTAACGGTACTCCTGTTGGGAGCGGTGCCGTAACAGATACTAATGCTACTACAGTTGGATTAACAACTGTTACCGGCCAAACCGGATTGACAGGTACTGTAACCATAACCATAACATTAACAGGCGGATCAGGCGGATGGTTTAGAATAGATGATTTTACACTTAACGGCAGCGTGGTTTCTAACTGTGCAGCAGCGGTTTTTAGTTCTATATCTCCTGCAACCGGCCCTGTAAATACTGTAACAAAAATTACAGGCAGTAATTTTACAGGGGCTACATCGGTTAAATTTGATGGAGTAGCAGCTACCTATACTGTAATTTCTGATACAGAAATACAGGCGCGTATACCGGCGGGTACAACTGCAGGAGCCATAAGCATAACATCATCTACAGGGTGTGTGGGCTTGGGGGCTCCGGCAGGAACTTTTACACTAATAGATTCGCAATGTGGTGCACCGGAAGTGTTTATTTCAGAAGTGTATGACCAAAGAAGGGGAAATGGTGGGATGATAGAACTATTTAATCCATCGAACGTAAGAATTAATTTCAATGGTATCTACAGGATGCTGCGTTACGCTAACATTAATGATAATACACCTGCAGCGGATTATGACTTAATAATTCCTGACTTTATTGAGCCACGCTCTACTTATTTAATTTCCTGCACTGCACCTGATTCTGACATTTGTGCATCCCCAACAGCAAATGCATACCTGGGAAATGGCTTTAATGGTAATGATAAAATTGAATTATTAAAGAATAATGTAGTTATTGACCGTGTACAAGTGCCATTTACCGGACCTGGGTTTACGCTTATTCGAAATTCAGATATAACTTCGCCAACACCCACATACAATCAAAATCAATGGAGTAATGTGCAGCATAGTACCGGCGCGCCGGTACCAGATAACTATTGCGCGAACTTAGGTATCCATACAATTAACAACACTGTACCAACAATTACACACCCCCAGGACCTTACGGTTTGCGAGGGCAGTACAGCAACCTTTACCACTGCAATAAGTGGTAGTGGTACATACACTTACCAGTGGAAGGTACTTAATACAGCAGGTAGTTGGGTAAATGTTGTAAACGGCGCTAATTACTCGGGTGCTACTACGGCTACATTAACTATAACTAATGTGCCTCAAAGCTTTAATGAAAACCAGTACTACTGCCACATAACATCGACGGAATGCGATATTAACAGCAATGCTGCACAATTAAAGATATCGCCCATTGATGCTATCAATGTGCAGTTTACCCCTACAGACTGTGCTACTGGTATGGCAACAGTAACTGTTAGTACACCTACAGGCAATGATATTACGTATAAGTTAGATGGCGCAGCACAAACTTCGAATATATTTCCGGCATCTCCTGGGCTTAGAGAAGTAAGGGCTTACAGGGGTAATTGTTATGTATCGCAAACAATTACCGTTGCACCGGCACCGGGAGGTTTAGATCCACTTGATGCCGAGGTTTCGCAAACAGATTGTGCCACAGGCCGTGCAACTATTACGGTTAATGCTCCTACAGGCCCCGGAATTACCTATACTATTGGAACGGATATTTACACCACGCCAACATTTACCCTTGAGCCGGGTTCATATACCTTAACGGCAGCTAACGCTACATGTTCGGTTTCAGGGCCTATACTAGTAGGCCAGGCACCACCGTTAGCTAATGTTGATGTCGAGGTATCGCAAACCGATTGTGCCACAGGCCGTGCAACTGTTACGGTTAATGCCCCTACAGGCCCGGGAATTACCTATACTATTGGAACAACTACATACACCACAACCACTTTTACCCTTGAGCCGGGTTCATATACCTTACGGGCAGTAAATGGCAATTGTGTATCTCAGGGTACTGTAGTGGTAGGCCAGGCACCGCCGTTAGCTAATGTTGATGTCGAGGTATCGCAAACCGATTGTGCCACAGGCCGTGCAACTGTTACGGTTAATGCACCTACAGGCCCGGGAATTACCTATACTATTGGGACAACTACATACACCACAACCACTTTTACCCTTGAGCCGGGTTCATATACCTTACGGGCAGCAAATGGGAGTTGTATATCTCAGGGTCCGGTATTGGTAGGCCAGGCACCACCGTTAGCTAATGTTGATGTCGAGGTATCGCAAACGGATTGTGCCACAGGCCTTGCAACTGTTACGGTTAACGCCCCTACAGGTCCGGGAATTACCTATACTATTGGGACAACTACATACACCACAACCACTTTTACCCTTGAGCCGGGTTCATATACCTTAAGGGCGGCAAATGGAAGTTGTATATCTCAGGGTCCTGTAGTGGTGGGCCAGGCACCCCCGTTAACTGCTGTTAACGCCGATGTATCGCAAACAGACTGTATTACAGGTCGTGCAACTGTTACGGTTAACGCCCCTACAGGCCCGGGAATTATCTATACTATTGGAACAAATACTTATACCACAACTACTTTTACTATAGAGCCGGGATCGTATACCTTAAGGGCGGCAAATGGAAGTTGTACCTCTTCAAGAACCATAAATGTCAGTGCTGCTCCATTATTGCCAAGGCCTACTATAGCTGTTGTACAGCCTACATGCCTTAATGCCTTTGGTAGTTTTAGTATTACGCCTGTAGCAGGATATACCTACCAGGTTAATGGAGGTACATTTACTGCTACAACTAATTATCCTAACCAGCCTGTAGCCAGTTACACAGTTGTTGCTAAAGATGCTAATGGCTGTTTATCTCAGCCTGCAACATTCCAGCTTACAACGCCTGTGAGCCCTGCCACACCGTCTGCGCACATTATACCGGCTACCTGCCAGGATGCTTTCGCATCTATAGTGGTAGATTCTCCTCGTGCTCCGGGTTATACATATAGTATAGATGGGGGGTTAACATGGCAGCCATCATTTACCTTTGGCGGATTATTGCAGGGAACATATACCATAACTGTAAGAACAAGTGCTATGTGTACAGCACAGAGCATACAGTATATTATTGATGCTGCACCGCAAACTCCGGCAATACCCATTGCACAACTTACCCCGCCCGACTGTGCCGGTAACTTAGGCAGTCTCGAAATTATCCCGCAACCTGGTACCGGTTTTACATATAGCCTTAACGGAGGACCGTTTACAACAGACCTTATTTATAACAACCTTCCATCTGCGCAGGCATATTATGTAACTGTAAAAAATAGTGATGGTTGTACCGAAAGAAGTATTACTTATAGAATGATTCCATCTCCGGTTGTCCCGGCAGAACCGGTAACAGCCCTTAGGCAGCCAGATTGTAGTACCGATAAGGGAAGTATTACAGTATCATCTCCTATAGGTACACAGTATACGTATAGCATAGATGGGGTAACATTTCAGCCATCGCGTGTGTTTAGCAATCTTGATCCGGATACCTATACTATTATAGTTAATAATGGGCAATGTACATCTACAAATATTGTTACCATTAATAACCCACCTGCACCAGCTCCATCTCCGGGTACCATAACCGGCAATAATGCGGTTTGTATAGACGATGTTTTACAATTAGCCAATACAGTTACAGGGGGTATATGGAGCAGTAGCAATGCAAGTATAGCAACAGTAGATGCTAATGGCCTTGTAACTCCAAAACGTACTGGCAGCACAACAATAACGTATACTGTGGGTACTATATGTACAGCATTTACTCAAAAAATAATTAATGTAAATGCAATGCCACGACCTGTATTACAGGACACATATTATGTATGTAAAGATGCTACAACGGGTGTAAACGCTACTATAACATTGCACAGTGGTTTGTCTGTTAACGATTATAGTTTTGCGTGGACTAAAGATGGTGCTGCGGTTGCGACAACGTCAAGCTATTTAAATACAAATGAGCCGGGCTACTATGAGGTTACAGCTACTAATTTAGTTACAGGCTGTAGTGCTACGGCTGCTGCTACGGTAAAAGAGTCGTCTATAGCATCGGCAACAGCAGCAGTTGGGGTAGATTTTAACTTTAACCAGGTAATTACTGTTACGGTTACAGGTGGCTCTGGCGATTATGAGTACAGCCTTGACGGGGGCAGGTTTCAGGACGAGCCTTACTTTACAAGGATTGATGAGGGCGAACATGAAATCATGGTAAAAGACAAAAACAATTGCGGTATACTTATATTGCATGTGTTTTCGCTTAACTACCCACGCTTTTTTAGCCCTAATGGCGATGGTGTAGGTGAAACATGGAATATAAAAGGTTTACAAAACCAGCGTGATGCCGCCATTTTTATTTACGACAGGTTTGGTAAGCTTATTGCAAATATAAGGCCATCCGGGGCAGGTTGGGACGGTACCCTTAACGGGCATCCGTTACCGGCAACAGATTATTGGTTTAGCGTGTCTTACCTATCGTCTAATGGTGTAAAGAGCGAATTTAAAGCGCACTTTTCTTTATTGAGATAATTATTGAAAGAAATTACAATAAGGCTAAAATGTACTTAAATTAAAAAAGCAGCCCGAATATTTGTATACTCAAGCTGCTTTTTAAAGTGCTAATAGTGCGATAGTTATTTTATTATATTACAAATAAGTAAAAAAAGTTAATTTACATAGCATATTTATTGATAGATAATACTATATTTGCACCCGCAATAAGGGGTCACATAGCTCAGCTGGATAGAGCACCTGCCTTCTAAGCAGGCGGTCTCAGGTTCGAATCCTGATGTGATCACATAAAGACAAAAAACCATCCGTAAAAGGGTGGTTTTTTTGTTTTAACGATGGTAAAGGTCATACCATAATCATCCGTTTACTTAATCCTCATTATAGAATTTCTTAAGCATATAATTAAAATTGTGAAGATTTTGATATAAGTTAGTACTAATCGTTTCGATTTTTTGTTATCCGATAGTAGGTAGTTATGTAGTATTAAAACATTTGCAATTTAAAGTATCAAATTGTCATAATATAAAAGCCTTTGCAAAGAAAACCGATATAATATCCTTTGACATGAAGATGTGCTCATTGACGCCTGTCTTAAGGGATCTGGCCGCCCAAATCTGGGAGGATGATTACATTTCCTGAATAGACAAAGAAGGCTGGTTTAGTTTTGAAGATGCTAAGGAACTTATCAATGAGCGACAGCCGGCTTTTATAAATGAATTAATTACTTTGCTTTTGTAGACAATCTCACTAATGGTATTTACTACTTTTTTATAAATTAAAATACCCAACAGTAAATTAATGCTGTTGGGTATTTGTAATAAGAGTTAGTTCTCATAAACTTAAGTTGCTGTGCTTAAATTACAGCTTAAAACCATAGGCAAGACGTAGTGCAACCTGGTCTGTTCCAAAATCGTTCATGCCTTCGTATCTTACGCTTACATCTACATATTTACTTGCCCAACCAATGCTTGGTGCCCATAAAAAAGTAGTTTGGTCATAATTATTTGTAACCGCAAAACCTGCACCCACTTCGCCCATTACATAAAACTGGTCTTCCCATACAAATGCTTTAAATCCTGCTTTTACAGGTATAAAACCAAGGTCGGGAATATCATTATCGGCAAAAAGGTTTGTGAAACCTGTGGTTAATGTAAGCGATGTTTTCTTGGTAAGGTCGTACTGAAACCTAACATCAGCTCCCAGTGCAAAATTAAAATTACTATCGGTTGGTAAACCTGCATTAAGGCCAAATCCTAAACGGTAATTTTGATTGTAATCGTCGATAGCGGGATTATTTGTTCCTTCAATTTTTTGTGCAAAACCAGTAGCACCTAATAAAAGCAATGCTCCCACCATTAGTGCTTTAAAATTCATTTTCGTTTTCATCGCTTTCTCTTTTATATTGTTGTTAGTGGGGCAAAATTAGTGTAATACAATTCTTATCATTTGTAATTTTGTGTTAAAATAGTATCAAAGAAATAATAAAATTAAGATATGTCTTACATAAAATAATGATTCATAATGTTTTAAGGTCTTTTAGTTATTATTACAAACATTGATAGTACCTTTGCAAAAAATTTAAAATTTGAGTTTATCACTATATAAAAAAGAATTCTCCACTAACATTCGTCTCGCATATCCTGTAATATTAGGTATGCTGGGCCATACACTTATAGGAGTTATAGATAATATAATGGTAGGCCGTCTTGGTGCTACTCAACTGGCAGCAGTGTCGTTAGCTAATAGTTTTGTATTCATAGCCATGTCTGCAGGTATAGGGTTTTCTACTGCTATAACACCAATTGTGGCACAGGGCGATGCGGCAAAAGATAGACATACGGTACGATCTGCATTTCATCATGGGCTGTTGCTTTGCACCATATTAGGTATTTGCCTGTTTGGAGTTGTATCTCTTGCCACACCATTAATGAAGCTTATGCGCCAGCCCGACGAGGTTATAGTGCTTGCTAAACCATTTATAGGCTGGGTAGGGTTTTCGTTATTGCCCATGGTAATTTTTCAGGGATATAAGCAATTTGCCGATGGCTTGTCTCTTACCAAATATGCCATGTATGCAGTAATATTTAGTAATGTTATACACGTGGGCATTAACTACGTACTTATCTATGGCATTTGGTTTTTTCCTAAAATGGGCATGATGGGCGCTGCAATAGGTACGGTAACGTCTCGTGTTGCCATGCTTATATTTATGCATTATGCACTATCGCGTAACGATCAGTTAAAGCAATATTTCAGTAATTTTAGCTTTAGCGAAATTAAGAAGGCTATGCTTAAAAAAATAGTGTCGCTGGGCTTGCCATCGTCTATGCAAATGCTTTTTGAAGTAGCATTATTTACCGCAGCGGTATGGCTTTCGGGCTTTTTAGGAAAGACCAACCAGGCAGCAAACCAAATTGCGCTTAGCCTTGCATCCATGACGTTTATGTTTGCCATGGGGCTTAGCGTGGCTGCAATGGTGCGGGTAGGGAACCAGAAGGGATTAAAAGATTATGTGAACCTTCGCATTGTAGCGCGGTCTATATTTCTTCTCGCTATTATTATAGAAATCGTGTTTGCACTATTATTTATAACCCTGCACAATTACCTGCCACACTGGTTTGTAAATGCCGATGATGTTGTGCAGCTAAAAGATAATACTGAGGTTATAAAAATAGCGGCTAACTTATTAATAGTTGCTGCCGTTTTCCAGATATCCGATGGTATACAGGTAGTTGTGCTTGGTGCGTTGCGTGGCCTGCAGGATGTTAAGGTGCCCACTATAATAACTTTTGTTGCCTACTGGGTTATTGGTTTCCCAATATCTTTTTATCTGGGGTTGTATACACCCCTTAAAGCTATCGGGATATGGATAGGATTACTGGCGGGTTTAACAGCAGCTGCATTATTTTTGTATCTTCGCTTTAATTATTTAACAAAGCAATATATAACGGGGGATGGGCAACCAGAAACCTTAAACTTTAAACCCGAAACCAATTAGTTATGGAATTACCTAAATTTGTACTTGCGGATAATACCGATTTTCCTGAAGATATTTTTATCATTCACCTTGACTATCCGCGCTTTATAATAAATCTTAAAGATGATGAAGTGGAGTTTATGGAAGAGCCGGAAGACCTTGATGAAAACGAGCTTAATGCCGAAATGGAAGGTCTTATTGTTCTTGCTAACGAGTTTTACGACAGAGAAGTACAGCGATACGAAGAATAGAGCTTCAAGAGTGTTCAGTACTTAGTGTTCAGTTTTACAACAGTTATCATATATTTGTCATTCTTAACGCAGCTTGCCAGCCAATAGGAAGGTACAACGAAGTCGAAGAATTGCGACTGAATGCTGACTTGGTTACTACTGTGACTTTAAATTAAAATACTTTTCTAACAAAATAGCAGCGGCTGCAAATGGTGATAACTCATTATTTTGCACCGCTTTTTTATTGGCTTCAAGAAGTTTTGCAATGTCATCGCGCGAATAAAAATTAGCTTTAAGCTGTTCATTAATAGTTTCGGTAAGCCAATAGCTGTTTTGCTCGCTCCGGCGGATGTCAAAAAAGCCATTGTTTTTTGTCAGCTCAAAATATTTACTGATAGTTTGCCACGTTTCGGCAATACCCTCATGTGTTATAGAGCTGCATGTGGTTACCGTGGGCTGCCAGCCCGATTGCTTGGCAGGAAATAAATGCAGAGCACGGTTAAACTCTGTTTTAGCAAGTTTAGCCTTTTTTATATTATCGCCGTCGGCTTTATTAATTACAATAAGGTCGGCCATTTCCATAATACCGCGTTTAATGCCCTGTAGCTCGTCTCCGGCACCGGAAATCTTTAGCAGTAGAAAGAAATCTACCATGCTGTGTACGGCAGTTTCGCTTTGGCCTACACCAACAGTTTCTATAATTATAGTATCAAACCCACAGGCTTCGCATAAAATAATGGCTTCGCGTGTTTTGCGCGCCACACCTCCTAAAGTGTCTCCCGAAGCAGATGGGCGTATATAAGCGTTCTCATCTTTAACCAGCTCTTCCATACGGGTTTTATCGCCTAAAATGCTGCCGTGAGATATAGAGCTACTGGGGTCTACCGCCAGCACTGCTACATTTTTACCCAGTCTGGTTAAATTTTTTCCAAACGCTTCTATAAACGTACTCTTACCCACACCGGGAACTCCCGTTATACCTATGCGAAACGATTTATTGGCATACGGCAGGCATTGCGCAATAATGTTATTCGCTTTTTCGAGATGCGCGGGGTTAGTACTTTCTACTAAAGTAATGGCGCGGCTAAGTGCGGTTTTATTGCCGGATACAATACCGTTAACTAATTCTTGTACCGATGGTTGCTTTTTGCGTAACCGGGTTACGTGTGCAATTGCTTGTTTGCTAATGCTGTCTGGCTGCGCTATGCCATCGCGTTCGTTAAGGGAAGATGTTGGTTCAGGGTTATCCACGGTAATTACTTAGTATTGTAAAAATAAGCGTTGCATGCCAATTGCACTAATTTACATAAATAAAAATTACTTTTAATAATAAGTATATAGCCTGTTTACTATAGTAAAACATGCTTTTTGCAAAACATTATTTACAGGTATAACATAAGTAAAACATATATAAGTCTTGTTATAATTTAATTATCATAATTAATTTAACGTCCTTTCAATAAATTTAACCCTTTCGTTAATAAGGCGTTAAAGGTTGTTGTGTATTCTAAATTTTAAGACTCTCTTAATACTTCTACCTGTATACAATGGCTAACTTAGTACTATAAATAAAGCGGGACACTTTGTTTAACTAAATAAAAAAGCCATGAAAACACCGAATAATTCAGACAATACAAAGCCGATAAATATGCCGGCTGAATTACACAAACATGATGCATCGGGCACAGACCCTAACCGTTATGCCACACCGGCAAACAAAGAAACAGATCCGGAGGCCTATACAAAACAACCCGATAATCATACTACCGCCCACGAAAGGATGATACATCCTGATAAAGGAGAAAATTAATAACCATAAATTTATTAGTTATGATACAGTCAGATAATAATAACCAGGATCATTCGGAAGAAAGAGAGCAATTTAAGAAAAGCACCCCTATACCGGAGAGTTACCAGGACAGGCATTATAATGAGAAAGCACACATGAGTGGCAGCATTCAAAAAAACACAATAGCCCATGAAAGGGCAAATCTTAACCCTAACCAGGAACAAAGGCCGGACAGCAAAAATCCTGAACGTAACAGGGATAAGTAAACAAGCTTTAATAAACCAAATAAAATAAATTCACTAAAAAATTAGAAAGTTATGAGTAACAAAAAATTGATCTTAGGGATTGCAGCAGGAGCAGCAGCCCTTGCAGTAGTAGCAGTAGTACTTAAAAGAAAAGGATATCTTGACGGAGTCATAGAAAAAGCGGAAGGTTTTGGCGGAGAAATTGCCGATAAATACCAAAGTGTTAAAGAAACTGCACGTAAAAAATATGATGAGGTATTACACAAAGGCGGAGAAATTGCCGATAAAATTAAATCTCACGATGGGCAAGCAGTAAAAGAAGCTGCTGATAAGGTTGTAGATGCAGCGACTGTATAATACCTGCACACCTTAAACAATAAAAGGCATCTTACAATTAAGGTGCCTTTTATTGTTTATATTTATAAGATAAACATTAGGGTCTCATGAAAACATATATACTTTGTCTTTTTATCGTTGGCGCAATACTATTAGGGTGTGGCAGTAAAGAAATTACTACTGCTAACGGTAAAACTATTGTGGGTAATAATCAAAATGCCGTTGCCGGTACTTCGGCAAATGATACTGTACGCATTGCTAACGACTCTTTAGAGTATGAAGTTATAATTATAGACGCCGGTTTTACCTCGTGGCTGCAGGGCCGTGCAAAACCAAGGAATTATTACGGCATATCATACCTTGAGAATAAAAACAACTTTTGGGTAAACGAATGGAATGCCCGTGTAAATAACCCGCAGCGGTATGGTGATATGTACCAGATGCGCATAGACTACAGCCCACAAATACGTTACGGTTATGAAGTAAATTATTTGCTGTATAATTATCTTGTATATTTTCAGATATCTAATAACCAAAGGCTTGGTGGTAATGTACCCCAGTACTAATTTAAACTTTGCACATGGAAATATCGCATTTAGATCATTTAGTTTTAACAGTGGCAGATATAAATACCACACTTGCTTTTTACAACCAGATTTTAGGTTTCGATATACAGCATTTTGGCGAAGGTAGGTTTGCGTTGCAGTTTGGGCACCAAAAAATAAACCTGCACCAATATGGTAAAGAGTTTGAACCCAAAGCAAAATTTTCAATTCCGGGTACGGCAGATTTGTGTTTTGTAACTAAAACACCTTTGCACAGGGTTATACAGGAGTTGCAGGAACATAGTATCGATGTTTTTGAAGGTCCGGTAGAGCGCACCGGGGCATCGGGTACAATACTGTCGGTTTATTTTCGCGACCCCGACCAAAATTTAATCGAGATCAGTAATTATATATAAGACTTCCGATTAAAAGTAAAATAAAAATGTGCCAAAAAGAGCATTCTTAATTTTGATAAATGCTGTAGTTAAATGGCAAAATGATGTTGTACCACAATATTAAATCAGGTATATTTGCCGCTTTGGCAAATCAATGAAAAAATTTAAAGAGCGCTGGGGTATAAAATACAATTACCAACTGGTAGTTATATTTATTGTATTTGCCGTTACAGGTTCTACCTCGGCTTATTTATCTAAGCCGGTACTTGCCTGGATAGGATTAAGTAAAGATACAATCCCGCTTTGGCTATACTATCCGCTTTACATTATTCTTATTTTTCCCATATATCAGGTTTTACTTGTAACCTTCGGCTTTATTTCGGGCGAATTTAAATTCTTCTGGGCATTCGAAAAAAAGATGCTAAGGTCTTTAGGGCTTGGTTTTCTTTTCAGGTCTTAAAATTGAACCAAAAATTCATAATCACTCCAATTACATTGTTGAATTATTTTTTTGTGAAATTAGTGGCGAAAAAACATCTTAAATATAACCGAGCCACCATTTATTGTGAGTGCTTTTATAATTGTCATACCATCGGCTTGGGTAGTAGCAAATTATCAGTACTATTATCCATAGTGGATAAATGCATCCCAGCGGCAACCCAAAACCTTCCTCGGGCCTAAAGCCAAACGCCATGGGTTTTGTAAACAGGTCGTTAAACGTAAAGCCCTCTATAAAATACAGCCCCACACATAAAAAGTGTATTACATAAACATGCAATAAGTAGTAAAAGAATGGCACACGGCCAAAGGTGTTCATAATAGTGGTAAATCGGTTACGCACAGGTTCTAATGCGGCAAGCAGCAATAATGCCGGGCCAAGTGTCATGCAGGCATACATTAGCGATGGCGGATATTTAGTAACATTTAAGAACGACATAAAAGTATATACTGCACTCGCCTGATGTTGCCACGGCTTAAAGTCGCCATAGCTGTTTACAAGCCTAAGGATAATGAATAAGCTAATAAGCGCAAAGCCGGTAGCAACAAGAAATTTGCGACGCTGTAAAGGCGTGTACGCTTTAGTGTTGTACCAGCGTCCGGCTGCAAAGCCAAGGAGCATAATCCCTGTCCACGGCAATACGGCATAGGCAATCATTATTTTTGTACCCAGCAGGCTGTATACTTTAAAATCGGTTATAAGGAAAACATTTAGCGCTGTTCTTACCTCGGGGTCAGATATAAAGGTATAATCCATGAGGTTGTGGGTAAGCGTTATAATAACCCCAGCAGCCGCTAATACCCAATAGTTAAAAAATATCAACCCCGATAAAATGATCATGCTGCAGCCAATAGCCCACATAACCTGCAAAAAGAAAAACCTGAAAAATGGATCGAAACTCCAGCCAAAACCTACAATGGTTAACTCTGCAATTACAAGCCACAAACCTCGTGTAAAAAGAAACCATGCCAACTCCTTTTTAGTTTTGCGGAGGCTTTGCAAATAAATAGATGTGCCGGATAAGAATACAAAAGTAGGCGCGCAATAATGGGTAATCCATCTTGTAAAAAACAGCAGCGGGGTAGTGGTAGCCATATTGGTAGGATCCTGCGTCATGGCATCAATATGAAAATAATCGCGAGTATGGTCTAACGCCATAAGTGCCATAATTATACCGCGCATTACATCTATTACCTGTATTCGTTTTGTAATGGTATCCATAAAGTATTGGTTTGCAGTGGTAAATATACATAAACATCACTTTGTAAAGTGGGCTGTTAAAATTATTTGTTAAAATGCCTGCACTTTTTATCAGTGTAGCCCACTCATATATTTTTAGTACTTTTATGCTTCCAAACAATAACTATGGCACAGGCAATAATAGAGATAAAAGGCATAACACGTAACTTTTCGTTAGGCAGCGAAGTTGTAAAAGTGCTTAAAGGCATTAACCTTACTATAAATAAAGGCGAATATGTGGCACTCATGGGGCCATCGGGTTCGGGCAAAAGTACGCTCATGAACCTTTTGGGCTGTTTAGATACGCCAACATCCGGCTCCTACATTCTTAACGGCAAAGACGTGAGCAGCATGAAAGATGACGAACTGGCCGAAATAAGAAATAAAGAGATAGGCTTCGTTTTCCAGACGTTTAACCTATTACCACGCACCACCGCGTTAGATAATGTTGCCCTGCCCATGGTATACGCTGGTTTTAAAAAGCCCGAGCGTAATGCGCGTGCCACAAAAGTGCTTACGCAGGTAGGACTGGAAGACAGGATGGACCATAAACCCAACCAGCTTTCGGGAGGGCAGCGCCAAAGGGTAGCTGTAGCAAGGGCGCTGGTTAACCATCCGTCTATAATTCTTGCCGATGAGCCTACGGGTAACCTGGACAGTAAAACATCGGTAGAGATTATGGGTTTGTTTAATGAAATTCACTCTAATGGCAATACCGTAATCCTGGTAACCCACGAAGAAGACATTGCCGAATATGCCCGCAGGGTTATCCGCCTGCGCGATGGTGTTATAGAAAGTGATAATGTGAATTTAAATCCTAAAAAATAAGTATTTAAGATTTCAGAATTAAGATTTCAGATTGAACTTCACTCATATTCTGAAAATCTGAAATTTTTTTTATCAGGTTTTAACAATCTGAAATTCTGGTAGGGGAACTCAATCTGAAATCTGAAATCAACAATCTGAAATCTACTCATGAAAGTATATACAAAAACCGGCGATAAAGGCACCACAGCCCTTTTTGGGGGAACACGTGTGCCAAAACACCACATACGCATAGAGAGCTACGGAACGGTAGACGAGCTTAATTCGCACATTGGCCTTATACGCGACCAGGATATTAACCCTGATTATAAAAAAATTCTCGAAAGAATACAGGACAGACTCTTTACCGTAGGTGCCATATTGGCAACAGCGCCGGATAAGGCTATTTTAAAAAATGGTAAAGAACGCCTTAATATTCCTAAAATTAGCGATACCGATGTAGAACTCCTTGAAAACGAGATAGACGGTATGGAAAGCGAGTTGGAACCAATGACGCATTTTGTGCTTCCTGGTGGGCATACAACGGTGTCATACTGTCATATTGCACGCTGTGTTTGCCGTAGGGCAGAGCGACTGGCAGTGCATTTACATGAACTTGAACCTACCGATGAGATGGTTTTAACCTACCTGAACCGACTTTCTGACTACCTTTTTGTATTGGCACGGAAATTGTCCAATGACTTAAACGCCGATGAGGTTAAATGGATACCCGAAAAGTACTGATTTCAGTTTTAAGAGTGTAGATTTCAGATTTTCTTTTTACCCTTAATTAAAGAGTTAAAGTTGGTACAAGAGTAGCATTTACAGGAGTTAACCTGCATACTGCGACTGCGACTGAAGACTAAGAAAAACACGTTCTTAACTTTTTTAAATAAATAAACAAATTTTTACTTGACAATTTCAGTAGAAAATTTATTTTTGCATAAACTTTAATCGTTTAAAAGATGTATTGGACATTAGAATTAGCATCTTATTTAAGTGATGCACCGTGGCCGGCTACCAAAGATGAGCTGATTGATTACGCCATCAGGACCGGAGCTCCGCTCGAAGTAGTAGAAAATCTGCAATCTATAGAAGACGAGGGAGA
>Ga0247806_10000960_pt1 | contig 15161 bp, 11 predicted proteins | sample UWRJL059202B1_FD_179935 | JGI IMG/M metagenome (GOLD analysis project Ga0247806, IMG submission 179935) | Plant litter microbial communities from Arlington Agricultural Research Station in Wisconsin, United States - UWRJ-L059-202B-1 | ecosystem: Environmental > Terrestrial > Plant litter >... | reverse complement strand
TCTGCGTCGGGGAGCCGTGGAACGAGCAGCTCGTCAATCAGGGCATCGGCTTTACCGCCGCGACGACGGGCGAAATCTGGATGAACCATCCCGAGAAGGCGCTGAGCCTGCGCAACGACTTCATCGAGGCCAACCCGATGGCGACAGAGGCCATACTGATGGCGGTGATGGAAGCGGCGCAATGGGCCGATGCCACCGAGAACAAGGAAGAGCTCGCCCAAATCCTGGGCAAGCGCAGCTGGTTCAACATCCCTGCCGCCGACGTGGCCGGCCGCCTCAAGGGCGACATCAACTATGGCAATGGCCGCGTCGCCACGGCGATGGGTCTCGAAATGAAGTTCTGGAAGGATCACGCATCCTACCCCTTCAAGAGCCACGACGCCTGGTTCCTGACCGAGAACGTACGCTGGGGCTATTTGCCCGGCACGACCGACATCGCCGCCACGGTCGACATGGTCAACCGGGAGGACATCTGGCGCGGTGCCGCTGCGTCCCTCGGCATTGCCGCAGCCGATATTCCCGAGAGCACCTCGCGCGGCCCCGAGACCTTCTTTGATGGCAAGGTGTTCGATCCGGCCAACCCGACCGCCTATCTCGACAGCCTCGCCATCAAGGCGATGGTCTGACTTAACGCGGTGCGGGGAGCAGTCCCCGCACCCTTTCCGGCTTTGCCCCGAAAGGATACCCATGACCGCCACCGTCCAGCGTCTCGTCACCCCGGCAGCGTCCCCGGCTCCCGCCAAGGCCGCAGTTTACGCATTACCCAAGCCGGCAGCGCGGCCCGGCTCCTGGCAGAAAATGCTGGGCCAGGTCGCCGCCAATGTCATCCCGCCGCTGATCGTGCTGGCGCTCGCGCTGGTCATCTGGGAGATCCTCTGCTCGACCCCCGGCGCTTCGCTGCCGCCACCCAGCCGGATCTGGGCCGAGGCTGCCGAGCTGATCTACAGCCCGTTCTTTGATTACGGCCAGGGCGATATCGGCCTGGGCCTGCGCGTGCTGACCTCGCTGCAGCGCGTCGCTGTCGGCTTTGGCATCGCAGCCGTGGTCGGCGTCATCGTCGGCGCGGTCATCGGCCAGTCGATCTGGGCCACGCGCGGGCTCGATCCGATCTTTCAGATCCTGCGCACCGTGCCGCCGCTGGCCTGGCTGCCGCTGTCGTTGGCGGCTTTCATGGATGCGGGACCGTCGGCAATTTTCGTGATCTTCATCACCTCGGTCTGGCCGGTGCTGATCAACACGGCTGTCGGCGTGCGCAACATTCCGCAGGATTATCGCAACGTCGCCAAGATCCTGCAGCTCAACCAGGTCGAGTTCTTCTTCAAAATCATGATCCCGGCCGCTGCGCCCTACATTTTCACTGGCCTCAGGATCGGTGTCGGCCTGTCGTGGCTGGCCATTGTGGCGGCCGAAATGCTCACCGGCGGGGTCGGCATCGGCTTCTTCATCTGGGACGCGTGGAACAGCTCGCGCCTCTCCGACATCATCGTGGCGCTGGCCTATATCGGGGTGGTCGGCTTCATGCTCGACCGTCTGGTAGCGGCGATCGGCGCCTTCGTCACCCGCGGCACATCCGCTAACTAAGGACGCCGGCCATGACCTATCTCAAGATCGAAAATGTCAACAAACACTTCGACCGCGGCGGCGTTCGTTCCGAAGTGCTCCAGGATATCAGCATCGATATCGCCCAGGGCGAAGTGGTCTCGATCATCGGCCATTCAGGTTGCGGCAAGTCGACATTGCTCAATTTGATCGCCGGCCTGACCGAAGTCAGCTCGGGCGGCATCCAGCTCGAGGGCCGCGAGGTCAATGGGCCCGGCCCCGAGCGCGCGGTGGTGTTCCAGAACCACTCGCTACTGCCCTGGCTCACCGTCTACGAAAACGTCAACCTTGCCGTCGCCAAGGTGTTTGGCCGAACCAAGACCAGCGCCGAACGCCACGACTGGATCATGCAGAACCTTGACCTGGTGCAGATGAGCCATGCCAGGGACAAGCGCCCCACCGAGATTTCCGGCGGCATGAAGCAGCGCGTCGGCATTGCCCGGGCGCTCGCCATGCAGCCCAAGATCCTGCTGCTCGACGAGCCGTTCGGCGCGCTCGACGCCCTCACCCGCGCCCATCTGCAGGACGCGGTGATGGATATCCAGAAGCGGCTCGGTAGCACCATGATCATGATCACCCACGACGTCGACGAAGCAGTGCTGCTCAGCGATCGCATCGTGATGATGACCAATGGCCCGTCGGCCCGGATCGGGGAAATCCTCGAGGTGCCGCTGGAGCGGCCGCGCCAGCGCCTCGAGCTCGCGGCCGACCGCACTTACCTCAAATGCCGCGAGGCGGTGCTCAAATTTCTCTACGAACGCCAACGCTTCGTCGAAGCCGCGTGAGGACCAGGACATGACAGAAAAACTCGTCATCATCGGCAATGGCATGGCGCCCGGACGCATGCTGGAGCATTTGTTCGAAACTGCGCCCGGCAAGTTCGACGTTACAATCTTCAATGCCGAGCCGCGCGTGAACTACGACCGCATCATGCTCTCGCCGGTGCTGTCGGGCGAAAAGAGCTTCGATGACATCGTGATCCACGGCGACGCCTGGTACATCAAGCATGGCGTGACGCTCTACAAGGCCGTCCGCGTTGCCCGGATCGACCGCGACGCCAAGACCATCACCTCGGAAACCGGCATCGTCGAGGCCTATGACCGCCTAGTCATCGCCACCGGCTCACTGCCCTTCATGCCGCCGATCGAAGGCAATACGCTGGCCGGGGTGCTGTCCTACCGCGATCTCGACGACGTCAACGCCATGATGCTGGCCGCCAAGGCGCGCGGCCATGCCGTGGTGATCGGCGGCGGGCTGCTCGGGCTCGAAGCCGCTGCGGGGCTTGCCCTGCAAGGCATGAGCGTCACCGTGCTGCATAATGCGCCGACGCTGATGAACCGCCAGCTCGATCCTGCCGCCGGTTATCTGCTCGAGCGTACGCTGGTCGAGCGGGGCATCAGCGTCATCTGCAACGCCGACACCAGGCAGATCATGGGCGACAGCCACGTTACCGGGGTCCGTCTCGCCGACGGATCCGAGATTGCCGCCGATATCGTCATCATGGCTGTGGGCATTCGCCCCAATGCGGCGCTGGCGCGCGACGCGGGCCTTGCGGTCAATCGCGGCATCGTCGTCGATGCGCAGATGCGCACGAGCGATCCATTCATTTATGCGCTAGGCGAATGCGTCGAGGTCGCGGGCTCGTGCTTCGGCCTCGTCGCGCCGCTCTACGACATGGCCAATGTGCTGGCCGCCCAACTTGCCGAAGAAGCAACGCTTGGCTTTGTCGAGCAGGCCACCGCCACGCGACTCAAGGTCACCGGGGTCAATCTCTATTCGGTTGGCGATTTTGGGGAAGGCGACGACCGCGACGAAATCGTGCTGCGCGACGCCCAAGCCGGCATTTACAAGCGCCTCATCCTCAAGAACGACCGGATCATCGGCGCGGTGCTCTATGGCGAGACGTCGGACGGACCGTGGTTTTTCGACCTGCTCAAGCGCGTCGTCGATACTCGCGAGATGCGCGATACCCTGATCTTCGGCCAGGCCTATCAGGGGGGCTCCCCTCTGGACCCTATGGCGGCCGTTGCAGCCTTGCCGGATGAGGCAGAGATCTGTGGCTGTAACGGCGTCTGCAAAGGCAAGATCACCGGTGCGATCACCGGCAAGGGCCTGACAACCCTTGACGACGTGCGGGCCCACACCAAGGCCTCGGCCTCCTGCGGCTCCTGCACGGGGCTGGTCGAACAATTGCTGCACGCCACGCTGGGCGATGCCTATAACCCTGCTGCGGTGCTGCCGATGTGCCCCTGCACCGAGCTGGGCCACGATGACGTTCGCCGCCTGATCATCGCCAAGTCGCTGAAATCGATCCCCGAGGTGATGCAGGAGCTGGAATGGAAAACCTCATGCGGCTGCGCCAAATGCCGCCCGACGCTGAACTATTATCTGGTTGCCGATTGGCCCGGTGAATACGAGGACGATGGGCAGAGCCGGTTCATCAACGAGCGCGTCCACGCCAATATCCAGAAGGACGGCACCTATTCGGTGGTGCCCCGGATGTGGGGCGGCATGACCAATCCCAAGGAATTGCGCGCCATTGCCGATGTCGCCGACAAATTCCACATCCCGGCCGTGAAGGTCACCGGCGGCCAGCGCATCGACCTGCTGGGCGTCAGGAAGGAAGACCTGCCGGCCGTGTGGGCCGATCTCAATGCCGCCGGCATGGTCTCGGGCGCCGCCTATGCCAAGGGCCTGCGCACCGTCAAGACCTGTGTTGGATCGGACTGGTGTCGCTTTGGCACCCAGGATTCGACGGGCTTCGGTATTCGGCTCGAAAAGTTCATGTGGGGCGCCTGGACGCCCGCCAAGCTCAAGCTCGCGGTCTCGGGTTGCCCGCGCAACTGCGCCGAAGCCACCTGCAAGGACATCGGCGTGATCTGCGTCGACAGCGGCTACGACATCCATTTTGCCGGGGCGGCCGGTCTCGAGATCAAGGGCACCGAATTGCTGTGCCACGCCGACAGCGAAGACGAAGCGCTCGAGATCATCGTGGCACTGACCCAGCTCTATCGCGAGCAGGGGCGCTATCTCGAACGCATCTACAAATGGGCCAAGCGGGTCGGTACGCCATCGATCCTCGCCAATGTCGTCACCGATCTGGACAAGCGGCGCGCCTATTACGAGCGCTTCGTCTATGCGCAGAGCTTTGCCCAGATCGACCCGTGGGAAGAACGCGTCAACGGCAAGGATGCGCATGAATTCGCCGCCATGGCCGAGTTCGGCATGCCGGTGGCGGCGGAGTGACCGATATGACCAACTGGATCGAAATCGGCAGCATTAACGCCATCCCGCGTCGCGGGGCCCGGTGCGTCAACACGCCAGCCGGCAAGATCGCGGTGTTTCGTACGCAGGAAGACCAGATCTTTGCGCTCGAAAACCGCTGCCCGCACCGCGACGGACCGCTCAGCGAAGGCATCGTGCACGGCGGATCCGTCACCTGCCCGCTGCACAATTGGGTGTTCGACATGGCGACCGGCAAGGCGCTGGGGGCCGATGTTGGCGCGGTGCGGACTTATGCCATCGACGTGGTGGATGGGCGGATCTTCATCGCCGCCGATACCATGGCGGTGGCAGCGGAATGAACCATACCGTTGCCGGCACGACGACCCTGACCACCTGCCCCTATTGTGGCGTCGGCTGCGGCGTGCTGGCAACTCCACAAGCGGACGGCAGCGTGACCATTGCCGGCGATCCCGATCATCCGGCCAATTTCGGTCGGCTGTGCTCCAAGGGATCGGCGTTGGGCGAAACCCTGTCGCTCGATGATCGCCTGCTGTACCCCCAAAGCGATGGCGCCCGGGTTAGCTGGGATTTCGCGCTGGATCGCGTGGCCGGTATGTTCAAGCAGACCATTGCCCAGCATGGGCCCGACTCGGTCGCGATCTATGGCTCGGGCCAGTTGCTGACCGAAGACTACTATGTCGCCAACAAGCTGATGAAGGGCTTCATCGGCTCCGGCAATATGGACACCAATTCACGGCTTTGCATGGCATCCTCGGTCGCCGGGCACAAGCGGGCTTTCGGCTCCGATACCGTGCCTGGCAACTACGAGGATCTCGAGCTGGCCGACCTTGTCGTGCTGGTCGGCAGTAATCTGGGCTGGTGTCATCCGGTGTTGTACCAGCGCATCGCCAAGGCCAAAGCCGAGCGCCACAGCATGAAAATCGTGCTGATCGATCCGCGCCGCACGACCAGTGCTGACATCGCCGACCTGCACCTGGCGGTGCAGTCCGATGGCGATAGCGCGCTGTTTGTCGGCCTGCTTGCCTACCTATCGCAGAACGGCATTACGGCGCCCGATTTTGTCGCTGACCATACCAGTGGGCTCGACGCTACACTGCTGGTTGCTGACGATTGGTCGATCGGGCGTGTCGCCACCGCGGCCGGGCTGTCCGAACTGTCGGTCGAGCTGTTCTACAGCTGGTTTGCGAGAACCGAAAAAACCGTCACGGTCTATTCGCAGGGCGTCAACCAGTCGGCGTCCGGCACCGACAAGGTCAACGCCATCATCAATTGCCATCTGCTGACCGGGCGAATTGATAAGCCAGGGATGGGGCCGTTTTCGGTCACCGGACAGCCCAACGCGATGGGCGGTCGCGAGGTCGGCGGGCTGGCCAACATGCTCGCGGCCCACATGGATTTTATCCCCGAAGCTATCGATCGCGTCGGCAGGTTTTGGGGTAGCGACACTGTCGCGACGAAGCCCGGCCTCAAGGCCGTCGAGCTGTTTGCCGCCATGGGGCGCGGGGAGATCAAAGCGGTCTGGATCATGGCGACCAATCCAGTCGATTCCATGCCCGAAGCCGACACAGTGCGCGCCGCCCTTGCCGCCTGCCCGTTCGTCGTGGTCTCCGATGTATCCAGTCGCACCGATACCGGCGTTACGGCCCATGTCCGCCTGCCCGCCGCGGGCTGGGGCGAAAAGGACGGCACGGTCACCAATTCGGAGCGCCGCATCTCGCGCCAACGTCCGTTTTTGGCGCTACCCGGGGAAGCGCGGCCGGACTGGTGGATCATCAAGGAAGTCGCCCAGCGCATGGGCTTTACGGCTGGCTTTGACTATCAAAGCCCGGCCCAGATCTTTGCCGAACACGTCGCCCTGACGGCATTCGAGAACGATGGCAGCCGTGACCTCGACCTGTCAGGCCTCGTCGGCGCCGACTATGCCAGCCTGCCCCCGACGCAATGGCCGGTGCGCAGCAAGCCGGTCGCGCGCCTGTTCGGCGATGGCCAATTCTTCACGCCCGATGGCAAGGCGCAGTTCGTGCCCGTGCTGCCTCCGCCGCCCTTCGCGCCGCCGCCGGGCAGCTTCATTCTCAACACCGGTCGCGTGCGCGACCACTGGCACACCATGACGCGAACCGGCAAAACGCCGCGCCTGTCCGCGCATTACGCCGAGCCTTTCGTTGAAATCCATCCCGCCGATGCCGAACGGCTCAATATCCACCGCGCTACGCTGGTGCGGCTGAGCAACCGCCACGGCAGCGCCGTCGTGCGCGCGCTTGTCACCGATCGGCAGCGGCAGGGCCAGCTGTTCGTGCCGATGCACTGGACCGACCAATTCGCTTCCAATGGCCGCGTCGATGCGCTGGTCACCGCCAAGGTCGATCCGCACTCGGCCCAACCTGCGCTGAAGATGGCAATAGCCCATGCCGAGCCGGTGCAGACCCGGCTTTACGGCTTCTTCGTCTCAGCCGAGCGTCCTACGCTCGATACTGATTACTGGGCCATCGCCGAGGCCATCGGCGGCACGCGCGGCGAACTGGCCTGGTTCGATGAACCGGCTGACTGGGACACTTGGCTCCGCGGCACCTTCGGCCTCTCCGATAGTGCCAGCGTGCAAAGCGTGCTCGACGCCCGCTCCGGTCGCCGCAGCTTTGCCGTGCTCGACAAAGGCCGGCTGGTCGCTGCGCTCTATACCGCGCCCGATCCGGTGCTGGTGTCGCGGCAATGGGCGGCTGGTCTCCTCACCGCGTCGAACCTCAGCGCGTCCACCGTGCTGGCCGGCCGCCCCGGCGCCGACACGCCCGACAGCGGCGCCATTGTCTGCTCGTGCTTCTCGGTTGGCGTCAACACCATCGCCGCCGCCGTCACCGGCCAGGGTTGCAACACGGTCGAAGCCGTCGGCGCCTGCACCAAGGCCGGCACCAATTGCGGCTCCTGCCGCGCTGAAATCAAGGGGATCATCGATGCACATCGTCTCCAAGCCGCACAGTAATGCTCGGATCGCACCACTGGCCGTCGTGCCGGTTTTTTTCGATCTCAACGGCAAGCGCGTCATCGCTATCGGCGGCTCGGAGCCCGCCACCTGGAAGATCGAGCTGCTCGCCGCTGCTGGCGCGCATGTGCAGGTGCTGGCGCCGATGGCGGAATGGTCCGATGAGCTTATCGCTTTGGCCGAGACCCCGACCGCAGGCACGATCAGCCTCCTCGATCGTCCCTGGGCGCCGTCCGACCTCGATGGCGCCGCGCTGGCTGTCGCCGATATCGAGGACGATGCGCAGGCGCTGGCCTTCATCGCGGCGGCCCGCGCAGCCTCCGTGCCCTACAATGTCATCGACCGGCCCGAATTCTGCCAGTTCCAGTTCGGCACCATCGTCAACCGCTCGCCGGTGGTGGTCGGCATCTCCACCGCGGGCGCTGCGCCGATCCTGGGTCAGGCGGTGCGTCGGCGCATCGAAACGCTGCTGCCGCAGACGCTGAGCGCCTGGGCGAACCTTGCGCAACAGATGCGTGGCGCGGTGATGGACCGGCTCGACGCCGGGCCGCAGCGCCGCGCTTTTTGGGAGCGCCTCGTCGACCGGGCCTTTGGCGATAGTGCACCCATGCCGATGGACAGCGACATCGACGCCATCAGTGCCGCCCCACCCGCTGGCCGCGTGACGCTGGTCGGCGCCGGCCCGGGCGCTGCCGACCTGCTGACCATCAAGGCGGTGCGCGCGCTGCAGTCAGCCGATGTGATCCTGTTTGACGACCTCGTATCAGCAGAGGTGCTGGAACTCGCCCGCCGGGAGGCCAAGCGCATGCTGGTGGGCAAGCGCGCCGCCCGCGACAGCTGCAAACAGGAAGACATCAACGCCTTGATGCTAAGCCTTGCCCAGCAAGGCAAGCATGTGGTGCGCGTCAAATCCGGTGACCCCATGATTTTTGGCCGCGCTGGCGAAGAAATCGCCATGCTGGAGCAACACGGCATAAAAGTCACGGTCGTGCCCGGCATAACGGCGGCTCTGGCCCTGGCCAGTAGGCTCGCTGCGTCACTCACCCACCGCGACTGCGCACAAGCCGTTCGCTTCGTTACCGGCCATTCGCGCAAAGGCGTCTTGCCTGACAATCTGGATTGGCAGTCGCTCGCCGACCCCACCACTACCAACATCTACTACATGTCGCGCCGTACCTTGCCTACCATCGTGCAGCGCTTACTGGAGCGCGGGATGGACCCGACGACTCCCGCGGTGATCGCCAGCGATATCACGCGATCGAACGAAGCCATCTGGCGCGGACCCATTGGCAAAAGCGTAGATGCGGCGACAGCCTTTGACCTGTCGTCTCCGACGCTGTTCGGTGTCGGTCTGGCTCTCGCTCAGAATTCCGAAAAACTGGGCGCTCAGCGCGACGAAGACTTCCACAGCTTAATTCCTGCTCCGGCTGCATAGTTGCATCTTAGTTTGAGTATGCGAGCCCTTCGCGCTCAGCTTCGGATGGGCATTGTTAGAGGCGTATGAATGGCTTTGATCAGACTAGACCCGCTCTAACCTTAGGACGATTAATGGCAGATTTCAGGAACTCGCGTGTGGCATCCGAATGACTGAATTGGGGTCGACTGCTGCCTGAAGGCAACGGGGTAGAAGGGCGACTATCCGCTTCTGGACATATGACCACCCAATCTGGACACACTGAAGAGTCTTTTCGGGCCAAAACGGTAACTCAGTACGAGCGGGAACCGCGCCCAAACAACATGCCTGAACGCGGGTCACGGTCGGAGCATGACGCTTCAAGTGTGCCGCCAACTCCGAGTCAAAACCCGGTAAGCGTTTTGGTCTTGCCACTCACGCGTGCGCCCAGTGACAGGGCAGAAGGCAACACTTTGACTACCGTACGTACGGTCCGGCATAAGGGCGTGTCTCACCATGGCCAGCATGAAGCGATCATCGACATGACCACCTGGAATGCGGTTCAGGCGCAACTGGCCAGCAACACGCAAGGCCCTCGAAGCGGCGACGTCGGGCTGTTGCTGGCGCTCCGCTGTTGGCAGGCCAACTAGTTGGAGCCGATGGAGCGCGGTTCATACCGACGCATGCCAACAAGGGGGCGCGGCGTTACCACTATTATGTTGAAGAGGTTGTAGCGGGCAGCACTGCACGTCGGCTTCCCAACACCCAGATCGAGCGCGCGGTGCTATCGGCCCTCTCGGGGTATTTGCAGGATCATCGCAAGCTTGCCGTCGATCTCGAGGTGAGCAGCAGCGCCATCGTGGACATGCTCACATACGCCGATACCCTAGCCAACACACTGCAAAAACTCGAGCAAGCGACGCAGGAGACTTTGGCTCAGCTGGTTGCCAAAGTCGTTTATCGAGACACCCATCTCGAGCTGCAAATCATTCGCGATGACATCAAGCTTGCCCTGGGGTGGCGGGACGGTCCCGACCTCAAGCCGCGAACCAATCAGCTGGCGAACGACGATGTCATTGTCGTTTCAACGCCACTCTCCCTGCGCCGACGCGGCCCTCAGCTCAAACTGACCATTGAACCCAATGGATACGATAACAATACGCCTGATCGATCGTTACTGACGGCCGTTGTCCATGCGCGCAACTGGGCCGCACGGATTATCGCGGGCATGCCGATGGCCACACTCGCAAAACAAGAGCAGGTGACAGACAGCTATATCAGCCAACTGCTCCCCTTGGCATTTTTGGCACCGTCACTTGTCGAGGATATTGTTGCGGGCAGGCACGCTGTGGACCTCACGGCGAATAAACTGATCTGGAAGACGCAGCTGCCGCTAAGCTGGAACGAACAGCTCGCTATGCTTGAGAAGTAGGGTCCGAAACAAGGAGCAGTAGCCTCCTGCCCGGGAATCAGAAGTGCCGTCCGGCAGTTGCTAAATCGACGGCTTGGCGCCTTGGCCTGATTTCTAACGCTGCCTCGGTAGCACTGAATGTGTCATTCGGCTTGGCCCAATCGACTCTGCAAAGCTGCTGCAGCATTTGAGCACCACTCAAAAATGAACAGATTACTGTGTCGTTTGGCAAGCAACCACTGCTCACACATCCAAAATTCAAACTGCCGTGCCGAAACACCAGAATAGTCGATGCCACAGTCTGCTCGGCGCGCTTATTAATCCAAAAAAAAGGTCCTAGCAGGGATGCATTGTTCTATGCCCTCGAGCTTGATCGACTATCGCCGACGCGCTTTCAGCTGTGGGACCCGACATTGACCAGAACAATGTTAAAGTTTGGGATGACGAGCAACCAAGACCTTAAACGCTTGCTCAAAGCCGCTTGGGGTTTGGGGCGTGACCATCCTGCCCCACCAAACTTCCCCCGCTCAATGTGTTCTACAGCATCTACCCGGCATCTGGGATGCGTATTGCGAGATGGATAGCACAGGGTAGAACGGAGAATCGGTCGTCTAATCGAGAGGCATCCCGACGCTTTTCTCTACAATTAAGCTGACGCGAACGTCTGCGCAGTGCCTTTCAACCTCCTCTTTGCTGAGTAAAGAGCGGTGTCGGCTCGCCGCAGAATTTCCTGCCGTGACAACAGCGTCCCCTGTGACCAAACAATGCCGATTGTCGCCGAGACCGATGCTTGAACTCCACCTTCGTCTATTGTGAGCCGCAGGTCACCGAGCATCCGATCGATCAAGGCCCTGAAGGCGTCCCGGTTCTCGGGAGACGGCACGATGACCGCAAACTCGTCTCCCCCAAGACGCGCGCTGAAGCATTCCGATAACCAAGATGCCCGGAGTCGTTCCCCGACTTTTTCTAGAATCTTGTCTCCAGCCGCATGGCCCAGAGTGTCGTTAACCTGCTTGAACCCGTCGAGGTCGATCAGCAGCACCGCAAACTCTTCTCCCGTAATTGCGGTCTTGATCATCCGATCGTCAAGAACGTTGTTGAAGGCTGCCCGGTTCGGTAGCCGTGTCAGTTCATCGGTCCGGGCGATACGAGCAAGCTCCTGCTCCATTTGATAGCGCTTGGTGATGTCCTGAAATACGCCGATAACGGCGATTGGTACTCCGTTTAACAACTCAATTTCGCCCATGCTTTGAATACGCCGCAAGTTGCCTTTGGCTGTAACGAAGTTGCATTCCATCGTGAACGGCTTGCCAGTCTCTATGGTTTGCGCGATGGCCTGAGAAACTCTGTGACGATCTGCATCGGGGTAGAAGTCAAGGGCGGTCTCGACAGGTGGCATCTGTCCGCGGGGTAGTTGGTGAATCAAGAAAACGCCGTCGGACCATTCGACCAGGTTGTCAGCCAACGACAGGCGCCACGACCCGATGTCGGCAATCCGCTCTGCCTGTTCCAGCTGCAGGTGCTCGCGATGAAGCCGCTCCACTACTCGCTGCCGTGATTCCGCCAGTTCTGCGGAACGAAGCGCGATCGCCCGCGACTGGACCAGTGCTTCGGCGATACAGGCCAGTCCCTTGAGTGTTTCAAGGTCCTCAGCCGAGAATTCCCGAGGCTGATCGTGGATCACGCATAGAGAGCCGATAGCCACCATGCCGTTGCCATCAGTCTTGCGCGCCCGAATGGGGACACCCGCATAGAAGCGGATGTGGGGCTCACCAACAACGAAGGGATTTTTGAAAAACCGGGGGTCCGCGAGGGCATCTGTGACAACGAGTGGCTTGTCGGCCTCGACCGCCACCGTACAGAATGACGGCTCCCTTGCCGTTTCCGAAAGGTCCAGCCCGCAGCGGGCCTTGAACCATTGACGGTCCTCATCGATGAGCGTCAGCAGCGAGACTTTAGTTCCAAACAATGCCTTCGCAACCTTGGCGAGGGCATCGAACTCAGGCTCCGGCAAGGTGTCGAGAATCGCGAGATCTCGAAGCATTTCAAGCCGTTCGGCTTCCCTCGAAATGTCCAGCATATGTCGTCTCTCATTCCGGAACAGATACGTATCTTCCGATGACTAAGTTGCCATTTATGGCATCGGGAGCACATTCGGTTGCCCTCGTGGCCAGACTAACATCATTACCGTCGGGTCCAGCCCGTAGCAACTGACCAACACCGGCTTTCGGGATTTGCCCCTTCAACCGCAAATGGACCAAACGCGGTCGGATGCGACCGAATCATAGGCACAGGCTCGTGGGTTTGAGGGCCGAAGCGGGCAACGACGCCGGCCGGATGGGTTCGCATCGTGCCGCTCAAGCCGCGGATGGATGCATCTGGAATTCGGAAACGCTTCAGGCGTGACTGCCGAATCTCATAACGATCACGCTTTGATTCAACACTTTGTTCTTTTTCTGTTCTAAATGACAGGAGTCGGTCGCTCAAGCTAGAGGGTCGGCATGTCGTTCAACATCGTCGTCGCGCATGCCGCTGCCGATCGTCATCCGCTCGCGCGTTCTGATCGCCATGGTGAGCCCGCCGGTCCACGCCGGTTTCCTTCGCCAGCCGACGATTTCATCGAGGAGATGATCGACCTCAACCACATGCTGGTGAAAAAACCGATCGCCACCTTCATGTGGCGTTTGGCTGGCGATTGCATGATCGACGCCAAGATTTTTCCCGGCGACGTCGTGGTGGTGGACCGCAGCCTCAGCCCCAAGCACCGCTCGATCGTGCTGGCGATCATTGATGGCGACCGAATACCACTGCGATAACAAGGACTTAGTGGCGGAGAGGGAGGGATTCGAACCCCCGATGGAGTTGCCCCCATGCCGCATTTCGAGTGCGGTGCATTCGACCACTCTGCCACCTCTCCGCGAGATCGAACGGACACTCCCGAAGGAGGCCGGCTGGTCGACACGGGGCGGCTTATCGCATAGCAATTGTCTGCTCGCAACACCTGTTGTGCGCTTTGGATGATGATCATGCTATTTGCCTATGGCACCTTGCAGGACCCCGATATTCTGGTGGCCGTGCTCGGCCGCAGGGTTTTGGTCGATGCCATCAAATCGGCTCGCGCACCGGGGTTTGGCGTGGTCTATTATCCCGGTCGGGTTTATCCGGCTCTGGTCACGATGCCGAGCCACGATGCCTCGGGAATGATCATCAGCGATCTGACGGCACTCGATATGGCCAGGCTCGACGCCTTTGAAGGCGATGAGTACAGGCGGGCAACAATTGCGGTGCAAGTGGCAGGCACATTGGTGCAGGCCGAGGTCTATCTGCCGGTCATCGACATCCCGACTGACTGCCCTATGTGGTCGCTGCAGCACTGGACCGGCGTGCACAAGCCCAAAGTGTTCGCCGAGGAAGCCAGAACCGCCCAAAAGCTGCGCGAACGCCTGTTGACTGATTGATAGCCGATCTCACGATCGTGTCAGCAGTGATCCGACCCGCCCAATCGCGCGTTCGGCTACAGCTATTGTGTAATTGGGACAGGAGAATATCGATGGTTCAGCGTCGTGGAGTTATCGCCGGCTTGGCAGCCTTGCCACTGATTGGTGCCGCATCGACACAATTTGCCTGGTCGCAGGCTACACTTCTACCAACGGACGTCATTGCGACCAGCAAAGGCGACGTCACGATCCACCCCGTGGACCACGCGAGCCTGGTCCTCACCTATGGCGAGGAAGCGATTTACGTCGACCCCGTCGGTGGTGCGGCGCTGTACGAAGGACTGCCGGCGCCGACGGCTATTCTGATCACCCATGGCCATGGCGACCATTTCGATGTCCCGACGCTCGAGGCCATTGCGGGTTCGGCGCCGATCCTGACCAGCCAGGAAGTGTTCGACAAACTGCCGGAGACTCTGAAAGCCAATGCGACTGCTGTGGCCAATGGCGGCTCGGCCGATTTGAACGGGCTGCCCGTCGCTGTGACGACGGCCCACAATACGAGCGAAGACCGGATGCAGTATCATCCTGTCGGGGTGGGCAATGGCTACCTCGTCACCTTTGGCGACAAAGTGGTCTACATCGCCGGTGATACTGAACCGACGCCCGAAATGCTCAAGCTCACTGGTGTAGAGGTGGCGTTCCTGCCGATGAACCTGCCCTATACCATGACACCAGAGCAGGCTGCCGAAGCGGTCAATACCTTCAAGCCCGCGATCGTTTATCCCTATCATTATGGGGACAGCGATTTGTCGGCGTTCGAAAGTGCTGTGGATGATGGTATCGAGGTGCGTCTGCGCAACTGGTATCCGAACGGCCAGAGCTGATGGCAAACGCCGGTCACGCTTGACTCCGGGCGGTTTTGACCCGATAAGCCCCACAGAAACATGCGTCGGCTTTTGCTGGCGCGCTTTTCTATGTTAAAAACCGCTGTTCGAGGCTGCCCGCTGGTTTGATTGCCGGCTGTATACACGAAGACCGCAGGATCGGGCTAACGCCTGCGGCGCCACAGAGCGCGACACAATGGGACCGGGCGTTTGACGC
>Ga0247806_10000959_pt1 | contig 15163 bp, 11 predicted proteins | sample UWRJL059202B1_FD_179935 | JGI IMG/M metagenome (GOLD analysis project Ga0247806, IMG submission 179935) | Plant litter microbial communities from Arlington Agricultural Research Station in Wisconsin, United States - UWRJ-L059-202B-1 | ecosystem: Environmental > Terrestrial > Plant litter >... | reverse complement strand
TGGCCACTTCTGTAAACGGATATGTTACAATTACAAGCGATGTTGGGCGTCCTTACAGTATTATAAAAGGATACAAACCTCGTGTTGATGCTGCTGGAAATACAGTTTATAACGTAAGTGGCGGTTCTGCAACTATTGCGCAAGGTCCGCTTGAAGAATTAGGTCAGGGAGTTCATCCGTGGGGAGCTGGTATTAGCAATGAATTTAAATACAAAAATATCTCGTTCAGTTTTTTAATTGATGGAAAATTCGGCGGAAGCCTATATTCCGGAACTGATTTGTACGGAACTCGTATGGGTTTAACAAAACTAACTCTTGAAGGCCGTGAAAGCGGTTTGCCAATTTCCGGAGTTGACACCAATGGAAACCCGGTAGATATGGTTATTGCTCCGGAAAACTTAAGAACGTATTATGATGGTTTAAGAAACATTTCATCCACTTTTGTTTACGATGCAAGTTTTGTAAAACTTAGACAAGTTATTTTGGGTTATCAATTGCCAATTGATAAAATTAAAGGTTTGTCTAAACTTCAGGGCGCTTCTCTTTCATTCGTTGCCAGAAACTTATTCATTCTATACAAGAAAACACCAAACGTAGATCCCGAATCTGTATTTAGTGCAGGAAATGCTCAGGGAGTAGAACAATTTGGAGTTCCAAAAACAAGAAGTTTCGGTTTAAGTTTAAACGTTAAATTCTAAAATTAAAAGACATGAAAAAGATCACCATTTTATATATCACAGGCATACTTTTAGCGAGTATGACCAGCTGTACCAAAGATTTTGAAGAAATAAATACGAACCCGAATGTCGTTGAAAAACCAAACCCGAATTTCATTTTCAGCAAATCGATTTTAGACGGTTTAAACAATAATTATTTTGCTACGAATATTTTAGAATGTGGTGGGATGTTACAGCATTACGCGACTTACAAAGAAGCATCTGGAGTTGGAGATAAATATTTAAGCAATGAAGTTTATTTTTCGGCCTATTTTAATCAGGTTTATCCAACGGCTTTAAATGAAACTGAAATTGTAATTGATGCTGTAAAAGGCAATGAAAACGACAGTAATAAATTAAATGTGGCCAGAATCTGGAAAGCTTATTTATACCACAGAATCACCGACTTATACGGCGATATTCCTTATACTGAAGCGGCAAAAGCCAACAGCTCGCAAATTTTTCTGCCAAAATATGATACGCAGGAATTCATCTATAAAGATTTATTGAAAGAATTAGATGAAGCCGCTTTCGCTTTAGACGCTGCAAAACCAACTTTTGGCAGTGCCGATTTTATCTATAATGGAGATGTAGGCAAATGGAAGAAATTCTCGTATTCATTAATGCTTCGTTTGGCAATGCGATTAACCAAAGTTGATCCGGCATTGGCACAAACCTGGGCAAACAAAGCCATTGCGGGAGGTGTAATTTTGAATACTGCCGACAATGCAATTATGAAATATACAGACGGACCAAATGATATCAACAGAAATCCCGTTGGTTTTGATTCACGAAAACAAGATTTTACTGCAGGATCTTATGGTCAGAAAAATGTGGAAGGCGGAAAATTAGCCAAAACTTTTATTGATGTTTTACAAGCTACAGCTGATCCCAGAATTAGTGTTTATGCAGGAGTTTGGGAAGGAACAGTTCAAAACACAAGTCTTGCGGTTCAAAAAGGTTTTCCGAACGGAACAAAAATAGCGCCTACGCCATTAGAACAAGCCAAATATTCTGAGCCAAATCAAAGTACTGTTTTTAGATATGATGCGCCAATTATGGTTTTAAGCAATGCAGAAACTCATTTCCTTTTAGCCGAAGCCGCTGCAAGAGGCTGGTACGCCGGCGAAACGGATCAGGCATTATACGAAAAAGGAGTTCAGGCTTCATTTTTAAACATGGGAATTTACGGAACAGCATACACAATTGCAGATGCAACGCCTTACTTAGCCCTGAACCCTTTTAACGCAGCCGGATCTTTTGAAGATAAAATGAATCAGATTCATACTCAAATCTGGATTGCCCTTTTTGTTGACGAGCAGGAAGTTTATGCCAATTGGAGAAGAACTGGATATCCGGTTTTAGTTCCGGTAAACTTTCCCGGAAATGTTACAAACGGCACAATTCCAAGACGTTTCAGATACCCAACAAGCGAATATTCAGTCAATTCCGCTAACTTAGCAGAAGCGGTTAAACGTCAGGGTGAAGATAACTTCACGACAAGAATTTGGTGGGATAAATAATAAAAAAATTATTAAATGAGCATATTAATTCTTGCGGCATGCATTGTATTTTTGATCCTTCAAATTGCCTGGTTTAAAATCAATCCGTTTATTGCTTTTATCATAACAGCTTTACTGGCAGGTCTTTTTTTAGGTCTGCCAATAAACACCTTATCGCAAACGGTACAAAAAGGTCTGGGCGAAATGTTAGGTTCGATTACGCTGATTATCGTTTTCGGAACCTGTATTGGTAAACTTACCGTTTCATCAGGTGCCGCAAATGTCATTGCCAAAACAGTTATGGGATGGACGGGCGAAAAATACGTTCGCTTTGGCTTAATGATTACCGGATTTATTGTTGGGATACCACTGTTTTATAGTGTTGGATTTGTTTTGTTAGTTCCATTAATCTTCTCAGTAGCCCATCAATTTAAACTGTCAAAAGTATATCTTGGAATCCCTATGCTTGCTTCACTTTCAGTTGCGCACGGTTTTTTGCCTCCACATCCGTCTCCAATGGCATTAAGCAGTATTTTAAATGCAGATATTGGTCTTGTTTTAGTTTACGGAATCATCATTGCCGTTCCAACAATAGTTATCGCAGGATTATTATTTTCGAATTTGTTAAAAAACATCAAAACAGAATCTGATCATGAAATTTTAAATGTTGAAGAAGTAGTAAACGCAGGAAAACAACCGAGTTTTTCTGTTAGTTTATTTTCAGCCTTATTTCCCGTTTTCGGATTAACGATAACTTCAATATTGCCATTAATTTCAGATAATGAAACACTACTAAATATTTGCAAAACAGTTGGCGAACCCAGTATAATCATGCTGATTTCCCTGCTTATTTGTACTTATACTTTAGGAATCAGAATGAACCGAAGTCTAACTTCTGTAATGGATGATTATGCCATTGCCATAAAAGATGTTGCCCTGATTGTTTTAATTGTTGGCGGCGCCGGAAGTTTAAAAGAAGTGATGATTGTAAGCGGTGTTAATGAAACGATCGTCGCAACCTTAACCCAAATCAACATTCATCCCTATTTACTTGCCTGGATTATGGCGGCCATTATTAGGGTTTGTGTAGGTTCTGCAACCGCGGCGGGATTAATGACTGCCAGTGTCTTACTACCTTTGTTACAAACTAATAATCTCGACCCCAACTTATTAGTTTTATCTGTTGGAGCAGGAAGTTTGATGTGCTCGCATGTAAACGATCCGGGTTTCTGGATGTTTAAAGAATATTTTAATATCAGCCTGAAAGATACTTTTAAATCATGGACCGTAATGGAATCCCTGGTATCTGTTTTAGGAATTGTTTTTGTCTTTATTTTAAACTCTATAATACATTAATATCATGAATTTATTGCCTCAGGAAAAATTTGAAACCCTTGGCTTATCATTACCGCCAGCGCCTCAACCTCTTGGTATATATAAACCTTATTTAGTCGACGGAAAGTATTTGTACCTTTCTGGTCACGGTCCGGTTCGCGACGACAAATCTTTAATAATCGGAAGAATTGGCGACGATATGGATATCGAAGAAGGAAAACTGGCCGCAAGACAAGTGGGCTTAACTATGCTTTCGACAATTGTAACCAATTTTGGAAGTCTGAACAAAGTAAAGAGAGTTATAAAAGTTTTGGGAATGGTAAATTGCAACGGCGATTTCCTTAGACATCCCTACGTTATAAACGGCTGCAGCGAATTATTCGCCGAAGTTTGGGGACAAGAAAACGGAATCGGCGTACGAAGCGCCGTAGGAATGGGGTCTTTACCAGACAATATTCCCGTAGAAGTTGAAGCTGTTTTCGAATTATATTAAAAAATTTATGCCACAGATTTCAAAGATTACATAGATTTTTTTCTTCCACGAATTCACGAATTAATTCGGCATATTGATTAAAAAAAATTCTTCAATTCGTGGCGGAAAAACTTTTAAGTCTTTAAAATCATTTATCCCGATAGCTATCGGGAGTGGCAAAAAAATAAAACGTATGAATACAAATACACCACAAACAAGAATTGCAACTTTCGGAGAATTATTACTTCGGATGAATGTCGCTAATGGAGATCGGTTTACGCAGGCCAATGAAATAAAAGTTCATGTGGGCGGAGCCGAAGCCAATGTTTGTGTATTACTTTCTCAACTCGGCATTCAAACCGATTATATTACGAGATTACCGCAAAATGATTTGGCACAACTGGCCTTAAACGAATTGCAGAAATACAAAGTAAACACTTCAAAATGTGTTTATGGCGGAGAACGTTTGGGATTGTATTTTGTTGAAGCCGGAAACCAAATCAGACAATCGCAGGTTATTTACGACCGAAGCAATTCGTCTTTCGCAACCATTCAAAACCATCAAATTGACTGGAATTTGGCTTTCGCCGATGTCACTCATTTTCACTGGTCTGGAATAAGTCCGGGCGTATCAAACGAAGCCGGTTTGGTTTGTAAAGAAGCCATTCTATCGGCACATAAAAAAGGATTGCCTATTTCTTCCGATTTTAATTATCGATCCAAATTATGGCAATACGGAAAACATCCGTCTGAAATTATGCCCGATTTGCTTCAATACAGTACGATTACGGTTGCAGATTTAGACGCGATTGAAATTTACTTCGGAATAAAAACCGATAAAAACGAATCCGATGCCAATCGATTCAAAAAAACATTTGAGTTATTAAAAGAAAAAATGCCGTTTCTAAAAACCCTTGCCATGAGTTTTAGAAAATCAGACGGACTTGCGCATTTATACAAAGGAATGTTATTTCACGAAGGTCATTTTTATGAAACCAAAGAATACAAAATACATTTGGTAACCGACCAAATTGGTTCCGGAGATGCCTTCAATGCAGGATTATTATACGGATTATCCAATAAATTATCGGCACAGGAATGCATCGATTGGGCAACGGCCTGCGGCGTGATCAAGCAAAGTATTCACGGAGATTTTGCGATGAGCAATCCACCAGAAATAAGTCATTTTATTGCAAATGGCGCGAGTAACAGAATCAATAGATAAAATTATATTTAAGTATATGTACAGCATTTTAAAAGCACAAGGCGTACTTCCGTTAGTAACACAAATCAATGTCGAAACAGCTAAAATTGTGCTGCAGTCCGCCGCAGATGCCGGTATAAAAATTATCGAATTTGCCGCTCGTGCAGATAATGCAAAAGAAGTTTTCACTCAAATGGTTGCCTTTAAAAAAGCAAATAATTTAGATGTAAAAATTGCCGTTGGTTCTATTTTAAGCGTTGACGATGCCGAAACATTTCATCAATTGGGCGCAGATTGTATCGTTTGCCCGCATACTGATCCCGAAATTGGCAATTATTGTTTAAAAAACAATATTTACTGGATTCCCGGCGCGGCAACTTTAAACGAAATATTACACGCCAATAAATTAGGTGCCGATGTTGTCAAACTTTTTCCTGCCGATAAAATTGGCGGACCCGGATATGTAAAAGCGATTCGAGCGCCGTTTCCGAATTTAAGAATAATGCCAACCGGAGGCGTAACTTTAGAAGAAAGCAATCTGAAATCATGGTTCAAATCCGGCGTTGTTTGTGTTGGAATTGGTTCTAATTTATTTTCGAAAGAAATGCTTTTGACCTTAACTTATGAAGAATCGCTTCAGGCTTTTCAAAATTTAATTGAAGTGGTAGAAAAAACAAGAAACTAGATTATGCAAAAAAATTGGTGGAAAATTAATTCCGAAACTCGTCCCGACACTCCATTTTTGGCCGTTTACGAAGATCGTATCCGGTTTAATCTCGAACGCCTAATTGGGACAGTAAACGGCGACACTCAAAAATTAAGGCCTCACATCAAAACACATAAAATAGGCGAAATTTTGGAATTGTTTAAAATTTACAACATCAAAAAAGTAAAATGCGCCACGATTGCCGAAGCCGAACTTTCTGCCATACATGAAATTCCGGACGTGCTTCTCGCCTATCAGCCTGTTGGTGCAAAAAAAGAAAGATGGATTTCGTTGTTTCAAAAGTATCCTAATATTCAATTTTCGACTATTGTCGACAATTTAGATTCGGCGAAAGCCTTAAATCAAATTGCTGAAAAAAATAACCTAATGCTAAATATTTTTCTCGATCTAAATACGGGAATGAACAGAACGGGAATTTCAATTTCTGATAAATGGATTGATTTAGCTTCTGAAATTATTGCATTAAAAAACATTCATTTTGAAGGTTTTCATATTTACGACGGTCACATAAAAGGAACTGTTGATGAACGAAATATTCAAGCTTCAAACTCCTTTTCAATTATTAAAAAAGAGATTGAAATACTTCAGCAAAAAACAGATTACGAATTAAAAATCGTTGCCGGGGGATCAAATACTTTTTCGTTTTATGCGACTCAGGAAAATGTAGAATCCAGTCCGGGAACTTTTGTTTTTTGGGATTCTAATTATCAAACCAATTTACCAGAACAGGAGTTTAAACCTGCTTTGGTTATTGTGGGAACGGTGATTTCAAAACCAACAAATACAACGCTTTGTATTGATATTGGATACAAAGCCGTTTCATCGGAAAATCCGATCGATAAAAGATTGATGATTTTAAATGATGAAAACCTAATTCCGATTTCGCATTCAGAAGAACATTTGATTGTAGAAAATCGGGGGAAAAATCAATATAAAATTGGCGATACCGTTTATGCCCAGCCATATCATGTTTGCCCAACCTGTGCACTTTACGATTCTGTTCAGGTCATCAACAAAGAACATCAAATTTGCGATCAATGGCTGGTTGTCGCGCGAAGCAGAAAAATTAATATCTAGCAGCAGAAAAGGAGAATAAAGATAAAAAGAATAGAAAATAGAGCAAAAAAGAAAGAGAACAGACCTCATAATAACATTTGGAGAGAACCTCTGAGCCTTTGGACCTTTGTGCCTTAAAAAAAATACTATGTTTATAATAGACGCCCATTTAGACCTGAGCATGAATGCGATGGAATGGAATCGAGATTTAAGAAATGACGTGGCAACCTTGCGCCATCTCGAAAAAGGAATGACGGATAAACCGGATCGAGAACGCGCCACGGTTTCGTTTCCGGATTTGCGACGCGGCAATATAGGAATTGTTGTCGCCACTCAAATTGCAAGATTTGTAAAACCCGACAGTATTATTCCGGGTTGGAATTCTCCCGAACAAGCCTGGGCGCAAACGCAAGGACAATTGGCGTGGTACAAAGCAATGGAAGAAGCTGGAGAAATTACAGCGATTACCGATAAAAAATCACTCCAAAAACAAATTGATTTGTGGAACGACGGAACGCCAAACGATAAAAAACCAATTGGTTATATTTTAAGTCTTGAAGGCGCCGATTCTATTATTGATATTTCGTATTTAGAAAAAGCATACCATTACGGATTACGCGCCATTGGTCCGGCACATTACGGACCGGGACGCTACGCAAACGGAACTGATGCAACAGGAAAAATGAATCAAAATGGTCTTGATTTATTGAAGGAAATGGAACGTTTGAATATTATTCTCGATGCAACGCATTTATGCGACGATGCTTTCTGGCAGGCTTTAGACCATTATAACGGACCAGTTTGGGCGAGTCACAACAATTGCAGAAGTCTGGTTGATCACAATCGTCAATATAGCGACGAAATGATCAAAGCTTTGATTTCGAGAGGAGCCGTTATTGGCGGCGCTTTAGATGCGTGGATGTTGGTTCCGAATTGGGAAAGAGGCGTTTCGACTCCAAAAGGTACCAATTGCGATCTTGAAAGTGTTTTTAAACATATGGATCACATTTGTCAATTGGCCGGAAATGCTAATCATATTGGTGTTGGTTCTGATTTGGATGGTGCTTTTGGTACAGAACAATCTCCGTACGATTTAAATACGATTGCTGATTTGCAGAAATTGGTTTTGATTTTTAAAGACAAAGGATATTCTGATGAAGATTTAAATAAAATCTTTCATCAGAACTGGATTAATTATTTAATAAAGAATTGGGATTAAATAAAAACTAAACTTGGAACTGCCTTTTTATAAGCTTGTAATTTTGCGTCTTTAGGATCAACTTCCGTGACAACGTAATCAACCTCAGATAAATTGGCAATTTTCATTTTTAGAACCGTATCCAGTTTTTCTGAAATAGTTAGAATCGCCGTTTTTTCAGAAGCCTGAATCATCGCTTTTTTTACCTGAACAGTTTCCCAGTCAGAGTCTGAGAATCCGCCTTCGATATCCAGAGCATTGGTTCCTAATATTAATAAATCAACTTTAATATTCGCTAACTGATTATAGACATCGCCGCTCACACACATTTGACTGTAAGACGAAATGCTGCCTCCAATCATGATAATTTTCACATTGGGTTTGTCCAGAAGTTCAACCGCAGATAAAACGGTAACGGTAAAAATAGTAAGATTTAAATCATTAGGAATTAAACGGATGAATTCACGAATTGTAGTTCCGCCGCCAATTAATAAAACCATTCCGTCGTGAAGTAAACCTAACGTTTTTTGTGCAATGATTTGTTTTGATTCGCCTGCATAAGTCTGATTGGATGAAGAATGGTGATACGCTTTTGTCATCGCGCCACCTTTTACCTTAATCAACAACAATTCTGATTCCAGTTCATTAATATCGCGTCTAACCGTATCTTCTGAAACAAATAATTTAGCTGAAAGTGTTTCAAAACTTACTCGGGTGTGCAGGTTAATCTCTTTTAAAATAAGATTTTTACGTTCTTCCTTGCTATAATTTATCACTTCATTATCGTTGTTCATGCGAAATATTTTTTAACAAATGTAATCAATAAATGCAATATTATTGCGAATCAAATTATAACACAACGTAATAAAAAAGTTAACAAGCTTAATTTAAAGACTTTTATAACAAATTAAGTATTGCAAAAAAAATGCAACTTTATTTAACAAAACCTAAATTTGTTTAACAAACCAAAAAAGCAACCATGCAAAAAAGTATATTTCTCTTTATGATATTCTGTTATTCGTTCGGAAATGCTCAAATTGCTTCTAATAACAATTCGATAATTCCTGCTCCAAATTTCTATAAAGCAACCGGCGATAGTATTTTTTTAAACGGACAAATAAAAGTAGTTTTTGAAAAGAATAAGTTTAGTGCGAAAGAATTAAAAACAGCACAGATTTTTGAATCGGCCATCAACAAAAATGTGTCTTCGAAAAAGAGCAATATTGACGTTTTGTTTATTACTCAAAATCCGTCTTCATCTTTAAAAAAAGAGGCTTATAAAATCAATATTTCGACTAAAAAGATCATCGTTACCGGAAGTGAAGAAGGATTATTTTATGCCGTTCAGAGTTTGATTCAGCTTTTGCCGAACAAATTTAAAAATCAGGAAATAAAATTGCCTTTCGTAACCATTGAAGATGAGCCGAGATACAGCTACCGCGGGCTTCACCTCGATGTTTGCCGTCATTTTTTCTCTGTTGATGTTATAAAAGATTTTATTACACAAATGTCCAGTTATAAACTTAATAACTTTCATTGGCATTTAACGGACGATCAGGGTTGGAGAATTGAGATCAAAAAGTATCCAAAATTAACCGAAGTCGGATCTAAAAGAGCACAGACTTTAGTCGGCAATAAATTTGAAAGATCACCCTATTTTTTTGACGGAAATCCGTACGGAGGATTTTATACTCAGGAAGAAATTAAGGATGTTGTAAAGTTTGCCGAAGAACATTATGTAAACATTATTCCCGAAATCGAAATGCCGGGTCATGCCACTGCGGCCATAACGGCTTATCCAAATTTATCGTGTTTTTCAGACCGAAATTATAAAGTTGTAGAATACTGGGGTGTTTTTGAAGATATTTTCTGTGCGGGAAAAGAGGAAACTTTTCTTTTTCTGGAAGATGTTTTGACAGAAGTTATGGCTTTGTTTCCGAGTAAATACATCCATATTGGTGGAGATGAATGTCCGAAAACAAGATGGAAAGAATGCCCGAATTGCCAAAAACGAATCAAAGATTTAGGATTGAAAAACGAACATGAATTACAAAGTTATTTAACCACACGAATTGAAAAATTCCTAAACGCAAACGGAAGACAAATCCTCGGCTGGGATGAAATGCTCGAAGGCGGACTTGCGCCAAACGCAGCCGTAATGTCCTGGCGAGGAGAAGCTGGCGGAATTAGCGCAGCTAGACAAAAACACAATGTAATCATGAATCCGGAACAGGTTTTATATCTCGATTATAATCAGGGATATTCACCAAACGAACCTTTAACAATTGGAAGATTAACGACTGTTGAAAAAATATACAATTACAATCCAACTCCTATGGATAGTTTAACGGTTGAGGAGCAAAAATATATTATGGGCGTTCAGTCTAATCTTTGGTCAGAATATTTAACAAGCCCGGCGAAATTAAATTACATGCTTTATCCTAGAATGTTTGCTTTGGCAGAAATTGCCTGGACAGAACCTCAAAACAAAAACTACAATAACTTTGTTTTAGATAGAATTCCGCATCATTTGGAAAAACTAGAATTACAAAAAAGATTGTATAAAGTACCAACTCCTTTCGGCTCGAGCGAAACTGCTTTAATCGCTTCAAAATATATATTAGATTTAAAACCAACCATCAAAAACGGACAAATTTTCTACACAATTGATGGCTATAATCCGGATGAAACTGCAGAACTTTATACAAAACCCGTGACGATAAATATTCCGAAGGGAGAATACAGAATTATAAAAACGGTACAAATCAGCGAAAGCGGAAGAAGAAGTTCTATCAATAAAATATTGGTTCGAAATCCGGATCTGAAATCGGCTTTAGCCATAAAACCAACAAAGAAAGGTTTAAAATACGATTATTTTACCGGAACTTTATTTCAGCAGGTTCAGGATTTAGAATTAATAAAACCTATTAATTCAGGTATTTTTGAAGGTTCAATTAGCAGCGAAAAATGGAAGTCAAAAACAGAGCGTTATATCGGCTTAAAATTTGACGGATACATCTATATTGCGGAAACGGCAAATTATACAATTTCGACACTTTCAGACGACGGATCGAAGCTTTTTATCGATAATGAATTAATTGTAAACAACGATGGCATTCATTGGCTTAATGAAGCTTACGGAGTCGCTAAACTCGAAAAAGGTTTTCACAAAATCAACATCAGCTATTTTGACCAGATTGGCGGAACTACTTTAAGCTGTTTTATACAGCAGGAAGGAAAAGGGAAACAGGAAATTAGTGCAACGCAATTGTTTTATGAATAAGAGCATAAAAAAAGGTTCCACATAGGAACCTTTTTTATTGCAAATCTATTTAGATGCTGCTTTACTAATGTTTTTAAAATCGTCATCTTTTAAATTATATGCAAAACCTGCACCATAAAAGTAATAGACCGGAGTGCCTGTTTTCGCATTAACGACATCTATGAATTTGTTACCGTTCATACTTACATATCGTAAATAGAATATATCCTCTTTGTCCAGAATTTTCTTTTCCAGATCTTCATCTCTAATAAACTGGTACTTGTATTTGTAATCTTCTACTAGCTTTTTAAGATCTTTTTCGTCTCTAAGTTTTTCAGTTCCTTTCCACGGATTATATTCCATCATATAAGCTTCCGGAATATAAAGTGTATTTTCTTTTAGATTCTTAACTTCAGGAGTTACAAAATCATCATAAAGTCCAGAGTTTTCACCGTTACTGATACGTTCGTTAATCAGCTGAAAATAGTTTTTTAGCATTCCAAGATTAGTATTTGTAAAACTTTGTTCGTTATACATTCTATCGTAAAGGCTGGCAATTTTTTCGTCTGATCTGGCTCCTGCCATAGCATCTACTAAAAATTTATTATTAACGCTAAGCGGGAATCTTGCTATATAAGTCAAATATTCATTGAAAAGTGAATTCAACTTTCTGCTGTATTTTTTGTCATCTGATTTTAGCTTAGCAAATCCTTTATCAAATTTTTCCTTATCCAAAATTCGTATTGCAAAATTGGTATGAATGTAAACGGTGCCTTTTCCGCTTATAGTTATATCCCCCATAAATTTTGCTATTGAATATTTACCATCTGCATAATCTGTCATTCTAAAATCTTTAAAGTTAACAACCTTAAAAGGAGTAACTGTCCAGATTTCATTTAAAATTTTTTCGTAGTCTTCTTTTTTGCTTAATTGTGGTAAAACAAAGATTGTAGTTGTCGCCTTAAATTTTTCAAGTTCACCTTTTTCAAATTTTTCATTTGCTCCCCTGTCTGACGGAGTTATAGCAACTTGTGCGTAATTTTTAATGCCCAGAATAAGCATAACAATAAGTAAAATTCTTTTCATGTATTTTGTTTTGGTTTTATTCGGGACTAAAGATAGTATTCTAAATATTAAAATACCTACAAAAAAACGCATCCAACTTAATGAATGCGTTTCTTTATATTTAAAACTATTTCTTAAAATTAACCTTTTAAGCTTGCTGATAAATATTCACGGTTCATACGTGCAATATTTTCAAGAGAAATTCCTTTAGGGCATTCTACTTCACAAGCTCCGGTATTTGTACAGTTACCAAAACCTTCGTGATCCATTTGGTGTACCATGTTTAATACACGATCAACAGCTTCGATTTTACCTTGTGGCAATAATGCATATTGAGAAACTTTTGCAGCAACGAACAACATTGCCGATGAGTTTTTACAAGTTGCAACACAAGCTCCACAACCAATACAAGCTGCAGCATCAAATGATTTATCTGCATCGTGTTTGTTTACCGGAATTGTATTTGCGTCGATTGTATTCCCTGAAGTATTTACCGAAATAAATCCACCAGCATGTTGAATTCTGTCAAAAGAACTTCTGTCAACAACTAAATCTTTAATTACCGGGAAAGCTTTTGCTCTAAATGGCTCGATAAAAATCGTATCGCCATCTTTAAACATACGCATATGCAACTGACAAGTTGTTACTCCTCTGTCTGGTCCGTGTGCTTCTCCGTTGATGAATAAAGAACACATTCCGCAAATACCTTCACGACAATCGTGGTCAAATGCTACTGGCTCTTCTCCTTTGTTGATTAATTGTTCGTTAAGAACATCAAGCATTTCAAGAAAAGACATATCTGGTTCGATTCCGTCGATTGGGTAATCAACAATTCCACCTTTATCTTGTGCGTTTTTCTGACGCCATATTTTTAATGTAAGTTTCATACTGTTTTAGTTTGAAGGTCATAAAGTCGAAAGTCGAAAGTCCTATAACATTTTGCCATTAGACTTTAAGACTTTTGTCTTTTGACTAATTGCTATTTGTAACTACGCTGTACTAATTTAATGTTTTCGTAAACCAGAGGTTCTTTGTGCAATACGGCATCACTTGGTTTTCCTTTGTATTCCCAGGCTGCAACATATGCAAAGTTTTCGTCATCACGAAGTGCTTCTCCTTCTTCTGTTTGGTATTCTTCACGGAAGTGACCTCCACAAGATTCATTACGGTGTAATGCATCTTTCGCGAATAATTCTCCTAACTCTAAGAAATCGGCAACACGAGTCGCTTTCTCTAATTCCTGATTAAATTCGTTAGCGCTTCCAGGAACTTTTACATCTTTATAAAACTCTTCACGTAAAGCGGCAATTTCTTCGATAGCTTCAGTTAAACCTTGAGCATTACGAGCCATACCTACTTTATCCCACATGATTTTTCCTAATTTCTTATGGAAATAATCTACAGAATGAGTTCCGTTATTATTGATAAATCTGTCGATTTGATCTTTTACTTCTTTTTCTGCTGCTAAGAATTCTGGTAATTCTGTAGAAATTGGACCCATTTTAATATCCGGAGCTAAATAATCTCCAATAGTATAAGGTAATACAAAATATCCATCAGCTAAACCTTGCATCAAAGCAGAAGCTCCAAGTCTGTTTGCTCCGTGATCAGAGAAGTTAGATTCTCCAATTGAGAAACATCCCGGAATTGTAGTCATTAAGTTATAATCAACCCAGGTTCCACCCATTGTGTAGTGAACCGCTGGGTAAATCATCATTGGTGTTGTATACGGATCTTCGTCAACGATTTTGTAATACATCTGGAATAAGTTTCCGTATTTACTTTTCACGATTTCAGCGCCTAATTTTGTTACCAAAGCAGCATCATTAGCATCTAAACCTTTTACAAAAGCTTCTTCAGTTCCGTAACGTTTGATCGCTGCAGCAAAATCCAGGTAAACAGCTTCACCTGTTTTGTTAACACCAAAACCGGCATCACATCTTTCTTTTGCAGCACGAGATGCTACGTCACGAGGAACTAAGTTACCAAAAGCAGGATATCTTCTTTCTAAGAAATAATCTCTCTCAGCTTCAGATAAATCAGTTGCTTTTTTCTTTCCTTCACGGATTGCTTTTGCATCTTCTAATTTTGCCGGAACCCAAATACGACCGTCATTACGTAACGATTCAGACATCAAAGTCAATTTTGACTGGTGATCTCCAGAAACCGGAATACATGTTGGGTGAATTTGTGTGTAACAAGGATTTGCGAAAAACGCTCCTTTTTTATGAATTTTCCAGGCAGCTGTTGCGTTACTTCCCATCGCATTTGTTGAAAGGAAAAATACGTTTCCATATCCTCCTGATCCCACAACTACTGCGTGAGCAGAATGTCTTTCTATCTCTCCTGTAACTAAATTACGAGCAATAATACCTCTTGCTTTTCCGTTCACGATTACGATGTCCAGCATTTCGTGACGGTTGTACATTTTTATTTTTCCACGACCAATCTGACGGTTCATTGCAGAATAAGCTCCTAGCAATAATTGTTGTCCGGTTTGTCCTTGTGCATAAAAAGTACGGGAAACCAAAGTTCCTCCAAAAGAACGGTTATCTAAAAGTCCGCCATATTCACGAGCCAATGGCACCCCTTGAGCCACACACTGGTCGATAATATTTGCCGAAAC
>Ga0247806_10000958_pt1 | contig 15176 bp, 13 predicted proteins | sample UWRJL059202B1_FD_179935 | JGI IMG/M metagenome (GOLD analysis project Ga0247806, IMG submission 179935) | Plant litter microbial communities from Arlington Agricultural Research Station in Wisconsin, United States - UWRJ-L059-202B-1 | ecosystem: Environmental > Terrestrial > Plant litter >... | reverse complement strand
TGACCATCGAGAACGCCGTTGCTGGCAAACGTTACGTGTCGACCGGCCGCCGGGTGCCCGTGTTCAACCCTGCCACTGGCGAAGTTTCCGCCGATTTGCCGCTGTCGACGCTGAGCGAGCTCAACGATGCCGTGGCGTCGGCGAAAAAAGCGCAGGTCGCTTGGGGCAATACGCCGCCGATGAAGCGGGCGCGCGTCATGTTCAAATTCAAGGCGCTCCTCGATCAATATGCCGACGACCTGGCGCGCGAGATTTCGCGCGAGCATGGCAAGGTGCATGACGACGCGCTGGGCGAAGTGGCCCGCGGCATCGACTGCGTGGATTTCGCCTGCGGCATTCCCCAACTGCTCAAGGGCGAATTCTCGCGCAATGTCGGGCCCTCGATCGACACCTATTCCGACCGCCAGCCGCTCGGCGTCGTCGCGGGGATCACCCCGTTCAACTTCCCGGCCATGGTGCCGATGTGGATGTATCCAGCCGCCATCGCCTGCGGCAACGCGTTTATCCTAAAACCCTCCGAACGCGATCCATCGGCCTCGATGCTGTCGTGGAATTTGTTCATGGAAGCGGGGCTGCCCGAGGGCATTCTCAATATCGTGCATGGCGACAAGGAAATGGTCGACGGGATCTTGGACCATCCCGACATCAAGGCGGTGAGCTTCGTCGGCTCGACCCCGATCGCCGAATATGTCTACCAGCGCGGCACCGCCAAGGGGAAGCGCGTCCAGGCCCTGGGCGGCGCCAAGAACCACATGGTGATCCTGCCGGACGCCGATCTGGACCAGGTCGCCGATGCACTGATGGGTGCCGGCTATGGCTCGGCCGGCGAACGCTGCATGGCGATTTCGGTCGCCGTGCCAGTGGGCAAGGAGACCGCCGACGCGCTGGTCGCCAAGCTCAAGCCACGCGTCGAGTCGCTCAAGATCGGCCCGGCCACCGACAAGGACGCCGAAATGGGCCCGGTCGTCACCAAGATGCACCGCGACAAGATCGTCGGTTACATCGATTCGGGCGTCGAACAGGGCGCCGAGCTGGTCGTCGACGGGCGCGGCTTCAAGCTGCAGGGTTATGAAGGCGGCTATTATGTCGGCGGCACGCTGTTCGACAACGTCACGCCCGACATGACCATCTACAAGGAAGAAATCTTCGGGCCGGTGCTGTCGGTGGTCCGGGCCAATGACTTCAACGAAGCCGTCAAGCTGGTGAACGACCACGAATACGGCAATGGGACCGCCATCTTTACCCGCGACGGCGACGCCGCCCGGGAGTTCGCCGATAAGATCGAAGTCGGCATGGTGGGGATCAACGTGCCGATCCCGGTGCCGGTCGCCTATCACAGCTTCGGCGGCTGGAAGCGCAGCCTGTTCGGCGATCACTCCATCTACGGCCCCGAGGGCGTCCACTTCTACACCCGCCTCAAAACCGTCACCACCCGCTGGCCCGCCGGCATCAAGGGCGGCGCGGAATTCTCGTTCCCGACCAACAAGTAGGATTGTTGCCAATGGCTGCCCCAGGAGAAAACCTTCGTATTAATGGTGATCGGCTCTGGGACAGCCTCAACGAGATGGCGCAGATTGGCCCTGGCATTGCCGGGGGCAATAATCGGCAGACGCTGACCGATGCGGATGCCGAGGGACGGCGCCTGTTCCAGCGCTGGTGTGAGGAAGCGGGCCTCAGCATGGGCGTCGACCAGATGGGCACGATGTTCATGACCCGTCCGGGGACCGATCCCGATGTACTGCCGGTTTATGTCGGCAGCCATCTCGATACCCAGCCGACTGGCGGCAAATACGACGGGGTTTTGGGCGTGCTGGCCGGGCTCGAGGTGGTGCGTTCGCTCAACGATCTGGGCATCAAGACCAGGCATCCCATCGTCGTCACCAATTGGGCCAATGAGGAGGGCGCGCGGTTTGCCCCGGCCATGCTGGCGTCAGGCGTGTTCGCCGGCATTCACACCCAGGACTATGCCTATGGCCGCAAGGACCCGGATGGCCTGACCTATGGCGACGAACTCGCCCGCATTGGCTGGCGCGGCGAGGAAGAGGTCGGCGCGCGCAAGATGCACGCCTATTTCGAATATCACATCGAGCAGGGCCCGATTCTCGAAGCTGACGACAAGCAGATCGGCGTCGTAACGCACGGCCAGGGGCTTTGGTGGCTGGAATTTACGCTGACCGGCAAGGAAGCCCATACCGGCTCGACGCCGATGACCATGCGGGTCAACGCGGGCCTTGCCATGGCCCGCATCTTCGAGGCCGTGCAGGAGGTGGCGATGGCCAACCAGCCCGGTGCCGTAGCGGGCGTGGGGCAGGTGAAGTTTTCGCCCAATTCGCGCAATGTGCTGCCGGGGACGGTGGTGTTCACCGTCGATATCCGCTCGCCCAATCTGGACAAGCTGACGGGCATGCGCAGCGCAATCGAAGCGAGGGCTGAGGCGATCGCGGCTGAACTGGGCGTCGGCTATGCGGTGGAAGCAGTGGGGCATTTCGATCCGGTGACCTTTGATCCCACGCTGGTTGAGCGGGTCCGGTCGGCGGCGGACAAGCTCGGCTATTCGCACATGGACATTATTTCAGGCGCCGGCCACGACGCCTGCTGGACCAACCGCATCGCGCCCTCGACCATGATCATGTGCCCCTGCGTGGGTGGATTGAGCCACAACGAGGCGGAAGAGATTTCGCGGGAATGGGCTGCGGCGGGAGCCGATGTGCTGTTCCACGCGGTGCTCGAGACAGCGGAGATTGTGGCGTGAGCGCCTCGTGGCACTGCTCTGTTTTCCTCTCCCCATCGGGGAGAGGTCGGCGCGCAGCGCCGGGTGAGGGGGAGCGTCGGTGAACACTCGAACCCGCCTCTTGCGCGTCAATGCAACCACGGCTGAGAATCGGCTTTGGTATGTGCTGCGCAATCGCGGGACAGCTGGACACAAATTTGTTCGACAGTTCTCAATCGGGCGCTATATCGCCGACTTTGCTTGCCGACAAATCGGCCTGATTGTTGAGGCTGACGGCGATCAGCACGCGACTAGTCGAACAGATGCCGCGCGAACTGGTTTCCTGAATGCCGAGGGCTATTCTGTGCTCCGTTTCTGGAACACCGAAATTATTGAGAACCGCAACGGCGTAGTCGAATCTATCATGAGCGTGATTGAGGGCTCCCCCTCACCCGACCTGCGCTTCGCTCCGGCCACCCTCTCCCCGATGGGGCGAGGAACAAGAGGCATTCGGGCAGCTGCATCCTCACAGCGTGTCGCCTTGGCCCGCTCCATGCCGCTCCCGCGCGAGGAGCCGGTGCCTCCGAAAAAGAATCAAGGGAGTTTGCTATGAGCAAGGTCATCAAGGGCGGCACGGTCGTCACCGCCGACCTCACCTACAAGGCCGATGTGAAAATCGACGGCGATGTGATTGTCGAGATCGGGCAGAATTTGAGGGGCGACGAGATTCTCGACGCGACGGGCTGCTACGTCATGCCGGGTGGCATCGATCCGCATACCCATCTCGAAATGCCGTTCATGGGGACGTATTCCGCTGACGACTTCGAAAGCGGGACACGGGCGGGACTGGCGGGCGGCACCACCATGGTGGTCGATTTCTGCCTGCCCAATCCCAACCAGAGCCTGCTCGAAGCGCTGCAGATGTGGGACAATAAAACCGGCAAGGCTGCCGCAGATTATTCGTTTCACATGGCCATCACCTGGTGGGGCGAGCAGGTGTTCAACGAAATGGCCGAAGTGGTCGATCGCGGCATCACCAGCTTCAAGCATTTCATGGCCTACAAAGGCTCGTTGATGGTCAATGACGACGAGATGTTCTCGTCGTTCCAGCGCTGCGCGGACCTCGCCGCCTTGCCCCTCGTGCACGCGGAAAATGGCGACGTCGTCGCCGCCATGACGGCCAAATTGCTCGCCGAAGGCAACAACGGCCCCGAGGGGCACGCCTATTCCCGTCCGCCGGAAGTCGAAGGCGAAGCCACCAACCGGGCCATCATGATCGCCGATATGGCGGGCGTGCCGCTCTATGTGGTGCATGTCAGCTGCGAGCAGGCGCATGAAGCCATCCGCCGCGCCCGCCAAAAGGGCATGCGGGTTTATGGCGAGCCGCTGGTGCAGCATCTGACGCTGGACGAGCGCGAATATTTCAACGCCGATTGGGACCACGCCGCGCGCCGGGTGATGTCGCCGCCGTTCCGCAACAAGCAGCATCAGGATTCGCTGTGGGCCGGGCTGCAATCGGGGTCGCTGTCCTGCGTGGCGACCGATCACTGCGCCTTCACGACGGACCAGAAGCGCAACGGCGTCGGCAATTTCTCCAAGATCCCCAACGGCACGGGCGGGCTTGAGGATCGCCTGCCGGTGCTGTGGACCGCCGGGGTCAATACCGGGCGGCTGACGATGAACGAGTTCGTCGCCGTGACCTCGACCAATATCGCCAAGATACTGGGGCTTTATCCCAAGAAGGGCGCCGTGCTGGTGGGTGCCGACGCCGATCTCATCGTGTGGGATCCGGCGCGCAAAAAGACCATCACCGCCGAGGCACAGCAATCGGTCATCGACTACAATGTGTTCGAGGGCTTCGAAGTGACGGGTCTGCCGCGCTTCGTGCTCAGCCGCGGCAAGGTATCGGTCACCGAGGGGAGCGTCGATGCCGAGCCCGGGCATGGCAAGTTCGTCGCCCGGGAAGCGAAAAATCCGGTGAACCGAGCGCTGAGCCAGTGGAAAGACATCGTTTCGCCGCGCAAGGTAGAGCGCAGCGGCATTCCGGCGTCGGGGGTTTGATGGGTTCGAGCGCAGTCGTTTCGGCCCAAAACCTGGGGCTCACCTTCAAGACCAATGACGGTGATGTGGTCGCGCTCAGCGATGTGAACCTGAGCATCGACAAGGGCGAGTTCGTATCGTTCATCGGGCCGTCCGGCTGCGGCAAGACTACTTTCTTGCGCACGATTGCCGATCTGGAGCAGCCGACGTCGGGCAAGCTGACCATCAACGGGCAGACGCCGGGGAATGCCCGCAAGGACCGGGCCTATGGCTATGTGTTCCAGGCGCCAGCACTGTATCCGTGGCGCACCATCGAGAAGAACGTGGCGCTGCCGCTCGAAATCATGGGCTATTCGGCGGCGCAGCAGGCCGAGCGCATCGCGCGCACTACGGCGCTGGTGAATTTGAGCGGCTTCGAGCAGAAATATCCGTGGCAATTGTCGGGCGGCATGCAGCAGCGCGCTTCGATTGCGCGGGCGCTGGCGTTCGACGCGGATCTGCTGCTGATGGACGAGCCGTTCGGCGCGCTCGATGAAATTGTGCGCGATCATCTCAATTCTGAATTGCTCAAGCTCTGGGCGGCGACCAAGAAAACCATTTGCTTTGTGACGCACTCGATCCCCGAGGCGGTGTACCTGTCGACCAAGATCGTGGTGATGTCGCCGAGGCCAGGGCGGGTGACCGACGTCATCGAGAGCGATCTGCCGGCCGAGCGGCCACTGGATATTCGCGAAACGCCGGAGTTCCTGGCGATTGCCGCACGGGTCCGCGACGGCCTGCGCGCCGGACATTCCTATGATGGGGACCACGTCTGATGCAGCGCATTGGGCCGATCATCGTCATGCTCATTGCCATCGTATTGGTCTGGTATGGCGCTGCCATCGGCATGAATGCGCCATGGCAGAACGATGTGTATCGGCGGGGCGAGGTTACCAATGTGCCTGCGACCCAGTTTATCTACGACACCTGGAACCAGGAGAAGCCGGTGCTGCCGACGGCGCATCAGGTGTTCGGCGAGGTTTGGAATTCCACCGTGCTGGTGGCGCCGAACAAGCCGCGCAGCTTGATCTTTCATGCCTGGGTGACGTTTTCGGCGACCGGGCTGGGGTTTTTGATGGGCTCGCTGCTGGGCATCGGGCTAGCCGTCTTGATCGTCCACAACGAGGCGATGAACCGTTCGCTGATGCCCTGGATCGTGGCGAGCCAAACCATCCCCATTCTGGCGCTGGCGCCACTGATCGTGGTGATCGGCTTCAATATTTTTACCGGCACGCTGGGCATCCCGACCGATCCGGCACGGCTGATGAGCAAGGCCATCATCTCGGCCTATCTGAGCTTTTTCCCGGTCGCCGTTGGCATGGTCAAGGGCCTGCGCAGTCCTGAAACGATCCAGCTTGATCTGATGCACACCTATTACGCCTCGCCCAACCAAACCTTCTGGAAACTGCGCTGGCCGGCGGCGATGCCATATCTGTTCACCTCGCTCAAGGTCGGCGTGGCGGCGAGCCTTGTCGGCGCTATCGTGGGTGAACTGCCGACCGGTGCTGTGGCGGGGCTGGGGGCGCGGCTGCTGGCGGGTTCCTATTACAGCCAGACCATCCAGATCTGGGCGGCGCTCGTCGCGGCATCCATGCTGGCGGCCCTGCTGGTGATTGCCGTGGGCATTGTGGAACGGCTGGTCAATCGAGCCATGGGGGCGCGCCCGGCATGAGCCAGCTGCAGTTCTTTCTGGCCCTTTTGGCAGGCGGGCTGTCGGCGGCGGCTCTGGCGCTCAGCGTGGTGACGCCGCTCGAAAGCGCGCTGTTGCTCAAGCTGTTCCTGGCCCTTGGCTTTGCCTCGCTCATCCGGTTCTTAATTCCGCTTGGCCTATGGGCCGACGGGCTTCTCTGCGTCTTTGGTGCGGTGGCGCTGGTGCTGTCACTCGGGGTCTTTGCCCCGACGCCGGCGTTTTTCTGGATGGCGCTGGTGGCGACATGGCTGTTTGCCTGGCTGTTCGTCGAGCGCCTGAGCCGGACGCTGGCGCCCGGCCTGAGGGATAATGCGGGCCTCGGCCTCATCATCCCCGTCATGTTCGGGCTGTCGATCCTCGTCATCTGGGAGGTAGTTACCCGGGCCGGCAACGTGCCGCAGGTGATCCTGCCGCCGCCCTCGATGATCGGGGCGCGGATTGCCAATTCGGTGCCGACGCTGTTCGCCGATTTCCAGCAGACTTTCCTCAAGGCGGTGCTGATCGGTTATGGACTCGGCTGTGCCCTGGGGTTTGTCGTCGCCATCCTGATCGACCGTTCGCCCTTCCTCAAATCGGGGCTGTTGCCGCTGGGCAATTTTGTCTCGGCGCTGCCCATCGTCGGTGTCGCGCCGATCATGGTGATGTGGTTCGGCTTCGACTGGCAATCCAAGGCCGCCGTCGTCGTCATCATGACGTTTTTCCCGATGCTGGTGAACACCGTGGCCGGGCTCAACACCGCTTCCGCCATCGAGCGCGATCTGATGGCCACCTATGCCGCCAGCTATTGGCAAACGCTTTTGAAGCTGCGGCTTCCCGCTGCCGCCCCGTTCATCTTCAACGCCCTCAAGATCAACTCGACTCTGGCGTTGATTGGAGCAATCGTAGCGGAATTCTTCGGGACGCCCATTGTGGGAATGGGTTTCCGGATATCGACCGAAGTCGGCCGGATGAATGTCGACATGGTCTGGGCTGAAATCGCGGTGGCGGCTGTCGCGGGATCGGTCTTTTATGGGGTGATCGTTCTGATCGAACGGGGCGTCACCTTCTGGCATCCGTCCGTGCGTGGTGCATGAGACGATGCCAAAACTGCAGGGAACAAGGGAATGAAGAAACTTCTGATCGGTGCGCTGGCAGGCGCCATGACGATGGCAGGATTGGGCGGTGCCTGGGCACAGGACAATTCGGTGACGCTGCAGCTCAAATGGGTCACCCAGGGGCAGTTTGCCGGCTATTACGTCGCGGCCGCCAAGGGCTTTTACGAAGACGAGGGCCTGACGGTCGAAATCAAGCCGGGCGGGCCCGACATCGCGCCCGAGCAGGTGATTGCCGGCGGCGGCGCCGATGTCATCACCACCTGGATGGCGGCGGGCCTTGCAGCGCGCGAACGCGGCGTGGCGCTGGTCAATATCGCCCAGCCGTTCAAGCAGTCGGGCCTGCTTTTGACCTGCCTCAAGGAAGCCGGCGTCGAGACCACGGCCGATTTCCCCGGCAAGACGCTGGGCGTGTGGTTCTTCGGCAATGAATATCCGTTCTATGCCTGGATGGCCAAGCTCGGCTTGTCTACCGAAGGCGGCGCCGAGGGCGTTGAAGTGCTGAAGCAAGCCTTCAACGTAGACCCGCTGATCCAGAAGCAGGCGGCCTGCATTTCCACCATGACCTATAACGAATATGGCCAGGTGCTGAAGGCCGGCATTACGCCCGAAGAGCTGACGGTGTTCAACTATCGCGACGAAGGCGTCGGCATGCTCGAGGACGGGCTTTATGTGCTCGAAGAAAACCTGAGCGACCCGGCGTTCGTCGAGAAGATGACCAAGTTTGTCCGCGCTTCGATGAAGGGCTGGGAATATGCCCGCGCCAATCCCGAAGAGGCAGCGCAGATCATCGTCGACAACGACATGGCCGGCGCGATGACGCTGGAAGACCAGGTGTACCAGATCACCGAGGTCAACAAGCTGACCGAAGGCTCGACGGGCTCGCTCGACGAGGCCGATTACCAGCAGACCGTCGATACCCTGCTGTCTGCGGTGTCGCCTGACAATCCGGCAATTACCAAGGCACCGGAAGGCGCCTTCAGCCATGTGGTGACGGACGGTCTCTAAGCTATTGCAGGCGCTTATCAAAGGCGGGGAGTGATCCCCGCCTTCACTCTGTCTGCCCCAATTTGCCCATAATTTGCGCAGTCTCCGGAACGATTCAAGGATTGTTTGGTTGAGGTAACATCTGCGTCACTTTTAGGGCAATTTTCCAATGAACTCGATCATCTATATCGTCGGCCTCATCGTCATCGTCATGGCCATCCTGTCGTTCATCGGCCTCGCATAAAGCCAGCATCCCGGCCCACAGAACGATCCATTTCAGGAGCTGAATTCATGACCATAGACGCGCCCGCGGGCGTTGCCACCACTGCCTCGACACGCGACACCTCGTCGTATGTCGATTGGCAGGCCATCATCGCCGGCATCGTGCTGGCATCCGCCATCAGCCTCGTGCTGATTACCTTCGGATCGGCGGTTGGCCTCAACTTCCTCGATTTCGGCTATGGTAACGGCCCCAATCCGATCGTGGTCGGCATTGTCGCCGCGCTGTGGTTCCTCTGGGTCCAGATCTCCAGCTTCATGGCTGGCGGCTATCTGACCGGTCGCCTGCGTCGCCGTCACTTTGACGCCAACGAAGATGAGAGCGACCTGCGCGATGGTGCACATGGCCTGCTCGTCTGGGCCGGCGCTGCTATTCTTGGCACCGTTCTTGCCGTTGGCGGCATCGGCGCTGTAGCCAACACCGCTGGCTCGATTGCCTCGACTGCAACCACCGCCGCATCGAACGTTACCGAAGGCGCTGCCGGCGCGCTCGATCCCAATGCCTACTTCATCGATACGCTGTTCCGCTCGGATCGTCCGACCGATGCAACTGCAGCGCGCGCTGAAGCCGGCACGATCTTCGCACAGGCAGCTTTGGGTGATGGCACCGTTGCCGACGCCGACCGCACCTATCTGGCCAACGTCGTTGCAGCCAACACGGGCTTGACGCCTGAAGAAGCCCAGGCTCGCGTCGACCAGACCATCGCCAGCATCCAGACCGCTCGCGACCAGGCTGCCGAAGCCGCCCGTATCGCCCGCAACACCGCAATCATCGGGGCTTTCCTGATCGCTGCATCGCTGCTGGTTTCGGCCATCGGCGCTTTCTGGGCTGCCCAGAAGGGTGGCAACCACCGCGACAGCAACACTGTCCTCACCGGCGTGTTCCGCCGCTTCTAAGTCTTAACGAAAGGGTTACCCCATGTTTCGTGGTATTGGATTGTGGCTACTCGGCGTACCGATCTGGCTGATCATCATCATCGTGCTCTTCCTGCGCTAGGACGAGCAAAAGGCGGGGAGCAATCCCCGCCTTTTTTGTTTTCGGTGCTTGGAAGCGCCTAGTTGAACACCCGGCGCGGCTGGAACTGGCCGTATTCGACCGAACCGGTTGCCAACACATGACCCTTGAAGCTGACCCAGCATTCATCGAGTTGCGCCGGTGCATTCGCCCCGGTCAACAGCACGGCGTTGCCGTGGCGGACGGCGGTGGCCTGGTGCGGGTCGAGCCGGATTTCGGGCAAATCGGTAAAGCCCGCCCAGACCGGCTTGAGCAGAGCATCGCGGGCCTCGAGCTCGAGCGCCTCGAGTTGATCGATGGTCAGGGCGTCGCTGTCGCGGAACGGACCGACGGCGGCACGGTGCAGCATCGACACGTGGCCGCGCGTGCCCAGCACTTCAGCCATGTCGCGGGCCAGCGAGCGCACATAGGTGCCCTTGCCGCAGGTGACTTCGAGGATGGTTTGCTCAGGCCCGTGCTCGATGATGGCGATAGCGTCGACATCGATCTCGCGCGGTGCCAGTTCGACGATTTCACCGGCGCGGGCCAGATCGTAGGCGCGCTCGCCATCGATCTTGAGCGCCGAAAAAATCGGCGGGCGCTGCATAATGGTGCCGGTGAACTGTGGCAGGATGGCTTCGAGCGCACTGCGTTCGGGGCGCACGTCAGAGGTGGCGATAACTTCGCCCTCGGTATCGTCGGTCGTGGTGGCGGCGCCCCAAGCGATCGCGAAGCGATAAATCTTGGTGCCATCCTGGACCTGGGGCACGGCCTTCGTCGCCTCCCCCAGTGCAATGGGCAGGATGCCGGTGGCCAGCGGGTCGAGCGTGCCGGCATGACCGGCCTTGGCGGCGCCGAACAGCCAGCGGATTTTGCCCACGGCCTGGGTCGAGGTCATGTTGTATGGCTTATCGAGCACGACCCATCCGGAGATGGCGCGCTTGATGCGCTTGGGCTGCTGGCTCAAGAGTTCTGCTCGCCGTCGGTGTCGGTATCGTCGTTTTCGGGGCCAAGATCCTGCTGCACCTTGCTGGAGCGCAGCAGCGCATCGATGCGGCTGGCCTCCTCGAAGGTGTCGTCGACCAGAAAGCGAATTTCCGGTGCGAACTTCATGTTGACCTTGGGCGCCACGCGACCGCGCACGAATTTGGTGTGCCGGTTCAGCGCCGCGACGATTTCGGCGGCATGCTGGCCACCGAGCGGCATGATATAGGCGTTGGCAATCTTGAGGTCGGGCGACATCCGGACCTCGGGGACGGTGATGACCGCGCCGCGCAAGGCGTCGTCTTCCACATCGCCGCGCTGGAACATGTCGGCCAGGGCGTGACGCACCAGTTCGCCGACGCGCAGCGCGCGCTGGCCGGGGCCGGATGGCTTGTTATCTTTGCTCATGGCGCCGAATTATGCCGTCTGGGCCGTGCCGTCAATCGTCCCGTGTCAGCCGGGGTTCGGCCTGCAACTGGCGGGCGCGGGTTTCAACGGTCTTGGTCGGCACCGGCCAGGTTGCCGGATCGGAGGGCACGAAGGCCTTGCCGCGCCATTGCTGGAACACCAGCGCCACGACATCGCCCTCGCGGCGAAAGCTCATCACCGTGATTTCACCCAGGCCCGCAACGGTGGACAGGCGTGGATCGTAGGCGCCGCAGACCATGCCGAGTGGGCCGAGATTGTCGCCATCGTCGGCGCCGAGCTGGAAAAAGCCGGTGACTTCGCGACGGCAATCCCCGGCAAACCCGGCCATCACGGTGCGGCGAATGGCTTTAAGGCTCAGATCAGTGCCAATGGTGAGGCGGGCACCATAGAGCGTGTTCCACAGCGCCTCGGTTTCCTGGCCCGGATAGATTTCGAGGACGGCTTCGCGGTCGGCATCGCGGAAGACGGCGTTGATCTGGGGGCGAATGGCGCCGGACTGCTGGGCCGACGCATCGAGCCAGTCGGGGGCGGGCAGCCACAGACTATAGCCATGGGTATCGAGGGCAAGGCCACCGGTATCATCGACCAGCGGGGGTTCGCTGCGGACCTGGGCGCTGGCCGGATAGCTTGTGGCAAGCCCCAGGAGGAGCATGGCCATCGCGGCGCCAAGTGTTTTCAACAGCCCCATCATCGCTTCAATCTCACCCGTCTCGCCGCCAAGGACTAGGTTGCAATGGCCCGCGTTGGCAAGGCTTGCGCGTCGGTCAGGTGACGATGGCGGGTACGGTGGGGGTTTGCGGCAACACCTCAGGGCGGTGGCGCCTTGGGAACCCGCTGTGCGCCGTCGGGCAGGACGCGATGGGGCGGCTGGTGGCCGTCCATGAAGGCGCGGATGTTGACGATGACGGTCTCGCCCATTTCAACCCGTGCTTCGAGCGTCGCCGAGGCCATGTGGGCGGTCAAGACGACCCGATTGGCTTCGGCCAGCGACAACAGGCGCGGATCGATCCCGGCCTTATGCTCGAACACATCAAGCGCCGCGCCGCTCAGATGGCCACACTCGATGGCGTCGAGCAGGGCCGGCTCGTCGAGCAGTTCGGGGCGGCTGACATTGACCACGAAACTGCCGGGCTTCATCGCCTTGATCCGCTCGGCGGAAAGGATGCGGTGGGTTTCGCGCGTGCGGGGCGTGTGGAGCGAGACGATATCGACGGCGGCGAGCATGGCGTCGAGGTCGGGCCAATAGGTCGCTTCGAGCGGGGTTTCGATAGCGGGCGGGCGGCGATTGCGCGAATAATAATGGATGGCAAGGCCAAAAGCCTTGGCGCGCTGGGCGACCGCGGTGCCGATGCGGCCCATGCCGACGATCCCCAAGGCTTTGCCACGCAGGCGGTGGCCCAGCATGGAGGTCGGCGACCAGCCGGCCCAGGCGCGGTCGCGCACCAGCATCTGGGTGCCTTCGACCAGCCGCCGGGGCAGCGCCAGCATCAGCGCCATCGCCATGTCGGCAGTGTCCTCGGTCAGAACGCTCGGGGTATTTGTCACCGTGACGCCAGCGGCCAGCGCGGCCTCGACGTCGATATTGTCGAACCCATTGCCGAACTGGGCGATCAGCCGCACGGATTTGGGCAAGGCGGCAATCAGCGAAGCGTCGATCCGGTCGGTGATGGAGCTGACCAGCACATCCTTGCCCGCGAGCCCGGCGATGATGTCGGCAGCCGTGAGGGCGACGTCGGCCTCGTTGACGTCGGTTTCGAACAGCGTGCCCATGCGCGCCTCGATCGAAGCAGGCAGGCGCCGGGTCACGAGGATTTTGGGTTTGGGGCTGCTCATCAGGTCCTGGGGCGGGTGGTCGATGCTTCAAGGAATATCCTGAATTCAGCGACCATTAAGGATCATGGCGTAGTGATAGGACAATTCCATTTGTTCTGCAAAGTCATGTTTGACGCGTGCTGACGCGAAGGCCCTCGCCCTTGATCAACGTCCTGATTCGTCCGCTCTTGTGTGTCCTGTTGGCCTTGAGCCTTTTGGTATCCAACAGCTTTGCGCAAGCCACTAACCCAAGCGGGCTACCGCTGCCGCGCTTTGCCACGACCCGCTCGGAGCCCATCAATGTGCGCGTTGGGCCGGGCACGAAATACGATGTGATCTGGACCTATCTCAAATCCGGGATTCCGGTGGAAATCATACAGGAATTCGATACCTGGCGCAAAATTCGCGACGTCGATGGCTCGGAAGGCTGGGTGCACCAGAACCTGATCTCGGGCGTGCGGGCCGGCTATGCCGAACCCCTGATCGCCAATGGGGAAATCGCGCTGCGCGGCAACCGCTCCGACGATGGCAGCGTGCGGGCGCGATTGGGGCCAGGGTTCAAGGTCGTCATCAAGGGATGCGATGGCGCCTGGTGCGAGGTGACCGCCACCCACCAGGACGAAAACGCCCGCGCCTCGAGTTATTCGGGCTATTTGCACCAGGAAGAGCTGTGGGGCGTCTATCCCGACGAAGTATTCGACTAGAGGCTTTCCGCCAGGGCATTGGCGGTCTGGCGGGCGATGCGCAACTCTGGGTCTTGGCGGGGGCAATTGGCGCAGAGCCGGTCGGGATCGATCAGATAATCAAGGCAACATCCCTTGCGCCGGGTAATCAGCAGCGTGCGCTGGCCGGCGCTGACGCGCTCGAGTTGACCTTGGCCGGTCAGATCGAGCTGGTCCATCCAGCGGTCGGCATAGGCTTCCATCTCCTCTAGGGTCAGATCGCGCCGGCGCTGGCCGAGCCAGACCATCAGGCCGAGCATGCGGTCGGCAAACAGGCGCCTGGCGGGGATGGGGCGCAGTTTTTCCAGCGCGTTGACGGCAACAAGCATCTCGTCGCCCAGGGCTTTGAGCTGGGTCGCGGCCAGCCCGATCATGGCTTCGGGAGATGCGGTGACCATCGGCTTCGGCACCAGTCGGAAGCCATCGATATAGATACCCCGGCGTTGCTGGCTGAGGCCCGTCAGATCAGGCACGGCGCCATGCAGATGGACCGCAATGACGGCAAGATAAGCGGGCTGCCACAACAGGTTCGTCCACAAGCGCACGGCCCACAGGGGAGCGCCGGCTTCCGGATAGCTCAGGGCCAGCTGGTCGCGCAGTTCGGTCAGCATGTCTCGATTGTCGGCACCCGGCACATACCAGCCGGGGCGCGCTGGCCCGGGTTCGCCTTTCATGAAACCGGTGGCGCTGGCCGCGGTGGCGATCAGGCGCGTGGTGGCGGCGTCAGGGTCGGTGGGGGCAAACAGGAAGTTGCGTTTGGTCAATCTGGCGTCCGCACGGCGAAGGCCGGCACAATAGCGCTGTGCCGGCGCGAAGTCACCCTCACGGTTTGTGCTTAGGCAGCGCGAGCGGCTTCGATAGTGCGCCGCACGGCATCGGTATCGGTGAGCGTAATCTCGTACTCGCGTTCGATGGCGGTGCCACCCATGCCGACATGGGGATTGCGGAAACGCATGCCACTCTTGATCGTGGTCAGCGCGGCAAAGTGCATTTCGGGCGCCTTGGTCGCGTTGCGAACCTGGGCGATATTGGTTTCATCAAGCGCGCCACAGGCCATGATGACGATGCGGTCGCCGGCGCGGGCAATGGTGTCGGCCAGGATGTCGATGCCTTCGATGGCCGTATCGCGCTGGCCGCTGGTCAGCACGCGGTCGACGCCGCAGCGGATCAGGGCCTCGATGGCTTCCCGGTAATCTGCCGTCATGTCGAAGGCGCGGTGGCAGGTGACTTTCATCGGCCGGGCAGCCTGTACCAGCGCCGTGGTGCGGGCTTCGTCGATCTGGCCGTCGGCGGTCAGGCACCCGATGACGACACCGGCCACGTCCATGTCACGCAGCGCCTTGATGTCTTCGAGCATGGCAGCAAATTCGAGCTCGGAATATAAAAAGTCACCACCGCG
>Ga0247806_10000957_pt1 | contig 15181 bp, 13 predicted proteins | sample UWRJL059202B1_FD_179935 | JGI IMG/M metagenome (GOLD analysis project Ga0247806, IMG submission 179935) | Plant litter microbial communities from Arlington Agricultural Research Station in Wisconsin, United States - UWRJ-L059-202B-1 | ecosystem: Environmental > Terrestrial > Plant litter >... | reverse complement strand
TGAACAACCTGTCGTTGCAGGTGGATGCCATGTATGGATTCAATGTTACCGGTTTGGGCGACGTAAACGGCGATGGCTTCGACGATGTGGCCATTGGCGCCCCGGCAGCCATCGATATCATTGCAGGCCCTTCCACGGTAGTGGGTGCCGGCGCTGTGTTCGTGTACTTTGGTTCGGATACCGGCCTGAGCGATCTGCCGGGCCGTACGTTAAGGGCCACCACGCCGGTTGCCAATGCTTTGTTTGGTTTCAGCGTTGCGGCAGGCAATGTATCCGGCAGCATCATCGCGGGCAGCGTAAGGCAGGACATCATCGTAGGTGCGCCGGGCGAATCCTACAGTGCTTCGGTAGCCGGCTCTCCTTCTACCGCCACCGTGGTTGCCGGTAAAGTATATGTTTTTGACGGCGCTACGCTTACTTCAGGCAGCAGTTCCGCTTTGTTATCGGTGTTTCTTAACGGCTCCGGTTTGTTCAGCAATGGCATACTGGGCGTGCTGGGTGTCAACACCAACATCAATGCGCTCTTTGGCTTTGCTGTAGCCGTATCCGGCGATATGAACGGCGACGGGCTGGGTGAGCTGGTGATCGGTTCACCCGGTTATGCAGGCATACAATTACTGGATGTAAGAAGCGGTGCCGCTTTCGTATATTATTCAACCAACCTGGCAGGCAATACGGCGACCAAATTAACCGGCCCTACCAGTACATTGCTTGGTTTGCCTTTGCCGGCAAACATCAACGGGCTGTTGTTTGGGTTCAGTGTAGATGGTGCGGGCGACTTTGACAAGGATGGCCGCCAGGATGTGGTGGTAGGGGCGCCGGGCGGACTGAACCTGGGCGTGCTGGGCTTTTTGGGCGGCAGTGCCTTTATCTACACGGGTAATAACGCCGGCACGGGCATAAATACCGCCATCAAAACAAGACTTTCTACCAGCACCGACCTGCTGGGTTCCGTAGCCAATTTATTTGGTTATACGGTGAAAGGTGCCAAGGATGCCGGCGGCAACCGCACCGGCAATGTGCTGGTAGGTGCGCCGGTTGGGCAGGTACTGAGCGACGTGTTGAACGGGCTGCGGTTGAAGACAGGTAATATCTACGTTTTTAAAGGGAAGACAACACCCGCAGATACAACCCAACCAAGTCAATCTTTTTCTTCGCCCAGGGGCGCGAATTTACTAAGTATGCTGCTCTCTCTTAACATCAACGTGAATGCACTTTTTGGAGGTGCGATCGATAATATGCAGGATGCAAATTGTGATGGCATCAGCGATATCATAGTAGGCGAACCTTTGTCAACAGGCGTAGGATTGGTAGGCGTAAATGCCGTGGGTGGCGCAGCCTATATCTTCACCGGTAACGCAGATGGTACCTATAATACAACGCCTTACTGGACGCTGGAAAACGCCGTGAGTACCGACTTCGGCATCAACGCCGCCAGTATGGTAGGTTATAGTGTGGCAGGTGCAGGTCATGTGCGGGGTGCAACCAAAAGTGTGCGTGCCCTTGTAGGTGCGCCGGGCAAAGCACTCGATTTTGGTACCGGCATCTTTAACCTGGGCAATACGTTTGGAACCTTGTTCAGTTTCCTCGGCACGGATAACGGCCTGGGAAAAGCTTATGCTTTTGGTTTTGGTTGCGATGTGCTGGTTTTACCGGACATCAACATAACAAATATCAACGTTACTGTTTTGGGTAATGTAAACACTAATGACCTTGTTCCTGTTGGAACTACCTATGGAACACCAGTGCCACTTGGGGGTAATCCTCCGGGTGGTACTATTTCAATGAACCCTGATGGCACTTATAGTTTCGTGGCCGCTTCTGGAGGTACATTCTGGTACCAGGTGCCCGTATGTTCACCTGGTATCGGCTGCCGCATGTCGATGCTGACGATAACCGTGGTAAGCCCCAGCGGCATCAGTATTAAACCGCCCATCGCCAACACGGATATAGCAATTACACCTTTTGGCATACCCGTTACCATCAGGAGCCTTGCCAATGATGCCTCCGGCACGATCGGTATGCCGCTCAACCCGGCGAGCGTAACCATTACAAGCGCGCCACTCCATGGCATTGCTGTAGTAAATGCTGCTTCAGGCAACATTATATATACGCCGGCAGCAAATTACCAGGGATGGGATACACTGTATTACCAGGTTTGTGATTTTTCGTCACCCACAGCCTTGTGTGCAACAGCCATGCAGGTAATCTCTGTACAGGACCAGGGCGCTTTTAATTCAACGCAGGCATCCGATGATTTCCTGAATACGGCACCGAATGTAGCTGCAACCGGCAATGTAAAAACAAATGATTCCGATCCCGAAGGCAATACGCAAACCGTAGGCGCCCGGAATGTAACGATCAGTGGAAAAGGCAACCTGGTATTGAATACAGATGGAAGCTACGTGTTTACACCGGTGGCCGGCTTTACCGGTCCCGTATCCTTTGTGTATACGACGTGCGATAATGGTTCGCCGCAGGTATGCGATAGTGCAACCCTGTACATATTGGTTACACCGGTTGTTAATCCCGACCTCACGCCATCAACCCGCCTCAGCAACGGAACCTTCGTGGAAAGTGCAGGCACCAGCAGGAATTTTGTGATCGAGGTGAGTGAAATTTTAAATATGGCCATCGATAATGCATCGGTGCCGGTACAGGTAAGGGTGAACAAGTCGGATAATTTCAGTTACAGCTTCAGCCCTGCTGCAACAACGGCAACCGTACCTGCTACGATCGCTGTGAATAATCCTGACTGGGACCTTGTAACCAATACCAGCACCACCATGATATTCCAGTTGAAAGCAGCGAACAACATCGCGGCCCTGGGCACTTCCAGGATACTCATCAACCTGCAGGTAATGCCCGGTGCAGCCGAAGGAACAGAAAATCAAACCGTGGTTATCATCAACGGGTCCGGCAGGGAAATCAACATCACCAACAATTCGGTGGTAAGGATACTCAACATCATTCAATAATTCCTAACTGTAAAACCTATTACAATGAAAATCTTAAATATATATAAATCGAAAATTATCCCGGCCATCGCGTTCCTGTTCTTTTTAACGGTTGGGCAAACGCAATCCGTTGCGCAGATATTGCCAAGCGCCATTAATGCCGACCCTTCGGCGAAAGCAGTATCACAGGTACCGCTGAGTTCCAATATTGCCGGCAATGCCGTGATCAGGTTCCGGTTTGCCAACGAAGCCAGTTCCGTGAACTCGACCGGCCTTATTCCGCCCAACAGCGTACGGCTCACGGTTTCTTTTCCCGGCCGCATCGCTTTCAACTCCATTAACTCCATTACCAAATTCGCAGTGGAAGATTTCGACAATCAACCTGCTGGCGTAGTGCACCTCGTTAACAACGCGGTGATCCTGGAAGGCGAAGTGATCGACATCTTATTCAATGTAAGAGGAACGGCGCTCGGAACAGGAACGATCACGTTCAACAGCGACCGGACCACACCGATCATCGTTGGCAATGTGCAAACTTCCAACGACAATGCGCAGGCAACTTTCAATGTTACGGCCGTAGGCGTATTGCCGCTGCACCTGGTTTCTTTCAATGCGCAGAAACAAAACTGCAATGCTGCTTTTTCCTGGAAAACATCGGATGAAGTGAATACCGATCGTTTTGAACTGGAGTTGAGCACCGATGCAGGCAGGAGTTTCAGCAGGGTAGGCACGGTACCGTCTACAGGCACACCGGGCAGTAATAATTATACTTACAATTACACCATGCAGGGCAATCAAACCCACCTGTTCCGGTTAAAAATGATCGATATCAAAGGGGACTTTACGTATAGCCAGGTTGCAAGAATCAATGGAGGTTGCGGTGCCACGCAGGAAACGGTACTGGTTTACCCATCGCCCACCCGGTCGAGACTTACGCTCAATGTTTCCGATGCGGCACTGGTGAATACCCGGGCCGGTATATTCGACATGAGCGGGCGGCTGGCGATGAATTTCCAGGTAACGGGTACGGCCATGCATGTGTATGTTGACAAACTAACACCCGGCCTGTACATGATCAGGCTGGCAAATGGTACCACGGTAAAATTCGTGAAAGAGTAGCGCGTATTTATCCAACATAAGTTAGGTATAGGATGAGATCCTATGTTTATCGTCAATCAACTTCCGGCCTGGGTTTTCTAACCCGGGCCTTTTTTTAACCCGTTCGTTCTTTAATTTTGCAGCATGTATTCCAGGCAGGAAATATCGCTGATGCGGCAACAGTTCTGGACGGCCTTCGGCCAATACTTGGCACCCGTGCTTTCGGCAACCGGGGAAAAAGTGAACTGGGTGAATTACAAAACCGGCGTGCGGCATATTCGTTTTACGATGGAAGTTGAAAACAACAAAGCTGTTATCGCCATCGAATTGGGTCACCCCGGAAAAGAAAGCAGGGAAGCCGCCTGGATGAAGCTGAAGATGCTGCGCGCAGACCTGGAAAGTAGGCTTGGCGAATCTTGGATATGGGAACAAGGCGCAGGAAAAGACAACCGGCTGGTGGATTGTATTTATAAAGAACTTGCTGGTGTCAACATCATGGATAAGGGCGACTGGCCGGCGCTGATCTCTTTTTTCAAACCCCGCATCCTTGCGCTCGACCAATTCTGGAGCGAACATCAATTCATCTTTGAAAGTTAAGGTGGTTGAGTATTTTTTTCTACAGCAATTTATTTTCTGCGGGTAATCATCCTTTGTTTTTGAACTGGTATGTGTATTGTTAAACAAGTGTAAACAGCATACATGAAATTATTGTTTACGTTCCTGGCGGCTTTGTGCATTGTTACAACAGCACAAGCTCAATACACGGATACTACGATCTCCCCCAAGCCTAAAAGAGAACAGGTGTATAAGATCAAACCCTGGCTGGACATACCGCTTACGGCTGCCATGAGCGGCTGGACGCTGTATGGTTTCAGCGTGGTGTATGGCAGGGATACGGTTCCTTTTGCTGAATTACAGGCGTTGGACAGGAATAAGATCAACAGTTTCGACAGGGGTACAACTAAAAATTACAGCACCTCCGCCAAATCGGCCAGCGATTATTTTTTTTACGGTTCAATGCCCTTACCACTCATCTTATTGCTGGATAAAAAGATCCGCCGCGACGGGCCGAGGGTAGGACTGTTGTACCTGGAAGCTTTGTCGATGACAGGAACGATCTATACTTTATCGGCCATGAGTGCCAACCGGTTCCGGCCTTATGCTTACAATCCCGATGTAAAACTGGCTACCAGGACACGTGGGGGTGCCCGCAATTCTTTCTTCGGCGGGCATGCGGCGGTGGTAGGTACTTCTACATTTTTTATGGCGAAAGTGTATGCCGACTACCATCCTGAAATGCGCAACAAATGGATATTGTATTCCGTTGCCGGTGCGGCTACTTTAACCACGGGTATTTTAAGGATCAAGGCGGGCCAGCATTTTCCAACGGATGTATTGGTAGGTATGGCCATCGGCCCGGTGGTAGGTGTACTGGTGCCGCATTTTCATAAGAATAAAAACAAGGAAAGGAAGCTGGCGCTGTATCCTAATTTTCAAAGGGATGCTACTGGGTTTACGGCGTTGTATAAGCTGGGGAAATAATACTTTATTACACGAATTTAAGGCACGAATTACACGAATTTTATTTAATGAACCTGCTGGCACCTATTCAATATAAACCGCCAGTTTTTCCAGCGCAGCGATAGTGCCCGCTTCATTGTCCGAAGCTTTGATACCGGGTGGAATATTTTTAAAAACAAAAGTAACTTTTGTATTATTTCCCATAGGTTCAAGTATAGTTTCCATGGTCATCTCCCCGGCCAGGTAGGGATCGGTGGTATAAAAACGTATGGATTCTGTTATTTTTTTAAAGGGGATCAATTCAACGAATGTTGAAGTAAAACGGTCTTCTTTATCCGCAGTTTTGCCTTTTACGTCTTCACCCGTTGCAGGATAGAACAACGACATTTCATACCCGCCACCCTGTGCCAAATGAAAACGATGAACTTTGCCGGTCATGTTGCCCGGCACCCGCCATACTTCTATAGCGCGCGGATCGGTTAAAGCCTCGTAAATTTTTTCCGCCGTTGCTTTAATAACGCGGTTGGTGTTGGTTGTTTGTGCCATTGTACTGGTTATGCCTACAAATTATTACTTTTTAATTTTGAGATCGTTCCATCCACAGATTTTGTTGGCTTATTCCATATTCTTAGTGGCAAAGTCGACCGCCGCTATAACCAGGTCTTTTACTTTTTTTTCAAGTAACGCCATTTTAGCGATAAAATTTTCTACTCATGCGCCTCCGCCACGGTATTGTGAGATACCAGCCGCCACCGGTCGCGCAGCACATACACCCGCACATATTTGAGCCAGTATTTATCCGTTTTGTCCTTGTTGATTTTTTGAATGTTCATCTTTCCTTTTACAATGGCCACGTTGCCATGCAGTTCCACTTTTACGGAATCGTGTGCGCGTAAGGGATAGTCAGCGCGCTTGACTGTAACATACCAGCCGGACTTGCCTTCTGTTTTCCCGCTGCCATGGTTGAAAATAAAGTCATCTGCATAGATCGTATCCAGTGCCGCGGTATTGCGGGCCACCACGTAATCATCGGTTTGCTGGTTGAGGCGCAGGAGGTAGCTGCTGTCGTTGGTTTGTGCCCGGAGCTGGTTAGCGGCAAAGCAACAGCAAAGCAGGAAAAGTGTTTTTAGCATGGGTAAATTTATTCAAAAAAAGGGTCTTCACCGGCAGCAAATTTTCAAAGGGCTTTCACCTGGCGTTTAGAAAAAGTAAGGGCTGCCTATTTCGGCAGCCCTTACTTTCATCATCCGGCTAAAACAAAAAATTAAATACTCAGTCCTGTCTTGGTTGTGAAGTCTTTCACATTGGCACTCAGGTTCTGTACCGATTTATTGATGCCGTAAGAAACGCCACCGGTAAACACTTCCATCACTTTTTCTAAAGCCTCTTCCTTTATATCATCCCCGCCAATATCCTTATCATCCCTCAACGCAATGAACCCTGCTCCGATAGCCGTGTACAATACCAGGTCGAGGTTCATCCAGGGCTGGTAATAACTTTTTGGATCATCTTCCGGGTTGGCGGGTTGACGGGGTTCCCAGATATTTAATACGGAAGCAAGTGATGCGTTTACAGTATCCAAAGATTCGATCAGGAACTCCCTTGCAAACGAAGGGCTGTACCGGGCAGATAATATTTCTTCGGCCAGGGAGCCAATGCTGCACAGGTCTGCCAATGATATTTCATCCAGCTTCTTTTGGGGGTTGTTCAAACTTGCTTCGATCAACTGGGATTCTTTTAATAACTCGATCCATAAAATCCTTCTCCAGCACCACCATGCTTTTTTCCTGGTGATCCACAAAGCAATGTTCATGTAATACTGCCTGATCACTTGAAAATCTGCCGTGTTCAACCCGGTTTGCGGGCCGATATCGATGCCTGACCCCGAACCATTCAGGTTGATGTTCACAAAATGATGCCAGGTAGCGTCTACGGCAATACGGCCAACGCCTGCCAACCTGCCATCCCATACCGCAATGGAAGGAAAGCAATGCGGATCGGTTAAGGCCTTGCCACCGTTTCCACCGTTGATGGTGCTGCCGCCCAAAACGAAAGAAGTAGCGATCACCTGGGTGGGAACGGCTATGCCATTAACTGTAAAAGTGGTTTGTGGCTTACATTCTCCTTCATGCGGGTGATCGGGCATAATATCGATGATGCCGGAAGGCCTTATCGTGGGGCTGATGGAAAGCAGGGGATGGGGGAGCCCGCTGCCGAAGGTTCTTACGGCAATGGTTTGCGGGATGTTGTCCGACTGGTTATCGAAATAAAGCGAAGTGGCATCGCCGGCCTTCGGCCTGTTGGTGTCGTTCCTTCTCCTGCCGCTCATGCTTACCTCGTTGGTAGGTTCCGTGGAACCGGGCGGGGTATCGCTCCAGTAGCGCATGTCTTTAACCCGGGGAATGTTGCTGCACAAGGCTGAGCCCAAATAGCCGTGGTCGCCGGTGGCAAATAAACCGCCCCCTTTGTCCATATAGGTTTCTACTACGGCCAGTTCTGCCGGGGGCAAACCTGCGCCGGTTCCAATTCCCAAAAGCCACACCTGGTCGAAATCACCAAGGCTTACACTGGTTTGAAAATTGAAATTACTGATCTGGCTGACCACGAGTGGATTGGTGCTGGGCGGGGAAGAGAAACGATGCCCGAGCGTAAGTTGGTAATTGTTCCAGGTAGTAGCCTGTAACTGGTTAAATGCGGTTAAAAATTCCGAAAGGCCAAAGCCACCGGTCCCAAAATCAAGGCCATCCGTTACGATCAGTACTTTTACAGTGCATCTTCTCCACCACCACCATTTGGGATAGTAGGGCATAAGAAATTCCGGTTTGAGCCATTCCAGCTTTCTTATAAGCCTGATCCGCTCGTCACGGGTTAACAAATGCATGTTCTCGAATTGTTCCTGGAGTTCGTCCATAAGGTGAAAATTTTAAGTTTGCCTGTTGTAATCAGTTTTCGGCTTTCCTGTCTTACTCTTTTTACGGATTTTCAGATTACTCCGTGGTGTTTATATTTTCACAATATATTGGAACGAATAAAAATATTAATAATTAATAATATATGCAAGCGAAAAATGTTATGCAAACGGTCGTAGCCTAATGAGGTACCAGGGGCAGGAATTATATGAAACCGGAGTAAAAAGTAAACTGGTATTTATTCAACGGTATTTGCGGGACAATTGTTCCTGTTATCGGGCTTCCATATTTTATTGTATTCGATCCACCCGCTGTCTGTACCACCGTATCCCTCCCAGGGCTTTACGTCTTTATAATAATGCGATAAAAGCCGTGTGTATTTGATCTTCATCACGCCTGCTGCATCTTCACCGTCGCAGGTATTTTCTTTATCGGGGGTGCCTGCTGCGCGACCCCCGGTGATCAGTTTGCCGTTTTTATCATAACAGCATTGCTGGCCCGAATTTCCTTCGCTGGTTTCTATGGCGGGGTACGACCGGTAAGATTCCGTTGCACCTTTGTGATACTTATCCAGGTCGCCTTTATCCTTTGCCCAGCCGTCGTTTAGTTGGATGCCATTTTTATCAGGGCTTTCGCAGGGGCAGGCCGGCAACTGGTTCAGCCAGTCGACGGCAACCGGGCCGTTTGAATGGCCCGGGTTCGTTGCTGCAGAACAACCAGCCAGGAATAGGGCAGCGGTAACAAGGACCGGCAACGGAAAGTTGGAAAAGATTTTCATACCGGTTACTTGAAGGATAAATTAATGATGCCCTCTTTTTGCGTGATGACGGTGAGCAGGGAAGACAGTTTGCCCGACATGATCTCGTCCAGCAACTTTGAAGTTGTTCCGTCGTATTCCAGTGTGAGGGTAGCCGTTTCATTGTCGAAGCCCGAATCCATTTTTTTTATCCCGGGAATGTTTTTAATGGCTTCTTTAAAATCCCTGAGCCGGTTGTAATCGGCATTGCCAATGCTGATCACGATGTTGCTGTTGCCCGTTCTTTTGCCGGGATCAATTTCCGGAACGATCATGTTGTTCTTTTGAGCCGCCAGCCATTCTGCAGCCTGTATCAATCCCTGCTCCAGGGCATTGGCAACGGCCGGTGTATATTTATTACCGCCCGAAAAATCGAGGCGCTGGTTGCCGAACGGGGAAGGAACCCCAACGCCAACGCTTAACTTGCCGGAAGATTTTCCTTCCACGTTGAACGACTTCGATTCATACACTTCCCTTGTTTCGGGGTTGGTAATGGTAACGATAAAACCCAGTCGCACGGTCTGTTTGCTCATCTTCACCGGTCCGAACGACTGACCGGATGTTTGATTGTTGAACTCGGTTATTTCGCCGCTAACAACCACCTGGGCCGATTTCATATTCCCTTTCCTGATGGCGGTCTTTTTATCGGCGGATTGGTTGTCGCCAAAGTCGATCTCTTTATCAAGATCAGCCTTGTTGTCCAGGTTCGCCAGTACGTTGAAGCAGTTCGTTTGTTGCAACGCGGTTTGTAACATGGTAGCCATGTTGTCGCCGAATTCGATCATGCCCGCTTCAGGATTTGTTTGCCCGTTGGAGTTATTGAAGTACCAGTTGGTATTGTAATTTTCGTTACCTGTTGCCTTGCTTTTTAAACTTCCGCGGGTAGTGATGTTGAACCTTGTAACGGAGAGCCTGATCCTGTCTTTCAAAGGGGTTACTTCGCAAATGGCTTTCACCTGTTCCTCTTTTACTTTCACTTTTTTTTGAGCCAGCACATTATTATAACTGCAGAGTAACACGAGGAAGACGGGCAGGCATACATTTGATTTCATGTTGTTGGTTTTAGTTTACGGATGAACAGTAAACTAAAGTACCCATTATTGATGTTGCTATTTAGCCCGGGCGCATAAAACGGGATTTTTCCCCTGCGCGTTGTAAGCAGGAAGAGCCTGTAGATTTTACCTTTAAAAATGTTGAAGCGATTTTTTTATATGGTAACAGTTACTGAACCATCGTCAGTTGCCCGTCACCGGCAGCATTGAATATGGCGGCGGCCATACTGGCGCTGCGTTGCTTTCTCAATATGTTTTTACGGTGGTTATTTACGGTGTTGATGCTGATCTTCAGATCGTGTGCTATTTCCTTACTGGCTTTTCCTGCGGAGATCAGTTGCAGTATTTCTATTTCTCTTGCCGAAAGCAAGGCATTGCCGCTGGGTACAGGAAACCGCATTTCTTTGATGGAGGAATAAATACCGGCTTTATTTTTACAACTCAGCACCAGGTCCAGGTGATTGCCGCTTTTGATGCCCTGTATCTCGAACATCGATTTCAATATGAGCAGGGGTATATTCTTTTCATCGTTGTGGAGAGGCGTCATTTGATGTATGAACCATTTGTATTCGCCGGTTTGAAGCCGAAGCCTGCTGGTGAAGGTTGCCTTTGCATTTTTCAGGTGCCCTGCATCGTTTGGACTGCAAATGAAGCCGAGCGCTGCGGGTAATATTTTTTCAATGATAACCGGTATCTCCTGCGGGTGAAAGGCGCTGCCCAAATAACTCATGCCCAGTTCAATCGCTTTGTCTTTTTCAAGATCCAGGTAAACCACGTTGTCTGAAAGAAAGATGTACAGGGAAGTAGAATAATCGATGATCCCGAAAATACAAAAATCAATATTGGACAATGCCCGGTGCTCCTGCAGGATACCGGCCAGCTGTTGGTTATCCAGTAGCATTCCTTTTCTTTGCGGGAGGTATTGCTGTACGATGCCAACCAGTTTATCAAAATCTTTCTGCACACCCGGATCTTTCACCGTCCACGAATGCTTTGCTACGGACTTCATCTTCATGAGTTGGGATTGTATGCCTTAATGATGCCTCATTAATCATAAAGGTTGCCCGCGGTTTTTGAATAAATAATAGCTATAAATGGCTATTGCCTGCCATTTATCCATACGGTTATTTTGTACAGGGCCGTTAAAATAAGTTCTCAAAAGAAATTGGTCTTATGAATGGCTTAAACAAGTTTTCACATTGTAAAATGAAACGATAGTAATGACTTCTGATATGGAAGTTTGTATTCACTAAAAAAACAAGCAAGTATGAAAAAATTAATGTTTTTCTGTTTAATTACGACCTCCGTTATTGTTATGAGTTGTTCGAAAACAGGCAACGAAGAAACAATGGAAGCAACAGGAACAAATGAAAAAGAAATTACCGCGGGCAGGCCATTTGAGGAGGCAGCCGGGGTTGGTGCTAACTTAAACCGCGGGGCGAAACATAAGAGAAGGCGGGATGGACTGTCTTGCGGATGCTACCGCTGCTTCGGTATCTGTTTTGCCGTTGCCGATGATGAAGGTTCCGATGCCATGACTGTAGTGATGCAACCAACCGGCGATACGAAGGCAACGCTATACATCCTGCGGCAACCAGATGAAGAAGTTAATGAAGACCCTGTTATGCATGTAGATGAAAATGTAGCGATTGTAAACAGCAGGCACAACACGGTTATCCTTGCCGGGGAATATCCCTACAATAGTACGTCAGGCTATATAAACTATAATGGCAAGGAACACTTTTATTACGGAACGGTAACTGTAAACTATCAATAGCTATAAACAAGGTGAACAATTGCCGGTGCAAACCCGGCAATTGTTTAATTAATGCAGGTTGTTGTTATTTATGAGCACCGGTTCGTGCGAACACGAACCAGGGTGGTGCTGTGAATTAATATGGACTGGTAGCACCGGAAGCCTCCTTCAACAAAATTCAACAACTGTCAACTTCAACCCCAGCCAACCCTCTAAACTTCCTCTAACCAACTCATAATTGCTCTCTCAATATCTTTTCCATCTTCCGCCCTTTGGCCAGTTCATCCACCAGCTTATCCAGGTAGCGGGTTTGTTGCGTCAGCGGGTTTTTAATCTCTTCTACCCGGTAGCCGCAGATCACGCCGGTAATTAAATTCGCATTCGGATTGAGGGTGGCTTTTTTGAAGAATTCTTCAAAACTCACTTTGTCCGCAATCAGCTTTTGCAGTTTTTTTTCGTTGTAGCCGGTAAGCCATTCAATTACCTGGTGCAGTTCGGCGATCGTTCTTCCCTTCTTTTCCACTTTTGTAATGTAGTGTGGATACACAGAGGCAAATGTCATTTTTGCAATGCGCTCATCGTGGTGAGATGTATCGTTCATGGCTGTTTATTTCAATCGTTCTAATTTACCTTTTCTTTTTACGATGTTCTTGTAATCCCACTGGATGGCTTTCGATTTTTTCAACCAGCGTTTAAGGGGGGTGACCTTAACCTCTTCAACAGCGGTGTAGAAAATGGATGCGTCTTTGAATCTGGCACCCTTTACATTCAAACCCTCCTCTTCAAAGTCGGCGCCGCTCCAGAACATCAACCGCAGCCCGGCCTTTTGCTTACTGTAACCAACAATGGGATTGCCGTCTAAAAACCAAACGGGGTGAGCGTGCCAGATTTTGCTTTCTGCCCCGGTTAATGCCGTGTCGATGGTTTCGGCCAGCAGGTTGCAGATGGGCTGATCGGCCGGGGATTGGCTGGCATTGTATGAATGGATGGTTTCGTGCATTAGGTGCCTGTAAATGATTGTATAAAAAATAAGCGTTTTAAAGATAAGATTTATAAGAATCTGCTACACATCAAATTCATAAATTTATATATTTGACTCTTGTATCATATTTATAATGCGTAATCAGCATAACGACTTTGTTGAACGTAAAACCAAAACCTAAATACTATACCCATGGCATACGATTTTAAAATCAGGAGCACTGTTACAGATAAAGGCAAAACTGCTTATTATGCAAAGCTTTCCGGCTCAGAGGAACCGGAGTTTTTTGTGGGGTATAAAACATATTATAAGGCCCAGGAGGGGTACGGACTTTATAATTCCACTCAAAAATCAGATTTGGTTTATAAGGCCGACACCTATGAAAATGAATTTGGTTTTTTTGCTCATTTTATTGCACCAACAACAAAAGCCGAAAGCGGGGGATCTTTTATTTGTTTAAATACCTATGACAGGGCGTTTTTCACCTTTGGATTTATGCAGTTTGCAGCGCATGTTCCCAATGGCGATTTTGTGCAGTTTTTGAAAAAATTATTGGCGCTCGGTAATGCTAAAGACTATTTTCCAAGACTGGAATTAACCAACAACAGGATATTTTATGTTTTGGACAACGGAACAAAAACACAAATGGAGTTTGACAATACAACCAGGCCATTGATGGAATACCTGAACCCCAGCCTGGATGACATAGAACACCAGGAACTGATATGCTCGGCCAGGCTGGTACATTGGGCAACGAAGGACAAGGAACACAGGAGAATACAGGTAAGTAATTCTATCAACCTGTATAAAGACAATATGATAAAATATCATAAACGACTTGGCCTGGATGGATGCCCCGCAAAAGTATGCTTCATGGTTTGCGATATACTGCACCAGGGAAGAGGAAAATACGACAGGATTGCCAATGCGCTGGATACCGGCGGAAATTATGAAAAAGCATTTCTAAACCTTTGCTCTGTTGGCGAAGTGAATTATGCCGAAAGAATAAATACGCTGAAAAAGGAAATAAAAGCAATGGAAGCAAACGGCCTGTTCAATAAAACGTATAATGCTGCCACCAATTCATTTGGATAAATTCTTTTGATTTCGAGGTGAGCATTTGTCTTAGCCGGGTCTTCATCTAAAAGCACCTATACTTAAAAGAATGCCCACGCGAGAATTCATTAAATTCGTAACAGGCATATATATGACACTTCACAAACTCTATATTTCTATCCTGTTGGTTTTTGCTTCTCATGCTGGGATAAGCCAACAGCAGCCGCTGCGCATGCCTGCGGAATGGGAAAAGCAAAAAGCAATATTTGTAAACTATGCGGGCAATCCTGCCGACGCCGTTAACTCTGAAAAAGTGCACCAGGTTTGCCGGAACATCATCCGGGAATTATCAGCAGCAACAACAGTATATGTTTTAATCAATGAAGAGTATAAAGAAGATTCCCTGCGGCAATTGTTTGCCGCCAATGGAATCAAAACGGGTAACGTGATACTGCTTCCGGTGTACAGGCTTTTTAGTATGGGCGTGCCCAGGGATTATGGCCCCATGATTGCAAAAACCGGAAAAGGAATTAATAAAATCATACGCTTTCACTGGGACTATGTAGGGGCAGACTTTATAAACCCTGATACCCTTTGGGCCAAAAGAAGAGAGTATATAAGGGACAGGTATTTTGCACAAATGAGCAGGCTTTTACAAATGGAGGTGAAGACTTTGCCGCTTACGATTGAAGGTGGTGAAATAGAGCTCAACGGTAAGGGAACAGCTTTACTGGTAGACTCCTTTAACCTGCCGAGAAATCCTTATGCAAACAAAAGGCAACAAGACAGCCTGTTGCGCGCCAGCCTGGGTATAAAGAAAACGATCTGGTTGCGCGAGGGTGTAGCGGAAGACCCCGGCGCAGGCACGAAAGCAAATATTACCGGCAATATGTATGGGTATGGCGTAGGCGGCCATGTGGATGAGTTTGCGCGCTTTGTTAATACCCAAACGATATTCCTGGCCATGCCTTCGTTACAGGAGGCGATGGCCGACCCGGTTAAAAAAATTACTTATGACAGGATGAAAGTCAACGAAAAAATTTTAAGGCAGTCG
>Ga0247806_10000956_pt1 | contig 15192 bp, 11 predicted proteins | sample UWRJL059202B1_FD_179935 | JGI IMG/M metagenome (GOLD analysis project Ga0247806, IMG submission 179935) | Plant litter microbial communities from Arlington Agricultural Research Station in Wisconsin, United States - UWRJ-L059-202B-1 | ecosystem: Environmental > Terrestrial > Plant litter >... | reverse complement strand
TCATCAGATCGTAGCGGTCGGCCACGCCATGAAACACTTGGTTGACCATGCCCTGCTTGTCGTCCAGCGCCACGGTCTGTTCGCCGAAATGGGTGGTTTCGCGCATCTCGGTCATGGCTGGCTCGCTGTTGGGGTTTCAAAACTCGGCGCACCATATAGAAGCGATATTGGCTTTGCCATGGCGCAAAGTCGCGCAGGTGAACGGGGGGCTAATGCCTGAACTACCCGAAGTAGAGACGGTCCGCCGGGGCCTGCAGCCGTGGATCGACGGCGCGACCATCGAGAAAGTGACGCTCAATCGCGAAAATTTGCGCTTTCCGTTTCCGCCCGACCTGGCCAAATCCATCGAAGGCGCCACCATCACCTCGGTTGGCCGCCGCGCCAAATATCTGCTGCTAGGGCTGTCCAACGGCAAGACCGTGCTCAGCCATCTGGGCATGACGGGCTCGTGGCGATTTGCAGAACACGCCATCGACAAGCCGCCGCGCTATTATGAAACCGAGCCGGTTCCAAAGCACGACCATATGGTGTGGACCATTTCCCATCCCACGCACGGCACGTCACATCTGATCTATGCCGATCCGCGCCGCTTCGGCTTCATCGATCTCAATGATGATTTGGCGGACAGCCCTTATCTGAAGGACCTTGGTCCCGAACCGCTGGGCAATGATTTCAATGCCGCCGAGATGGCGGAAAAATTCACCGGCAAGAAGACCCCGATCAAATCCGCCCTGCTCGACCAGCGCGTGGTCGCGGGCCTGGGCAATATCTACGTCGCCGAGGCGCTGCATCGCAGCCACATCCTGCCCACCATTCTGGCCGGCACGCTGGTCACGGCCAAGGGCAAGCCCAAGGGGGCGCTGGAGGACCTCGCCAGCGCCGTCCGCCAGGTTTTGATCGAAGCCATCGAAGTCGGGGGCTCGACCCTGCGCGATTTTCGCAATGCCGACGGCGGCTCGGGCTATTTCCAGCACCGTTTTGCAGTTTATGATCGCGAAGGCGAGCCATGCCCCACCCCGCTGTGCACCGGCACTGTCGAGCGTATCGTCCAGTCCGGCCGCTCGACCTTCTTTTGCCCCACCTGCCAGAAGAAGGTGTAAGGCTGGCTGCCACCGGTTGACACGCGCCACTGCCCGTGAATCCAGTTGACGCTTCCGCCTGCTTCCCTTATAGCACGCCCAACTTGGCGGCATCTGATAGCCGCCGATTTCATTTTATCCCGGACGCCTGCCGCGCTTGCCGCGCGCTCCCCGTCTGGCTGCACGACAAGAGGACCGCATGGCCAATACTTCTTCCGCCAAGAAGGCTACCCGCAAGATCGAAGCCCGCACCGCGGTCAACAAGTCGCGTCGTTCGCGCGTTCGCACCTTCATCCGCAAGGTTGAAGAAGCCATCGTTGCCGGCGACCACAAGCTGGCCATGGAAGCCCTGGCTGTCGCCGCTCCCGAGATCAATCGCGCTGCGACCAAGGGCATTGTTCATGCCAATCTGGCCGCCCGCAAGGTCAGCCGTCTCAATAGCCGCGTCAAGGCTCTGAACGCCTGATTTGGCGGCAGGCTGGCGGCGCTTGGCGCCACCCAGGCACACTCAAAACGGGCTCCTCGCGGAGCCCTTTTTATTTGGCTTCCGACCGAGGCAAGCTTTTTCGGGCAAGGGGCCATGTGTCACTGTTATGACGCTGGCGCCGTAACCAAGTGCTAATCCTTGCCACGCTAAGAATGTGAACGGCGTCAAAGGATTGCCACACTCATTCGGTGTCGTCCGCGTGTCATAAAGACAGTTCGGTCACACAAAATCACCGGGAACAAAAATAAAATTTCAGCCTGCCACATACCTCCCCTGAGCGATTCTGCGTTGAGTCACAGAGCCTTGGATTGGGGTGCCGGGCAGGGGGTGCGCGGCGTTGAAAATCAACCTTAGAGTCAAGCCCCCATTTTGCTGATTCCACTGTTGCGGGGTCAAAACCCGCACTCTAAAGTAGTCCTGTCAGCTGCAAAGAGCCTCTTCAAAAAGCGCTCGGCACAGCGGACAGGGTCAGATTGGGGACCGGTCTATCGACACGTTTGCGGCCAGCTGGCCAATGCGTTCCAGGACCAAAAAAGGTTGTGTTGGCAGTGTTTTATGCTGATTGGCTGTGGCCGGTCAGGGTAGCAGACTTGCGCTCTGATATCTCGGATCGCAGTTCACCACAAATATGAGCGGACCACCGGCGGCAACGCCGGGGCCAGATGCTGCGCCTCTCATTGGGGCGCTGGGGCGAAGCTTTGACCAGATGGTCGGCAGAGCCCGAACGACACAAAAATATCGGGCCGGATCAGCGGACTGGCCGGAAACAGAGATGGGGCTATCAATGACGCGACAGGCGACCGCCGGGACAGATGATTGGGTGGCTAAACCCGCTTCTTCTTCCTCCAAAACCAAACAAGGCGAAACTCCTGTCATGACCGCATCCGACACCACCGAAGGTCAGCGCGAACTCTGGAACCGGGTCCGCGCGCGCATCAAGACCGCGGTGGGCGTCGATGTGTTCACGTCGTGGTTTGCCGCGCTCGAGCTCGAGGAAGTGGTCGACGACGTCGTCCATCTGTCGGCGCCGACGCGGTTTTTGTGCTCCTGGGTGCTCTCCAATTATTCTGACCTGCTGCTCGAAACCTTCCGCCAGGATTTCGACGATGTCGCCCGCGTCCAGGTCACCCTGCGCGTCAATGGCCAAGCCCGTCCGCGTCTGACCCCGGCCGTCGTCGAAGCGGCACCCGAAAGCCGCGACGCCGCGTCGGCGCCAGCGGCCGTGGCCCAGATTGCCGCCGCCCCGCGCCTGATCCGCGACAATACCGCGACCAAGGGCGACGCCCTGTCCGGCAGCGCCATCGATGCGCGCATGACGTTCGACAGCTTCGTGCCCGGCGAAGCCAATGAAATGGCCTTTGGTGTCGCCAAGCAGATCGCCAACGCCGCAGCCAACAACACCGTGACCTTCAATCCGGTCTATATTCATTCGACGGTGGGCCTCGGCAAATCGCATCTGCTCAACGCCATCGCCCATGCCGTGCAGACCGCCGATGCGTCGAAAAACATCGTTTATCTGACCGCCGACCACTTCATGTACCATTTCATCACCGCCGTGCAGCGCCAGTCGGCGCTCGGGTTCAAGGAATGGCTGCGCCGGGTCGACCTGCTGCTGATCGACGACATGCAGTTCCTCCAGGGCAAATCCGCCACCGAATTCGGCCATACCCTGGGCACGCTGCTGACCGGCGCCAAGCAGGTGGTGGTGGCCGGCGATGCGCCGCCGCGCGATCTCGAAATGCTCGACGAGCGGGTCCGCTCGCGTCTGTCGGGCGGGCTAGTGGTGCCGATTTCGGGCTTTGACCTCGAACTGCGCCGCGCCATCGTGCAGCGCCGCGCTGATCAGTCGAGCGCCCGCTTCGGCATGCATTTTCCGGCGCCGGTGATCGACTACATTTCCCGCGCCGTCATCAGCCATGGCCGCGACCTCGATGGCGCCGTCAATCGCCTCGTCGCCGCCAACCAGCTAACCGGCGAATTGATCACCGTCCCCCTGGCTGAAAAGACCCTTGGCGATCTGATCCGCAGCCACGAAGCGCGTCGCGTCCGTATCGAGGACATTTTGCGCATCGTCTCGCGTCACTATAAAGTGCCGCGCAACGAACTACTCTCGGCTCGCCGTTCGCGCGACGTCGTCCGGCCCCGCCAGATCGCCATGTTCCTCGCCAAGGCTTTGACCTCGCGCTCGCTGCCCGAAATCGGCCGTCGCTTCGGTGGCCGCGATCACACCACCGTCCTTCATTCGGTTCGCAAGGTCGAACAGATGATCAAGGACGACGTGGAACTCGCCCAGGAAATCGAACTGCTCAAGCGCATGCTCGAGGAGTAGGGTTTTGCGGCGGGTGCAGACCCGCCACTCTCCTATTTTGGCAGCGACTGCTGCATGAACGCCGCGAACTTATCCTTCCAGTCGGGATGCCAGCGCGATAGCGCCGGCCGGTCCTCGACGATATCGAGCGCGTTCCAAAACACCCGCTTGCGATCGGTTTCGCTGTCCGTCTCGCCATCCGGGCACAGCACGAAAAACCGCTCCGCCGCGATCGCCTCGTCCATGAACGCGATGACCTGTTCGGGCAGCCACGCGCCCGGCTTGTGCTCGGCCTCGCCTGTCGTGGTCCAGCCCGGCACCAGCAGATGCGCACTGACCCTGGCGCCATCGCGCTCGCGCAGATCCCGCGCCAGATTCTGCGTATAGGCGTTCACCGCCGCCTTGGTCGAATTATAGGCGGGATTGCCCGGTGGATTAGTCAAGCCTTGCTTGGAGCCGGTATTGACGATGACGCCCGGCTTGCCCGCCGCCAGCATCCCCGGCAAAAACGCCTGCACGCCGTTGACCACGCCCAGCACGTTGACCGCGAACAAGCGCTGCCAGTTCGCGATCGGATCGAGAATGCCCCCGGGTCCACCGGACACGAACGCTGCAGCATTGTTCATCAACAGCGTCGGGCTGCCGAATCGCGCCTCGACCTCGCGCGCCAAAGCCGCCATGGCATCAGGGTCCGCCACATCCGCGGTGCTGGACACCACCTTGTCCGGCCCGACGACGGCGGCGATCTCGGACATGGTTCGCCCCAATTTTTCGGCGGCCACATCGACCAGCACCACGGCCATGCCCGCCTCGGCTGCGCGCTGCGCTGCCGCCCGGCCAATCCCGCTGGCTCCGCCGGTGATCACCGCCACGCCACCCGCCACAAAACTCTCTGCCATCGCCCGTCTCCTCGTTTTTGTTCACATCGTCTAACGGCGCCATCGCGGCGACGTTGCGCTTTTGCGCCTAGCAAATTGTCCGGTGCCCTTGCTAATCAGCGCACAAATTGCAAATGTCCAAACCCGCCTCGCCGGGGGTTTTGCTGCCTGTTGCGCAGCCAGATAGTGCCAGGGAAGTTGCCGCATGAAAGTCACGCTCGAACGCAATCATCTGCTCAAGTCGCTGAGCCATGTGCATCGCGTGGTCGAACGGCGCAACACCTATCCGATTTTGGCCAACGTGCTGTTCAAGGCCGCCGACGACAAGGTCGAGCTGCGCGCCACCGATCTCGATATCGAGGTCACCGAAGGCCTGCCCGCCATGGTGTCGACGCCCGGCACCACCACGGTTCCGGCCCACACGCTGTATGAAATCGTTCGCAAGCTTAGCGATGGCGCCGAAGTGCGCCTCGAAACCGATGGCGGTGAGAACATGGTTCTGACCTCGGGCCGCTCGCGCTTCAACCTCGCCTGCCTCAGCCCCGACAGCTTCCCGGACCTCAAGTCCGGCAGCTTCGGCCATGAATTCAGCATGCCTGCCTCGGCGCTCCGCGAACTGATCGAACGCACCCAGTTCGCCATCAGCAACGAAGAAACCCGCTATTACCTGAACGGCATTTATTTCCACACCGTCGATGTTTCGAACGTCGGCACCGTGCTGCGCGCCGTCGCCACCGACGGCCACCGCATGGCACGCGCCGAAATCGAAGCCCCCGCTGGTGCCAAGGGCATGCCCGGCATCATCGTGCCGAAGAAGACTGTCGGCGAGGTGCAAAAACTGCTCGATGGCGCCGATGGCGACGTCGCGGTGGAAGTCAGCGACACCAAGATCCGCTTCACCGTCGGCTCGGTCGTGCTGCTCAGTAAGCTCATCGAAGGCACCTTCCCCGATTACGACCGGGTGACGCCCAAGAACAACGACAAGCAGATGAACGTCGACCGGGCGAGCTTCGCCATCGCCGTCGATCGTGTTTCGACGATTGCCTCGGATCGCGGCGGCAAGGCCGTCAAGCTGCAGGCCAAGGACGGCCTGCTCGAGCTCTCGGTCACCAATCCCGACCACGGCACCGCCAGCGAAGAGCTTGCCGTCGAGTTTGACACCGACGGTTTCGAGATCGGCTTCAATGCGCGCTATCTGCTCGACATCATCGGCCAGATCCGCAGCGAAAACGCCGTCTTCATGTTCAACGACGCCGGCTCGCCGACGCTGGTCAAGGACGACGGCGAAACCCGCGCGCTCTACGTGCTGATGCCGATGCGCGTCTGAGGCCCGGCATTACGATCCGCCACCTTTCCCGCCTGCGCCTCACCGCCTTCCGCAACTACACCGCGGCAGCACTCGATCTTGACCAGCGCCATGTCGTGCTGACCGGGCCCAATGGCGCGGGCAAGACCAATTTGCTCGAAGCCATTTCGGTGCTGTCGCCCGGTCGTGGCCTGCGCGGTGCGAATTTCGATCTGTTGCAGTCCCAGGGCAGCGACCAGCCCTGGGCAGTCGCGGCCACGGTCGAGACTGACGCCGGTCCGGCTGATATCGGCACCGGTGCCAGCCCCGATGGCGGTCGCCGCGTACGGATCAATGGCGCCAATGCCCGCTCGATCGAGGCGATGAGCGATTATCTGCGCGTGCTCTGGCTCACCCCGGCCATGGATGGACTGTTCTCGGGCTCCGCCAGCGACCGCCGCAGGTTTTTGGACCGGCTGGTGACGACACTCATCCCGTCTCATTCTGCCTCGGTCGGCGACTACGACAAGACCATGCGCCAGCGCAACCGGCTGCTCGAGGACGGTGGCGATGCCGGATGGCTGACGGCGATCGAAGCCCAATTGGCCGAACTGGGCGCCTCCATCCATCTGGCCCGCACCGACAGCCTGACCCATTTGCAGGCCCTGATTGGGCAAAGCCTCGAAGACCAGAGTTTCCCGGCGGCCCATCTGGCCCTGACGCCATTGTTCGAATCCGCCAGCGAACCCGCCTCCTCAGCCGAACTCGAAGCCGCCCTGGCACAGACCTGGGCCGCCAGCCGCGGGGTTGATCGCGCCGCTGGACGCACCATATCTGGTCCGCACCGGGTCGATCTCGAGGTCACCTATGCCCAAAAGGGCATGCCGGCCGCCTTGGGCTCGACGGGCGAACAAAAGGCCTTGCTGATCGGCTTGATCCTGGCGCATGCGCGACTCGTCAAGTTGCGGACAGCCATCACGCCCTTCCTTTTGCTCGACGAAATCGCCGCGCACCTCGATCCGGACCGCCGCCGTGCCCTGTTTTTGGCGCTCGATGGCCTTGGAACCCAGTGTTTTCTCACCGGCACGGACCGGGTGCTGTTCGAAGCGCTGGGTGAGCGGGCGCAAAAATTGACGGTCAGGGACGGCCGGGTGACTTTGGAATAAAATTTCTTATTGCTCGCTGCGGCCCAGCACCGCCCGACAGCGCCTAAGCTCTGCGTCTATCCCCCGCAAACCACCCCGAAAACCCCAATTTGCTTGGGGTTTGGCCCTCACTCCGTTAAAACAATACCACTCGAAAACTATTGATTCGGACCCCATGACCGATAGCGAAAATCCCATCCCCGAAGAATACGGCGCCGATAGCATCAAAGTGCTCAAGGGGCTCGACGCGGTGCGCAAGCGCCCCGGCATGTATATCGGGGACACGGACGACGGCTCGGGCCTGCATCACATGGTCTATGAGGTGGTCGACAACGCCATCGACGAGGCCCTCGCTGGTCACGCCGATCTGGTGACGGTTACGCTCAATGCCGATGGCTCGGTCACCGTCATCGACAACGGTCGCGGCATTCCGACGGGCATCCACAAGGAAGAAGGCATTTCGGCCGCCGAGGTCATCATGACCCAGCTCCATGCCGGCGGCAAATTCGACCAGAATTCCTACAAGGTGTCCGGTGGCCTGCACGGCGTTGGCGTCTCGGTGGTGAATGCTCTTTCGGCCTGGCTCAAGCTCAATATCCGCCGCGATGGCGAGATCCACGAAATGAGCTTTACCCACGGCAATGCCGATGCGCCGCTGAAGCAGACCGGCACTTATGTCGAAGACAAGCAGCCTGGCACCTATGAGGGTCGCTCGGGCTCGGCAATCACCTTTTTTCCGTCCGACCAGACCTTCACCATGGTCGAGTTCGATTTCAAGACGCTCGAGCATCGCCTGCGCGAGCTGGCGTTCCTCAATTCTGGCGTCCGCATCTGGCTCAACGATCTGCGCCATCCCGAGCCGGTCAATGTCGAATTATTCTACGAAGGGGGGCTCGAAGCCTTCGTCAATTATCTCGACAAGTCCAAGGCTGCGGTCATCGACCGGCCGATCACCATGATATCAGAAAAAGACGGCATCACCGTCGAAGTCGCGCTGCAGTGGAACGACAGCTACCACGAAAACGTGCTCTGCTTTACCAACAACATTCCCCAGCGCGACGGCGGCACCCATATGGCGGGCCTCCGCGGTGCATTGACCCGCCAGGTCGTCGGCTATGCCGAAAGCTCGGGCATCGCCAAGCGCGAAAAAGTATCGGTCACCGGCGACGATACCCGCGAAGGCCTGACCTGCGTGCTCTCGGTCAAAGTGCCGGACCCCAAGTTTTCGTCCCAGACCAAGGACAAACTGGTGTCCTCCGAGGTCCGTCCCGTCGTTGAAAACATCGTCAACGAAAAGCTCGGCCAGTGGTTTGAAGAGCATCCTGCCGAAGCCAAGATCATCGTCGGCAAGGTCGCCGAGGCCGCCGCTGCCCGCGAGGCAGCCCGCAAGGCGCGCGAGCTGACCCGCCGTAAGGGTGCCCTTGAAATTTCCTCGCTCCCCGGCAAGCTTGCCGATTGCCAGGAACGCGATCCCGCCAAGTCTGAAATCTTCATCGTCGAAGGCGACTCCGCTGGCGGTTCCGCCAAGCAGGGCCGCGACCGCTCCAATCAGGCCGTGCTCCCCCTGCGCGGCAAGATCCTGAACGTCGAACGCGCCCGCTTCGATCGCATGATCTCGTCCGACCAGGTCGGCACGCTGATCACGGCGCTCGGCACCGGCATTGGCCGCGACGAGTTCAATCCGGACAAGCTTCGGTACCACAAGATCATCATCATGACCGACGCCGACGTTGACGGCGCCCATATTCGCACGCTGCTGCTGACCTTCTTCTATCGCCAGACCCCGGCGCTGCTCGAGCGTGGCCACATCTACATCGCCCAGCCACCGCTCTACAAAGCCATGCGCGGCAAGTCAGAGCAGTATCTCAAGGACGAACGCGCCCTCGAGGATTACCTGCTCGACGCCGGGATCGACGAAGCGGTGTTCAAGACCCGCGACGGTGTCGAACACGCCGGTCCCGATTTGATGAGCATCCTTCAGCAGGCGCGCGACATCACCTATGCCATCAACAATCTGAACACCCGCTACAATCGCAGCCTCGTCGAGCAGGCCGCCATTGTCGGTGGCCTCGATCCAGAAGGGCTGAACGATCCCGACCGGATCAACGGCACCATGGAACGCATCGCCAACCGGCTCGACCGTATTTCGGACGAGCTGGAGCAGGGCTGGTCCGGCGTCATCACCGACGAGGATGGCCTGGCCTTCTCGCGCACTGTGCGCGGCGTTGCCGAAACCCACCAGATCGACAAGCCTTTGCTACAGAGCGCTGACGCGCGCAAATTGCGCCAATTGGCCGAGCGGCTCGACGAGATTTACGGTGGCGTCCCGACGCTCACCCGCAAGGGCGATGCCCAGCCGGTGTTCGGTCCGTCCTCGCTGTTCAAAGCTGTCACCGACTTTGGCCGCAAGGGCGTCTCGCTGCAGCGCTACAAGGGTCTCGGGGAAATGAACGCCTCCCAGCTCTGGGAAACTACGCTCGACCCCAATGCCCGCACGCTTCTCAAGGTCGAGATCAACCAGACCGACGAAGCCGACCAGATCTTCACCGCCCTGATGGGCGATCTGGTCGAACCACGCCGCGAGTTCATCCAGGACAACGCCCTCAGCGTGTCCAATCTCGACGTCTAATCCCGGAGCCGTGCCGATGTCCGACGTGCAAGATCTTGCCGACGCCCTGATCGCCGCTGACCGTAATAGCCTCATCGCCACGACCCCCGCCTGGATGCCCCAGTCGGCGGCCGAGGCTATTGCGGTGCAACAGGCCATCGTGGGTGGTCAGCCAATCATCGCGTGGAAAATCGGCCGCAATCCGGTTTTCGGCCCCGTCGCCGCGCCCATGCTGCGGACAGTCATCGTTGCGGGCGATCACGCCGATTATAATCTGGCGTATACCAGCGCCGTCGAAACCGAGATTGGCTTCAAGCTCGGCACGGACCTCGCGCCCCTGGCCAATGGCGCGGCCCATAGTGTCGAAACCATCATGGACCACGTCGCTTCGGTCCATCTGGGCGTCGAACTGCTCGAAGATCGCCTGACGCTCGAACTGCGCAAGGCCAATGGTGGTCTCGCCCTGGCCGATTCGCTGAACAATGGCGGCTATGTGCTTGGCCCCGAACTGCCGCGCGAGCGGGTTTTGGCGCTGATCGCCGATCCAGTCGGGCAGGGTCATGATTTGACGCTGACCTTCGGTGACCAGCAGGTCGCGTCGGGATCGGCGCCGCACGTCAATGGCAATCCGCTGATCCCGCTGCTCGACTTCCTCAACGACGCCGAGGCGCGTACCCAACGTGGCACCGCCGACGCCTTCTGGTCGCTCAAGGCTGGCGATATCGTCACCACCGGCTGCTTCGGACCGCCGGTCAAGCTCAACGGCGCCTGGCGCATCGAAATCGACTGGCTCACCCGCTTCGTCATCGATCACGCCGACTAGTCGGGCAGGCGATACGCCGACTTAACGCAATTGCTGGCGCGCCAATAGGCATCGACCGGCGTAAACGCTCCGGTCGCCGCCTGCTGCACCCGCGCGGCAAATGCCATGGCCTGGCACTCGTCGGGTCCGGCCACCACATGCACCATCTCATGCAGGATCGTCAGAGCGCGCAATTCATCGGTCCCCTCGGTGAAAAACTTCGGGCACAGCACCAGCGGCACCACGCCATCCTGCGGCGGGACCCGCACGAAGGCGACAAATCGCGCGCAGCCACTACTGGCCTCGGCCTGGCGGCGAATTTCAACGCTGACCGAGCCGCCCCATTTCGCCGATTGAAATCGCTGCAGCCCGAGCGCCGCGCGGTAGGCACCGACATCGACGCCAAATTCGGTCGCTGCCAGATCGGGCAGCGCTCGCTCGAAAGTTGCGAATGCCGCGTCTATCGCTGCGTCCTGAACCTGTCCATCCTGCGCCATGGCGGGAACCGCACTGCCGAGCATCGCGAGCAGAAAAAACCAGCCTGTCCATTTGCGTAATTTCAGCACCAGCACCCCAAACAAATTGCGCCGCCTCCCCATCGGGATGGCGGCGCAAATTTATCGATCGCTACAGTGGTCAAAAAACGGCGGCATGCCGCAGGCAAAACGCCAAATTCTTGCGGCATGCCTGCGGCATTCTACTGTTTCAGGAAAGCCAGCAAATCCTCGGTCAGCCGATCCTTGTGCGTCGCCGTCAGGCCGTGAGGCGCGCCCTCGTATTCGATCAGCTTGGCGTTGGCGATGCCCTTCGCCGCGGCCCGCCCGGCTGCATCGATCGGTACCGTCTTGTCGGCTGTGCCGTGAATAATCAGTGTCGGCACCTTGAATGCGGCAAGATCCGGCCGGAAATCGGTGCTGGAAAACGCCGCGGCACAAGCGAGGGTCGGCCACAGGCCAGCCATCATCGCCTGCATCCAGGCGTGGTCCAGCACTTCGCTGCTGGCCCCGTGATCGAGCAGGGTGACACCATAGAAGCTCTTGAAAAAGCTCGCGAAAAACTTTTCGCGGTCGGCCTTCATGCCAGCCGTCATGCCATCGAACACCGCCTGCGGCGTGCCTTCGGGATTGTCGGCGGTCTGCAGCATATAGGGCACCACCGAGGCGATCAGCCCGGCCTGCCGAATGCCCTTGCCGCCACGCCGCGACATGTAGCGCGCGACTTCACCGCCGCCCATGGAGAAGCCGATCAGCGCCGCGTCGGTCGCGCCGGTCGCCTCGATCACATCGGCCAGATCGTCCGTTAGAGTATCGTAGTCATAGCCCTTCCAGGGCTGGTCCGACCGCCCAAAGCCCCGGCGATCATAGGCAATCGCCTTGAAACCCGCCTGGGCGAACGCCAAAGCCTGATCGTCCCAGCTGTCGGCAGTCAGTGGCCAACCGTGCAACAGGAGGACGGGGCGCCCTTCGCCCCATTGCTTGACATAAAGCTCGGTGCCGTCACGCGTCTTGATCTTTGACATGGGTCTGCTCGCTTTGTTTTGGTCAACCAGAACAGACGGCAGCCTGCCCACGTTCCCTGCCTACCCCGAACGTGATCACCTCAAGCTGTGGCGCTCGGACCACAGAGAGTAGGCAAGCGGCCCGCTACCCTATAAACCGCCACAATTATTGCAGATGACGAGAACCGTTGGTTGTGTGCGCGACGCCCGGGCGGGTCGGTCGAAACAGCATCCGTTATCGGCCTTCTGCTGCAGTGCTCCGGCGTTTCCCTTGCGGCGCCGAACGGAGTACAAGCGGCAAAGGCTCTTCTGGATTAGGTTTGCTTGATGGATTTCCGCATTTCCGCAGATGACCGCGTTGGAGGCAAGCCCGCCAAACCGGGCAAGCCATCGGCTGCCGGTCGCGGCAAGGGCCAGTCGTCGCGCGTCGAGCCCTCCATGGGTCGCTCGGCGGGTCCGTTTGTCGGCGACGAGCGCCCCGGCGGCACGCCACCCAACAAGCCCAAATCGCGGCCCACCAAGCGCGGTCGTGGCCGGCCTGCGGCCAAAAAGAAGCGCGCTGGCGGCTTCCTGCTCGGCGTCCTGTGGTGGGGTTTTGTCGCCTGCCTGTGGGGCGGCATCGCCGTTATTGGCGTCATCGTCTATTACGGCGCCCAATTGCCCTCGTCCAACACCTGGGCCATTCCCGATCGCCCACCCAATATTCGCATTCTGGCCGCTGACGGCAGCCTGATCTCCAATCGCGGCGCCACCGGCGGCGAAGCCGTGACCTATCGCGAATTGCCCTATTACGTACCGGCGGCCATCATCGCTTCTGAAGATCGTCGCTTCATGAGCCATTTCGGCGTCGATCCGATCGGTCTGCTCGCCGTGGCCGTCGAATCCATCCAGGCCCGCGGCGTCACCCGTGGCGCCTCGACCATCACCCAGCAGGTCGCCAAGAACCTGTTCCTCACCCCCGACCAGACGCTGGGCCGCAAGGTGCAGGAAGCCATTCTGGCGGTGTGGCTGGAGCAGAACTACACCAAGGAAGAAATCCTCGAGCTCTACATGAACCGGGTGTATTTCGGCTCGGGCGCCACCGGCATCGAAGCCGCAGCGCAAACCTATTTCGGCGTTTCGGCGCGCAATCTGTCGCTGGGTCAGGCTGCAATGCTGGCCGGCCTGTTGCCGGCGCCATCGGCCTATAACCCCAAGTCCAATCCGCAACGCGCCGTCGAGCGCCAGCGGCTATCGCTCAATTCCATGGCCGAAGAAGGCTACATCACCAAGGAAGAGGCCGCTGCGGCCCAGATCGACCCAAGTCAGGGCGTGCGCACGCGCATCGCCGGCTCGGAGTCTTACGTGGCCGATTGGGTGGAATCCCTGATGACCGCCTATCTCGGCGAGATCAAAAGCGACGTAGTCGTGCAGACCACTATCGACTGGAAAATGCAGAAGGACGCCGAGTTCATCGTCAAGGAACTGGTCGCCTCCGAAGGCCCCAAGCGCGGCTTCAGCCAGGGTGCGCTCGTCGCGATGGATGTCGATGGCACCGTGCGCGCCATGGTCGGCGGCGTCGATTACCAGAAGAGCCAGTATAATCGCGCCGTGACGGCCAAGCGACAGCCCGGCTCGACCTTCAAGCCGTTCGTTTACATGGCCGCCATGGAAAAGGGCTATACGCCGGACACCTTGGCCGAAGACGCCCAGTTCGACTATAATGGCTGGAGTCCACGCAATGCCTCGGGCAAATATGCCGGCACCGTCACCCTGCGTCAGGGCCTCGCCTACTCGCTCAACACCGTTGCCGCCCGGCTGGCGATCGACGTCACGCCGGAAGCCGTGATCGACGTGGCGACCCGCATGGGCATCTCGTCGGCACTGACGCCGGTGCCATCGATTGCCCTGGGGACCCAGGAAGTAAACCTGCTAGAGTTGACCTCGGCCTATGCGCCCTTCGCCAATGGCGGCATGGGCGTCATTCCCAATGTCATCACCTCGATCAAGGCCAAGGACGGCTCGTCGCTCTACGAGGCGTCCGACGCCGGCCCCGGCCGCGTCGTGGCGCCCAATGTGCTGGCTGAAATGAACGACATGCTCGAAACCGCAGTCGAAGTCGGCACCGGCAAGGGCGCCAACCTCAATGGCTGGGAATTTGGCGGCAAGACCGGCACCTCGCAGAGCGCCCGCGACGCGCTGTTCGTGGGTTACACCGCCGCCATGGTCACTGGCGTCTGGCTCGGCAATGACGACGACACCAAGACCACCCTGTCGGGCGGTAACGTGCCGGCTGCTATCTGGTCCGAGTTCATGACCAAGGCGCATCAGGGCAAGCAGATCGCCGCGATCCCCGGCGGCAGCTATGCCGGGCAACTGGTGGCCCAGCCCGTCATCGACCCCAATACGGGCCAGGCGGCGATCGACCCGGCGACCGGCCAGGCGATGACGCAATATCTCGACCCCAATACCGGCCAGCCGGTGCAGACCATGGTCGACCCGACGACGGGACAATTGATGCAGCTTGATGCGGCAACCGGCCAGTTCGTCCCGGCCAGCGCCATGCAGTCCGCCACTAATCCCAATCTGGGCGTAACGAGCGATCCGAATGCCGTCCAGCCATCCAATGCGGGTAGTAGCGGCTATTTGATCGATGCGAATGGCAATCAGATCGATCCGGCGACCGGCATGCCGGTGGGCCAGGTGGTCCAGCCCCAGGCTGTTCAGCCGCAGCAGATCGACCCGGCCACCGGCTATCCGGTGCAGGACAATGGGGCGGGCACTGCGCCGATCGATGCCAATACCGGCCAGCCGATGATGCTGGTCGTCGATCCGGCCACCGGCCAGCAAGTCTGGGTCCCGAGCGCGCCGGCCCAGTTCCAGCCGCCGGGCGACATCGTCGTCCAGCAGCCAATCGAAAATCCCGATTCGCAGCGTACGCTGATGGACATCATCTTCGGCGAGCAGCAGAACTAGGATCTAGATTATCGCAACCCAGCTCTCAGGCCACGGCCTGGGGGCTGCGCTAGAGCTCACCGAGCCGACGCTTTTGCTGGCCGTGCGCGTCGAAATTGCCCGGGTCCAGCCAAGCTTCGAAGCGCTGGCGCAGCATGGGCCATTCGC
>Ga0247806_10000954_pt1 | contig 15222 bp, 11 predicted proteins | sample UWRJL059202B1_FD_179935 | JGI IMG/M metagenome (GOLD analysis project Ga0247806, IMG submission 179935) | Plant litter microbial communities from Arlington Agricultural Research Station in Wisconsin, United States - UWRJ-L059-202B-1 | ecosystem: Environmental > Terrestrial > Plant litter >... | reverse complement strand
CTTGTTTCAATAAATAACACCGCTACATCATTCTCCGGATCATGAGGCGGGTAAAGGATGCTGCCCGACATCATATCATGACCCCGGGGTTCAAACATCAACCCCGTACGGATCCAGTCGTATTCTTTTAAAAAATGTTGTCTTTTTTCACTCATATTGGCCCCATGAAGCACAGGACCCCCACCTGCTACCAGTCTTACCGGATTTCCGCAGGTATGTGCATCTACACAGAAGAACGACTTGGTCATTGTTTGGTCCAGTTTAGGTCTACCAATCTATAGATTCCTAATGGGTTCTCTGCCTGAAGGGCTGCCGGAAGCAAATGATCTTCCCAATCTTGCCAGGCAATAGGCCTTGCAAACCGGTACACAGCAGTCGATCCAACAGAAGTAAAACGACTGTCGTTTGTTGCTGGAAATGGCCCGCCATGCTGCATCGCCGCACTGACTTCTACGCCTGTAGGTACACCATTCAAAATAATGCGCCCTGTTTTATCAGTCAGGATGCTAATCAATTCAGGAAAAGCTTCCAGTTCCAGTTTTTCTGCCATGATGGTAGCCGTTAACTGCCCTTCCAGCGCAGTCACAAGTGCTGTCAGTTCATCTTCATGTTCAGCAACTACCAATAAAGAATAGGGACCAAAAATCTCCTCCTGCAGTTGTTTATTATTTAGAAAGTCTGCTGCACTTACTGTAGCCACACGTGCCACAGACTGGCTTTGCAGATCCGTATTTATTAAAGGTGATTCGGCAATTAAAGTAACCCCATTAGCGCTCAAAGCGGTCTTAGATAAACCACTATAGTTTTCGCAAATACCGGGTGTAAGCATGGTTGCCGAAGGTATTTCTTTTATGGCTGCCGCCAGGTGATCCTTAAACAGATCCAGTGATGGCGATTTTATGGCCAGCAGCAAACCAGGATTGGTACAAAACTGTCCGGCACCTAATGCAATGGACGATGCACATTGCTGTGCCAAGGCCTGTGCCCTGCTATTTAAGGCTTCTGGCAGTAAAATAATCGGGTTAATGCTTCCCATTTCAACAAACACCGGAATCGGCGTTTCTCTTTGCTGCGCCAGTTGGACCAGGGCATTCCCCCCTTTAAAAGACCCCGTAAAGGCTACAGCTTTGGTTTTAGGATGTTTAACCAGGTATGCGCCAACCTCATGTCCATCATCATATAATAACGAAAATACCCCCTTAGGTACACCTGTTTTTTCGATGGCTTTCAATATCGCTCCCCCTACCAGGGCACTGGTGCCCAGGTGTGCAGGATGCGCTTTCACCACTACCGGACAACCTGCTGCCAGCGCCGATGCGGTATCACCACCCGCCACAGAAAAGGCCAATGGGAAATTACTCGCCCCAAAAACCACAACCGGACCTAATGGTACCAGCATCCTGCGAATATCTGCTCTGGGCAGGGGCTTGCGGTCTGGCAAGGCAACATCAATAATTGCATTCACCCAGGACCCCTCTTCTACCAGGTTAGCAAAAAGGCGCAACTGCCCGGTGGTGCGGCCCATTTCGCCTTGTAAACGACCCACAGGGAGACCGCTCTCCTCGGCCGCCCTGCTGATCAGATTATCCCCTAACCAAGAGATTTCGTCGGCTATTGCCCTTAAAAAGGCCGCCTTAATGTCTTTATCTATATTTTTATACTCCTGAAACGCTTGTTCAGCACCTTTCATCGCATCATCTGCATCCTGCAGGCTTGCCCTATGAAAATCTCCTGCTAAGGCTTTTCCGGTAGCAGGATTAATTGCCTGAAAATCCGGACCTGTTGGCTCCCTAAAGGCCGCATTCACTATGTTTCTGTATGCCATATGATCGTTTTTTATAATCCCCAGCTTCCTTCAGGTAATGTCGGACGAACAGCCAGGGCGTCGTTTAGAATTTTCATCACGCGCTCACGCTCTTCACCATGAATAGCCAGACGTGGTGCGCGAACAGCCTCTGTTCCTATTCCGGTAGCTACTTCTGCCAGTTTAATGTATTGTACCAGTTTCGGTTTAATATCAAGTTCCAGCACCGGTAAAAACCAGCGGTATATAGTTAAAGCTTCGGCAATTCTGTTTTGTTTCACTAACCTGTAAATGGCCACCGTTTCTTTCGGGAATGCATCAACCAAACCTGCTACCCAGCCGTCTGCACCCATCACCAGGCATTCCATTGCAATAGGATCCACACCAGTAAAGATTTTAAAGCGGTCGCCGAAACGATTGATCATTCTCGTGATATTAGAAATGTCGCGGGTAGATTCCTTTACTGCCTGAATATTGCTGTATTTGGCCAGGTATTCAAACATCTCCAGGGTCACCTCAATTTTATAATCCACCGGATTATTATAAATCATAATCGGTAAGTCGGTGCTTTCTGCTACGGCAGAGAAAAACGCCAGTGTTTCTTCCACATCAGCATAATAACGCAATGGAGGTAATAACATTAACCCATCAGCACCTAACTCTTTAGCTTTAATCGCTGCAGCCACTGCTTTTTTAGTGGTCGACTCTCCAATATTTAATAATACAGGAACCCTGCCATTCACTTCTTTCAAGGTATGCGACAATAGTTCGAACTTCTCCTCATCAGTTAATACACTGGCTTCTCCAAGAGATCCACATAATATTATTCCATCCACACCAGCTTCCAGCTGTGCTTCCAGGTTAAGGTTAAACGCATTAAAGTCAAGTTCATCGTTAGCTGTAAACTTAGTTGTTACAGCAGGAAACACGCCAGTCCAATTGATACTCATGTTGTATAGTTTTTATCTGTTTAAATATATTTGCCTTAATTATTCGATTTCTCTTTTTCAAAGTTAAACCTGAAGGCATCCAAACTATGACCTGATATTAACCAATACAACCTGTAAATGCACCTGTTATTGCGTTTTTACGGTTTTGATATAATACATCTTCTCGAACCCATCGGCGGTAACCAGCTCATCTTGTCCTTTGCTTAATTTTAGCTGTTGCCATTTCGCTGTTGGAACTAGCCTTAAGGTTGTGGTACCGTCCTTTTTGAGGACCAGAGGCAGGTTAAATCCGGCTACTGCTCCGGTCCAACGGTAGTTCACAATGCCCTTTGCTACGTAAAACTCCAGGGTTGGAATCGTTGTCGTCCGCAGGTATTGATCAAAAACCTTTGAATAATCATATTTCGCCTGTTTGCTGATGTATGCTTCCACCTGTGCCGAGGTCACCGTTTGGTGATAGAAAACCTTATTCAATCCACGTAGCACTGACCTAAAAAGATCGTCGTTATTCATGCTATGGCGAATGCTGTGTAACATGTTGCCACCTTTAGGGTACATGTCACCACTTCCCATTGCATTGACGCCATAGGCAGCAATAATGGGTTTATCATTACGGATGCCTTTACGAATGCCGTAGTTATACTCATTACCTGCTGTTTCACCGAAATGATAGTCTGTAAAAAGCGTTTCACTGTAATTGGTAAAACCTTCATGCACCCACATATCAGCCAGGTCCTTGGTGGTGATGTTGTTTCCAAACCATTCATGACCACTTTCATGGATGATGATAAAGTCCCATTTTAAACCCCATCCTGCGCCTGAAGGGTCCCTGCCCAGGTAGCCGAACTTGTATTTATTGCCATAAGAAACGGCCGATTGATGCTCCATACCGGTATGGGAAGCGTCAATTAACTGATAACCATCTTCATAAAAAGGATACGGCCCAAACCAATGCTCCAGCGCTTTAAACATTTTATGAACCTGGTCTGGCATATAGGTTTCTGCTTTCTCTTTATTATAATCCAACACCCAGTAGTTCACATCTAAGGGGCCTTTTTCCCCTTTGTAGCTTTCTTTAAAATTCACGTACTTCCCGATGTAAGGGATGATACAGTAATTGCTAATCGGATTGACTACGTTGTATTGGTAGGTCGTCGTTCCATCAGCATTATCCTTTTTAAAGACCAGGCGGCCATTGCCAATTGCCACCAGACTATCGGGCACGGTCATCGTCAGCGAAGCACCTTTGTCGGGCTCATCGCTCTGGTGATCTTTATTAGGAAACCATACCGAAGCGCCCAAGCCCTGACAGGCCACCGTCATCCAGGGGCGACCAAGGGAATCTTTCGCAAAAATAAACCCACCGTCCCAAGGCGGACGAATCGCTTCATGTACCTTTCCATGGTAATAGATATGCACACTGTTCTGTTGCTTTAACTCCTGTTTTGGAACCGTCACATACCAGACACTGCCTTCTTTTTCGAACTTTAAGGGATGCTTGTCGTCATACAAGACGCTGTCAATAATCAGTGGCTCCATCAGGTCGATCTGCATCCTGACCTGGCCATTATTGCTTTTTACGACGTTATAGATGATTTTATTTGATCCCTGGATTGTTTTGCTGTTATAATCTGGTTTCAGGCCAATTTCATAACGCTGCACATCCCACCAGGTTCGCTCCGGCTGCAAGCTACCACGTAAGGTGTCGGCATAGCTGAAAGATTTTACGGGTGCCACCGATTCCTGTGCAGAAACTGAAGAAAGGCTTAATGGAAAAAGGGACATGCAAAGCAGTCCCCGTAATAATATTTTATTCATCTTTTATAAATTTAATAAGCTTCCGCTCTGATGGCTTCAATCTCCTGTGTACTGAGGGCTAGTGTTTTGCCCAGCATTTCATGACCAGTACTAGTAATCAGAAAGTCGTCTTCCACCCGGATGCCCGTGAAGTCGCGGAAGGCTTGCAGCTTGTCATAATTAATATATTCACTAAACTTATTCGTAGCGCCCCATTGGTCCATTAACGCCGGTATAAAGTAGAGCCCTGGCTCTACCGTAAGCACATGTCCGGCCTCCAGCTGTTTACCTAAACGTAAAGACTTTAGCCCGAACTGTGACGTGTTTTTTTTCAAGGTATCGTTATAACCCACATAAGCTTCGCCAAGGTCTTCCATGTCATGCACATCCAAACCCATCATATGCCCGGTACCACATTGAAAAAACATGGCATGCGCTCCCTGCTCCACAGCATCATCTATATTGCCTTTCATCAAACCGAGGTCTTTTAAACCCAGGGCCAATGTTTTGCAAGCCTTCAGGTGTACATCCAAATAGCGGACATCAGGACTCAGCATGTCCACGCCCTGCTGATAAGCCTCCAGTACGATATCGTATACGTCCTTTTGTTCAGTGGTAAATTTCTTGCTCACTGGAAAGGTACGCGTCAGGTCTCCTGCATAACCCAGTGCCGTTTCCACGCCCGAATCATTGAGCACCAATTGCCCCTCTTGCAGCGTGTTTTCATAAAAATGGTTGTGCAGAATCTCGCCTCTGGTGGTTAAAATAGCAGGGTAAGCCAACTGACCACCACTGGCCACCGCCGCCTGCTGGATGGCCGCCACCAGGTCACGTTCTTTTTGTCCCGGTTTAGCCGTCTTCATCACCATCAGGTGAATATCGGCGGAGATTGCCGCTGCCTGGTGCAGCTCCTTAATTTCTTCGGCAGATTTGATGGATCGTTGTGCCACAACCGCCTTGGTAAAGGCTACACTCGCTTCCGCGGCCAGTTGATCCACCGGGATCTTCAGCACTTGCGCCAGGCGTATTTTATTCTCGCCCCGGTAAGGTGGCAAAAAGTGTATCTGGCGATGCTGTGCCAGCGCCTTAGCTAGATAAATCTCTAAATCAGTTGATCCCTGCAAAAACTCTACCCCACTGGAGGCACATTTCTCCGCCAGGGTTTCTTGCCTGCCCATCCAAACAATATCGTCCAGACTCATCTCATCACCAAAAACAATGGTTTTATTTTCATCCAGGTCAATTAAGGCCGTTAAATGAGGCTCATTAATGCCGAAGTAATAAAGAAAGGTACTGTCTTGTCTGAAATGATAAGCATTGTCTTTAAAGTTCATCGGACTCTCTTCATTACCCATGAAAAGTAAAATGCCCGAACCTGTACTGGCGGCTAATTTGCTGCGCCTATTGCTGTAAATTTCTTTAGTAAACATCTGATCGTTATTTTCTTTGAAAAACCACTTCAGTAACCGCGTTCGCTTGAAGCGGAACATCATAATTTCCCTGTGGTTTTTTAGCTAAGTTAGCTATTTCGTACTTGTCTTTCTGACCTTCGCCTGCGGTTTGTTGAAACCTGAGCACCGCTGCATCCGTAAATTCATTGGCAGGGGCCAGTGTTACCTTAATTTCTCCAGTTTTTAAGTGATAAGAAACCTCTTCCAGTGTTCCGGCATCGAGACTGATCCATAATCCTGCTTCTGCTATAAACAACGCATTTTTAGCGGCCGTAACCGGTTTCACCCGGATCAGGTTTTCATCTTCCTCGAGGTTTCCACCAAAACTTAACCAGCCAAATTCTGGGTGTTTAATCACATAGGTTCCAGTGTTAACAGCATACCCAAAGAAACCAGAGCCATAATCGCCAGAAATACCATCATTGCTTAAGGTAGACGGAAAGGCATGGAAAGCGGCTGGTGCAAAACCCTCTTTGGTGATGTTAGCAATGGAGCCCATCAGGCCTGCATAACCTGCACGCAGCAAATAGAAATCATCAGGATGGTTGCGGTAATCGGCTAATACAGGGATCGCGTTTAAGGCAGAGCCATAGTGGTGAATCATCCGCTCTACGCGTTGGAGCTTGCCGCCGTAAAGAAAATCCCAATACCTCCGGGCGTTTCCATTATAGGCCCAATGCGGGACTACGGGCACGTAAGCAAGGATAGCATTCAGTGTCACCTCCGCTTTATCGTCAAAGCCAAAATAGGACGACCAGATGTACACTTCCTCCTGACCAGTGGAATCCCATGGCATCTCACTTCCAAAAGGATAAGACAGCGAACGCCAGTGCAATGCACGTTTCTTCATCTCCCCTTCCAATTTGCTAGCCAATGCAGTCATTCCTTCTGCCTGCAAATCTTTTAATATTAACAGGAACACCGTGCCTTCCATTTGTCCATATTGTGCATAATGTGGCGCCAGACGTGTCATCGCCAAGGAAGTCTCTGCGGCATGGGTCAAATAGCTTTGCCATTTCCCTGAATCTACCAGGCCTTTGTAATTTCTGGCCAAACGGTACATCACCCAATGGGCCGCTGCCACATGGGGGTAGTTGTAAGAACGGCCAAGGGAATTTGCTTCTTTTGTTGGCCATGCAGACCAGGTTTTAAAGTTTATATCAGCGTTGTAAGTGCCTTTTGGCAGAGAATCCGGTGCATAATAAAACAAACTCTTTTTCACACCATATTTATCAGGCCCATCGGTAAGCTGGATCTGCCCGAATAGGGTGCTGTCGGCAAAACGTTTCAGTTTCGCTACTTCCACCACATTTGGCAATACCAACTGTTTCATCATGGCACCCAGCCAGCTGCCGGCACCACCTTCATCGCTCAAGCCGGCAATCCAGGCGCGGTTATCCTGCACCACCTGTTGTTTTTTATCATCATCATAGGTGATGACAGAGGGACTTCTTTTAAAAATAGGATCAGGCTGATCGAACCACTGTTTGGTGGTTAAAAAGTTGCCATAATCTGCAATCACCTGACTTTCGGGTTTAATGACTTTGTAATTGATGGTTTGCACCAAACCATCGTCGTAAGTAACGGTAAGCCTTGCCCTGCCCCAGGTTTTGCCCTTCACCAGGTATGTGTTCCACTTGTTTTTCGTGCTTTTAGTCGCGCTAATGGTTAAAGCATCCTGCGGATAAACTTCCACTGATTTTACTTTTTTAGGGTAATTCAGGAACAGCTTGGCATCCACATCCTGCGGCAATACATAACCTGGCACCGAAACAGCTACCGGGCGTTGCTGCTGTACCAATTTATTTTCTAAAGTTTTTACCGGACCGGCAACCAGCAATTTCAAACCGATCTGGCGAACCTCTCCTGGTTTCAACGTAGCAGAACGCGGCGTATTCCATTGTTCTACACCCTTCCATTCCTGCTCTGCATAAGCTTTACTGTACACCATCCACTCGTAAAAACCTTCAAACACAATGCTGCGCGGCGTAGGGTCGTCAAGGAGTGGGTTATAAGCTTCAAAAGGTGTGTCGCCATCTGGCAACACTAATAACGATGGTGCCAGTCCGCTTAGGCGGGTAACCTGCAGGTAGCCGGCATCCATGCCAATATAGGGGTCGTAAAAAACATTTTGTGCATGGGTTTCATCAAGCGATTTGCCTTCTAAGATGTTGTTAAAAATCATGGGAATGCCGAGGCCCCCAATTTCCACGTTGCTATTGCTGGTATTTTTAAGCTCGAAGCGCAACACCAGCTGCCCATCTTTCATCTCCCAGTATCGCCTTACCTGCAGAGGAATATCAGTGGCCAGCGTTGGTGCCAAATCTGCCGCAGCCAACACCTTGCCCCCACTTTTCAATGCTTTTACAGCGGCACGTTTAGTTGCCGACGAATATTTTTGCCAGTCCTTTCCTTCTTGCCTTAAAGTAAGGTTAATATCACCCAAATGATACAAGCCGTCACTATGACGAACCTTTAAACGGTCGGAAGGCGTAAAATCGAAATCTTTTACTGACTTGGGGGACAACGCTGCTACCGTCTGAGACGACTTAACCAGCTTAAGCTGCATATCGCCGGCTTCAAAACTTAGCGTACCCTGATCAAGTCCCAGGGTAGCGGGGCGTGTAGCCAGTTTATCCCAATATTTTTGAGCAGAAACGGCTCCTGGTGCCCCTATGGTAATTAAAGCCAATAGACATAAGCGATATATGGACGGCATTTTGTTGCGCATGATCGTATTCATAGTATAAAAATATACTTTTTGCGGTAGCGCTTCGTTGCAAATCCCAAACCGGACAAAATCCGGCAAGTATTGGTTTATTTAAAGCTATGGCTGATTATACAGGCAGATAATTCTATTGTTAAATGGGCAGGCATTTCTGTTGCAGCCAACTTGCCTCTTCCGGCAGGAGCAAAGGACTTAACTGCGCATAAACTTCCTGGTTATAGTCGTTAAGCCATTTTACCTGTGCTTTTTCGAGCAGGTCCTTTTTAACCAGTTGCGTGTCGATATGGACCAGAGTAAGGGTTTCAAAACCATGAAATTCCCCAAATTCTGTGGTGAATTTTTCTATAGTCAACACCAGGTTTTCGATCCTTACGCCATGTGATCCAGGGCGATAAATGCCCGGCTCGATGGAGGTCACCATGCCCGGCTGCATCGCTACCGGCACATTACTTGGTCCTATATTTTGTGGCCCTTCGTGTACGTTAAGGTAAAAACCGATGCCGTGGCCAGTGCCATGCCCATAGTTGATGCCCGCTTGCCACAAAGGCTGCCGGCAGATGGCATCGATCTGATAACCCCGCGTACCTGCCGGAAAAACACTCCTCGACCCTTCAATCATGGCCTTCAATACCAGGGTATAATCTTCTTGTTGTTGTTCGGTTGTTGTGCCCATCGGGATGGTGCGCGTAACATCTGTGGTGCCGTAGTGGTATTGACCGCCAGAGTCGATCAAAAACAAACCTTCCGGCAAAATAACCGCATCGCTCTCCGCGGTGGCATGGTAATGTGGCAATGCGCCATGTGCCTGGTAGCCGCCGATGGTATCGAAACTCGGACCGGCAAACTGCTCTTGTTCAGCACGGAAAACTTCCAGCTTTCTGGCAGCAGATAATTCTGTGATGACTTCGTTTCCTACCTGTTCTTCCAGCCATTTAAAAAAGCGGGTCAAAGCTACCCCATCTTTAAGCATCGCCTTGCGGAAATGGGCCAGTTCCTGTTCATTTTTGATGCTTTTCAAATGTGTACTCGGGTTTATAGCCAATTGCACATTAGCTTGCAGGGGTAATAAAGTATATAAACCATAATTGCATCTTCGAGGATCCAGCAACAGGTTAATCTTTGCAGGTAACTTTTGCAGGTGACTACCAATCGCTTCATAGGGTAGCACCGTCACCCCCTCCTGTTGCAGCTGCAGCACGTGTGCAGCGGATAATTTCCCTTCGGCAATAAATAATGAAACGCTATCTTCTCCAATTAACGCATGACTCAGTGCCACTGGGTTGTGCGCCACATCGCCACCCCTCAAATTAAATAACCAGGCCACATCATCCAGTGAAGAAATCAGGTGGTGACTGGCCTGCAATTTGTCCATCGCCGCTTTCACCTGCTTTATTTTTTCAGCTGCCGATAATCCGGCATCTGCGGCAGGGAGGAGCGTAGCCACGGCATAGGGTAAAGCAGGCCGGTTTTCCCAAATTGGAGAAACCAGGTCGGCAGAGACCATGCTGATGTCCTTTGCCTGAAGGGCGATAAACAGTTCGCCCGCCAGCTGCACGGAAAACAGGTTATAGTCAAAAGCAACAACACTGCCTTCAGGCAAGGCCGACACTAAGTAAGCGATATATTCTGGGGTATGCTGGACCTTTAATTTCACTAATTCAAAACCCGAATCCGCCAGTTCCTCCGCGGCCTGGATAAAATAGCGGAAGTCGGTCCACAACCCAGCGAAAGTTTCCGTGATGACCACCGTGCCGGCAGAACCAGTGAATCCACAAGTAAATTCCAAAGCCTTATAGTGATCTGGCAGGTCTTCACTCAGGTGAGGATCCGCAGACGCAATCACATAAGCATCCAATTGCTGTGCTTTCATTTCCTGCCGGATCGCGGCTATTTTCTCTATTGTGGTCATAAAATCATAATCTGTTAGACAAGAGGAACCCTTACCCGCTGCTAATTTAAAACATACAGGTTAATTGCAATAGCATTATTTTTTTTAGTTAAAATGCATCTACATGCGGGTAATATGCAGGCAGCCGGAGAAAAATTAAGGCAAAAAAAAACCGGCAGGAAAATCCTGACGGTCTAGTTTTTCATAGGGTGATGAGGTTGTTAAACTAAAGAACTTACTAGTCCTTAACAAACCTCATTCCACAATGTTGATAATTAATATAAATGCGTATGATAAAACGTAGTTTTAAATCCGCTAATTGAAATCAGGGTATAAATACGTTATGGATGTCACTTGTCGTATTTAAAATAAAGTCGGCATAGTCATTCGCTATGGCGCCCACATAAATGGTTTTCATGCCCAACTTTTTTGCAGGGATCAAGTCGGAGATGGAATCTCCGATCATCCAGGAACGGGAGAAGTCGACTGCATAATTTTCTGCCGCTTTTAAAAAAAGGCCCTCCCCTGGCTTTCTGCAGGCACATTGATCTTCCACCAGATGCGGACAAAATAAAAAATCATCAATGAAGTTACCCGTCTGCACATTGAGGTCTTGATGGATCGACCATAACTCCTCCTCACGCAGCAGTTTTCGACCAATACATCGCTGGTTGGTGACCACCAATATTTGTAAAAATTTTTTATTGGCCCAGTATAGAAATTCTTTTATTCCAGGCATAATCTCCAGGTCATCAGGTTTCAATACATAACCGTTGTCTATTTTTCGGTTGAGAATACCATCCCGGTCAAGAAATAAAGTATTATAGTTCATGGGGTATCACGTCTTTTAATAACTGCTGAGATAAGTGATAGTCGCCAGGGATGCCAATGTCTATAAACAAGCCGTCGAAAATCTTCCCGTAGGCCCGGAGTGCTGTCAGGTCCTGTTGGAAAAAGCCCTGTTCAATGGAGAATTTTTCCGGTTTTATAAACCTGCTGGTCAGCGCCTTATTCATGAAATAAATTCCACCATTGATGATTCCAGCACCTGTCTGACCGTCCTTTTTTTCATTAAAGGCCGTAATGCCCTGGTTTGGGGAAAGACTTACCGTACCATAACGACTACAATCTTCTACTTCTTTAAGCGCAAAGGCGAGGTCGGCACCATGTTCTAATGCAAAATCTTCCAGTGCGGCCAAAGAAACATCAAAATACGTGTCTCCATTTAAAATAAAGGCATGATCTCCTTCTACCTGTTTAAACGCTTTAAAAATGGCACCACCCGTACCGAGCAACTCCTCCTCTACGCTATAGCGGACCTCTAAACCATATTGTCGAAGGGCATCTTTTAGAAACGCCTGAATGGCTTCCCGTTTATGACCTACTGCAATGACCACACGTTTTACCCCCTGGGCTGCCAAAAAGGACATCACATAATCCAGGAAAGGTCTTCCGTTGACCTCGGCCATCGCCTTAGGCAGGTCGTAAACCACAGACCGCAGCCGGGTACCCAAGCCACCTGCCAGAACAATTGCTTCCTCAGTCATCGATTTTCACATTAAGGTCCTCCAGCTCCACGTTCACGTTTTCCAGTTCAACCGGCTCAGCCAGGAATAATTTGCGCTCCACAATTTCGCACAGAATATGGCCGACGACAATATGCGATTCCTGGATTCTTGGTGTATCGGTGGATGGGATATTGATCAGGTAATCGGCTTCTTCTTTTAACAAGCCACCACTAGCTCCCGTAAGGGCAACCGTAATCATGCCCTGTGTTTTTGCCTGCCGGAATGCGCGGATGATGTTTTCAGAGTTTCCAGAAGTGGTGATGCCGATCAGCAAATCGCCTTTACGGCCTTTAGCCTTGATTAACCGGGCATAGATTTCATCGTAAGAATAATCGTTGGCGACGGCGGTAATGTAGGAAGTGTTTACATGCAGGGCCTCGGCAAACAGGGGTTGACGGTCAAAGTAAAAGCGGCCGGTAAATTCTGCCGCCAGGTGTTGCGCATCGGCGGCACTGCCGCCATTGCCGCAGAGCAGTACCTTGCCATCTCTTTGAAAAGTAGCTATAATCTCCTGTGATACTTCCTCAATGATGGCAATCAGATCAGGGCGCTGTAACACCTCATTTTTTACCGCTATACTTTCCAGAATTTTTGATGTAATGAATTTCTCTAACATAATATATGGGTTTTAAGCTTTCCAGGCCTGTACGCCTTTATCATAAAAATTAATTCGTTCTACACGGCCACCAAATTGGTTGAGGGTATTTTGTAAATGGTACAAATAGTTCCCTTTCACATAAAACATCATGTAACCGCCGCCGCCTGCACCTGAAATCTTACCTCCTGTAGCGCCATTTTTCATGGCGGCCTCATAAATTTCGTCCACCACGGGGTTCGTTATTTCATCGGCGGTTTGTTTTTTCGATACCCAACTCTCATTTAAGAGCTCCCCTATCTCACATAACTTGCCCTTCAATAGGGTTTCTTTCATGCTAAAAGCAAGACCTTTAAGAGAATGCATGGCATCAATGGATTTGGAGGAATTTCCGTTGATGTTCTTCACCTGCGCATCGATGATTTTCGACGATAAACGTGACGTACCGGTATAATAAAGCAGTAATGAAAATTCTAATTCATAAATATACCGTTGTTTGATGCGTAATGGGTTTACCACATCGCGGTCATGGTAAAACTCCATAAAATTGAATCCGCCGAAGGTTGCGGCATATTGATCCTGCCTCCCTCCCGACAAACCGAGGTCTTCCCGTTCTATGGAATATGCCAAATGAGCCATGTCATAATCTCCTAGCGGCAGGCCAAGCCACTCTGCAAATGCGGCAATAATAGTCACGACCAGTGTAGATGAGGAGCCCAGACCGGAACCTTGTGGTGCATCAACATAGGTTTCCAGCTGGTAGAACATGGGCATTTTTATCTCAAACTCTTTTCTGATCCGGTTGTGGATCGCCTTAATTAAGCGGAGCTTTTGGTCGTTCAGATCAAATTCCTCTACGTTGTTAAATACGTGATGTTCATTGATGTCATGACATTTGATCACGATCTGTGGTATCGACAAAGGCGTTAAGGTGGCATAGGCAAACTTGTTGATGGTTGCATTTAAAACTGCACCGCCATATTGGTCGCAATATGGACTGACGTCAGTACAGCCCCCGGCAAGACCTAATCTCAGCGGAGCTCTTGAGCGTATAATCATTAGCTATAATTTAGGTTATTAATTTACGGGTACTCGTCCCTGATATTCCTGAGCAATCATTTGCCGCAGGTAATGCTTGATTTTTCCAGCGTTGTCGGCAGTGTGTTTTTTCACAAAATCAGGCAACTGTTCTGCCTGTGTGTAGAATTGAAATTTGTCAACAAGCGCTTCCGGAAGCGGGATTTTGTTGATTCTTATTTCATGGGCTGATTTGATCCCACTGTCTATAAAAACGTCGGCCACCAGTTGTGCCAGTTCATGGTGAGCAATGGCATGGCCCGAACCCAGGTTATAAATCCCGCTGGCCAGGGTAGGATCACCTAAAACATCCATAATGATTTTGGTGACATCATCAACCCATACATAGTCGCGCCAGATCTCTTCATCAAAAAGATCAATTGCACCTGTTTCCTGGATAAATTTGTAAAAACGGTGTGGCAAACTTGCATTTTTGCCTTTATGAGATTCTCCCATACCGAAAATATTAAAAAACCGCAAGCCAATGACTTTACTGTTAAAGCTGCTGCGGCTGTTTAACACCTGCTGATCAAATAGCCATTTCGACCAGGCATAGATATTATGTGGATGCTCATCTGTACTATTGACCAGGCATCGGTTAGAATGCCCATAAACAGCAGAAGTTGAGGCATAAATTAAGGGGATCCAGTGTTGCTGGCAGTATTGAAGGTAAAACCTGGAATGTTCGTAATTGGCATGCATCATCAGCGCTGCATCCTTAGTTAACACATCCGCATTAGCGCCAATATGCAAAATGGCGGCAACCCGGTATTTGCTCATCTCCTGCTCCAGATAATCAAAACTGTTATGGTAGGACAGGTAATCAATGAAGGATAATCCCAGCAGGTTAGTCAGCCGCTTCTCCTCGTATTGATCAATAATGACGACCTGATACTTGCCCTGCAGGTTTAACTTTTTTACCAGGTTTGCCCCAACAAAACCTGCTCCCCCGGTGACGATAATAACCTTATCCGTTTTCTTGACCATAGCTTCAATTTAACACAGCTTCGCCATTCCGATTACAGGGGCTTCTATGTACCTAAATCTACGAACCTACACCAGTTTGATGAAGGATTTGAACTGGTTGTGCAGAAATTGTAGAACTGTAAAAAACTTTGTGAAGAGAAATAGAATTATTCAATAAAGAATCAATAATTGTGAAGTTCACAACCGATTTAGGGTAAGTTCCTATATTAATTTAGGTTAAAATCAGTAAAAAATTCAGCTGCATTTCGGGGTTGCTAGGGCGTTGCTAGGGCCTTCCTAGGGCCTTTAACCCCTAATCAACGGCTTTTCAATGCTTAATCTGAGGTAATATCTACTAGCAACCAGTCGGCGCACTGGAAATGTAAAAGGAGCGTAAC
>Ga0247806_10000953_pt1 | contig 15224 bp, 13 predicted proteins | sample UWRJL059202B1_FD_179935 | JGI IMG/M metagenome (GOLD analysis project Ga0247806, IMG submission 179935) | Plant litter microbial communities from Arlington Agricultural Research Station in Wisconsin, United States - UWRJ-L059-202B-1 | ecosystem: Environmental > Terrestrial > Plant litter >... | reverse complement strand
TCCGACCCGACGGCTGCCCGCAGCCTCACCGATCTGGCCTGCGACCGGGTCTACGCCACCGCCGCCTTGCAATCGTGCCTGCACATCGACCGTGGCGTCGTCACCACGTTCAACGGCACGCTGAGTGACGCGTCTGGTCGGGAAACCCGCTCCTGGCCGCTCGCCGGCGTGCCCAGCCGCACCCGCATCTCGGCCGACTCCACCCTGATCGCCGCCACGTCGTTCGTGACGGGCGAGTCGTACGCCACCGTCGGGTTCTCCACCATGACGACGATCTCGCGAACCGACGGCAGCCTGGACTATGGCAGCCTCGAGGACTTCGCGCTCTTCGTCGACGATGCGCGCGTCACCGCGGCCGACCGGAATGTCTGGGGGGTCACGTTCAGCGACGACGACACCGTTTTTTATGCGACGGCGGCCTCGAACAATCAGACCTGGTTGGTGCGCGGTGATCTCGCCGCCCGGACGCTGACGGCGATCAGGGAGACCGCTGAATGCCCGTCGCTGTCGCCCGACGGCGGCCGGATCGCCTATAAGAAGGAGGTCTCCACCACGGCCACACCGCGGTGGTCGATCGCGGTGCTGGACCTCGCGACCGGCGCCGAGACGATGCTGCCCGAGACGCGCAACGTCGACGACCAAGTGGCCTGGTTGGACGACGACACCATCCTCTACGGGCTCGGCCGGGACGGCGCAGTCGGCGACAGCGACGTCTGGGCGGTGTCTGCCGACGGTGATGGGGAACCCGAGCTGTTCCTGGCCCACGCCTGGTCGCCGTCAGTCGTCCGCTGACGTCAGGACCCTGGCGACACCCCGCGGCCGCGTTCCCGGATCACCCCCTAAGGGGCGACAGCGGTCGTCACCGAATGGGGATAACGTCTGCGATCAGGAGATGACGATACGTCACCTTCCGTCGTGTTGCCTTTCGTACCTGTAACCCGAACAGCAGGGAAGTGATTGTGACTGCGTCTTCGCGTGACCGAAACTACCTCCGGCGTGGTCCTTCGTCGTGCGTCGGCACCCGGTTGTGCGCCATCGGTTCGGATGTCGGTCAATGACCTTCCGCGAAATCCTGTACGCAATGCTCCGGCGCTGGTACATCCCGATCGTCGCCCTCGCCTGCGCGGCTCTGGCCACAGCGGCGTTGGCGAGCGACGGCGGCACCTACTCCACCAAAACCGTGGTGACGTTTGTACGTCCCGCCACCACGGGCCTGTCACCCAGCAATGGCAACACCGATCCGAGCGTCATCGCCTTCGCCGGGGCCGTGGTCCAGGAAATCAACAACGGCCGACCTCCTGCACGGTATTCGACGAGTGACGCGCCCTTCTACGGTGCCGGGGTCCGCGAAGGCGTCCTGGTCGAGCTGGCCAACTCCGGCAGCCAGTGGGTGTCGACTTTCAGCAGGTCCGACGTGGAATTGCGGATTGTGGGGCGCTCGGCCGAGTGGGTCCAGTCACAGCAACAGGACCTGGTCGAGCGGGTCCTGGCCATCGCAGACGCCAAGCAGGCTGTGCTGGCCATCCCGTCCGAAGACAGGATCAGCGCGATCGTGGATCCCCTCACGATGCGGATCGAATACGTCTCACCCTCCCGACGCGGTCAAGCCGCCGCCGCCGCTGCGATGCTCACGGTCGCCCTGATCGTCAGCGCCTGGGGTTCGGTCATGCTCGATCGCAGGCTGTCGCGCCACCGTCCAGCACCTCGCACACGAGTCAAATTTTCGTCCGGTCGCATCTTGGAAGGAACGCCCTCATGAATTTCGTCGACACTCTCCGCGGACTCTGGAGACGCTGGTATGTGGTCCTTCCGGGGGTCCTGATCGCGGCCTCCCTCGCCTTTGGTGCGTGGACCCTGATCCCCCCTGGCTACGAGCGCTCCTCGACGCAGCTCCTCATCCCCGGCACCGCCAGCATGCCGGAAGGCGCAAATCCCTATCTCTTCCTCGGTGGACTGGCGCCTGCCGCTGACGTACTCGTGCGTGCGGTCGGCGCAGAAAACGTCGTGAACGACGTCACCGCCGGTCACGAGGGCGTTCAGATTGAGATCACCCGTGACACGAGCACGGCAGGCCCGGTGATCGTCATTGTCGTGACTGCGGCCAGCGACGCCGCCGCAGAGGAGGTCCTCGGACGCCTGGTGGAACGGACTGACACCGTGCTCACCGATCTTCAGGAAACCGAGAACATCGCGGTGAAGAATCAGGTGTCCGTCCTGCCCATCACGATCGATAGCCAGAGCGTGCTCCAACAACGCAGTCGGTTCATCGTGAGCGGAGCCGTGGGCCTCGCCGGCCTGGCGCTCACACTGCTCCTCGCCGGCCTCATCGATGGCCTCAGCCAGCAACGCAAGCGGCGCGGGGAGCTTCTGGAGGACCCGGAGGAGTTCAGCGATCCGGAGCCCGTCCCCCATGCAGCCGACAACGTGGCGCCGAAGCGCCGGACGTCGAAGCCTCTCACACCGTCCCGGGCATTCGACGAGGCACACGACGACGACGACGCAGAAGCCTCGGCACCGTCTCCCGTCCACAGCGCGCGGTGAGCATGTCCAGCGCGCAGTCGTCGACTCGAAACCTGCTGGCACCTGCTGCCGACGGCATCCGACGACGCGGCGATGCTGTCACCATGCTCACGGTGTACCTGGTGCTACTTCTGGCGATACCCTCCGGGGTCGTGATCACGGCGCTCGGCGCACTGGGCCGCCCGTCGCTGATCTGGGGTCTGGTTCTGCTGGTCTGGTGGGCTGTCGTGCGACTGCAGGCACGACACGTCATCGCCCGGCCGGTATCCCAGCCGGTGCGATTCACCTTCATGGTGCTGTTCCTACTCATCCTGGTGAGCTACGCCGCCGCCATGCTGCGCGGCCAGCCGGAAGACCAGGTGAGCCCCGCCCTCGTAGCGGTGATCCGGGTTCTGTCCTGGGCGGGCGTGCTGCTGGTCGCCGTCGACGGCATCCGCACCATGACGGATCTGGCCACCATGGTGCGCCGGATTGGAATCGGCGCCGGATTGCTTGCCGCACTGGGCCTCGTGCAATTTTTCACCGGGCAGGCACTCGTCGACTTTTTCGGGACCGTTCCCGGCCTGAGCATGGCGGGAGGGATCCAGGAGCGCGCCGGCGTGATCCGGGCGACGGCAACGGCGATCCATCCGCTCGAGTACGCGACCGCAATCAACACAGCCCTCCCGCTGGTCATCGCCGCGGCGATCACGCGCGGATTCCGGTCCGATCGGTCCCGTGGGGGGCTCTGGTGGTGGCTGCCCGTCGGTCTCATCACGGTCTCGTCCTTGGTCGCCGTCTCCCGGTCGGCCATCATCGGCTTTGCGGTCGCGGTGATCTCGATGATTCCCGCCGTCCCCATCCGGTACCGAGGCATCGTCATCGCTACCGGCGCCGTTTTTGCCGCGGCGATCTTCGCGTTCCTGCCCGGTCTGCTCTCGACGACTCTCGCACTGTTCTCTGGCATGGCGTCGGATCCGAGCACCCAGTCCCGGACCACGGGGCTGCAGCGGATTCCTGAGTTCATGTCCCCCTCTCCCCTGGTCGGATCCGGCTTCGGTCTCTTTCTGCCTCGGTACTACATCTTCGACAACCAGTGGGTGCTGATGGCGATCGAGGTCGGCGCCCTGGGCATTCTGGCCTTCGCCGCACTCTTCTGCGCCGGAATCTGGAGCGCCCGCCGGGCACGCCTCTCGGCTACCAGGGACATGCGGCTGCTCGGCCACGCCCTGGCCGCATCGCTGTTCAATGTCGCCGTTCTCTTCGCCTTCTTCGACGGGCTCTCGTTCCCGATCGCGGGCGGCGTGCTGTTCCTTCTGGCCGGGCTCTGCGGGAGCGTCCGCACCATCGTCGATTCGGACCCGGCTTCGACACAGGTGGTGCCGTCCGGCCGGGAACGGCGCGCCGTCTCCGAAGAGCGAAAGGAACCCCATGCCGAGCATCGTGATCGCCGCGCACAATGAGGAGAATGTGATCGGGCGGAACCTGGAGGCGCTGCTCGCTGAGCCGGCGAGTGATCCCAGCGAGGTCATCGTCAGCGCCAACGGCTGCACCGACCACACCGTGGAACTGTCGACACGTCCGGGCGTCATCGTGATTGATCGCCCGGAGCCGGGCAAGACCGCCGCGCTGAACGCAGCCGACCGGGTGGCAACTGTGTTTCCCCGGATCTATCTTGACGCCGACATCACGGTGCCACCCGGCGGTGTCGCCGCGCTGGTCGCACGCCTCGCGGAGGCCCCGCTGGCCCTCGCCGTGGTGCCCCGGCGGCGCATCGACACGGCGGGACGCCCGTGGCCCGTGCGCGCGTATTTCTCGATCCAGGAGAGGTTGCCGGTGTTCCGGAACGGATTGTTCGGCCGGGGGGTGATTGCTCTTTCCGAGCAGGGCAGAGCCCGGTTCGATGCCTTCCCGGCCATGATCGCCGATGACCTGTTCCTCGATTCACAGTTCACCGACGCCGAGAAGACCGAGCTGAGCAGTGTCGAGGTCGTGGTCGCCGCGCCGTTCACGACCCGCGCCCTGGTTCGGCGCCTGGTCCGCGTGCGGCGCGGCAACGCCGAGATGCGTGCGGCCGCCGCGGAAGGCCGGGTCGATGCGCAGGTGCGCTCGGCCGACCGGTGGGGCTGGTTGCGTGACGTCGTGCTGCCCAACCCCCGGTTGCTGCCCGCTGCTCTTCCCTATGTATTGATCACGCTCCTTGCCGGCGTTCTCGCTCGACGCAGCGTGAGGCAGGGGCAGGGATGGGGACGCGATGAGAGCACCAGGGGTGCGCCCAGATCGGCAGTGAACCGGGCGTCGGCATGATCATCAACCTGTGCTTTCACGGCATCGGCAGCATCGAACGCGAGCGGGAGCCCGGTGAATCGCGTTACTGGGTGACCGAGGACACTTTTCTCCGCATCCTGGACGAGGTCACCGAGCACCCTCAGGTGCGGCTCAGTTTCGACGACGGAAATCGGTCTGACCTGGTGACCGCGTTGCCGGCGCTTCGCGACCGGGCATTGTGCGCGTCGTTCTTCGCTCTCGCCGGGCGCCTGGACGACGCGGCGAGCCTCTCACCGTCCGACCTGCGGGAGCTCCGCTCCGCGGGCATGGCGATCGGAAGCCACGGCTGGACCCACGTCCCCTGGCGGGGACTCGGCGACGACGACGCCCACCGGGAACTGATCGATGCGCGCGGCGTTCTCGCCGAGGCCAGTGCCGGAGCCATCCAGGATGCCGCCCTCCCCCTCGGCCGGTACGACCGGGGACTCCTGGCCAGGCTCGAGCAGGCCGGATATCGAACGGTGTACACGAGCGATCGATTCCCGGCACGGTCCGACTCCTGGCTCCAGGCTCGGTACAGCGTGACCGCCACTGACACCGTGGACTCGATCCGCTCGGTCCTGGCGGGACGTGCGGGGGTACGGGATGCACGGAACGTCCTGGCCAGCGCGGTCAAGCGGTTGCGCTGAGGTCTCGACAACAGAAAGACCTCCGGCATCGGCATGAGTCTGCTGACCCAATGTCGATGCCGGAGGCCGTGTTGTTCCTCAGGCGCGCAACTCGTTGCGCACTCTGTTCTTAGTTTGCAGGTGCGACGGCAGCTCCGTCATCCCACTTGTTGTTGCTCCAGACGTTGCCGGGCGCGTTGGTGTCGAACGAGGTGATCGGGCCGTAGGAGCCGCACTTACCGTTCGATCCGCGCTGCCAGACGTTGTTGGTGAACCGGATGTCCCGGGTTCCGTTGGAGTACGGCTTGCCCGGCGTCGATCCACCGTAGGTGCAGTAGCCGCCGGATCCAGCGACGAACAGGTTGCCGTCGATGACGTTGTTCTGCACGACGGCGAAGTCGCCGTAGCCGGTGAGCGCTGCTGAGCAGCCGGCGTCGGGGGCCACATCGGGAGCGTCACAGGCGATGGTGTTGCCACGGATCACCGATCCGGATCCCATCCGAACACCGGATTCGTGGAACACACCGGTGCTGTCACGGAACTGGCCGTGCACGTACGAGGCGGCGAGGGTGCAGTCGCGGTAGCAGTTCACGGAACGGTTACCGCCGGTGATGTGGACGCGTGTCGCCGTGAAGTTGACATCGCCGATGCCGGTTCCAGCCTTGTTTCCCACGTCGATCTGACTGTCGCTGATCGCGAACGATCCGGAACCGCTGTCGTCGTTGTACACACCGCCGTTGATAACCGACCGGGTGATCTGGACTCCGGTTGCAGCGATCGTGAGGGTGCCGCAGTTGACCCGCTTCGCGTCGATGACCGTGCCGGATGTTGTGATTCGGCAGGGGCCGGTGTAGTCGGTGAGTGCGGTGCCGCTGGGCACGCCGGTGTTAGCAGCCGAGGGGAATCCCGCGGCGGGAGGAGTCGTCGGCGGCGTGGTCGGCGTCGGGGTCGGCGTGACCGGAGGCGTCGTCGGCGTGGGCGTGGGGGTGACCGGTGGCGTCGTTGGCGTCGGCGTCGGCGTCGGGGTGGACGCCGCGCCCGCCGTGAACACTACATCGACCCAGTACATGCTGTTCTTGTAGGTCTCGGTCGGGAACCGGGTCGTCGAACCGTACTTGAAGACACCGGCTCCGGCCGCGATCGACAGGTCGGACGAGAGCGATTTGCCGGTGAAGTTCTGCGTGGCCGCGTACCGCCCCTTGGTGGCGTAGTACGAGACGACATACGTCGTGCCCGCCGTGAGCTTCACCTTCTTGTCGAAGTCGGCTTTCTGCCAACCGGAACCGGTTTCGCTCGAGAACGTCGCGCCGGCGAGCTTGGTGCCGTTCGAGCTCCACAGGGTGCCGGTGTGGGATCCCGCGGCGTTCTCGCCCTTCCAGAAGCGCATTCCGGAGGCCTCGCCGTTCGAGCGGGCGGTGAAACGCGTCCCGACCTCCACGCCGTTCGAGTCCTTGTGCTGGATGAGGCCGGTCGGGGTCGCGGTCCCGAGGATGGTGCTGGCGGTTGCGGCGGAAGCGGGGCTGAGCGCCCATGGACCGGCCGTGGCAAGCAGGGCGAGCAGAATCGCGAGGGCTACTGCGATACGGCTCCGCTGTGAGGAATTGCTGATCGTGGTGGCGAAATGGCTCGCCGAACCTCCGTGGTGGTGCATGAGCGTCCTAATCTGTCTTCGAACACGAAGAGCCGCCGGGCGAGGATTGAGACCGGCGGGCTGACCGTAATTGGATTCTTGCTGCCCCCCTTCTGGGGGACGCGCAGACCATTAGACCTGACGAAAACTCATGCGTCAAATTATTTTCCGACCGCGCCGTCAAAACCGCAGCGTCAAACGAGGGCCGAAAGTTCCTACGCCACAGCGTGCTTCGGTGTTCCGCCGACGCCGGTCGGCGCCCACAACCGCGAGCACGGATCCCCCGGTCGGAGCCGCCTTCCGTGGCGAGCGGCCGGCCGGTCGGGCCACCGTGATTCGGTCAGTGGCCGCGACCCGTGCGACGCCGCCCAGCGGTACTTTTTTTCTCACATTCCAATTTGTGTTCCAAGGCTCACCGCGGCGTCGCGACGTGCGCCCCGCCGGCCACGACGAGATTGGTCAGGAATGCCACCGAGCTGGGGCGTGGCTGGACCCGGCCGTCGATCACACCATCGATCCAGTCGGGCCGGACCAAAGCGCTCAGCTCCCCCGACGAGAGGAGTTCCGGGTGCTGACGCCAGTGTTCGACGACCTTCCCGGCGAGCACGGTTCCCCCGACCGGAGGCCGATTGCCGTGCTGGACACGTTGGGCCACCTTCCGGGCCAGCCGGGCACCGGTTTGCAGCGCACCGGTCGCCGATCGCCACGGGCTCGGGTAGGCGGCCGTGATCGGGGCGGCACGTCCCTCGAGGGGCAGCCGGCCCAGTTCGGGGTCGAGCTCCATCTGCAGCCGAGCGAGGAACCGTGAGTGCGCCTTGTCCTCCGGTGCCAGCCGGGTGGCGATGGTGAGGAACTCCGCGCCGAGCATCGGATTGATGACCACCCGCCGGGATCCCACCGCTGTATCGGTGACGCCGGCCCACCGTTGCATCCGGTGGCGCAAGTAGAGCTCGTCGGTGGCGCGGAACCACTCGTCGCCGGCCGCGGACAGGACCGAGGCGACCTCAGCGTCAGCGGTCCGGCGGGCCCAGGCGGAGAACTCGGGGTTGAGCAGACCGGGTTCGACGGCTTCGTTGACGAACATCCGCCATCCCGCCAGCTGGTGGGCGTCCTTCGCTGTGAACGCTCGCCTCCGCACGGCACCCACGTAGTAGAAGCCGCGTGCGACCTCCCCGCCGAGCCCGGAGATTCGCACGCCCTGATCAAAACTGCTCTCCGCGACGGTGAGCGCGGCGAGCGCGACGGGGTCCGACATTCCGTCCAGACGCATCGCAGCTGCACGGGTGAGGTCCCACGCTTCCGCGGCGGACAACCCGTCGAGCATCCGAAGGCCGTGGACGGTGTGCCGCAATCCGTAGCGCTCGGCGAGTTCCGTGGCGACGGTGACGTCCCCGCTGCCAGGCACGCCCAGGGTCATTGCCTGGAGCCCGCGTCGTCTGGCCGCCGGGATGGCGCTGAGCAGTAGCCGGGAATCCTGGCCTCCAGTGAGTTGAAGCACCGCTTCGGGGTGATCGTCCAGGAGCGCCTGCACCGAGTCGCGCAGCAGCGCGGCCGCGGTGGTCACGGCCTCCTCCAGCCCCAGCACGGCCTCGTCCGAGGGGTCAGCCGTAGGCGTCGTCTGTACACCGTCGGCGCCGAGGCGTGCGACCGCGCCGGGAGCGAGCTTGTCGACCCCGCAAAGTAGCGTGCGCTGGCCGAGTTGCCAACCGAGCAGCGACTGCACGGCGACCGCGGTGTGGTCCAGGCCGGCACCGCGCACCCACCCTGCGAACAGGGCGGAGGTGGAAAGCACCGGCGCGCCGGCCGCGTTCGGGGTGCTGTGGTACAGCTGTCGGAACCCCATCGAATCGGCGACCATGGTCACGCCCCGTTCGTCACCGCGCACGGCAGCGAACGGCGGAAGCAGCCTGGTCAGACGTCCCGGATCCTGCCGCATACCTTCGGTGATCTCTTCGGGCGTCACGGAGCCCCGCTCTGTCCTCAGGACACGGGTGAGAGCAAAGGTTGAATTCGCCGGGGGGAGCGAGCCCAGACCCCACGAAGACAGTCTGGCCGAACCGGTCGCGCTCGTCGTCACTCCCTCGTGCTGCCCGAGGATTCCATCGAGGACAGGGTCGTGACGGTCGACCGCGACGAACCCGGGAAGGGCCCCGTGTGGCCCCTCCAGGTCAGGCCGCCGCGAGTCCGGCATCGACGCTCCCTGCTCGTCGGTCCATCGTCCCGAAACTCCCGGCCCCGCGCTCGCTGGGACCGACGGCGGTGCCGGCGGTGGAGTCGAAGTGATCTTCGAGCGTTCTGACGGGTCTCATCGGGTGCTCCGTTCAGCGGGGGCACTGCGCTCCATCAGGTACCGTTCGAATTCCTCGGCATCGTCAAGATCGACATAACGGCGACCCTGGGGATCGGTGTCGCCGGCCGACTCGTCCTCTTCGGCCACCGGCTGCGCCGGCCGAGCGGCCCCGGCCAGGTCGTCATACACAGACAGATAAGCCTGCGCCTGGGGGCGCCAGTCCATGAGTGTGGCCACCCGTGACCTGGCCTTCCGACCCAGCTCCGCCCGCAGCGCGGGGTCATCGATCAGTGTTTCGACGGCGTCCGCGAAAGCAGAGATGTCGCCCGAAGGGACGTAGAGCAGCGTGTCGCCCCCCGAGATGCGGGTTTCGACCAGGTCGAAGGACACCGCCGGCAGTGCATAGGCCATGTATTCCATCGTCTTGTTCATCGTCGAGAGGTCATTGAGCGGAGTCTTCAGATCAGGGCACAATCCGATGTCGGCCCGGCTGAGATGCTCGGCGATCGCGGCCTTGTCCACCCGACCGGTGAAGGTCACGAGATCCTCGAGCCCGAGGTCCCGCGCTTGGGCTGTGAGGGCGTTCAAGCAATCACCGAAGCCAAGGAGTGTGGCCGTCACATTGCCGCGTCCCCGGCGATGCACCAGCTCGTCGACGACGAGCAGCACCTGGTCGACCCCGTCCTGTGGTCCCATGATCCCGAGGTACACCAGGTTGATCTCGCCGGCACCGCAGGGCCGTTCCGGGTAGATCGGGCGCATCCGCGTCGTGTCAGGTCCACTGCGCACCACCGTCACATCGGCCGGGCTGCGCATTCCGCGGCGCACGGCGATGGCCTTGTAGGATTCGTTGGTCGAGATGACCCTGTGCGCCGCCCGGAAGGTGGCGCGTTCGAGCGCGAGCAGCCCGCGGTATTCCAGCCATTTCAGCCCGTTGCGGGGTGCGCCGAATCTGGAGACGAACAGTTCGGGGTTCAGGTCGTGGTGGTCGAAGACGAACTTCACCCCGAAGGGGCGCCACAACAGCGCCAACAGCCAGTAGGTGTCCGGCGGATTGCACGCCTGGATGATGTCGAACGGGCGGATACCTCGCACCACGAGGGACAGCATCGCGGTGCGCAGCCAGCTGTAGGTGAACTCCCACACGAACCCCAGGGCACCCTTCGCCTCCGGTGCTGGTCTGTACTTGTAGATGTCCACCCCGTCGAGATGCTCCCGCGAGGGATCTCCCGGCCCCTTCGGGCAGATCACGCTGACCCTGTAACCTCGCCGGATCAGGGCCTGGCACTCCAGCCACACCCGCCGGTCCAGCGGCACCGGGAGGTTCTCCACGATGATGAGCACATGCATAGACGTCGTCCTGCTGTTCATGAGCGTTCCTTCGGTGTTGAGGGAATCCGGACACGGGTGGCCCACCGGAATCGGGGCAGGTAGCCGGCCAGGTCGTCGATGACCTGGCGTGCGAACAGGCGCACCACGGCGAGATGCACTACGAGGACGGTGAGGCCGATGAGCGCGATCCTCACGATCGGCGCCAGGTCTGTCGAGACCAGGAGCACCCCCCACCCGGCACCACCCGCGGTGAGAGCCGCGGCCATGAGGAAGCCGAACGGACCGGCCACCGTCTTCGGGGATGTCTGCAGCAGCTTCGACACCAGGAACCATCTGCTCACGGTGGCGAGGACCGCGACCAGCAGGAAACCGAGTGCGACGGCCTGGAGTCCCCAGTGCGCGGTGATCGCCGTCGCGACGACGGTGCACACGTCGATGATGAGCGCGTAGACGAACCACTGGCCGGGCTTGCCCAGTCCGTAGAACAGGCCGTGGTCGAGGGTCGCCCCGACCACCATGAGGCCGGCGATGGCGAGGATTTGGGCGACGCTGGCACTCTGCTCCCAGCCTGCGCCGAAGACGATGGGAATGATGAGGGGCGCGGCCACTGCCACCAGGGTGAGAATCGGCGACATCGCCGCGTAGGTCATCCGGAGTGCACGAATGTAGGCGCCCCGGAGCCGGTCGGAGGAATCCCGGATTCGGGCGAACGCGACGGTGGAGACCGGGACGAGGGCAGCGCCGGTGAGGTCCTGCACGATCAGCACCAGCCGTTGGGCGATGTTCAAGTAGCCCAGCGCGCCCAGGCCAAGCGTGCTGGAGATGATCGCGGCCTCGGCCCACGCCCTGCCCATTGCGACGAACTCGACGGCGAGCACCTTGCTGCCGAAGCGCGCCATGATGAGGAACTCGGCAACGGAAAAGGCCCAGGACGGCCGCCACCTGGCAACAAACCAGGCAAGCACGGCGACCAGCAACAACGAGGTCAATGTCTGTCCGACAAGGGCCCACACGCCGAAACCCGTGAGCGTCATCGTGATTGCCACCACTTGCGCGACGATCGCCGCGATGCTCCCTGGCGCGGCGATGGCCCGGAAGCGCATGTCCCGCCGTAGCAACGCCATCGGAACTGAAGCGCCGGCGGTGAACAACACGGCAAGAGAGAGCACCTGCATGACGGGGACGATCTGTTCCGACTGGAATATCAGGCCGACGAGCGGGGCGCTGAGGACCAGGGCGCCGGTCAGCAGGACGCCGGCGAGCACCGAGAACCAGAATCCGGTGCTGAGCATCCGTTGATCGGGCTTCTCTGCCTGCACGATGTAGGCGGCGAAGCCGAGATCGGCGAGCAGGTAGAAGAACGGAAGCACGGTGGAGGCGGCAGCCACCGTGCCGAACTCCTCCGGACTCAGAAACCGGGTGAGGACGGCGATCGTCACAAAACCCGTGACGCGGATCGCCCACTTTTGAACGGTCAGCCAGAGGACCCCTGACGCGGCCTGCCGCCCGATGGACGCCGGAGCCTTGGTGCTCACCGGTGGCTGTCGCTCGGTCATGGCGCGCCGATCTCGTGCACGGGCCGCGCGGCGACGTACACCTCGTCCTCAATGATCCGCACAATGTCCGCCTGGGCCCTGGTCCACCCGTCGCTCACCACCGACTCTGCCGCGCGACGGGTGCCGTCGACGACGGGGGCGCGCATGACGGTCTCGCTGAGGGCCGCCGCGAGAGCGTGTGGCGTCGCCGCCGCCCACACCGCGTGGTCGTTCTGCAGCACGACCCGCGAGTGCGGCGAGTCGTTCATGACCGGGATCGTGCCCGCCGCGAGCATCTCTTCCGGCACGAGCGAGATGTTCGTGAACGACAGCACAAGTCCGGCGATGCAGGTGTTGTAGAGCTCGTTGAGCTCAACGGGACTCAGCCGGCCGTGCTGCGTCGCCGGAAACGGGAGTCCCTCGACCGTCGCGCCGTACAGGTGGATCTCGATCTCCGGGTGGAGCTCGTGAAACGTCGTGAGGGCCAGGCGCGCCAACCAGTAGCCGCGGCGCGGGAAGTCGGGGCGGACGAAGCACACGATTCCGGTACGCGCTCGTGCCGGCAGGGGTCGGTACACCGTTGTGTCGCACCCGAATACGGTCACGTCGGGGTCGACACCCACTTCGCTGCGGAGGAGTTCGGCGACCATCTCACCCAGGGCGATGCATCTGAATCCGAAGCGGTAGGAGTCCTCAGCCAACGCGTAGGACGCGCCTCGGGCATAAAAATACGGTTCGTAGTCCTGGATGAAGTAGAGCCGCCGCATGGGCGCGCGCCCGCGCCGAGCCAGCACGTGGGCGCTTTCCCAGGATGACGCGACGCATGCGTCGACGCCGTCGATCCCCTCGGCGGCGTCCCGGACGTCGGCATGCAGGTCCGGCCACCAGTCGCGGATCACGCGCTCGTGGGCCCGGACGTCTCCCCCATGGCGGTCGTACAGGAACAGGACACAGCGGTGCCCGGCTTCCTCCACGGCCCTGACCATTCGGAACAGGGTCGTGTGACCGCCCGAACCCGCGCTGGGCGGAGTCATCACCCACCCGATCGTGAGGTGTTGACCCGGCGCGGGGCGACGGTCCGGCACCGCCAGGTCGAGTCTGGTCGAATCGGCGACGTCGTCGTCGAGCAAGGGTTCCTCCAGGCTCGCCGCGCCGAGGCGGCCGTAGGCGATTCGCGCGAGTCGCTGCGCCAGCGCGTGCGGGCCGCCGTGGCGCAGGATGCCGGCCGCCCTGGCAAACCGGGACTTCAGGTGCCGCACCCGCCGCGTCAGCGTTGATAGCGATGCCGAACTCATCCGGTCAGCCCCCGAATCGCTTCCATCGAAACCACCACCACCTGTTGAGCAGTCGCCGAACGATGGCGGTGCCCACGAAAACCTGGGTGCGGTGGCAGTACACGGCGCCCAGTCGCTGTCGCCGGCGCAGCGCCCGGTATGGACGCAACGACGCGGCGTCGGGGACGGTGGCTTCGGCGAACGCGACACACTCCTCGATGAGGGCCAGGTCGGGGTCACCCTTTTCGTAGGCCCGGCACGCCAACCACAAGGGGTGGCCCGCGAGGCGCGCATACGTGACGCCCGGTGCGATCCCCGCTCGGTCGAGTTCGTCGGAGTGGTTCGAGAAAAGGCTGTCGAACACCAGCTTGCGCTGCCGGACATCACCCATCGAGTCCTGGTAGACGCCGTCGCTCATGCTTGAACCGTGGACCCGATAGCGGCCCTGCGGCGGGCCGCCGACGTAGCCGATGTCCGACACGAGCGCGACGCGGAGCCACATCTCGAAGTCGCCGGCGTGGGTGAGGATGGGGTCGTACCCGCCGACCTCGATCTGGACGCTTGTCCGCAGCAGGGTGCCAGGGGTCGGAACGACGTTCACGGTTTCCCGGCACCGCTTTCGCAGCCAGGTGCCACCGCTGTGCATGGTTGCCGTCATCCGTCGAGTCGGTGTGGGGCGTGCGACCGTGTTCTCGCCGAACTCCTCGATCCCTCCGTACACCATGCCGATAGTGGGATGCCGTGTCATCAGGCGCACCGACCGCTCGAGCGATCCCGGCGGCAGCTCGTCATCGGCCGACAACAACGTGACGTACTCACCGGACGCCCACTCCAGCAGTCCTTCGTTATAGGTCCTGATATGGCCCCTGTTCACCGCGTGAATCTTGACGTCAACCTCCGGATGCACGGCGGCCAGGGCCTGGGCGATAGCTGCCGAATCGTCGGTCGAGGCGTCGTCGATGATCAGCACCCGGGTCCGCACACCGTGCTGGGTCACGACACTCCGCACGCACGATGCCAGGAATCGTCCGTAGTTGTAGCACGGGATCACGACTGACACGATCGGCAGCGCGCCCGCCTCGTCGGCAGCCACGGCGGTCACCCGCTGATCCGATTGCGGCGCAGTGCTCATGACCACCCCATACCGATGTCGGCGGTCCGCAGTGTGTCGGTCACAGTGAACCCCTTATGGATCGGTGGTGCTGGTTGGAACTCGGCCCGACGGCTCGAAAACTGAGGGCCGCTCACTGGCACACAGTGCCACCGGGACGGGCATTTCGCGTTCCCCCAACCGGGGGGCTCTGCCACCATCTGAAGGGTGCGGTTCATCGCTTCCGGCTGAAGATCACGTCGACCAGGAAGCTGTCCTTGACGGTTTGATCCGGGTAGCCGTACCCGTAGACACCGGCGGACGATGGCGAGGACAGGAAACCGTTGATCAGCGGGAGGGCAAGGCCGTCGGGCACCCGCGCGTATCGCCCGCCCGAGCTTGTCACTGTGACGCGGTACTCCGCCCCGGCGGTGAGATCGATCGCCGCGCTCAGAACCCCGGTCCGCCAGCCGTTTGTCGCTTCCTTCGTGAATTCGACAGTTGCGAGCAGTGTTCCGTCTGGACCCCACAGATACCCGGTGTGGGAATCCTTGTTGTCGGCACCCACGAAGACCCGGATGCCGGACACGGCGCCGTCAACGGACGGGGTGAAACGCGTGCCGACCTGCACGTCCGGA
>Ga0247806_10000952_pt1 | contig 15231 bp, 11 predicted proteins | sample UWRJL059202B1_FD_179935 | JGI IMG/M metagenome (GOLD analysis project Ga0247806, IMG submission 179935) | Plant litter microbial communities from Arlington Agricultural Research Station in Wisconsin, United States - UWRJ-L059-202B-1 | ecosystem: Environmental > Terrestrial > Plant litter >... | reverse complement strand
CGGCTGGATGACCCCGCCCTGGGTGAAGATGGTCAGGCCGACGACCTGGCCGGTCGCGGGCGCGCGCACCTCGTTGCGGGCAATCTGGGCGCGCAGCTCGATCATGCGGGGCCGCAGTTCGTTCAGCTGCACGTCGATCTGGCGCAGCTGGTCGGCGACGTCCTCGCCCATCTTGGTGTTGACCCCGACCATCTGCAGCCGGGTCTCGCCCACGGCCTCGCGCGAGCGGGCGATCTGCGCGCGCAGGGAGCCGAGCTCACCGTCCAGCTGGGCCGCCGTGCGTTCCAGCGCCCGGACGCGGGTCAGGGGTGCATAGCCTTTCTCCGCCAGTCCGCGCATGCCGGTCAGCTCTTCCTGGATCAGTCGCTGCTGCTCGACGTTGGAGGCGATCTGGCGCTGATAGCCGTCGATCTGTTCGTTCAGCTGGGCGATCCGCTGGCCCAGCACGCCGGTCTCGGTCGAGCGGCCGGTGCGTCGGGCGCCGAACTGCATCTGCTGGATGCGCAGCGACTCCTGCGCCAGGGCGAGGTCTTCGGTCGGCAGGTTCGCGAACTCGGCGGGCGTCGGAATGACGGCCAGGCGGTCACGCTCGGCCACCAGCCGCGACCGCTGGGCCAGCAGGGCATAGACCTGACTGGCCACGCCGCGCTCGGTGGCCTTCAGCTCACCGCTGGACAGCTGCAACAGGATCTGGCCGCGCTGAACGGTGTCGCCCTCGGCCACATGCAGGGCGCTGACGACGCCGCCCTCGCGGTGCTGGACCGCCTGCCGGTTGCCCGAGACGGCGACCTGACCCTGCGCATAGGCGCCGGCGTCCAGCGGAGCCAGCGCCGCCCAGCCCAGGAACAGCACGAAGAAGACGATGATGATGCCGCCGCCGATGATCAGTTCGAGCTTCGGCGCATCGCTGATGACGGTCGGAGCGGACGGGGCCTCGGGCGGGATCGGCGTGCCGGAGGCCTCCGGCACGGGGGCGGCCGGGTCCTGGGGCGCTGTGGCGTCGGTCATTGGCTGCGTCGCTGGGTCTGGGCGGGACCGGCGACACGGGCCGTGACCGGCGATGTCTGCGCGGGAGGCTGTTGCGTCTGCGCTTGCGGCTGACCGGGCGCGCGCGGAGCGGTGGCGCGCATCTTCTCAAGCACTTCCTCGCGCGGCCCTTCCAGCTGGACCATGCCGTCGCGCATCATCAACAGCCGGTCGACCCGGGCCAGAACCCCGGCGCGGTGAGCGATGATGACCACGGCCGCGCCGCGCGCGGCGGCGCCGAGGATGGCCTGCATCAGGGCGGCCTCGCCTTCCTGGTCGAGGTTGGAGTTCGGCTCGTCCAGCACCAGCAGGACCGGCTCGTTGTACAGCGCCCGGGCCAAGGCCACGCGCTGCGCCTGACCGGCCGACAGCCCCTGGCCGAACGGTCCCAGTACGGTGTCATAGCCGTTGGGCAGACGCAGGATCAGTTCGTGCGCGCCCGCCTGCATGGCCGCCTTCACGGCGCCGCGGTCGGCGGTGTCCTGATCCACGCCCGTGGCGGTGGCGAAGCGCGAGATGTTGTCCTTGATGGATCCGGCGAACAGGCTGGGGACCTGCGGCAGATAGCCGATCCAACGGGCCAGTTCGTCGCCCTCGCGGGCCTCGTACTCGGCGCCGTCAAGGCGGATCGCACCCGCTTGCGGCTTCAGGGCGCCGGCGATGACGCGGGCCAGCGTCGTCTTGCCCGAGCCGCTGGCGCCGACGACGCCCAGCGTCTCGCCGGGTTTGAGGGCGAAGGCCACGCCGCGCAGTTGCGGGTTCTCGGTCTCGGGGAATTTTACCGACACGCCCTCGACCTGCAGCCGGCCCTTGGGGTCGGGCAGGGTGGTGCGTTCGCGCTCCACCGAGGCGGTGTTGGCGAACAACTCGGTCAGGGTCTTCCAGCTGGCCACGGCCTGCACCAGGCTGGGCCACACGCCGACCAGCAGCTCGACCGGCGCCACGGCGCGGCTGAGCAGGACCGAGGAGGCGATGATGGAGCCCGGCGAAATCTCGCTCTTCACCGCCAGATAGGCGGCCAGACCCAGGGCGGCGGACTGCATGACCAGACGCAGGAACTTGATCGCGCCGGAGTAGCGGCCCCCGGCAAGCTGGGCGTCGGCCTGGGCGGCCGTCGCGTGACGGCGCTGCTCGACCTGACGGGCGATGGACGACTGGCGCATGCCCAGAGCGCGGACGACCTCGGCCTGCCCGGCGATGCCTTCCTGGGCGGCATAGGCCTGGTTCTGCGTCTGGATCGCCTTGTTCAGGCGCGGGCGGGTGTCCCGCTCGTTCAGCCAGGCAAGGGTGAACAGGATGCCGCCGCCGACCAGGGTCAGCAGGCCGATGGCCGGGTGCAGCAGGAAGCAGCACAGCAGATAGATGGGGGTCCACGGCGCGTCGAACAGGGCCAGCATCCCCTGGCCGCTGATGGCGCCGCGCACATTGTCGAACTCGCGCAGGGCCTGGGTGTTGGGGGCCTTGGCCTGCAGGTCCATGACCCGATGCAGCACCTTGCCGGACAGCATGCGGTCCAGCCGCAGCCCGGCGCGCAGCATCAGACGGCCACGAAGCCAGTCCAGGCCGGCCAAGGCGCCGAGCGCCAGTACGGCCACGATGGTGATCAGCGTCAGGGTCAGGATGCCGCCCGTCGGCACGACACGGTCGTAGACCTGCATCATGTACAGGGTCGGCGTCAGATAGAGCAGATTGACCAGGGCGGAGAAGACTGCGGCCCACACGAAATGGGAGCGACAGGCCTTGAGCGCCTCGGCCAGGGGCTCCGTGCCGGGTTTGCTGGGAAGCAGGTTTTTCAGCACGGGCGGGGTCGGGTCCTGCAATGAACGATCGTCATTCTAACCCGTGGACGGGATTAGAAATAGTGGTCTCGAAAAACGGTGTGCAAAGGGCGGGCCGCGCCGTTTCGGGACAGGGCCAGACCCTGTCCCATGTTTAACTTGCCGCAAAGGGTCGGCGGTCACAGGGTGCGCCCTTCGCGGAGGGCGTGGCATGCTGACGATCGAGAACCTGACCCACATCTACGGCAACGGTACGCGGGCGCTGGATGACGTGACCCTGACCATTCCCAAGGGGATGTTCGGTCTGCTGGGGCCCAACGGCGCGGGCAAGTCCACCCTGATGCGGTCGATCGCCACCCTGCAGACGCCGACCTCGGGCTCGATCCGTTTCGGCGACGTCGATGTGATCGCCGAGCCGGAGAAGCTGCGCCGCGTGCTGGGCTACCTGCCGCAGGACTTCGGCGTCTATCCGCGCGTCTCGGCCTACGACATGCTGGATCACATGGCGGTGCTGAAGGGCATCGCCAACGGCAAGGACCGCAAGGCGACGGTCGAGGCCCTGCTGAACCAGGTCAACCTGTGGCCCGTGCGCCGCAAGGCGCTGGCGGGCTTCTCGGGCGGGATGCGCCAGCGCTTCGGCATCGCCCAGGCCCTGATCGGCAACCCCGAGCTGATCATCGTCGACGAACCCACCGCCGGTCTGGATCCCGAGGAGCGCAACCGCTTCCTGAACCTGCTGGCCGAGGTCGGCGAGAACGTCGTCGTCATCCTGTCGACCCACATCGTCAGCGACGTGACCGACCTGTGCCCCCGCATGGCCGTGCTGGCCGGCGGCAAGATCCAGCTGGAAGGCGTTCCCGCTGATCTGCAGCACACCCTCGCGGGCCGGATCTGGAAACGGGTCATCGACAAGTCTGAACTGCCTGAGTTCAAACAGCGATACGAGGTCATCTCGACGCGCCTGCTCGCCGGCCGGACGGTGGTTCACGTCCTGGCCGACAATCACCCCGGCGACGGCTTCGAAAGCACCCCGGGCGGGCTGGAGGACGTCTATATGGCGACCGTCGCCAAGACCCGCCGCGCGGCCTGATCCTCATGTTCGGCAAGATCGCGAGCTTCGAATTCCGCTACCAGCTGCGCCAGCCGGCGTTCTGGGTCATCGCCATCATCTTCGTCCTGCTGGCCTTCTTCTCGGTCGCCAGCGACAACGTCTCGATAGGCTCGGGCGGCAACGTTCACAGGAACGCGCCCTTCGCCCTGGCGCTCTCGCATATCATCTTCAACGTCTTCTTCATGCTGGCCACCACGGCCATCGTGGCGAACGTCGTGGCGCGCGACACCCAGACCGGCTTCGGGCCGATGATCCAGAGCACCCGGATCACCAGGAGCGCCTATCTTTACGGCCGCTTCTTCGGCGCGTTCGGGGCGGTGGCGCTCTGCTACCTCAGCATCGCCTTCGGCACGCTGATCGGCACGTTGATGCCGTGGGTCGATCCGGAGACGCTGGGGGCGTTCCGGCCGCTGGACTACGTCTATGCCTATGGCGTCTTCGGTCTGACGGGCCTCTTCCTGACGTCCGCCCTGTTCTTCACCCTTGCGACCGTCACCCGGTCGATGATGGCCACCTATGTCGGCGTGGTGGCGGTTTTGATCCTCTATCTGGCGACCACCGGCGCGCTGGGCCAGAAGCCCGAGTTCGAGACCGCGCTGGCCTGGGCCGAGCCCTTCGGCAGCGGCGCCTACGGGCTGGTCACCAAATACTGGACGGCGACCGAGCGGAACACGCTGAACCCGCCGCTGGAAGGCGTGCTGCTGTGGAACCGGGTGATCTGGGTCGCGGCGGGCGCGGCGCTGCTGGCCTGCGCCTATGTGCTTTACAGGCCCGCCGCCAAGGGAGCCAAGCCGCGGAAACAGGAACGCCTGCGCGCCCTGACCGAGACGGAAACGCCGGCGTCCATGCCTCTGGCCGCCTTGCCGGCTCCGACGCACGGCTTCGCCAGCGGCCTGGCGCAACTGCGCTCGCGCACGGCCTTCGAAGTGTCGATGGTCTTCAAGAGCCCGGCCTACCTGATCCTGATCCTGCTCGGGTTCGCCTTCGCCATGGCGACCCTGTTCTTCTCGGGCGAGATCTACGGCGCGCCGATGTTGCCGGTGACGCGCGTGGTGATCGACGGGATCCTCGGTTCGTTCTCCCTGATCTCCATCGTCATCGCGATTTACTATTCGGGCGAACTGGTCTGGCGGGATCGTGACCGCAAGGTTCACGAGATCATCGATGCCACCTCCACGCCCGACTGGACCTTCCTGGCGCCCAAGACGCTGGCGCTGGCGCTGGTGTTGCTGTCCACGGGCCTGATCGGGGTGCTGGCCGGTGTCCTGACCCAGACCCTCAAAGGCTACACCGACTTCGAGTTCGGCAAATACCTGGCCTGGTACGTGCTGCCGCAGGCGGTCAGTTTCAGCCTGATCGCGGTGCTGGCGATCTTCGTCCAGGCCCTGTCGCCCAACAAGTTCGTCGGCTGGGCGATCATGGTCGTCTACCTGATCTCGACACTGGTGCTGTCGCGGCTCGGCTTTGATCATCCGCTGTATCAGTACGGCGCGGGCATCGACGGGCCGATCCCGCTGTCCGACATGAACGGCCGGGGCGATCTGGCGAACTTCAACGGGTGGCTGGACGCCTACTGGACCGCTTTCGCCGTCATCCTGCTGGTTCTCGTCCATGGTCTGTGGCGGCGTGGGACCGAGACCCGGCTGCTGCCGCGCCTCAAACGTCTGCCGCGCCGTCTGGCCGGACCGGCGGGGGTGATCGCGGGCGTGGCGCTGGCCATCTTCATCGGCCTGGGCGGCTTCATCTACGTCAACACCAACGTCTGGAACGAGTACCGCACCCAGAAGCAGGGCGAGCGGCTGCAGGCCGACGCGGAAAAGACGCTGCTGCGCTACGAAACCCTGCCCCAGCCGTCGGTCACCGACGTGCGTCTGATCATGGACCTGCATCCCCACGCGCCCGGTCTGACGACGCGCGGGACCTATCTGCTCGAGAACAAGACCAATGTTCCACTGCGCGAGATCCATCTGCGCTGGAACGACCATCTGGACATGACGCGGCTCAGCGTCGATGGCGCGACCGTGGCGCGTGACTGGCCCCGCTTCAGCTATCGCATCTATCGTTTCGCCACGCCCATGCAGCCGGGCGAGCGCCGGACGGTGCGCTTTGAATCCGTTCTGGCCCAGCGCGGTTTCAAGGCCGCAGGGAACACCACCCGGTTGGTCGACAACGGGACTTTCGTGAACAACGGCGAGTTCGCGCCGATGATCGGCATGAGCCGCGATGGCCTGCTCACCGACCGCAGCACGCGCCGCAAGCTGGGCCTGCCGGCCGAGCTGCGCCCCGCCAAGGTGGAGGACGAGTCCGCCCGCGCCCGCAACTATATCGGCGCGGACTGGGTGACGGCGGACATCACCGTCACGACGGACGCCGACCAGACCGTCGTGGCGCCGGGCGACCGGCGGTCGGATACCGTCGTCGGCGACCGCCGGACCGCGCGCTTCGTCACCGAGGCCCCGGTGCTGAACTTCTTCTCGGTCCAGTCGGCTCGCTACGCCCAGAGCCGCCGCCTTCACGACGGGGTCGAGATGGTCGTCTTCCACGACCCCGCCCATGCGCGTAACGCGCCGCGGATGCTGGACGCCCTTTCGGCCTCGCTCGACTACTACCAGGCCAATTTCAGCCCCTACCAGTTCCGGCAGGCGCGGATCGTGGAGTTCCCGGACTACGGCTCCTACGCCCAGTCCTATCCGAACACCTTCGCCTGGTCGGAGGGCTTCGGCTTCATCACCGACCTGCGCGACCCGACCAAAATCGACTACGTCACCTACATCGCCGCGCACGAGTTCGCGCACCAATGGTGGGCGCACCAGATCGTCAGCTCGGACCAGCAGGGCATGACCCTGCTGACCGAGACCCTGGCCCAGTACTCGGCCCTGATGGTGATGGAGAAGATGTACGGCCGGGACCAGATCCGCCGCTTCCTGAAGTACGAGCTGGACAACTATCTGCGGTCGCGGGGGTCCGAGCGGCTGGAGGAGCTGTCCCTGTTCCGCAACGAGAACCAGCAGTACATCCACTACCGGAAGGGCGCGCTGGTCATGTACCTGCTGCGCGATCAGATCGGCGAGGAAGCGGTCAACCGCGCCCTGCGCCGGGTGCTGGCGCAATACGCCTTCAAGGGGGCGCCCTATCCGCGCTCGCTGGATCTGGTCGCCGCCCTGCGGGCCGAGGCGCCGGCGGACAAGCAGGCGCTGATCACCGACCTGATGGAGAAGATCACCCTCTATGACGTCAAGACGACCGGGACGACGGCCACGCGCCGCGCCGACGGCCGCTGGGACGTCACGGTCACCGTCGACGCCCGCAAGCTGTATGCGGACGGCGAGGGCAAGGAGACGGGCGCGCCGCTGGATGAGAGCTTTGATGTCGGCCTGTTCAGCGCCGAGCCGGGCAAGGGCCGCTTCGACGAGGACGACGTGATCCTGCTGGAGCGGCGCCGGGTCCGGACCGGGGTGCAGACCCTGCGCTTCATCACGGCGCGCAAGCCGCTGTTCGCCGGGGTCGATCCCTACAACAAGTGGATCGACCGCAACTCGGACGACAACGTCAGGGCGGTGGGGTAGGCGATCGCCGCTGCGGTCACCGCGTCCCGAACAGCCGATCGCCGGCGTCGCCTAGGCCCGGGACGATGTAGCCGTGGTCGTTCAGCTTCTCGTCAACGGCGGCGGTCCAGACGGGCACGTCGGGGTGCCAGCCGCGCAGGCGTTCAAGCCCTTCAGGTGAGGCCACGAGGCAGACGAAGCGCAGGTTGGTGACGCCGCGCTCCTTCAGCCGCTCGATGGCCGCGACCGCCGTATTGGCCGTGGCCAGCATGGGGTCGATGACGATGCACAGGCGGTCGGCGACATCCTCGGGCGCGCGGAAATAATACTCCACGGCGTCCAGCGTCTCGGGCTCGCGATACAGGCCGACGTGGCCGACGCGGGCGGAGGGGACCAGGTCCAGCATGCCCTCCACCAGACCCAGACCGGCGCGAAGGATCGGCACGAAGACCAGCTTCTTGCCCTCGATCTTCTGGCCGGTGGTGGGGCCGACCGGCGTCTCGACCGGATAGTCCTCCAGCGGCAGGTCGCGGGTGACCTCGTAGCAGAGCAGGGTCGAGATCTCGCGCAGCAGCTGGCGGAAACGGGCGGTCGAGGTGTCCTTCGCCCGCATGATCGACAGCTTGTGGGCGACCAGCGGGTGATCGACGACGGTGACCCCTGACATGGTGAAAGCAGGCTTCGACATCAGAATACGGTCCCGTCCGAGAGGATGGTCAGGGGCGGTCCGCCGCCCGGTCTGCGTTCGGCGGCGGCGCGGCGTCCGGCGGCCCAGGTGCCGCCCTCCAGCACGCTGGCCAGCGGCATGGCCTCAGGCGTCACGCCCAGTTCGGCCCGAACCAGCGGCGCGATCTTGTCCAGCAGGGCGACGGTCATGGCGCGCCAGCCGACCACCAGCGGATCGGACACCGGCCAGGCCTTGTCGGCGTCCGCCGGGTTCTTGAGCGTCAGCACGCCCAGTTCGGTGAACAGGCCGCCATTGCGGTACTCCGCCAGCCCGGTCAGGCCATCCAGATCGGTGATCGTCAGGCCCGCCGTCTGCAGCGGTTCGACCAGCGAGTAGCTTAGCCACTGGGACAGCTTGTGGATCGGGACGAGGCCGTCGGTCGCGTCGCCGCGCTTCATCGCCGGGTGCCTCCAGCAGTCGCCCAGATCGACGCCGCCCAACGTCAGCCGGTCCTGCCACACCGGGCCGAAGGCCTCGAGCAGCAGGTTCAGAATGGCCGGAGCGGGCAGGCGGTCGTCGGTGTCCGCCTGTTCGAACAGGACATCGGCCAGACCGCCGGGGCGGGGCGTGTCTTCCAGCTCGAACAGGTCCGGGCGGGAGAGGCACTGGCGGCCGAGGCGGCGCAGCAGGGCCGCCCGGCCCTCCAGCCCGACCAGAGGGTTCTTGTCCGAGACCTGGAAACCCTTGGCCAGATCGTCGGCCGACAGCAGGGTCAGGGCGACCGCGTCGACCCGCCACGGATCCTCCGGCGTCGAGGAGAAGGCGCCGTTCTCGAACATCCGCAGCGAGGCGATGGCCAAGCCTTCGGAGCGGGTCAGGGTCTGGCCCGTTCCGGCATCCTTATAGGCCCAGCCGGGGCCCGAGCCGGCGTCCAGCAGGACCGAGACCATGGCCAGGTCGAACTCGGTGCGGGCGCGGGCGGCGTCATCGGGCCAGTCGATACTGTCCGCAACCGGCCCCCACAGATCGACGCCGTCGACCGAGAAATGCCGCCAGCGGGCGTGGAAGGGCACGGCCAGCGTCGGGTAATGGTCCCGGATCACGGCGGCGACGTAGCGGGCCGTTTCCGGCAGCCGGTCCAGATCGACGCGCCAATGCTCCAGCCCGTCGGCGACGCCGATGGCCAGCATCTCGTGGGCCCGCTCACGGACCGCGGCGGGGGTCAGCAGGCCTTTTGCCTGCGCCGCTTCAGAACTGCTCAAGATCGCGGCCCACCACGCGGGTCAGTTCGTCGGCCGACTTGGCGCCGTCAGGAGTGAAGTAGCCGGCCGCCTTCTTGGCCTCCATCTCGACCGAGGCGTCCGGCGGGATCAGATAGTCCGGGATCGGCACGCGCTCGCCGATCTCGATGCCCGAGCCGGTCAGGGCGTCGTGCTTCATGTTGGACATGGAGACGAAGCGGTCGATCCGGGTGATCCCCAGCCAGTGCAGGATGTCGGGCATCAGCTGCTGGAAGCGGGCGTCCTGCACCCCGGCGACGCATTCGGTGCGCTCGAAATAGGTGGCCGCCTGGTCGCCGCCGGGCTGACGCTTGCGGGCATTGTAGACGAGGAATTTCGTGACTTCGCCCAGCGCCCGGCCTTCCTTGCGGTTGTAGACGATCAGGCCCGCGCCGCCGTTCTGGGCCTCACGCACGCACTCCTCAATCCCGTGGGTCAGATAGGGTCGGCAAGTGCAGATGTCAGAGCCGAACACATCCGAGCCGTTGCACTCGTCATGCACCCGGCAGGTCAGGCGGCGCGCCGGGTCGGCGATCGCGGCCGGGTCGCCGAAGATATACAGGGTGATGCCGCCGATAGGGGGCAGGAAGACCTTGATGTCCGGGCGGGTGACCAGGTCGGCGTACATGCCGCCGGTCTGTTCGAACAGGGTCCGGCGCAGGGCCGTTTCGTTGACGCCGAAGCGCTCGGCGATGCCGGGCAGATACCAGACCGGATCGATGGCGGCCTTGGTCACGGCGACATCGCCGGTGTCATGGACCACGGTCCCGTCCACCTTGATGCGTCCGGCGGCGATGGCCTCGTTGATCTCGCTGAGTTGCAGGCGGGCGCGGGTGACGGCGATGGTCGGGCGGATGTCGACGCCGTCGCGGATTTCCTCGGCGAAGTCCTCGGCCACGCGGGCGCCCCACGGGTCCAGCGAGACGATCTTGCTGCTGTCGGTCCACTGCGGGAACGGCCCCATGGGGGTGGTCGGCGAGGTGTTGGTCAGGTCCGGCCGGTTGTTGGCGCTCATCGCGCCGGAAGACACGGCGAGGGCGCGATAGACCGAATAGGCGCCGCCGTGGGCGCCGATGGCGTTGCGGTCCGCGCCCGAGTTCACCGTGCCGATCACGGGTCCGCGCTCACGCGCGGTCGGGGCGCCCCAGTAGAGGGGGAAGCGGGACGCGGTTCCAGCGCCGGGGTGGGAGTTGAGCCGGATGTGGCTCGGACGATTGGTCATGTTTCCTCACTCGATCCGGCTCGTTGTTTTTCTTGCGCCGGACTCATCAGGACACACCCGGAACGGGAGGTTGTCCAGTGGGGGATCGCTGCGCCTTCCGTCAGGCATTTGAGGCGGCCCGGGTCTTCGGCCGTAGGCGTTATGGCGTCCGGTCCTACATCGTGCGCTTGACCGCGCGGGCCGCCCGGGCGCTGATCGGGGCATGACGGACATCCCGGATCTTTCGGCGGTCGTGGTCGGCGCATCAGGCGGTGTCGGGGCGGCCTTGGTGGCGGCGCTCGAGGCGTCGGGTCGCTTCAGCGTCGTGCATGCGCTGTCGCGGACGACCGGGCTGGATCTGGAAGACGAGGCGTCGATCGCCGCCGCTGCCGCCGACATCGCGACGGGACCTGCGCCCGGACTGGTGTTCTTGGCGACCGGCGTGCTGCACTCAGGCTTCGAACCGGAGCGAAGCTACCGCGCGCTGGATCCCGTCCACATGGCGCGGGACTATCGGGTCAACGTGATCGGACCGGCGCTGGTCGCCAAACATTTCCTGCCGCTGCTGCCGCGCGACCGGCGGTCGGTTTTCGCGGCCCTGTCCGCCCGGGTCGGCTCGATCGGCGACAACCGGCTGGGCGGCTGGCACAGCTATCGGGCGTCAAAGGCGGCGCTGAACATGATCCTCCGCAATCTCGCGATCGAAATGGCGCGCACCCATCCGCAGGCGGTGGTCGCGGGCCTGCATCCCGGCACGGTCGACACCGGTCTGAGCGCGCCGTTCCAGCGGGGCGTGAAGCCGGACAAGTTGTTCAGTCCCGCCCGGTCCGCCGGTTACCTGCTGGACGTGATCGACGGGCTGGAGCCCGAGGACAGTGGTGGCGTCTTCGCGTGGGACGGCGCGCGGATCGCGGAATAGCAACGCCAGAGCGGAGGCCCCAGTCGGTCGCGACGCGATCTTGACTCCCTCACACAGTATGTCGCATACACTGTGTGTCACACACTATGTGACGCAACAGGAGGAGCGGCATGAACGCCGATCCCGAACTTTTTGAAGGCATGCGGCTGGAGTTACGCCGCGGCTCGCTGGTGCTGGCGGTGCTCGCCTGCCTGCGGACCGAACGGTACGGCTACACGCTGCGGCAGGCGCTGGCCGCCGACGGGCTGGAGATGGAGGAATCGACCCTCTACCCGCTGCTGCGCCGGCTGGAGAGCCAGGGCCTGCTCGATAGCGAATGGCGCGAGGAGGAGAAGCGCAAGAAGCGCTTCTACCGCCTGTCGCCCGGGGGCGCCGCCATGCTGGCCGCCCTGACCGACGAGTGGCGGGGCATCAACGCCTCGCTTGACAAGATTCTCTGACACACCGGGGGAAGGGGTTTCATCCCATGGATATCATCGACCGTTACCTGAACGCCGTCGCCGCCCAGCTGCCGCAGGACCAGCGGGCCGACATCGTCGCCGAACTGCGCGACATGATCCTGAGCCGCTTCGAGGAGAAAGAGGAGGTCCTGGGCCGTCCGCTGACCGAGGCCGAACCGGAAGAGATCCTGCGTGAGATCGGCCATCCGCTCGCGGTCGCCGCACGCTATGGCTCGGGACCGCAGCACGTGGTTGGACCCGAGCTGTTCCCCTGGTGGGTGTTCGGGGTGAAGGCGGGGCTGATCGTCATGGCCGCCATCACCGCCCTGGGGGTGCTCGTCCGGGTGCTGGTCGGTGACGTGGAGGTCGGCCGGGCGATAGGCCAGGGGATATCCAGCATCTTCCAGAGCGCGATCATGCTGATCGGCTTCGCCACCATCGCGGCCTTCGTCATCGAGCGGCAAAAGGAGAAGCCGAGCTTTATCCGCGACTGGCGGGTCAAGGACCTCGGGGTGTTCGAGTTCGGCGCCGGGCTGAACGCCGAGGCCGTGTCACGAGGCCTGAGCGAGGGTGACTGGAGTCCCAAGGGCGCACGCAAGGCGCGGCGGACCTCGCCGGTGGCGCGGGCCGTGGGCAGCGCGGTCGGCTGGAGCGTGGTCCTGCTGTGGTGGGTCGGCTGGCTGCCGGTGACCCACATGACGCCCGAAACCCTGGGGGCCGTGGTGGGCGGCGTCGACTACAGCCTGATGCTGGGGGACATCCACGCCCTGCTCTACTGGCCGGTGATCGCCTTCGGTCTGGCGCGGATCGTCTTCGACGTGATGCGGGCGGCGCGTCCCGACGGCGTGCGGTTCACCGCCCTGGGCGACATCGGCTTCGGCGCCGCGGAAGGCGCGCTGTTCGGCTGGCTATGGCTGTACTCGCCGCTGTCGAAGGTGGTGTTCGTGCCGACGGTCGAGGCCTTCATCGACCGGGTCAGTCTGATGATCAACAGCGGTTGGTGGCCCGTGCCCTCGATCCTGATGCTGTGCGTGGCCTTCGGTTTCCTGAGCGCGGTCTACAAGGTCGGCGGCGGACTGGTCCGTCTGGTCACCGGACAAGACGGGCGGCTGTCGAAGGTCTGAGCGGCGCCGCCACGCCCATGTCCGAAAACCGCGAGCGTTCTGCTGGCGTCCGGCCTATCCTGGGGCCATGGAAAACGCGACGGAACTCGATCAGGAGGCCTGCTATCGTGCCGTGCTGACGCGTGACGCGCGGTTCGACGGGCGGTTCTTCGGCTGCGTCAAGACCACGGGCATCTACTGCCGTCCGGTCTGCCCGGCGCGGACGCCCAGGCGTGAGAACATGATCTTCGTCGTCACGGCGGCGGCGGCCGAGGAGGCGGGGTTCCGCGCCTGCCTGCGCTGTCGTCCCGAGACGGCGCCCGACATGGGGGCCTGGCGCGGAACCTCCAACACCGTCAGCCGGGCGCTGGCCCTGATCGAGGCGGGCGCGCTGGATGAAGGCGACGTGGACGCTCTCGCCGGGCGGTTGGGCATGGGCGAGCGGCACCTGCGGCGTCTGTTCCGACAACATCTGGGCGCGGCCCCCGTCAGCGTGGCGCAGACGCGCCGGGTGCTGTTGGCGAAAGCGCTGATCCACCAGACCGACCTGTCGATGGCGCAGGTGGCGCTGGCCTCGGGCTTCGGCAGCGTGCGGCGCTTCAACGAGACGTTTCAGGCCCTGTACGAGCGGCCGCCTTCGGCCCTCAGGCGACGCGGCGAGCGGGCGCACGAGGGCGGGGTGGTGCTGAGCCTGCCCTATCGGCCACCCTATGACTGGGACGCCCTGCTGACGGCGCTGGCCGCGCGGGGCGACACGGTCGAGGGGCGCAAATGGTCACGCCGCCTGACCCGCGAGATCGACGGCGCCGAGGGCGCGGTCTCGGTCGAGCCGGGAGCGGAAGGGCGGGTCTCCGTCTGCGTCGAGACGGCGGAGTTGAAGGCCTTGCCGGGCGTGCTGGCGCGGGTGCGGCGGGTGTTCGACCTGTCGGCGGATCCGGAGGCCATCGCCCGCGATCTGTCGGGCGATCCCCTGCTGGCGCCGCTGGTCGCGGCGCGGCCGGGACGGAGGCTGCCGGGCCTGTGGATCGACGACGGCGCCGAGCCGCCGAACGATCGGCTGGAAGATGATCGCCTGACCGCGCGCGCCGAACGCTGGCGACCGTGGCGGGCCTATGGGGCGCTGCATCTGGCCATGGCCGGGATCAGCGCCGCGGATGTGATGGAGAACGACGATGCCAAACGCGCAGCCTGAAATCCTGACCCTGGATCGTGTGGCGACGCCGGTCGGCGAGGTGCTGCTCGTGACCGGGCCGGAGGGCGCGGTGCGAGCGCTGGACTTCGCCGGCTATGAAGACCGGATGCACCGGCTGCTGGGCCGGCACAGTCCCGGCGTGACGCTGCGGGAGGGGCGGGCGCCCGAGGGCGTGCGAGCGGCGGTCGAGGCCTATTTCGGCGGCGATGTACGAGCGTTGGACGCCCTGCCGGTGAAGACCGGCGGCACCGCCTTCCAGAAAGCCGTCTGGGCCGCGCTGCGGACCATTCCGGCGGGTGAGACCCGCAGCTACGGCCAACTGGCGACGGCCGTCGGATCGCCGAAGGCGGTCCGGGCGGCGGGGCTGGCCAACGGCCAGAACCCGATCGCCGTGATCGTCCCCTGCCACCGGGTGATCGGCGCCGATGGAACCCTGACGGGATACGCCGGAGGGCTGGAGCGCAAGCGTTGGCTCTTGGCCCACGAAGGGGTCGCCAGACGCGTTTGAGCCGCTCCGGGCGTCCGCGCGCCACCGCGCGCTCGGGCTCGACAGTCGTCGCCACGGTTCTGGCGTCCCGAGACGATCACATCCGGTGGCGGGGGTTGCATTCCTCCGTCATCGGCCTAGATTGTCCCTGCTTATGCTGAAAGTGAGCATAAGTCGGCGGGTGGCTCTTGGGTCAGGCCGCCGTTCTTCGGATCTCTGATTTGCTCATTTCGAGCAAAAGGGTGGATGGAATGGCGGACGGCGCATTCGGGCTGTCGGAGGAATTGGCGCGCGAGACCGCGCCGGTGTGGGCCAAGATCAAGGATCATGTAACCCCGCTGGAGTGGCCCGCGCAGGCGGCGCTGATCCACGAGATCAACCAGCTGAAGCGCGAGCGCAACGCGGTGATCCTGGCCCACAACTACATGACGCCCGAGATCTTCCATGGCGTGGGCGACTACGTCGGCGACAGCCTGGGCCTG
>Ga0247806_10000951_pt1 | contig 15237 bp, 11 predicted proteins | sample UWRJL059202B1_FD_179935 | JGI IMG/M metagenome (GOLD analysis project Ga0247806, IMG submission 179935) | Plant litter microbial communities from Arlington Agricultural Research Station in Wisconsin, United States - UWRJ-L059-202B-1 | ecosystem: Environmental > Terrestrial > Plant litter >... | reverse complement strand
TTACTCTTTATTCTTTTGCCTTAACATCTCTGTTAAAGCGGCTGTCAATTCAATATGTCTACGAACGTGTATTTCTTTTTTGTTTCGCTTGTGTTGCAAAGCGGGTGCAAAAGTAGAAAACTTATTTACATTTGCAAGCCTTTTTATGGAGTTTTTTAATATTTTTTTAAAACTTTTTCTTAACTTTCTGATAACATAATATTTAAGTCTAAAAGATTTTACTAAAATTAAAAGATTTTTCTTACTTTATGTTCGTTTTGATAAATTGGGCTATTAAAGAAACATAGATTTTATACATTTCGCAACCTTTATATCATATTATCAAAATTACATTGTACTATACTCCTAGACATTTCAGCGTAATTGTAAACAATATTCAATCATATAATAAAATTACGAATACTTAGCAGTATTCTTTATTAGTTATCTGAAAACATACACCAGATATAATAATATAATGAATTAGAAAACGCATTAATGTTGCTTATATCTTGAGTTATAATACATGCATCTTATTTCATTATATTGAATTATATTTGGCATGCAAAAAACTTTACAGCTACACTAAACTATTAATGATTTCAAATCTCCTATTTCAAATTCTTTTTTCATGGTTTGTAGCATGCTTTATCTTGAGATTATTCAATAGTGCAATATCAGCCCCACACGCCGAAATTTATCGTGAACCCGAATTGCTTATTGATCTCTTTGATTTTATAAAGATAAATTTCTCAGTAAAAGCAAAATTAATAGCCAGCAGAATTCTGCATCATATAATTGCATTATGTTTTGTTACAATTTACTATTTGGTATGGTATTATGAATTCGCAGAAATTTCCTTGGAGATCAGCTTCATTATTGGAATCCTAATTAGTATGCTAAGTATTATACGGTGGATATTTCTTATTGAAATTATACCCTCAGCGCGCCTCGCAAATTTTAAAGGATATTACCTTCAAACTGTATTTATATACAACATCTTTACCATCACAGCTTTTACTATATATAGGTTGTTTGTGATGGTATTTTAAATGTATTAAAATGCGACACTAAATTTTTATGTGAGTACTATAAAAAGCTAGGAGTAATTTATAAAAAAGTACCGAATCTCTCAAAATGGCAGGTATATCCATTTGGCTGCTTAACGAGATAGTCCTGGTGATTTTCTTCCGCCTTCCAAAATTTAGTAAAGGGCTCCAGCGTAGTTACAACATTACCCTGCCATTTACCAGATTGATCAACAATTCTAATAACTTCATTTGCAATTTTTTCCTCTTCTTCATCCTGAATAAATATTGTTGATCTATAACTTGATCCCCTATCATTACCTTGTCTGTCTACGGTAGTTGGATCATGCATTCTAAAGAAGTAGTCTAATAATTCTTTATAAGAGGTTTCATTACTGTCATACGTTATTTCTATTCCTTCAGCATGTCCCGGGTGATTTTCATAAGTTGGATTATCATTTATTCCTCCCATATAACCCACTTCGGTATCTTTTACTCCCGGACGTACACGAAAGAGATCTTCCATCCCCCAAAAACAACCTCCGGCTATATAAGCTTTTTTTAAACTGTCCATATTTTTATATTTAACTCAAGATTAATTTATGATTTTACACAAAGTTAAGCAATTAAAGGTCTTCGGTTTATACTTACGATTTTTATAGTAAAGTTCAATCCCATAAAACTACTTATAAAATTGAAAAAATATTGGCACACAACAATACTATTTATAATTAATTTATGATATCAAATAAAAATCTTCCCTAATAAGTCATTTTCATAATCAAACAAAAATCATTCTTATATATGGAGAAAGTGGAATAATAAAATCATTAAATAAAAAAATCCAAATTCCAATTTAAGCTGGAATCTGGATTTTCTATTTGAAATTTATTGAGACTTTAGTCTAAAATAAAACTAACACTTACATTTGCTGTAACTTCGATTTCGCCAATCGCAAGGGTTTCGTTTGAAGCGCCAATTGCATCTGCTGATTCTTTCATTCTCATCGCAGCATACATTGGCTGCGGGTGGTATATTTGAGAATTGTCTGAAATTACAAAAGCCTTACCTACTTTTTGCCCTAAAACTGATACATAATCTTCTGCTTTTGCTTTAGCATCTTTCATCGCTAATTTTCTAGCGTCTGACTGTAGTTGAACTAATTTAGAAGTTTCAAACGAAACCTTATCTAAACGGTTGATTCCCTGTTGAACCAAACCTTCCATTAATTCATCGTATTTAGATAAATCTTTTAAAACTATTTCTACGGTTTGAGTAGCATTATAGGTTGTTTTCTTTTTTTCGTAATCGTATTGCGGATTAAGCGCAACTTGTTTGGTTTTAAAATCAGCTGTTGGAATATTCATTTTTTTTATGAATTTTAAAACAGCATCCATTTTTTCGTCATTTTGTTTTTTGACGTCTTTAGCATTATTTCCTTTTGTTTCAACTGTAGCAGAAATCAAAACCTGATCTGGAGCTACTTTTACTTTTCCTTCTCCGTTTACATTGATTTGAGGAATTTGCTTGGTTTCCTGGCCGTAAGACATAGTCATAAACATGATTGTTAAAAATAATACTAGTTTTTTCATTTTTGTTAAATTTTAATTATTCATTAATGGCATTTCAAAAGTTGTGCCACATTATATTTTTCCCAATTTTGCTAATACAAAAAGTACCAAAATTGGAATCGCCAGTAAGATTACCATTAAAGTATGATCTGTTAATAAAGAGGGTTCTTTTATAAGTGTAATTAAGTAGCCACCCACAGCGCCTCCAAAATGTGCTGTATGTCCAATATTATCATTTTTGGCACGCATTCCATAAATAGAATATAATAAATATAATATACCGAAAAGATAAGCTGGAATTGGAATAACAAAAAAGATTCCTAACATCATATCCGGCTGTAAAAGAATTGCCGAATACAAAACGCCGGTTACAGCACCAGAAGCTCCAACAGCTCTGTAACTGTAATCGTTTTTATGAAAAATCATTGTTAATAAACTTCCAAAAATTAAACTTCCAAAGTAAATCAGCACAAAGGAAAAATTTCCTAACCAGGCTAAGACGACCGGGGCAAAAAACCAAAGCGTAAGCATATTAAAAAGCAAATGCATTATATCTGCATGCAAAAAACCAGACGAAAGCATTCTGATCTGTTCTCCGGCACGAATGCTTCCTACGTGAAATTCGTATTTTCTAAAAAATGCTAAATCGTTAAAACCCTTGTAACTAATCAATACATTGGCGACTATAATCCCAATTAAAATGGTATTCATAAAAAATATTTATTGTGAAATGTAAATATAGTCATTCTTAAACATATGTTAGTGTCCGCTGATAATATAGCTGGTTATTCATTTTTACTTTATATTTGCAAAAAAAAATAAATGCAATTTCTCGTTTATATACTGGCCTACCCTTTCCTTTGGCTTATCTCTATATTACCATTTAGAATATTTTATTTGCTGTCTGATTTTGTCTGTTTTATTATTTACCGCGTTGTAGGTTATCGTAAGAAAGTAGTAAGAGAAAATCTGGCTATGACTCTGCCTCACTTAAATGATGCTGAACGAAAAGAAATCGAAAAGAAATTTTATCACCATATGTGTGATATGTTTCTGGAAACGATTAAGACTATGGGTATTTCGCCGGCAGAAATGGATAAAAGATTTCAAATTACCAATCTTGACCTTGTAAAAGAATATGCTAAAAAAGACAAAAGCGTTATTCTGGTAGCTTCGCATTATGCTAGTTATGAGTGGCTTCTAACCATGAATACTAAAATTGATTTTAAGGGAATTGCCGTTTACAAAACACTCGCAAATCCTTATTTTGACAGGTTGGTTCGAAAAATTCGATCGAAATATGATACCGAATTAATAGAAACAAAGAAAGCAATTCCGATGATGGCTCAAAATCAGCGTGAGGGAATTTTAAGTATGTACGGTCTGGCCAGTGATCAATCTCCAAAATTAGACAGGATTTTTCACTCGATGAAATTCATGGGAGTTGAAGTTCCGGTACATACAGGTGCCGAAATGCTGGCCAAAAAATATGATTTGAGCGTTGTTATGGTAAAAGTAAAAAAAATAGCCAGAGGTTATTATGAGGCTACATTTTTAACTATTGCAGAGAATCCGCAAGATTTTGACAACTTTAATATTACTGAAAAATATTTAAGAGAAGTAGAAAAGCAAATTTACGAAGCACCTGAATATTATTTATGGACACATAAAAGATGGAAACATAAGGTTGAATAACAACCCGGAAAAGAAATTAAAAATCCAAAAAGCAGTTATCGTTTTTTGGATTTTTAGGTTTAAATGTAAATCCATTGAAATGAACTAACAGCGTTAATGATAATTTAGTTCACATAAACAATTGCATACTATCTATTTTTGCCAAATTGAAAGTGAAAATGCAATAAATAGTTTATTAAAACCAATTTAAAAAAATATTTTTTATTTTGATTAAGCAACTAATTATATTTAAAAATGAGAATTGTTATTTTTTAAACGCAAATTATTAAACAATAAACAACATAACACTCCTTTTGCATGATTATTTAGAATAAATAAGGATAATTTGGATTGCTTTAACACAACCTTTACATTTGCCTATTCAAAACAATTCTAAATAACATGAAAGTTAAAATATCATTTTCAAAGTTGATCTGCTGTTTAATTTTGCTTACAGCGATGACTTCATTTGCACAGACTGGTACCATCAAAGGTAGAGTTTCATTATCTAATGATGAAAGTGCCGATAATGTTTCTGTAACTATTAGAGGAACTAAAATTGGAACAAACACAGATGCTCAGGGAAACTACGAGATCAAAAATATTAAACCGGGAAATTATACTTTAAGAGCTACTGCGGTAGGTTTTTCTTCTAAAGAAAAAAGTATAACAGTTCAGGATGGTGATGAACTTACAGAAAACTTCACATTAACAACTTCATCTGAAACTCTTACAGAAGTATTTGTAAAAGGAAACGCTAACAAATACACAAAAACTGAAAGCGAATATGTTTCAAGAATGAAAGTTAAAAATCTTGAAAATTCACAAGTTTACAATGTTGTAACTAAAGAATTGATGAAAGATCAATTGGTAACAAACCAGGATGAAGCGTTAAAAAACGTTCCAGGTCTTTATCAATTATGGGGAGCTACAAACCGTGCAGGCGATGGAGGTTCCTGGTTTTCACTACGTGGATTTACTACTCAGAGTTTGGTAAGAAACGGTATTGCAGGAAAAGTAAACAGTAATTCTGACGCTGCAAATCTTGAGAAAATCGAGGTTATAAAAGGACCGTCTGCGACTTTATTTGGAAACGTACTTTCTTCATACGGTGGATTAATCAACCGTGTGACTAAAAAACCTACTGAAAATTTTGGTGGTGATATTACTTACCAAAGCGGTAGTTACGGTTTTAATCGTTTGTCTACTGATATTAACACGCCACTTAACGACGATAAAACAGCATTATTCAGACTAAATGCTTCTTTTAATACTGCAAATACTTTTCAGGATTTCGGTTATTCAAAAAGTTATTTTGTAGCACCGTCTTTCTCATATCAGGTAAACGAAAGATTAAATATTTCTATTGATGCCGAAATAGGAGATCAGGATAATTCAGGTATGCCCCTAATCTACCTTTCTGCATCTAGCGCAGATTTAGGATTTAATAATGCTAAAGATCTTAACATCAACTACAAAAGATCATTTTTAGGAGATGAATTTATGACCAATACTAAAACATTCAATGTTTTTGCACAGGCTAATTATAAAATCTCTGATGAATGGACTTCGCAAACTGTATTTAGCAGCAGCTCTAATAAAGCAGCAGGTTTACAAACATGGTTTTATCTTTTAGCAAACGAACAATTATCAAGAAACGTATGGGATGCAAACGGAAGAGATAATGCAATAGAATTCCAACAAAACTTTAATGGTGATTTCAAAATTGGATCGATGAGAAACCGCTTTTTAATTGGTGGTGATATTTATCACGGTACAAACAAGTTAGGATACAATAATTTACCAGGTTATGCTCCATACGATACAATTAATTATACAGGAACGGCTGCTAATTATTATGATTTTAACCCAATCAATGTACAAAACAGACTTGTTGGAGATGGGGCTAATTACAATCCATACACTACTAACAGTGCGATATCAACTTATAGCGCTTATGTTGGAGACGCAATTAATATTACAGAAAGTTTAGTTCTCTCTGCAGCAGTTCGTTTTGATCATTTTGACAATCAGGGATCATTTGATGCAGCAGCAAATACAAAGGCTGATACTTTTTCTCAAAATGCATTTTCACCAAAATTTGGCGCAGTTTACCAAATCATCAAAGACCAATTATCTGTATTTGGTAGCTACCAAAATAGTTTTACAAACAAAGGATTTTTAAATGCTAATGTGGATGGTGCTTTACAAATGAAACAATTTGATCCTGAAAAAGCAGGTCAATTTGAAGGTGGTGTAAAAGTAAATGCTTTCCAAAATAAATTGAGCGCTACACTTAGTTACTACAAAATTAAAGTTGAGGATATTGTAACAGCAGATCCAAATTTGCCAACTGCAAGCGTACAAAACGGTACACAATATAGTAAAGGTTTTGAATTGGAAATTACAGCAAACCCAATTCCGGGATTAAATTTACTTGTTGGTTATGCTAAAAATGATTCTGAGTTAAATGGTTTAAGACCAGCAACTGCAGGGCCAGAAAACTTAATCAATTACTGGTTTAGCTATAGTTTACAGACAGAAAAACTTAAAGGTTTAGGTTTAGGATTTGGAGGTAATTACGGAGATGCTACATACATCTATAACGCAGGACCTGGACAAACTTTCGAGCTTCCATCTTATGCTGTAGTAAATGCTGCATTATACTACGATCAGCCTAAATACAGAGTATCTTTGAAAGTAAACAATCTTACAGACGAACTATACTTTAATGGTTATACAACCATCAACGTTCAGGCTCCACGTACTTTTATGGGAAGTTTAGCGTATAAATTCTAATTCTAATTTGAATTCGAATTTAAAATATATCACAATGGCCCGGACTAATGTTCGGGCCATCTTTTTATAATATATCTAATATTTATAATGATGTGTTTTTGTAATATATTTTTTCATAAGATTTTTAACAATAATTAAAGAAACAGCATACATTTGAAATAGATAAAATTAACCCAAATCTAAATTATCTATTATGACAAAATACCTATTTTTTTTAATCGCATTCTTTTCCATAAATGCATATTCGCAAAGCCCAAAACGCGGAATAGCATACGGAAAAAATTCTACTGCTGATTTATTGGCTTTAAAACCCGGAATTTCGTGGTGGTACAACTGGGGATCTTCTCCGGAGAATGACACAAATGCCAATTATGCCTCTATAGGGGTAGAATATGTGCCGATGGCATGGAATGCCGTAAACAATGCCGATGTGCAGGCTTTTATAAACAGAATAAAACCCGGTGCAAAATATCTGTTAGCTTTTAATGAACCTAATTTTAATGACGGCGCACGATATACTCCGCAAGAAGCAGTAAATGCATGGGCGAATATTGAAAAAATTGCTGCTGCAAAAAATCTCGAAATTGTAAGCGCGTCGCCAGCTTATAATGGCCCAAATAATTACGGCGGTTACACTAGTCCAATTGACTGGCACGATCAGTTTTTTTTGTTGTGCCCCAACTGCAAAGTCGATTATATTGCCTTTCATACATATGATAGTTCTTCAGGAGCGGTTATTGGGGTGACAGGACTGTTAAAAAAATACAACCGACCAGTTTGGGTAACTGAATTTGCCAACAGAGTAATTCAGACTGCGGCGCAAAAAACTACTTTTATGAAGGAGATTTTAACCAGTTTTGAAAATGATCCGGATATTTATCGTTATTCATGGTTTACCGGAAGAGTTGATCCAACCTGGACAGACATGCTTGAAGGACAATTATTAGCGCCTGAAAGCGGCGTTTTAAAACCTATCGGAACAGAATATATAAATGTTCCCTACACCACTAAAAAAATGAATGTTCCTGGCCGAATTACCGCCAACAAACATTACCGCCGAAAAGGAACAACGCTACAAAACACGACCGATTCAGGAACGATACAAAACGTAACCTCTATTGAATCTGGAGACTGGAATGAATTTATGCTGGACGTTGCAAATGCAGGAGTATATAAACTTACTTTTAGAGTCGCTGCAACGACTATTGGGAAATTTGATATTCTTGTAAACAATATTATCGTAAAAAACGACGAAACTTTTACAGCAACGGGTGGATTGCAAACTTACACGAATAAAACCGTAGATGGAGTTATATTGCCAAAAGGAGAAGTGTATTTGAAAATTAAATTCAAATCAAACAATATGAGCTTTAATTATATTGATGCTTCTTTGGCAAGTTTGGGCGTAAATGATAATGAATTAGAAAAAGATTCTTTCACCGTTTATCCAAATCCAATTAAAACACAGTCGACACTTCATATAAAAGCATCGATTACAGAAGCTTTATCTCTCAAAATTGTGGATATGAAAGGAAGTATTTGTTTTTCTTCTGATGAATATTTTACCAATCAAGACATTAAAATTGGAGATAAATTATCGACTGGAGTTTATGTTGTAAACGCTGTTTATGGTTCAGTAAAAAAATCAATTAAAATTATTAAGAACTAAATCTCGATAATCAATTTAACCGCAAAGTTCGCAAAGGTTTTACGCAAGGTTCGCTAAGATTAATTTTTTAAAAAAAAGTTCGCAAAGCTTTCTATTTACCTTTGCGAACTTTGTATTTTTTTAAGGCATTTCTAAATAACAACCTTGCGGACTTTGCGATTAAATCCTAACCTAAATTCCCGCAATTGCTTTTATTTCATCTATAATTCGAAGTGCCAAAATATCGGCTTTTTCCTGCGAAGGAGCTTCGGTATAAATACGAATAATAGGTTCTGTATTTGATTTTCTTAAATGAACCCATTCTGTTGCAAAATCAATTTTTACACCGTCAATTGTCGTAATATCTTCGTTTTTATATTTATTTGTCATGGCAACTAAAATCGCATCAACATCAATTTGCGGTGTCAATTCAATTTTATTTTTGCTCATATAATATTCAGGATATGATGCACGCAATGCCGAAACCGACATTTTCTTGTTTGCCAAATGCGTTAAAAACAATGCAACCCCCACCAAACTATCGCGACCATAATGTAATTCAGGATAAATAATTCCGCCGTTTCCTTCTCCGCCAATAATAGCGTTATTTTTTTTCATTAATTCCACAACATTCACTTCTCCAACTGCACTGGCTTCGTATTTTCCGCCGTGAGCAACAGTTACGTCGCGCAAAGCACGTGAAGATGACATGTTAGAAACCGTATTTCCCGGAGTTTTGCTTAACACATAATCTGCGCAAGCTACCAAAGTATATTCTTCACCAAACATTTCACCATCTTCGCAAATAAAAGCCAAACGATCCACATCAGGATCAACTACAACACCAAGATCAGCTTTTTCTTTAACTACCAATTCTGAAATATCCGTTAAATGTTCTTTTAAAGGTTCCGGATTATGAGGGAAATGTCCGTTTGGTTCGCAATATAATTTCACGACTTCAACGCCCATTAATTCTAATAATCTCGGAATAATAATTCCGCCAGAAGAATTTACACCATCAACAACCACTTTAAATTTTGCTCCTTTCACTGCTTCAACATCAACTAAAGGCAAATTCAATACCTCATCAATATGAATATCCATATAAGCGTCATTCGTCGTAATTTCACCTAAATTATCTACATCCGAGAAATCGAAAGCTTCAGCATCAGCAATTTCAAGGATTTTTGCTCCTTCTGCACCACTTAAAAACTCGCCCTTTTCGTTCAGTAATTTTAAAGCATTCCATTGTTTTGGATTATGAGAAGCTGTCAGGATAATTCCACCATCTGCTTTTTCCAAAGGCACAGCAACCTCAACAGTTGGCGTTGTAGAAAGCCCAAGGTCAATTACATTAATCCCTAACCCTACTAAAGTATTTACAACCAGGTTGTGAATCATAGGCCCTGAGATTCGCGCATCGCGACCAATTACAACCGTTAATTTTTCTTTCGATGTATTATTTTTTAGAAAGGTTCCGTATGCTGATGCAAATTTTACAGCATCGACCGGAGTCAGGTTATCACCTACTTTTCCTCCAATTGTTCCACGAATACCGGATATTGATTTTATTAAAGTCATTTTTATGAGTTATGGTTACCAGTTACAAATATAGAAAAGTTACTAAGGTTGTAAGATGCTAAGGTGCTAAGATTTTAAAAAAAGTTACTAAGGTTTTAAAAAAAAGTTGCTAAGGTTCTAAGAGGCTAAGTTGCTAAGGTTTAAAAAAAAAATGCTTATTGTCCAAAGTACTAAGATGCTAAGATTTTAAAAAAGGTGCTATTAAGGTGCTGCGATTTTTAAAAAAGTAAATTGAGATTACACTCCTGGCCGCGCTCTTAAAAACCATTTAAAAAAGATTTCATACTTTTACTAAAACAACCTAGTTTCTTAGCATCTCAAGACTTAGCAACTCCAAAAAGAAAACTTAGCGTCTTAGTACCTCAGAACCTTAGAATCTTATAAAAATGAACTTCCTTGCCCACCTATATCTTTCCGGCGAAAATGATTTAATCAAAATTGGCAATTTTATGGCCGATGGAATTCGCGGAAAACATTTTGAACATTTTCCTGAAGAGGTTCAGAAAGGAATCATTTTGCATCGTTCTATAGATACTTATACCGATTCACATGACATTTTTAGACAGAGTACCAAAAGGTTACACGAAAAATACCACCATTATTCAGGAGTAATTGTAGACATTGTTTACGATCATTTTTTAGCTAAAAACTGGTCAAATTATTCTGATGAAAAACTGGAAGATTTTATTAATCGTTTTTATGCATCATTACATGAAAATTACAATATTCTAACTGAAAGAACGCAGGGAATGATGCCGTATATGATTGATCAAAACTGGCTTCTGAGTTATAGAACTGTCGACGGAATTCACCAGATTTTGACACAAATGGACAGAAGATCAAAAAACGCATCAAAAATGCAGTACGCCAGCGAAGAATTAAAAGAATTTTATGCCGAATTTGAACAGGAATTTAGCTTGTTTTTTGAAGATATAAAGCTGCATGCTAAACAAAAACTACAATCTTTATGAAGAAAATTACGCTTTTATTCTGCCTTGTTTATATTAATTGTATTGCTCAGATTTCAAACACAAAAGGATTAGTAACTCCAAAAGCAATGGTGGTTTCTGCCCGCGAAGAAGCATCAAAAATTGGGCTTGAAATCATGAAAAAAGGTGGAAATGCTTTTGATGCCATGATTGGTACAGAGCTGGCCCTGGCAGTTTCTTTTCCGTTTGCCGGAAATATAGGCGGAGGCGGATTTATGGTTTACAGAAAAGCAAATGGTGAAGTAGGATCATTAGATTATCGTGAAAAAGCGCCTTTGGCAGCATCAAAAAATATGTTTCTGGACAAAGACGGAAATGTGATAAAAGGAAAGAGTACCGAAACTGCTCTTGCCATTGGTGTTCCGGGAACTATTGCGGGAGTTTTTGCCGTGCACAAAAAATTGGGTTCACTGCCTATGTCTGAAATTCTAAAATCCGTTATTGCACTTGCCGAAAGAGGAGTGGTTGTCACTCATAAACAAGAAAAAAGCATGGATAATTACCGGGAATCCATTGTAAAAGTAAACGGTCCGAATACGCTTCTGGCAACAAATTTTAAAGAAAAAGATACTATTAAATATACCGCTCTTGCCAATACTTTAAAACGTATTTCAAAAAATGGAAAAGATGAATTCTACAAAGGTAAAACAGCTAAGATTCTGGTCGATTACCTACAAAAAAAAGGTGGAATTATTACGCTTGAAGATCTGGCAAAATATGAAGCAAAATGGAGAAAACCGCTTCAGTTTAACTACAAGGATTTAAAAATCACTTCAATGTCACCTCCAAGCAGCGGCGGGATTTGTCTTGCGCAAATATTAAAAATGATTGCTCCGTATGATCTCGCTAAAATGGGTCATAATTCGCCAGAGGCAATTCAGGTAATTGTTGAAGCCGAAAGAAGAGCTTATGCAGACAGAAGCCAGTTTTTAGGAGATCCTGATTTTGTAAAAATTCCTGTAAAAGCATTACTTTCTGATGATTATTTAAAAGAAAGAATGTCGAGTTTTAATATGGAGAAAGCCAGCTTATCATCTGAAATAAAAGAAGGAAAAATTGCGTACAATGAAAGCACAGAAACCACACATTATTCCATTGTAGACCAATTTGGGAATGCTGTTGCAGCAACCACAACATTAAATGACGGTTATGGTTCAAAATATTATTGTGACGAATTGGGTTTCTTTCTTAATAACGAAATGGACGATTTTAGTGCCAAAGCAGGATCTCCAAATATGTTTGGTCTGGTAGGAAGTGAAGCCAACAGCATCGCGCCGCAAAAACGAATGCTAAGTTCGATGACTCCTACGATTGTAGAAAAGAGCGGAAAACTTTTTATGGTCGTTGGAACTCCCGGAGGTTCAACCATTATAACATCGGTTTTACAGACTATTTTAAATGTTTATGAATACAATATGAGCATGCAGGAAGCTGTAAATGCGCCTCGTTTTCATCATCAATGGCTGCCGGACCTTATCAATTTTGAAGCCGATGCATTTGATAGTAAGACATTAGAAGTGTTAAAGTCTAAAGGATATTTAATAAATGAAAAAAGAACTCCAATATTGGGCAAAGTCGATGCAATTTTGGTTTTAACAAACAAAAATCTCGAAGGAGGCGCCGATTTTCGCGGAGACGATGCGGCATCCGGATTTTAAATTTAAAAAAAATAAACCGAAATAGTTTATGTTTTTGAATTCTATGCCCTAAATTTGTAGTTTACCTAACTTTTTAAACAAATAATGTTAAGAAAACTTTTCCGCAGACTAGAAAGCATCATTGCTTTAGCTCAATCTATATTGACTCCAAAGCAATTTATATTTTTATCAAGTGTATTAGTTGGTATTTCATGCTCATTGGCTGTGATTGTTTTAAAAACTTTTGCTCACAGCGTTTTCTCTTTCGCAACTTACATAAACGGAATCCTGAAATTAAATTTCATTAATGGTATTTTACCTATAATAGGTATCATGCTGACGGTTTTTGTAGTCAAAAAAGTATTGAACGGTTCGATTCAAAAAGGTACTTCTCAAATTTTATATGCGGTTGCAAAAAAAGCAAGTATAATTCCGAAAAAGCAAATGTATGCCCAAATCATAACTAGTTCCTTGACAGTAGGTTTAGGAGGTTCTGCGGGATTAGAAAGCCCTATTGTAATCACCGGAGCCGCATTTGGATCAAATTATGCACAAGGTTATAAATTAGCTTATAAAGACAGGACTTTATTGATTGGCTGCGGCGTTGCTGCCGGAATTTCGGCTGCTTTTAACGCTCCTATTGCCGGAGTTCTTTTTGCGATAGAAGTTTTATTGGTAGATGTTAGTATTTCTGCCTTTACTCCTATTATGATTTCTGCGGCGACGGGTGCTTTGGTTTCTGCTATTTTGTTGGATGAAAGTATTTTATTATCCTTTAAAAAACAGGAAACATTCAATTATAACAATATACCTTTTTATGTTCTTTTAGGCGTTTTAACTGGTTTTATTGCTGTTTATTATGCCAGGAATTTTCAAAGAGTCGAGCATTATTTTTCTACCTTAAAAATGGGTCCGTATAGAAAAGCCCTCATTGGTTCTTCTTTACTGGCCTTGCTTATTTTTATTTTTCCAACACTCTTTGGCGAAGGTTATGAAAGTATCAAAACCTTATCAGAAAATGATCCGGGACAATTATTAGAAAATACTTTATTTGCCAGTTTTAGAAATAATCAGTGGGTTTTGCTTCTTTTTGTGGGATGTACGATGATGGTAAAAGTATTCGCATCCGGACTTACCCTTGGAAGTGGAGGAAATGGAGGGAATTTTGCACCTTCCCTGTTTCTGGGATCTTATCTGGGCTATTTCTTTTCAAAATTCATCACTTTAATTGGTTTATCAAAATTGCCAATAAGTAATTTTACCATGGTTGGAATGGCGGGTATCCTGAGCGGATTGTTTCATGCGCCACTGACAGCGATTTTCCTGATTGCCGAAATTACGGGTGGCTACGGATTAATGATTCCGCTAATGATTGTGTCGTCGATAAGTTTTGCTATTTCAAAACGATTTGAAAAATATTCGCTTGACGTAAAAAACCTGGCTAAAAAAGGACATGCGTTTACCAGCAATAAAGATTCTAATATTCTTTCGACTTTAGATATTGATACGATAATACAATGCGATTACTTAACCGTTAATCCCGAGGAACACCTAACTAAACTGGTTGATCTTATTTCGCATTCTAATCAGGTCGTTTTTGCCGTTGTCACGAAAGAAAATGACCTCGTTGGTGTGGTTCATTTTAATGATATTCGCGAAATTATTTTCAATCCGTATCGCGTAAAATATACATTGATAAAAGATGTAATGAAAACTCCACAGGAAACTATCTCATCTTATGATAGTATGGAAGTGGTAATGAGCAAATTTGAAAGATCAAAATCGGCTTTTATTCCAGTTTTAAAAGATCAAAAATATTCTGGTTTTATTTCTAAATCTATAGCTCTTGAAGCTTACAGAACCAAACTGCGTTCTATGACAATTGAATAGTTTACTATCGGATAAGTTATTCCACATCCGATAGTAGGAATTTTAGGGAAAATCCTGACTCTTTAATTGCGAAACAACTTGTTCAACCAAGTTATGATCTAAAGCTATATCAAGATTTTTTAGTTCACTTTGTATACTTTCAAAATCAAACTGAGCGCCAATAAACTGAATATGTGGCTGTAAAGATTTTCTAATAGCAACAAACCATTGCGCATTTTGATTAAACGTATCGCCGACACTTCTAACACGAAATCCGGAGTGATTATCATGACTTTCTGCATTATCATTTAGTGCCACAAATTTTCCATTAAATCCCGTAAACTGTGCTATAAAGGTTCCTTGTAGTTTAAAACCAATGATTTCATCCCTTCCAACAGCGGTAATCCAATCGGCAGAATAAGGTGCCTGAACCTGAAGAATGTAACCAATATCATCTCTTAC
>Ga0247806_10000950_pt1 | contig 15248 bp, 18 predicted proteins | sample UWRJL059202B1_FD_179935 | JGI IMG/M metagenome (GOLD analysis project Ga0247806, IMG submission 179935) | Plant litter microbial communities from Arlington Agricultural Research Station in Wisconsin, United States - UWRJ-L059-202B-1 | ecosystem: Environmental > Terrestrial > Plant litter >... | reverse complement strand
CATACCATTGAAATACTGGATTACCTGAAAGCAAAGCAATACCAACTGCACCTGATCACCAACGGGTTTGAAAAAACGCAATGGAACAAGCTGCACAACAGTGGACTCGGGCATTATTTCGGGCACGTGATCACTTCCGAAACCAGCAACAGCTTAAAACCTAAAAAAGAGATCTTCGAGTACGCCCTGCACATCACCGGCGCGCAACTTCACGAAAGCATCATGCTGGGCGATAACCTCGATGCCGATATACAGGGCGCCATGAACGCGGGTATGGACAGTGTTTTTGTGAATCACATCAACGCCGTTACCCAGATGAAACCCACCTATCATATTACGCATTTGAAGGAGCTGGAAGGGATTTTTTGATTACTGTCTTCGCCCCGGTTTGTGTCCTCGCAAACCAGCATTAATATCCACGTCTTTTCGGTTCGTGAGGCACGGACCGGGGCAACAAAAAAGCCTCCCATCCGGAAGGCGTCAAATAAGTGGTAACAAGATCAGAGTTTCGCTGTGGTCTTCTTATCCTTGGAACAGCAGGATTTTGATTCAGCGGTTTTGGCCTTGTCCTTTGAGCAGCAGCTTTGTCCTTTCGCACATTTCTTCGACCTTTTCTTTTTGCCGTTGTCAGCAAAAGTTACACCGGTAACAAGCAAAGCAGCCGTAGCGAGTAAAAATAATTTTTTCATTTATTTATTGGTTTTAAGATGAACCGTTCGTAAAAATAAGCAGCGGCACGTAAAGGGCCAAGCCGAAACTGTTAAAAAATCACAAAGTTGCGATCACCGTCACGCCGCCCTGCACCACTTCGTTCAGGCCTACGTTGATTTGTGTTCCAACGGGTAACAATAAATCCACCCGGCTGCCGAACTTGATAAAGCCCATTTCTTCCGTTTGTTTTACCTGCTGCCCTACCTTCAGGTAATTCACGATTCTTTTCGCCAGGGCGCCTGCGATCTGTTTTACCAGTATCTCCGTTTCGCCTTTCCTGATCACCACCGAATGGCGTTCGTTCTCCGTGGAAGATTTGGGGTTCCAGGCCACCAGGTATTTGCCTTTGTGGTATTGGTTGTACACTACTTCGCCGTCGATGGGATTGCGATTCACGTGTACATTGGCCGGGCTCATAAAAATAGAGACCTGTAATCTTTTCGTTTTAAAATATTCTTCATCCACGGCTTCTTCTATCACCACTACTTTTCCATCTGCCGGCGCGATCACCTGTGCACCATTAATGGTAAGGGTGCGGGCCGGTATCCTGAAAAATGACACCAGGAACAACAGTGTTCCAAGGGTGAGGATGAAAATGGAAACGCAGAGCCACATCAAAGAAGCGCTGAAGAAAAAGAACATAACAATATTAATGGCGCAAAAGATCAGCGTACCGATGGCAATGGATTTGTAGCCTTCCCTGTGAATGGTCATTCGAATAAGTTAAGGCGCAAAGATAGATTTTTTAGGGTTTAGAAGTTTAGGAGGTTAGAAGTTTAGTTGGAACGTAATGTTGCTAGCTCCCTCTCTTTTGGAGAGGGTTGGGGATGAGGTGTTGAAGCTGGTTTAAAGGGTTTAGGAGGTTTAGTTTGGAAACGAATGTTACTAGCCCCCTCTCTTTCAGGAGAGGGGTTGGGTGTGAGGCGGTTGAAAGAGTTCTTTAAAAGCATACGGGCTGAGAAAAAAGTAAAAATTATCACCCGAAAGAAATATTAAATATTCCCTATTACATATTCAATTCCTGCACCCCTTGAAAATTAAAACAGCATTGTATACAACCACACAAACGGCACCGCTACCAGCATCGAATCAAAACGGTCTAAAAAGCCCCCGTGACCGGGCATGAAGGAACCACTGTCTTTCACATTGGCCATGCGTTTGAGTTTGCTTTCGATGAGATCGCCGATGGTGCCGAAAACAGCACAGATGGCGGCAATGATGAACCAGTTGTACTGCTTAAAAAAAGGATCGAAATAGTTGTCGATCAGTAGCGGGAATAAATAACCGATCATGATCGTGGACAGGATGATGCCACCCGCCGTGCCTTCCACTGTTTTCTTGGGAGAAATCTTCGACAACGGGGTTTTCCCGATGAAAGAACCTACCAGGTAAGCCAGCGTATCGTTGAGCCAGATGGAACAGAAAATGCCGATGGGCAGCGTGGTGCCGAAAGCCAGTAAAGGCTTAGCGGAACTGTCATCCAGGTGCATGGTGCGGAAATCGATCATCATCAAACAGGGCAGGCTGATGTAGATCAAACCCAGGAAACAATAACTCAAATATTTTTTAGGATTGATCTTCTTTAACAGCTTTACAAATTCATACCAGCAGCCGAAATGAATAACACAAAACAACACGAGAAAGGCCTGGATATTCCAGAACAAACCCGTTAGCATAACGGCAACGAATACCAGCGCCGTCAATGCCCTGGTTTTAAATACCGAAAAGTTGAATGCCAAAGTTGTTATTTTAATTATGTCAATGAATGATTCCCTGCTGCTCCTGGAGGTTCTGTTCCCGGAAAGCGATCTGCGTCCGGTTTTTAGCCGATACCTTTTCAAAAAGATAGAACAGCCCGTACGTAGCCAGTGCCGCGAATACGCCACCCCAAACCTGTATATTTTTTTCAGAAGGCGTGAGCTGTGTATTGATCTTATGGTTGGATACCCAGAACAACTGCAACAGCGCCACCGCGTTATTAAGAAAATGCGCCATGATGTTCACCCATATATTTTTACTCTTGTGAAACATCAGTCCGAGTACAAAACCCAGTACAGCCCTGCTTAAAAAAAGATAAACGGACATGTGAATAAAACTGAAGATCAGCGAAGTAACGATAATGGCCAAAAACGGCCTGCGCCACCAGCGTTCCAGCAATTGCTGCAGGGCACCCCTGAAAAAAACTTCCTCGAACAGGGAAGGCAAAAAAACCATGATCAGCAGCGCTATAAAAAATTCGCCCCAGCCCTTTAAATTGCTCATGGCCATTACCTGGTCGGTATAGGCTTTTTCCATCAGTTTGGCCTGCCGGTCCAGCGAAGGCAAATAACCCGCAATGTATTTGCTGAGTTCCGCCAGGGGCGAAGCGATGAGCCCCGCGAAAAAGATGAGCAAAAAACCGATCAATACCTGTTTGTAATTCAACTGCGTATTGAAACCCAGCCAGAAACTGTTCTTCCCATAACAAATAAACATATAGAACACGGCGGGCAGGAAAAGAATGAAAAAACTGCCCAAAACCTGCGATAATCGCGCATAAAAAACATTTTCGGGCAACAGGAGCGCTTTCATGGCCGCTTCCGAAGCTTCGGCCAGGGGCAGGCCTTTAGGCGTTACCTGCAGGGCGATCCAGGTCTGGATACCGGCGGTGAGCATCATGCCCAGACCAAGCATGAGCAGCAAAATACCCAACTGACCGGCACCCGTAAAACCTTTAACACTCCTGTATTGCATAAGCTTAGCCGATTAGTTGTAAATTTGCAGCGCAATATACACAGAGTACCTCTTTAAAAAAATTTAATGCCCCGGATAGGTTCCATCACATTACCCGAATTTCCGCTGTTGCTGGCGCCCATGGAAGACGTGAGCGACCCGCCTTTTCGTGCCGTTTGCAAAGACCATGGCGCCGACCTGATGTACACCGAGTTCATCAGCAGCGAAGGCCTCATCCGCGACGCGATCAAGAGCCGGCAGAAACTCGACATCTTCGATTACGAAAAGCCCGTCGGCATCCAGATATTCGGCGGCGACGAAGAAAGCCTGTCGCTGGCCGCGAAGATCGTAGACGTTACCAACCCGGATTTACTCGACATCAACTTCGGTTGCCCGGTAAAAAAAGTAGCCTTGAAAGGCGCCGGCGCGGGCGTGTTGAAAGACCTGGACCTGATGGTGCGTTTAACCAGCGCCGTGGTGAAATCGACTTCCTTGCCGGTAACGGTGAAAACGCGGCTGGGCTGGGACAATGAAACCAAGAACATCGAAGAAGTGGCCGAACGCCTGCAGGACGTGGGCATACAGGCTTTGGCGATACATGGGCGTACCCGTACGCAGATGTACAAGGGCGAGGCCGACTGGGAACTGATTGGCAAGGTGAAGAACAACCCGCGGATCAAGATCCCGATCTTTGGAAACGGCGATATCGACAGCCCGGAAAAAGCGCTGGCGTATAAAAATAAATATGGCGTGGACGGCATCATGATCGGCCGCGCCGCCATCGGTTACCCGTGGATATTCAACGAGATCAAGCATTTTTTAAAAACGGGCGAACACCTGCCTTCACCCACCGTTGAAGACCGGGTGGCCGTTTGTAAAAAGCATTTGCATAAATCTTTTGAATGGAAAGGCCCCAAGGTCGGCATCTTTGAAATGCGCCGCCACTATACCAACTATTTAAAAGGATTGCCCGGCATCAAGGATTATCGCTTAAGACTGGTAACACTGGAAACCGTGGAAGAAATCGATGCGGTGCTGGACGAGATCAACATAAAATACGCCGGCTACGAATTTGAAAAAACACCGATCGAGTTGGTGAATTATCATGAGAAATGCCCGGTGTAGGAATGTAATATTGAAGAGGTAATATTTAATATTGAAAAAAGTATAATGGTTCATGCATGCGATATTGCTCTCAACAGTATAAGACAATATTAAATATTCCATATTACCTATTACCTCACTCTGAGACAACCCGTTCCAACCCCCTCACATACTCCGCTCCGCGTTTTGCCGCAATGAAGTCGCCGGCCAGTAACAACAGGGATTGAAACAAGAGAGCCATGCCAAGACCGTACCAGAACTGTTTCGTTTCGTTGGTGCGGAAGCAGAGAATTAATACCACACCTGCAATAGCAAAAGCGATCTCCAGCCATTTATACAGCGCGAAGTTTTTCATTACTTTTTTCATGCGGGGCAACTCTTCGGATTGTACAAAACGGGCAGGCTCCATGCCCATTTTATAGGCGATGTTATTCCGTTGCTTGTCGGTTCTTGCATACACGGTATAACCCACGATTGCCTGTAATAAGCCGAGTACGATAAAGGGAATGGCAACACCCCGGAAGAAAGGGATATTGGTTTTCACAAAGATCAAAAAACAGGCGGCCAGTACAATAGCTGTAATGCCGATGAGCATGAACCAAAAGCTTTCCTGCTTTTCTGCAGCAAAATATTTGTGCATGAAATCCAGGTTGCGGATGTTGATCATAAAATATGTTTAGGCATTGATGGCATCGGCCAGTTCCTTGCTCAGCGGTTCTACCGAAGGCCCGAAATAATGGCTCAGTTGTCCATCCGCTTCCACCAGGTATTTCGAAAAATTCCAGGTAGGCGCCTGCGTATTCCAGCCATTCTTGCTTTCATCGGTGAGCCATTGAAACACCGGGTGCTGCCCACCGCCGATCACCTTGCTTTTCGACATCAACGGAAAGGTAACGCCATAGTTTACTTTGCAAAAATCTTCGATCGTGGCATTGTCGCCTTTTTCCTGTTCTTTAAAATCGTTGGCCGGGAAACCGATCACCACCAGCTTGTCGTTGTATTGTTTATATAATTTTTCCAGTCCTTCGTATTGATTGGTATAGCCGCAATCGGAAGCCGTATTCACCAGTAATACTTTCTTTCCCTTCAGCGAAGCAAAATCAAAATCCTTCCCGTTGATGGCGGTACTTTTCAGGCTATAAAAGGAAACGGGTGCCGGTTGGTTACTGGTCAAGGTGCGTGTATTTTTTTTGAACAATTTAGATATGGGCAAAAATACAGGATATAGGGCTTTGAGGATGCGTTGCTTGGTTGTCATTGTCTGAACTATGATTTTAAAATGATTTGATGAAAGCTATGATAAATACAGGAAAACAACAGGTTTTTAGAGGAAAAAATCATTCCTGAATACTGCACTCTATAAAATACATTTTTGAATTTTGATGGATGTTAGTCAAACCTGAATATCCACTTAGTGAACTCACCGGAAAAATAATCGGCTGTGCCATGGAAGTGCATCGCCATCTTGGCAATGGCTTCCAGGAATTGATATACCAACGGGCATTGGCAAAAGAAATGAATTTACAACAACTGGCTTTTTCAAGAGAGCATGAAATGCCCGTCAGTTATAAGGAAGAGATTATCGGTACCAGGCGGGTTGATTTTTTTGTGGAAGGGCAAATAATGGTAGAGTTAAAGGCGATAAGCCAGTTAGACAACATTCATTTGGCGCAAGCCATTAATTACCTTGAAGCGTACAAGATGAAAATCGGTTTACTGATCAATTTTGGAAGTACTTCTTTACAATTTAAAAGAGTGATGAAGCCTGGAAGTAAATCATAGTTTTTCTAATAATCATTTTAAAATCACAGTTCAGACTATCTAATCAGCCACTTCAACAGTTTCAATTTCCCCTTAAACGGCGGGTATTTCATCGCCGGGTCGAACCAGGTAGGCGATCTTAAAATTGATTTCTTATGACTGAAGGTATCGAATGTGAATTTGCCGTGGTAAGCGCCGCTGCCACTCGCGCCGCGTCCGCCGAAAGGAAGGTTATGGTTTAACAGGTGGATGGCCGTATTGTTCACACAACCGCCGCCAAAAGGAATATCGTTCAGCCATTGCTTTTCTTTTTTGCTATCGGAAGTAAATACATAAAAAGCCAATGGATTCGGATTGGCCGCAATGATCTTCTTGGCATCCTCAGTCGTTTCAAAACCATGTACCGGCAACAGGGGGCCGAATATTTCTTCCTGCATGATGGGTGCATCCGTGGATACATTATCAAGTATCGTTGGCGCGATGTACAGCCGTTCCCGGTTGTGATCGCCACCTGTTAAAATATGGCCCTGCTGCAGGTATCGAACCAACCGGTCGAACTGCTTTTCATTGATGATCTTCCCGAACTCGCCGCTGCTTTCCGCATCTTTCCCGAAAAACTTTTGCAACGCTTCTTTAAACGCGGCGATCAACGCTTCCTTCTTTGAAACATGCACCAGCACATAATCCGGCGCCACGCACATTTGCCCGGCATTGGAAAATTTGGACATAGCAATCCTTTTCGCCGCCACTTTTATATTGGCATCCGCTTCCACGATGCAGGGACTTTTACCGCCCAGTTCCAGCGTAACCGGCACCAGTTTTTCCGCGGCCATTTTATAAATGACCCGCCCCACGGTAGTACTGCCGGTATAGAAAACGTGGTCGAAACGGAAATTTTCCATCATGCGGGGGATCACCGTTTGTCCGTCTTCATCAGTAAATGAAATATACTCTTTATCGAAGTTTTGTTCGATCAGTTGCTTCATTACCGCCGCGGTGGCCGGTGCAAATTCGGAAGCTTTTAATACCACGCAGTTCCCCGCAGCCATGGCACCCGCCAGCGGTGTAAACAATAACTGCAGCGGGTAATTCCAGGGCCCGATGATGAGTACAACACCCAGCGGCTCCGGCAGGATAAAACTTTTGGAAGGCAGGTTGAGCAAATTGGTGGGCACCGTTTCGGGTTCCATCCAGGAGGAAAGATGTTTGAGCTGGTTGTTGACTTCGCTCAATAAAAAACCGGTTTCCGTGGCCCAGGTTTCTTCCGCACTTTTTTTAAGATCGGTGTACAGGGCCGCTTCAAATGCACCTGCATATTCCTTAACTGCATCCCTTAATTTTTTCAATTGTTGCCGACGAAAGGCCTGGGGCCTGGTTGCGCCGCTGTCGAAATAAGCACGCATTTTTAAAAGGTCGGGCAATGGGGGCATTGGTTTAAATTTGTCCCAAGTTAACAAATCAACCGCTATGACCGATGAACAGTATATGAGGCTGGCGCTGCAGGAAGCGAAAAAAGCCTATGCAGCCGACGAAGTGCCGGTGGGCGCCATCATCGTGATGAACAACCAGGTGATCGCGCGGGCGCACAACCAGGTAGAATTGCTGAACGACTGTACCGCCCATGCGGAGATCATCGCATTGACCATGGCCTTTAATTACCTGGGCAGCAAATACATTCCCGACGCTACTTTATATGTAACCCTCGAAACCTGCCTCATGTGCAGCGGCGCCCTGTACTGGAGCAAGATCGGCCGCATCGTGTACGGGGCGGATGATGAGAAGAAGGGCTACCATAAAACCTGTGGAGATAATAACCCATACCATCCTAAAACGATCGTTGAAAAAGGGATTTTGAAAGAAGAATGTGCGCAACTGATGAAAGATTTTTTCATCGCCCGGCGGTGATCACTTCAGCAAGATCTTTCGCTGGACAATCTTTCCTTTTTGTCGCAGTACCAACACGTAAATACCGGGCGGCAATATGAACATCATCGTAAGCACATCGTTGCCGCTGAAGAGCCGGCGGGTTTCGGTACGTTGCTTGTTTCCTTTGCTGTCCAACAGTTGCAATTGTATATCACCTGCCGAAAAGCCGTTGAGTGCAATCTCTATCCTGTTCTTCGCCGGGTTGGGCGATACTTTTACGGATTGCATTGACAACGCAGCCATACTGTCGCGCCGCCCGCTGTCAACCATATTTTTACCCCCCGCAAGCTGTGCGTTTGCACTACAAATTCCGCAAAACGTAAGAATAAGGAATAGTATTTGCTTCATGATGGTGATTAAAAGAAAATAGATAACGTAAATTTGTACAACTACATTTCACAACGATTTCATAAAATAAAAATCAAACATTATGGCATTTACGCTCCCCGCTCTTCCTTATGCACACGATGCATTAGAGCCGCATATCGATACCACTACCATGCAGATACACCATGGCAAGCATCACCAGGCCTACGTCGACAATTTAAATAAAGCCATCGCCGGTACAGACAATGAAAATAAAAGTATCGAAGAACTGGTGAAAGCGGCTGGAACCATCAGCCCCGCCGTACGCAACAATGGCGGCGGTCACTGGAACCATAGCTTTTTCTGGGAAAACCTGGCACCCAATGCAGGCGGAACACCTACTGGTAAATTAGCCGATGCGATCAACGCGGCATTCGGTTCCTTCGATGCTTTCAAAGAAAAATTCAATGCTGCCGGCACCACGCGCTTCGGTAGCGGCTGGGCATGGCTGATCGTAAAAGATGGCAAGCTGGAAGTAAGTTCTACCCCCAACCAGGACAACCCGCTGATGGATGTGGCGGAAGTAAAAGGTACGCCCATCCTGGGTTGCGACGTATGGGAACACGCGTATTACCTTAAGTACCAGAACAAGCGCCCCGATTACCTCGCCGCTTTCTGGAACGTAGTAAACTGGAAAAAAGTAGCAGAACGTTTTGAAGCCGCATAAGAAACCTTTGATCTATACCCAGGCCGCAACATTGAGTTGCGGCTTTTTTTGTACCTTAAGCGGAGTCAGTTGGCGATTGGCAGTTAGCAACGAAAATGAAGGCACGGCCAGGGCTGGGCTCAACCTTCAACTTTCAATCGCCCCGGTTCGTGTCCCCCACGAACCGGCAATTAATAAAAACGTTCATCTATGTTTCGGTTTTGCATCTTTTTATTTGCTTGTTTTTCTCCAGCCTTCGCATTCGCCGATATGCCGGGAAAGGCAACCATGTACGACAGCAAGGTAAATTTCCAGCACATAACGGCTTTGAAGGATTATGTTTTTTACTGGCAGCAGCGCGACCGGGAAGTGATAAAAGTGACCAGCGATACGGGGTTCGACATACAAAGCAGCCGCGGTGCGCCTTACCGGGCCCTGTTCTGGGGCATCAGCAAATCGTCCAATCTTTCTACAGACACGCTTGAATTTGCCAACTACTATGCGCCTGATTATCTACTCATCATCGACTCGGTAGTGAACAACAAAATACGTTTTGTAAAAGTGGAATTATCCAACAGGAATGAAACCGTTACGGAAAAGCATACGGATCTTATCCAGGATAAAACCCTGGTAACGGAAGCCCGCAAAGCCAAACGCAACCACTACACCCGCATCATTCTTTTATCGCTTGCCGCCGCTACTGCGATCGGTGGAATGAGCTGGTGGCTGGTAAGGAGGAAGAGGCAAATGTGAAAATTTGAAAATGTGAAAATGGCTCAATGGGGAGTTTAGAAGGTTAGAGGATTTAGCGTTTAGAACGATGTACAAAATCAGAAAGTTCCTGCTAAACTTCTAAACGCTAAACAAAACGTACGTACAAAAGACTCCATAAGGCAGGGGAAATCTTCCATATTACCTCTTCCATATTACATTGTTTTAGGGAACAGGGTCATGCCCATGCCCACCCCAGGGATTGCAACGCGCAATGCGTTTGGCCGTGAGCCACAAGCCTTTGATGGGACCGTATTTTTTCAACGCATCAATGCCGTACTGCGAACAGGTAGGCGTATAACGGCACTTGCTGCCCAGCCAGGGAGAGATGGCCAACTGGTACACCCTTATCAAAAAGATAAAGGGCCAGCTAAGGATGAGCAACAATTTTTTCATCTACAATTTTTAATAACCGCTCCAGTGCGGCTCCCATTTTCTGCCCGATCAACGTATGCTGCGGCAGTTCGTTGCCGGTATAAATAAAAAACACCGTGAAGGCTTTTCCCGTTTGTTGAACGGCACTTTGCAAGGGATGTTTCTGTAGCCGGTATGCTTCCCGCATCAGCCGCTTGATCCGGTTCCGGTCCACCGCTTTTTTAAAATGTTTTACGCCAACGGTAAAGCCCGCCTGTAGGGGCCAGTCGCTGCTTTCCTTTTTTTCCATAAAGAGATACAGCACGCGGAAAGGGAAATGCGAAAAGGCTTTGCCCTCTTTGAACAGCTTTTCTATTTTCTTGCGGCCTTTCAAGCGCTCGTGCGCGCCTAATGTATATCGTGTAGGAATTTCCAATCAAACAAAAATAAACAACTGTGCTAAGTTTTTGATAGGCTTTATTAAGTCAGGCATCCAAATTACGATAAGGGTTGTTCGGGGTTTGGATTATAAAAAAGTCCCGCCGGTAAGGCAGGACTACTATTTTTAACAAGCCTTGAGGCTGGTATTGCTTATTTCTTATCGCCGTGTTCGCTGGAAACAGTCAGTTTATGACGTCCTTTTTTCCTGCGGCTTGCCAATACCTTGCGGCCGTTGGCGGTTTGCATACGCTGACGAAACCCGTGAACAGATTTCCTGCGGCGTTTATGGGGCTGATACGTTCTTTTTTTACCTGGCATTGTTTTAATTTTTTCCTTTTACAAAATAATTTTTCTAAAAACTTCCACCAGGGCACCATCCCCGTTGGTTTTGAAAGGACGGCAAAGGTAGGGTAAAAATGTTGGAATAAAGGTTGATAAACCCGTATTTTTTGCGCTTAAATGTCCAAATGCGCCGATTTTACCGGCTTCCCAAAGAAAATACCACCGTGTTCGTCAAAATCGGCAGCGGAATCCGTGGTAAAAAAACGGTATTCGCCATTGCGGCTGCATTGCGCCTCCATTTCCGGGTGGGCCAGCAGGTACTGTCCGAGGCTTTCGGCCACGATGTCGCCCTGCGCTAAAATGCTGACCCCTGCAGGCACCTGTTCTTTTATTTTGTCCATTAGCAACGGGTAATGCGTGCAGGCCAGCAGGATCGTATCGATGCCGGGCGACTGGTCAAGTAACCGGCTGATGTGCTGCCGGATAAAATAATCGGCACCGCTTGATTTGTATTCATTGTTTTCCACGAGTGGCACCCACATGGGACAGGCTTCCTGGAACACCTGCACTTCCGGGTAAAATTTGGCGATCTCCAGCGGATAGGAAAGCGACTGCACCGTGCCGTTGGTAGCAAGGATGCCTACTTTATTATGGGTTGAAAATTTGCCGATCACTTCCGCCGTGGGCCTGATAACGCCCAATACTCTTTTACGGGGATCGATCTTTTCCAAATCGTTTTGCTGGATGGTGCGCAACGCTTTTGCCGACGCGGTGTTGCAGGCCAGGATCACCAGCGGGCAACCCTGCTCAAAAAGCCACCGCACGCATTGAAGTGTGTATTCGTACACGGTATCGAAGCTGCGGGTACCATAAGGCGAACGGGCATTATCACCCAGGTAAATGTAATCGTACTGCGGCAACCGGTCCACGATGGACCGGAGCACCGTAAGGCCCCCGTAACCGCTGTCGAATACACCAATGGGTTGTTGCTTCATGGTTCAAAAATAATAAAGCCTCCCGGTATCGAAAGGCTTTATCAATATATTTAAAGGAAAGGAATTAATTACCTGCTCCTCCTGCGGGCTTTGTGCCTGCGGGTGCATCTTTAATACCCAGCTTTAACTTAACGGGTGGTAAAAGGTCGTCGCCTGGAGGGCTCACCAAAATGGTATTGGTAGAAGCATCCAGTACATATCCATAACCTTTTTCTTTTGCTACGGCTTTGATCGCTTCAAAAGCTTTGGTACGGATGGGTCCGATCTTTTGTTGCGCCATTTGATTGGTTTTTTCCTGTGCTTCCTGTTCGTAGTTTTGTAAACGCTGGTACAATTTTACGATCTCGCCCCTTTTGATCTCTCTCATGGCAGGAGTCATGGTAGCTGAATCCTTAACGAAAGCATTGGCCCGGTTGTCCGCTTCTTTTTGCAGGTCCTGGCCTTGCTGTATCAGGGAATTCTGGTATTCCTTCAATTCAGCATCCACTTTAATTGCTTCCGGCATTAAGCTGATCAATACATCGGTATCGATATACGCGATTTTGGTTTGCGCCGAGGTGCTTGAAGCGCTTAAGATCGCTAATGCCATCACGCCTGCTACGATAAACTTTTTCATTGTTTTTTTAATGTTTACTTGTGTTTATTAGTTTGTTTTTTTATGGTTTTAGCTGCTTCCAGCTTTTGCTTTAGGTTTTATTTAACACCCAGGTTCCTCAGCACATCCTCGCTCCTGTCCAGTTTGGGGTCGGCAAAGATAACGGTAATTCCTTCACTTTTATCCAGAATGAAATCATAAGATTTTTCTACGGCCAGTTTTTGAACGGCGTTATAAACCCTGTCCTGTATAGGTTTGATGAGTTCCTGCCTTTTTTTAAACAGGTCGCCTTCAAAACCAAAACGTTTTTTCTGCAGGTCGCGCAATTCCTTCTCTTTATTGTACAGTTCGTCTTCCCTTTTCTTTTTCAACGCATCGCTCAGCATTACCTGCTCGGCCTCGTAATCCTTCACCATTTTATCCACCAGTGTTTGCCTCAGGTCTATTTCCTGCTGCCATTGTTCGCTGAAAAGATCCAGTTTTTTCTTTGCTTCCTTATATTCCGGTACTTTTTCCAGTATGTACTTGGAATCGATCACGGCGTAACGCTGGGCATTGCCGATGAAAGCCGCAAGCACCAGCACGCAGGTAAGCGCGAGGCGTTTAGTTGTTGTAAGCATAGGTTATATTTTTACAAATAAACAAAATAAAAATTCAATCTTATTCCGGTTCCTGGCCCAGCATGAAGGTAAATTTAGCTGCACCTTTTAAACCGCTGTTCTGGTTGTACCGGTCGAAACCAATACCGTAATCAAATCCAAGCAAACCAAACATCGGCAGGAAGAAACGCAGGCCCACACCGGCTGAACGACGTAATTTGAACGGGTTGTACTCCTTGAAATTATACCAGCCATTGGCGGCTTCAAAGAACGCAAGTCCGTAGATCGTACTGCTGGCGCTGGTGCTGAACGGGTAGCGCAACTCGGCCGTGTATTTATTAAAGATGGTAAAGAACTGGCTCGGCGTCACATTGTCCGGGTTCAGTTTCGGATCCGACCGGTCGTACACGGGGTAACCACGGTGTGCGATGATATCGTAACCCAGCAGGGCAAAGTTGTTGCTCAAACCTGCATCACCCAACTGGAAGCGTTCAAACGGTGATATCTCCAGGTCTTTATTGTACCTGCCGATGAAACCATACTTGGCCGCCAGCTTCAGGATGAATTGCTTGTTCTTGTCTGCACCGCGTGCCCTGCCGATTGGCGTGTACCATTCGCCATTGAAGCGCCATTTGTGGAACTCGGGTAATTTATATTGATTTTCTGCGCCCGCCGTAATGCCCAGTGCCGAATAAGGCAGGGTGAACTGCCCGCTCAGCGCGAAGTTGGAACCGCTTGTCGGGAAGATCGGGTTCGGACCGGCAGAATTGCGCACCAATGCAATCTTCAGGCTGATGTTGGTAGAAGTACCATTGCTCAGTCCACTGAAAATACCGCGGTAATTTACCAGTTTGTAACGCTGGAAGCTCAACGAGTAAATGAGGTTGAAATAATCATCGGGCCATTTCAACTGCTTGCCGAGCGAAATGTTGAAGTTGGCTGTTTTTACATACGATGTATCGCCGCAATTCCGGCAATAGCTGCCGAAGCTGTCGTAGGCATTCGAATATTTGGTGTTGGAATAACCGATGGTGAATGAGTTGCGTTTTTTACCGCCCAGCCAGGGTTCCGTAAAAGAGAAGTTATAGGAACGGAAGGCACGACCATTTGATTGAATCCGTGCGCTCAGCTTCTGCCCATCACCCGAAGGCAGCGGATCCCAGGTAGAACGCTTGGTAATATTTTTAATGGAGAAATTATTGAAGGTAACACCGAGCGTACCTGTAAGGCCGATGCCGCCACCGAAGCCGGCGGAAAGTTCCAGCTGGTCGGCCGATTTTTCTTCGATGCCCCAGTTGATGTCAACCGTTCCGTTGTCTGCATTGGGTACTACGCCCGGGACGATCTTTTCCGCATCGATGAAGCCGAGCTGACCGAGTTCACGCTGTGTACGGATGATGTCGGCGCGGCTGAACTTTTCACCTGGAATTGTTCTTAACTCACGGCGGATCACGTAATCTTTTGTCTTGTTGTTACCAGAGATCGTAATGTTGCCATACACGGCCTGCGGGCCTTCGCTCATGCGTATTTCGAAATCGATGGTATCGTTGTACACGGCAGTTTCCACGGGATCCACTTTAAAGAACAGGTAACCGTCATCCATGTACAGGCTGCTGATGTCGCCGCCTTCGGCAGAGAGTTCTTTACCGAGGCGTTTGTTCAATACGTCGAGGTTGTAAACATCGCCTTTTTTAATGCCGAGCAACACGTTCAGGATAGAATCGCCGTACTTGGTATTGCCGCGCCAAACGATGTCGCCGAAATAATATTTGCGGCCTTCTTTCATTTTGATGAACACATCGATGTTGCCCCTGTCGTTCAGCATGATGGTATCGTTCGCGATCACCGCATCGCGGAAACCTTTGGAATTGTAATAATCCAATACTTTCTCCTTATCGCTTGAGTATTTGGTATCGCTGAATTTCGCTGAACCGAAACCACTGAAGCGGGCGTAAGAATTCAGCACATCCCTTGTTTTGGTGAGG
>Ga0247806_10000947_pt1 | contig 15297 bp, 4 predicted proteins | sample UWRJL059202B1_FD_179935 | JGI IMG/M metagenome (GOLD analysis project Ga0247806, IMG submission 179935) | Plant litter microbial communities from Arlington Agricultural Research Station in Wisconsin, United States - UWRJ-L059-202B-1 | ecosystem: Environmental > Terrestrial > Plant litter >... | reverse complement strand
CCAAAACCAAAATTTTTAAACATATTACCAAATCTGATAATAGCCATTATTCCGGATTAACGAATGATAATATTACCAATATTTTTATTGATAAAAAACAAAATATCTGGCTGTCAAGCTGGAATGAGGGAATTTTTGTTTTAAAGAAAGGAAGTAGAACGTTTATTAATTATAGCACAAAAAACACAAATCTGGCTTCGGATAATATTATGAGTATTACAGAAGACTCGAGAGGTGTAATCTGGATTGGAACTTTTTCAAAAGGGCTTCATTATTATACTCCTGCAGATGGTAAGTTCCATCATTGCAATTCAAAACCATTTTATATTAATGGAATTGTAAATTCAGATATCAGAAAAGTCATGACAGATTCAGATGATGCCGTCTGGGTTGGTTCAACAACAGGATTGTACAAGGTTACTACCCATGATTTTGTTTCTTTCGACGTAACTTCTTTTCGGGATAAGATGTCTCGTAAACTTAAAAACCATAAGAGCACCCATACGATTAATACCTTATATGAAGCGAAAAATAAAGAAATCTGGATTGGTACTGACGGTGCCGGACTGTTTAGTTATAATAAAAAAACAGATTTATTACAATGGTACATTAATTTCAAGGGACTAAACGAAAAATCAATTTCGGCTATTGTAGAATCTAATGATGATTGTATTTGGCTAAGCGGAAAAAAAGGAATTACCAAATTGGATTTTAAAAACAAAGCGACCGTTAACTATTCAACTTATGACGGTTTGCCGGGGAATGATTTTAATAACAATTCTGTTTTAAAAGACGAGAAGGGATTGCTATATTTTGGAAGTTACGAAGGTTTAAATTATTTTGATCCTGCCAATATTATTAAAAGTAAAAAACAGCTTCCAATTTACTTGACTGACTTAAAGTTGTTTAACAAATCTGTAGGTCTGCTTGAAAAAAACGCACCACTTAAAAAAGTAATATCGCAAACAAAAAAAATAGTCCTTAAACATGATCAGTCTGTATTTACAATTGATTTTATTGCCGTGAATTATTCCTTTCCTGCCCGAAATGAATTTGCTTATTATCTGGAAGGTTTTGAGGATTCGTGGAATTATGTTGGCAGTAAAAGCTCGGCAACTTATACAAACTTAGCACCTGGCCAATATATTTTTAAAGTTAAAGCAGCCGAAAAAAATGGAGTCTGGAGCCAAAAACCATTAGAATTAAAAATTGAAATTTTACAACCCTGGTGGAAAACATCTTTTGCTTATTTATTCTATTCTTTATTGTTCATTGCAGCGATTCATTTTGCCAATCAATACTATCAGAATCGTTTTAAACAAAAACAAATGATTCAGTTTGAGAAGGAAAAGGCAATTCAAATCGAAAAACTAAACAATAAAAAACTACAATTCTTTACCAATATTTCTCATGAGTTTAGAACGCCTCTTACCTTAATTCTGAATCCATTGAGAGATATTATAAAGAATAATAGCCAGGATGTGCCGGAAACAGTACTGAACAAACTGCAGACTATTCAAAAAAGTTCTGACAGGCTTTCAAGGTTAATCAATGAGCTGATGGATTTTAATCAACTGCAGTTTAATAAAATGACACTTAAATTACAACTCATCGATGTAGTTGATTTTACGAAAGAAATTGTGAGTTACTTTAATGAAGAAGCCTTAAGCCGTGGTATTCATTTGTATTATGAGTCTGACAAAACATCATTCAAGGACTGGATGGATCCTAAAATGTTCGAGAAAATTATCTTTAATATCATTTCAAATGCATTTAAAGTTACTCCTGACAACGGGACAATAAATATAAAAATAAAGGCAAATGACGAATTAATTCATTTTCCTTTAATAATTTCTGTGGATAAGAATCCTTACTTTCAGATTAGTGTTGAAGATACGGGTTCGGGATTAGACAAAAAAGATATAAAAAGAATTTTTGACCGTTTCTATCAGGTTAATAATTTAAATAAAGCCTATTATGGAAGCACAGGAATAGGATTAGAAGTGGTTCGTGGATTTGTAGAATTACATAAAGGAATAATAGAAGTAGAAAGTGAATTGGGAGTTGGCACCACTTTTAAACTATTGTTTCCTGTTGGAAAAGAGTTTTTTAATGAAAATGAAATCCTGCTTGAGGAATTTAAAAAGGATAAAAAAATAAGTTTTCCCCCCATTGTTGAAAAAGCAGAAATGGAATTGAAAGATGATGAAAAACAAGATCGAATTTATACTATTTTGATTGTGGAAGACAACGTAGAACTGAGAAATTACCTGAAAAATGAGCTCAAAAAAGAATATAAAGTCTTAGTTGCAGAGAACGGTCAGGCAGGTTTGGAATTAGCGTTGCATAAATTGCCGGATTTAATTGTAACAGATGTTATTATGCCTGTTATGAATGGTTTGGATTTGTGTAAAAGTATAAAAGCCAATTTAAAAACAAGCCATATTCCGTTACTGATGCTGTCTGCAAAAGCATTAGTTAAAGACCGGTTAGAAGGAATTGATTCTGGTGCTGATATGTATTTGAGCAAACCTTTTGATATGGATATTTTAAGAGCCAGTTTAGTGCAAATGATCAACAGCAGGCAAATTATGTTTAATAAATTCTATAACGGAATAAGTCCAAAAGCAAAAGAAAAAACCACCAGTTTAGATAAGGAATTTATAAAAACGGTACTGGATTACATTAATAAAAATTTAAGTGATACAGAATTAAGTGTTGAGGATTTGGCCGCGAAGGTATTTTTGAGCAGAAGCCAATTGTATCGAAAAATTAAAACACTAACCGGCGTCTCCGTAAATGAATTTATACGTAATGTTCGGTTAGAAAAAGCAAAAGAATTAATTGAGTTGGGTAATGATAACATAACCGAAATTAGTTTTAAGACAGGTTTTAGTTCTCCATCGTACTTTACAAAATGCTATAAAGAAAAATACGGGCATCTTCCTACTCACGAGAACAAAAAATAACTTTTTTTCAGGTTTGTTAAGACGGTCTTTACCGTCTTTTTTTGATTCCTGAATAATTCAATTTTTCCTTATACTATTTCATTTAGTTTTCTTATAAAGAATTAATCAATTAATTGATATTTAATGCATTATGTTTTAATTGTATTTGTATAATTATCAAATATGCATCAATATAATCTTAATTTTTTCTATTGAAATCTATCATGTAACAAGATTATCGATCCACAATCTAAGTTATTGATTTTTATATACTACAAAAAATGTCAAAATGCATTAATTTTTAGGCATAATGCTACAAATTTGATAGTTTTTGCATCATTTGTTGTAGGTAAATATTGCGTTATCAGCATATTTTTGATGTAATAATTTTAGAAAAAACAAAAAAACAAACCAATTTAAACCATTATTTCTATGAATTAAAATCAGATTTATTTTATAGTATGAACAATAAAATACATAAAAACTTTACTGCCAATAGTATCTAAACCAAACCAAAAAACAATCAGTATGTTAAAATTAAAATTTGCAATAATAGTATTGCTTATAATTAGCAATCATAATGTGATGTCACAATCAAAGACCATACAGGGTATGGTTACGGATGCCTTAGGAATTCCTTTGCCGGGTGCCAGTATTAATGTCGAAGGTTCAAAAAATAGCGCATCAACAGATCTTGATGGAAAGTATATCCTAAATGGTGTTACTGCCACAGACAAAGTAACCTATTCTTTTGTGGGCTTAATTTCACAAACGATCACAGTTGGAGGTCAAACCATCATCAACGCTAAACTAGCCGAATCCACACAAGCTTTAAACGAAGTCGTAATCGCTTATGGTACGCAGAAGAGAGCTAAGGTTACCGGAGCAATTTCAACAGTAAGTGCAAAAGATATTGCCGCTGTACCCATTACTAATGCCGAGTCGGCCTTACAGGGCAGGGCAGCGGGTGTTACTGTAGTAAATGGTGCCCCTGGATCAAACCCAACGGTAACCATTCGTGGTTTAGCTACAATGGGAAACAGCGCTCCATTATATGTTATAGACGGAGTTTTAGCGAGTAATTTATCAGGATTAAGTCCTAATGATATCGAAAGTATATCGGTTTTAAAAGATGCTTCAACTACTGCATTATATGGTTCAAAGGCTTTTAATGGCGTTATTGTAGTCACTACTAAAAAAGGAAAAAAAGGTCCGGGACAATTAAATTTTAGTACTTACGTAGGTTTTCAGGAAATTACTAAAAGATATGACGTCTTAAATGCACAACAGTATCTTCAGTATGCGAAAGATCTGGGAAGCGATTTAACAGGTCGTGCATCAGAATTTGGAAATACAGATACCAACTGGCAGGACCAAATTTTTCAAACAGGTTTAATGCAGGATTATAATTTGAGTTTCTCGAATGGAACAGAAAATTCTACAAGCCGTTATTCTGCTGAATATTTAAAGCAGGAAGGTGCCGTTATTAATACAGGTTTCGAACGTTATTCTTTCAGAGCGAATAATACGCAGGATATTGGAAAACTAAAAGTAGGAAGTAATATTGGGGTATCCTTTACTACAACCAATCCGGAGCGTAATTCAGGAGGAAGAACATTATTAGAGCATGCTATAAAGATGGCACCTTATCTGCCTGTTTATAATGAAAGTAATTTAGCCGGATATCAGGGTCCAAGTGCTGTCGACGGTAATGATGCAGAAAATCCTGTGCGTGTGGCAAATTTGGGATATCAAAAAATTAATGGTTTATCTATAATAGGAAATATCTTTGCTGAACTGGAAATTTACAAAGGCTTAAAATTCAGATCTCAGGTTTCATTAGATTATTTTACAGCAAAAGATCACACCTTTATTCCAAGTTATAGTGATGGTTCGTATCACAAACAAGCGTTTTCTACAACCAATGAAACAAATTCGCAAGGACAGACTATTGTTTTTGATAATAGCTTAACTTATAAAACTACCATTGCTGAAAAACACAATCTTGAAGTATTAGGAGTTATAACTAAAATTGACGGTAAATCCCAAAATTTAGTCGCCGGAAGCCGTTATAATATTTCAGATGAAATTGATCAGTTACGTTATAATGAAGGCAATTTGAGTTCTGCCAATTTTGTAGAAAAAAATATAGGATATATTGCTCGTATCAATTATGATTATAATGATAAATACCTCTTTGCTATTTCTGGACGAAGAGATGCTTCTTCTCGTTTTGGAGCCAATAACCGCTGGGGTAATTTCTACTCCCTTGCTGTAGGGTGGAATATAGCCAAAGAGAGTTTTATGGCGGGCTCTGTTTTTAGTACCTTAAAACTTAGAGCAAGTACGGGAACAACTGGAAATGACAGAATAGATAACTACCTATACAGTGCTACTTTACTTGCAGATTACAATTATCCAATTGGTGGAGGAAATGCGCCTGGTGTTTCAATAGGGGTAGCTTCTAATCCGGATTTGAAATGGGAATCTAAAAATGACAGAAACATAGGGTTGGATTTTGGTTTATTTGAAGAAAAATTTACCGGATCTTTTGAATATTTTAATAACAAAAGCAGTGACATTCTTTTTGCAGTACCATTAGCAGCCTCTGTAGGATCGGCCGGTGGAGGAACGCAGGTTCAAAATATTGCAGACGTGAAAGTAAGCGGTTATGAACTAACATTAGGTTACAATGATAGAAAAGGCGATTTTACCTGGTCAGCAACCGCTAATTTAGGCACAAGTAAAAACGAAGTAACAAGTTTAGCACCGGGAGTTACTAGTGTATTAGGAGGTCCGGCAGCAAGAGCTGGTTTAGAAAACTTTTCGAGACTAGAAGTAGGTCAGCCTTTATTCTATTTTTATGGTTATGAAACCAATGGAATTTATCAAAATCAGGCAGAAGTAGATGCTGTTTTTGGACCTGGTCAAACTATTATTAAACCTGGTGATATTAAAATTATTGATCGTGATGGCAATAAAGTCATCAATTCAGAAGACAAAACCAATATCGGGAATCCGTATCCGGATTTTACTTACGGCCTAAACCTTACCGCAGCCTATAAGAATTTTGATTTTAACTGCTTTATAACGGGAGTTGCGGGAAATGATATTTATAATGCGAATACTTTCGACTTAAAGGGGATGAATCGTTTGTTTAATGCCAGTACTGATGTTTTAGACAGGGCAGTAGTTGTAAACGGAACCGTAACCAATCCATCAGCTACTTTACCAAGAGCCCTGGGGGCCGACATTAACTGGTCTTCGGCTAATGAGCGTTATATTGAAGATGGTTCTTACACCAGATTAAAAAATATAACACTGGGATATACATTATCCGAAGATGCATTTAAAAGCTATTTTTCTTCTATTAGATTCTATATAAGCGGACAAAACCTGATTACAATTACCGATTATTCTGGTTTAGATCCTGAAATTGCAAGGGCAGATACTAATGCCAATTCTGCCGGAATTGATTTAGGAAGGTACCCGCAGCCAAAATCAGTAATTTTTGGACTTGATGTTACATTTTAATTTATAAAACGATGAAAAAAATACCATATATAATTATAGCATTGTTCGGAATTTTTGCAATAAATTCATGCGACACTCAGGATTTAGAATTAACCAATCCAAACACATTATCACCAGACAGCTTCTTTAAAACAGAAGCACAAGTAGAGTCTTCTGTCAATGCAGCCTATGCAAACCTGCAGACAAGAGGTCTTTATGCCCGAAATCTTGCTTTTGCGATGGATCTGATGGGGCAGGATGCTGCAGGAAATCCGCAATTAGAGGGAAATAAAAAACCTTTTCAGGATTTTTCTTTTAATGCAGGGAATGACATTATTCAGTACTATTGGGAATCGTGCTTTTTAGGGATATCAAGAGCTAATTTTGTGTTAGACAATGAGGCTAAGATTAATGCTTTGCCAAGTTCCGTTTTATCACAAGAAAAAAAGAACAAATTTTTAGGTGAAGCACATTTTTTAAGAGCTTACTATTATTTTCTTTTAGTGAATCGTTTCGGAGATTTACCTATTTATAAAACAGTAACTATTGTAGGTTCTGCAAGAAGTCCTAAAACTGAAGTTTATAATTTGATTAGATCAGATTTCGAATTTGCTTCCCAAAATTTGTTATCTAAAAATGCCGAAGTAAAAGGAAGGGCAACCAAAGAAGCTGCTTATGCCTATTTGGGAAAAGTATTATTATACGAAAAGAAATATGATGAAGCTTTAGCTGCCTTTAATAATGTTACAGGATTTAGTCTGGAGGACAAGGGCAATTTTTACAATAATTTCATTGAAGAAAATGAGCATGGCAAAGAATCGATTTTTGAAATTGAATTTAATGAAAACAATGGAGTTGGTAATAAATGGGATGATGCAGGTAATAGTGGCGGAACTGGTTTTGCTGAGTCAACCCTTAGAGGTCAGGAATATGGTAATTTAAGCTGGTTCAATGTTTACCCCACAGACGATCTGCTAAATTCGTATGAGGCAGGCGACTTACGCTTTGGAGACACTTTTTATGTACCGGGATCCCAATATTTAAACGGCACCCGTACTATGACAGCAAATAATTTTAATACCTCTGCAGGTCTTAGGAAAGCTGGTTGGAAAAAATACCAAAACTATTATAAAAAAGAGGATGAAGCCACGCAATCCAGTATTAACTTTAAAGTGATGCGTTATTCAGATGTACTTCTTATGAAAGCCGAATGTGAAAACCAAAGAGCAGGAGGTTCGCAAACGGCAGCCATTTCGTATATTAAAGAAGTAAGAGACAGAGCAAATTTGACTACTAACATTACCGCTACAAAAGAGGCTGTTTTTGCATCAATAGTTCACGAACGTAAAGTAGAATTTGCAGGTGAGCAACTACGTTTTGACGATATAATAAGATGGGGTATCGCTGCAACTGAATTACAAGGAACTGGTTTTGCCGCTGGTAAAAATGAGTTATGGCCAATACCTAATAGGGAAACATCTTCTAATCCGAATATAAAAGCAAGTGATAATAACCCTGGTTATTAAATAATTGAAGTTTGAGTTAGTTTAAGTTAGTGTTTGGCAAACAGCGCATTAAACATGCGCTGTTTATCAATATTTTAGATTTAATTATTGCGAAGTTAAGAATGTTAATTAGCTAAGAATTAATTCACCAGGCTATATATTTGCGGCATTATTTACTTTATTTCGAATCCAAAATCCAGAAAAAGTGAAATACTTTTTTTATTTTTACAATATCTAGATTTTGTACCTGAATATACGCACTGATTAAATTTTATGACTACGAATAATTGGCCCAAACATATTCAAAAATATCTTTTTTTACTAAAAGATGGTTTTTTTCAATTTCCTTATTTGTTTAATTCTCCACAATTAATGCTCGATAGCATAGCAAATTTACCAATTACTAAGCATTATCCAGCAAAGCAGATTCTTAGTCTAAATACTTCTTTATCAAAAGCCAGAATTTATTATCGAGAAATTGAAGAAGGGTTTTGGTTCTTTGGTTTTTTTTTAAATCTAAAAGAAAATATCGTGGCTTTATCAAAGTATGATAAGAATATATGTAGTGATTATTATCTTTTAACCTTTTCCTTATTTGAATATAAATTTCCTTTAAAAAATGGCGACTTTCTAACTCTTGACAGTATTTGCTGGACCTTCAGTAAGCCAAATACTGAGATATCAAGCTATTTTTATAAGCAGTCAAATGGAAAATTCTTTAGTATCGCGCTTAAAAAAGAATGGGTAAAAAAGAATTTTACGTCTAAAAGATTTAAAGAAAGAAAAGCCATTTTACAGTTTTTAAATGGTAAAAGAGGATCTTACACCTGGCTTGATATTTCGGCGAAAGCCCATGAAATTGCCGCTGATTTAACGACAATTATAAAACAGACCGATAATCCGGAAGCAAATAATTTGCTATTGAAAAAGAAATCCATGCAATTAATGGCCGAATTTTTTAATAATGTATTCGAAGACAGTAGGATTACAGATAATATTTCGTTGAGTAATTTAGATTATTACAATGTAGCAAAAGCAGAGCGAATTATTCTGCAAAATTTACATCTTCCTTTTATTGGTATTGATTTTATTGCCCAAGAAGTAAATACATCTGCAACAAAATTAAAATCGAACTTTAAAGCAGTTTTTGGTTTTTCGATGCTTCAATATCACAAAGAAAAAAACATGGTGCTTGCCATGCAGCTTATCGGTAAATCTGATTTTAATATTCAGGAAATTGCCGTTATTACAGGCTATGACTCGGCGGGAAGATTTGCTTCCGGTTTCAAAAAAAGATTTGGAAAACTGCCATCTGAAGTTCGTTTTTAGAAATCAAAAGAAACCAAAATTCCTAAAATAAAAAGTACAAGCACTTTTTATGACGTAAATTTACACTTGCTATTTTTGTTGTAAATCACTTATAATTAGCGTTTTAAGTAAATTTAAATTTTTTGTATTATAAAATTTTTCTTTCACAATAAATTTTTCGAATTGCTCGAAAAAAATGTCCGAATTGACTATTCACCACTCTGTTTTTCATTTACATTTGGCGGCGAAACGAGATGACAGGAATTTTAGAAATTAAATATTTCGACAGTCAACTCCTTATCCTTGCTGCTTTTACAGCATTTTATACAATTTTATTTACAAACAAAATACGCCGGATTTCAAAAAAATGAGATCTGAGCGTACGGGGATTTTTTATGCTTTTTGAGAATTTTAAATTATTGATTATATATGGTGAACTTTACTTATTTAAAAAATTTAACGTGTAATAAAGATCGGACCTTGAAGCAATTTCTGGCCATTCTTTTATTGTTGGTGATCACTTACTCATCTACAGCTCAGGAAAAAACCGCATTCCAATCAAATCAATATTACAAAGTGATTTCATTTGGAGAAAAAATTGATTTTGACGATATAGACCCAGCCATAACGTGGACGATATCTAGTACAAAAAATAATATCTACACAACTGTACGAGGTAATGAAATTAATAATTATGTGTTTCAGCAGCCTGGCGAATACGAGATTAATTTTCACGAAAATAAAAAGCATGATGAAGGATGTCATCACCCGCAATTTGCAGAAAGATTCAAGGTAAAAGTAGAACCTGTAAGAATGTCTTTCGATTTTTCTAAAATCACTTTTTCTGAGAAAATCATAAAAGGAAGAAATTATTCAGATTTGATAATTACTGTTCCGGCAAAAATTACTACAAAAGATAATTCCAATACAAAATTACCTGCGCCGGGTATGTCGGTTGCGGGATTAGGAGTTTCATTTACTGTTGAACCAGAAGAAAAAGAGATTGTTATTGGTAATGAAACAAAATTATTGAAATATAAACTATCAGGAATCATCAATCAGGAAACGTATCTGATGTTTGATTTTCATGATTTTAACAATCAGGTTCAGACCTACAATCTTCCTCAGGTAATAAAATAATCAAGTTATTTATGATAAAAAACTACTTTACTTTAAATAGAGTATTGAATGTAAAAAGGGCAATTGCTTTGTTTTTTATATTTTTTATATTCAGTCAGGTCTCAAATGCACAATGTGCTATTCCAGTTTCAGGATGTTCAGGTACCAATTTATCAAATTTTGGAGCTGACTCAAATAATGATGCATCATCAATAGAATACGATAACTTTATATCAAGTTTTCATAGTACTATTGTACGAGTTTCCGACGGTTCTCTTCAGGTCTGGGGAGAAAGGATGGCAAATAACGGAACAGCCAATTTAACAACATCCCGAACAATAAACAGAACAAATTTCCCTGCATTAAGCGCTGGAGCTACAGTATTAAAGGGAGCATTGGGGAGTAATTCTTCTAATTCTACTCAAGGGATAGTTTTGGCTACAGATGGATTGTATGCGTGGGGTACAGCAGGAGCCGTTTTAGCTGCCAGTATTACTACTAGTTCAACATTTCAGAAAATCACAATTGCCGGAAATGCTAACGGATTACCAACTGGTGTAGATCCCAGTGATGTAAAAATGATGTTTGCTACTTATAATACATTAGCTATAACAACTTGCAGCGGATCTGTATGGGTTATTTCTCAAACTGCAAATGTCAGAGGAAATGCAGCTACAGGTGATGCTTTAAATTGGTATCAAGTAACTACTACAGAGAATGGTAATCCATTTTTGAGCAACGTTGTTGCTTGTAGAGGAAGTTATAACAGTCTTATGGCCTTGAAATCTGATGGTACAGTGTATGTTTGGGGGACTGGTGTTTATTTAGGAGATAATAACGCCAGTATAACGAATCAAACCAGAGCTGCACGAATGACGCTTCCTGCATCGATAACTCCAAAAATGATTGGTTCAACAGGACCAAGCGGGGTTAAATCCTATTATGTTTTAGCAACTAATGGTAATTTGTACGCTGTAGGAAGAAACACAAACAAACAGTTGGGTGACTGGGATCCTGTAAACAGATTATCATGGGTACAACCAAGATATACCTCTTTAAATGGCCCTGTTATGGATAATATTAAGTGGTTTAGTGTACAAGAACATGATACTGAATATGGTGCTGTGAATGTCATAAACAATAATTATAATCTATATGCTTTTGGACAAAATGATAAAAGTTTACTTGGAGGTGGAAGTACTAACGGCACTACAAATCCTGTTATGCCAAGTGGTGTAGCAGATACAGACAGAATTTTAGCTGTTGAAACAGGAGGACATACTTCAATGATTGTTAAAAGCTGTGAATCAAGATTCGGTTATGTTGGTCATAGGTATAGTGGTAGTATGGGGAATGGCTCAACTGCTGACGTAACGGAGAATACTTATACTTTTGCAACAGCAAACGTACAAATTTGCGGTGCAGAATCAAATCCAGTTATTCAGCCAATTTCATTAGGAGGAGGACCGGATTCTAAATATTGTATTGATGATCCTGTTTTGTTAAATCCAACTCCTACAGGAGGAACATTAGAGCTTGTAAGCGGCCCGGGAACCTTAAATGGAAAAACTTTAAATTTTACCGGTGTTGGTACAGTTCAAGTTCGATATACAGTTACCACTTCGTGCGGAGGTACTACAATAACCAACAGAAGTTTTGAAGGAGCACTTTGTCCGGCAGATCTTCAAATTTCGAAAATAGCAGACAATGCTGCTCCAGGTGTTGGAAATAATGTTGTATTTACAATTACAGCCAAAAACAATGGTCCATACAAAGCTACGGGAGTATCAGTAAGTGATGTACTTCCGTCAGGATATACTTTTGTAAGTGCCGCACCTTCAACTGGTACATGGTCAGCACCAAACTGGACTGTTGGTTCTCTTACAAACGGTACAAGTGCAACTCTTGCTATTACTGCTACAGTAAAAGCAACAGGGTCGTATGCGAATACTGCGAGTATTTCCGCAAATAATCCTGACAATACAAGTGGGAACAATTCAGCAACAGCTACGCCTTTAGTTCAAACGAATCTTTCGGTAACGAAAACGGTTAATAATACTACGCCTAATGTTGGTGATAACGTTACTTTTACAATTACAGCTTCTAATGGCGGACCTAGCGCCGCAACTGGAGTAAAAGTTACAGATAATCTTCCTTCAGGATATACGTTTGTAAGCGCGACACCAGCAACAGGTACGTGGTCAGCACCCGATTGGACTATTGGAGATCTTGCGAACGGTGCAAGTACTACTCTTACGATGGTAGCGACAGTAAATGCGACAGGTTCCTATGCTAATACAGCAACTATTTCTGGGTTACAAACCGATCCAGTTTCAGGAAATGATTCTGGTTCAGTGATACCGACTGTTAATCATCATCCGACAGCAGTAAAAGATACATACACAGTTGCCGAAGATAATACAGTTACATTAACACCTTTAAGCAACGATACAGATTCTGATAATAATACTATTAGTCTTGTCTCAATAAACGGAACTACTTTAACAGGTTCAGCGCAGACTATTTCAGTTCCAAACGGAACAGTTAATATTTCAGCTTTGGGAGTAATTACTTTTACACCTGCAGCGAATTTTAATTCAGCGACAGCCATCAGTTTTCCTTATGTAATTACTGACGGATTATTGACAGCGACAGCAAATATCGAAATAACTGTTACGGCTGAAAACGATGCTCCAGTAGCAAGCAATGATTCTTATTCAGTTAATGAAGCCGGAACGCTTACAACAACAGTTGCAAACGGAGTTTTAGTAAACGATAACGACGCTGAAGGAAATACATTAACAGCAGTTTTGGTTTCTGGTCCAGCAAACGGAACATTGACTTTAAACGCAAACGGAACTTTCACCTATGTTCACAACGGAAGCGAGACTACAACAGACAGTTTTACGTACAGAGCAAATGACGGAACGACAAATAGTAATACTGCAACAGTAACCATTACAATTAATCCTGTAAATGATGCGCCTGTTGCAAGTGATGATTCTTATTCAGTTAATGAAGCCGGAACGCTTACAACAACAGTTGCAAACGGAGTTTTAGTAAACGATAACGACGCTGAAGGAAATACATTAACAGCAGTTTTGGTTTCTGGTCCAGCAAACGGAACATTGACTTTAAACGCAAACGGAACTTTCACCTATGTTCACAACGGAAGCGAGACTACAACAGACAGTTTTACGTACAGAGCAAATGACGGAACGACAAATAGTAATACTGCAACAGTAACCATTACAATTAATCCTGTAAATGATGCGCCTGTTGCAAGTGATGATTCTTATTCAGTTAATGAAGCCGGAACGCTTACAACAACAGTTGCAAACGGAGTTTTAGTAAACGATAACGACGCTGAAGGAAATACATTAACAGCAATTTTGGTTTCTGGTCCAACAAACGGAACATTGACTTTAAACTCAAACGGAACTTTCACTTATGTTCACAACGGAAGCGAAACGACAACCGACAGTTTTACATACAAAGCCAATGACGGAAGTTTAGACAGTAATACCGTTACAGTTGAGATTACAATTAATCCTGTAAATGATGCGCCGGTTGCAAGCAATGATTCTTATTCGGTTAACGAAGGAGAAACCCTTACTTCAACATTAACAACTGGAGTTTTATTAAACGACAGCGATGTTGATGGTGATGCTTTAACAGCAATTTTGGTTTCTGGTCCATCAAACGGAACATTAACTTTAAACGCAAACGGAACTTTCACCTACGTTCACAACGGAAGTGAAACGACAACGGACAATTTTACGTACAGAGCAAATGATGGAACAGCAAACAGTAATACTGCAACGGTAACCATTACAATTAATCCGGTAAATGATGCGCCTGTTGCAAGTGATGATTCGTATTCAGTTAATGAAGCCGGAACGCTTACAACAACAGTTGCAAATGGAGTTTTAGTAAACGATAACGACGCTGAAGGAAATCCTTTAACAGCAATTTTGGTTTCTGGTCCAGCAAACGGAACATTAACTTTAAACGCAAATGGAACTTTTACTTACGTTCACAACGGAAGCGAAACGACAACGGATAGTTTTACGTACAGAGCAAATGACGGAACGACAAATAGTAATACCGCAACAGTAACCATTACAATTAATCCTGTAAACGATGCGCCTGTTGCAAGTAATGATTCTTATTCGGTTAACGAAGGAGAAACCCTTACTTCAACATTACCAAACGGAGTTTTAATAAACGATAACGACGCTGAAGGAAATGCATTAACAGCTGTTTTGGTTTCTGGTCCAACAAACGGAACTTTAACTTTAAACGCAAACGGAACTTTCACTTATGTTCACAACGGAAGCGAAACGACAACGGATAGTTTTACGTACAGAGCAAATGACGGAACGACAAATAGTAATACTGCAACAGTAACCATTACAATTAATCCTGTAAATGATGCGCCGGTTGCAAGTGATGATTCGTATTCAGTTAATGAAGCCGGAACGTTTACAACAACACTTGCAAACGGAGTTTTAGTAAATGATAACGACGCTGAAGGAAATACATTAACAGCAGTTTTGGTTTCAGGTCCAACAAACGGAACTTTAACTTTAAACGCAAATGGAACTTTCACCTACATTCACAACGGAAGCGAAACGACAACGGACAGTTTTACGTACAGAGCAAATGACGGAACCGCAAACAGTAATACTGCAACAGTAACCATTACAATTAACCCTGTAAATGATGCACCGGTTGCAAGTAATGATTCGTATTCAGTTAATGAAGCAGGAACTTTGACAGTTACCGCATCAAATAGTATTTTATTGAATGATACCGATGCAGAAAACAATCCCTTAACAGCAGTTTTGGTTTCTGGTCCAACAAACGGAACATTGACTTTAAACTCAGATGGAACTTTCACC
>Ga0247806_10000946_pt1 | contig 15304 bp, 16 predicted proteins | sample UWRJL059202B1_FD_179935 | JGI IMG/M metagenome (GOLD analysis project Ga0247806, IMG submission 179935) | Plant litter microbial communities from Arlington Agricultural Research Station in Wisconsin, United States - UWRJ-L059-202B-1 | ecosystem: Environmental > Terrestrial > Plant litter >... | reverse complement strand
TCCATCGCCGGGCACACGGCGTACCTCGGCGGCGGCGGGTACAACGCCGCGAAGTTCGCCGCGCACGCCATGACCGAGGTGCTGCGCCTCGAGCTGAACGGCGAACCGATCCGGGTGATCGAGATCGCGCCGGGCATGGTGCAGACCGAGGAGTTCGGCCTGGTGCGCTTCGGCGGCGATGCGGAAAAGGCTGCCGCCGCGTACACGAACGTGCCGCATCCGCTGGTGGCCGAGGACATCGCGGCCACCATCGTGGCCGCGGTTGAACTGCCGGCGCACGTGAACGTGGACCTGCTCGTGGTCAAGCCGGTCGCCCAGGCCGCCCCGCACCTGGTCGCCCGCGGCCCGCTCACCCCGCGCGCCTAGGGTCCCCATCCCGCAACTGTTCCCCATGCGGACATGTGCGTCCGGCGTACCGGACGCACATGTCCGCTGTGGCCACTCTGGGGGCCGGGAACGTGCGGGTCGCGGCTAGTGCTCGGTCGCCTTCTCGGCGCCGAACCCGGTGAGCGAGCGCACCGCCATCTCCGCGGCCAGCTTCGGGTCCTCCGTGCGGGTGCTGGTGAGCGATCCGATCCAGCCGAGCAGGAAGCCCAGCGGGATCGAGACGATGCCCGGGTTGTTCAGCGGGTAGAGCGCGAAGTCCACGCCGTCGCCGAACATCGAGGTGGGCGTGCCGGAGAACACCGGCGAGAACACGATCAGCAGGATCGCCGACCCCAGCCCGCCGTACATGCTCCACAGCGCGCCCCGGGTGGTGAAACCGCGCCAGAACAGCGAGTACAGAATGGTGGGCAGGTTGGCGCTCGCCGCGACGGCGAAAGCCAGCGCCACCAGGAACGCGATGTTCTGCCCCTGCACGCCGATGCCACCGACGATGGCGAGGACACCGATCACCACGACGGTGCGCCGGGCGATCTTGACCTCGCCGTCGGGGTTGCCCTTACCCTTCTTGATCACGCTCGCGTAGATGTCGTGCGCGAACGAGGTGGCCGCCGTGATGGTGAGACCGGCGACAACGGCGAGGATGGTGGCGAACGCGATCGCCGAGATCAGGCCGAGCAGCAGCGGTCCGCCGAGAGCCAGCGAGAGCAACGGCGCGGCCGAGTTGACCCCGCCGGGGGAGGCGAGGATGGTGTCGGCGCCCACCAGGGCCGCGGCACCGAAGCCGAGCACCAGGGTGAACAGGTAGAACGCGCCGATCAGGAAGATCGCCCACACCACCGACCGGCGGGCCTCCCGTGCGCTCGGCACCGTGTAGAAGCGCATCAGCACGTGCGGCAACCCCGCCGTGCCGAGCACCAGCGCGATCGCCAGCGAGATGAAGTCCAGCGGGTTGCCGCCGTACTGCAGGCCGGGGGCCAGGATGGCGTCGGCCGGGCTGGTCGCCGAGTTCGCGACCGCGGCGTCCAGCAGCGTCGACAGGTTGAACCCGTTCAACACCAGCACCCACACCGTCATCACGCCGGCGCCGATGATGAGCAGGAACGCCTTGACGATCTGCACCCAGGTGGTGCCCTTCATCCCGCCGATCAGCACGTAGAGGATCATCAGGCCGCCGACCACCGTGACCACGATGGACTGGCCGAGCTTGTCGTTGATGCCCAGCAGCAGCGACACCAGCCCGCCGGCCCCGGCCATCTGGGCGAGCAGGTAGAAGAAGCACACCGCCAGGGTGGTGATGGCCGCGGCCACCCGCACCGGTCGTTGCGCCAACCGGAAGGACAGGACATCCGCCATGGTGAATTTGCCCGTGTTGCGCATCAGCTCGGCCACCAGCAGCAGCGCCACCAGCCAGGCCACCAGGAATCCGATGGAATAGAGGAACCCGTCGTAACCGTTCACGGCGATGGCGCCGACGATGCCGAGGAACGACGCCGCCGACAGGTAGTCGCCGGCGATCGCGAAACCATTCTGGGGTCCGGTGAACGAGCGGCCGCCGGTGTAATAGTCCGCGGCGGTGCGGTTGTTGCGGCCGGCCCGGATGACGATCACCAGGGTCACGGCCACGAAGGCCAGGAAGATCGAGATGTTCAGCACCGGGTTGTTCTCGGCGGGCTCCGCGACGGCTGCTTCGAACGCGGCCACCAGGCCGACGGCGCTCACGCGCGGGCTTTCTGCTCGAGCTCGGCGCGCAGCTCGGCGCCGAGCGGGTCGAGGGTGCGGTTGGAGAAACCGACGTACCAGATGGTGATGGCGAAGGTGGTGACGAACTGGCCGAGCCCCAGCACCAGGCCGAGGTTGACGCTGCCCCACACGGGCCGGGCCATCACCTCCGGCAGGTAGGCGGCGGCGACAACGAAGCCGAAGTACCAGACCAGGAAGAACACCACCAGTGGGACGACGAACCGCCGCCGCCGGTGCTGCAGGTTGCGGAAGCGCTCAGAATTCTCGAAGGCGACATAGTCGATCGAGCCCTGAGGCCTGGCATCTTTCAGTGAATCCGTCATGGGGCTCCCTTGCTCCGTGATGTGGGACTGTGCTGGTCGAACGCAGGCGATCTCCCCGTGCACACGACTGATGTATACACAAGGTGCGGTCAGTCTGGCATAGACGAAGTCAAAGGGGAATAGAATGCGTTTGTGTATACAGAGACCGTGGCGTCCGCACCGGAGCGGGCGAGTGACCGGGCCTACCGGATGCTGCGCGACGAGATTCTCGACGGCGTCCTGCCGGCCGGAACCGTGCTGCTCGAGGTGGAACAGGCCGCCAGGCTCGGCGTCTCCCGTACCCCGCTGCGCTCCGCGGTGGCCCGGCTCGTGGCCGACGGACTCGTCGCCGGACGCAGCGGCCGCGGCTTCTCGGTGACCGAGATGTCGGTCGAGTCCGTCAGCGACCTCTACGAGTTGCGTGAGGCCCTCGAGGAGCGGGCTGCCGCCCTGGCCGCCCGCGGCGACGAGCGCACCGCGTTCCGTAACCTGCGCGAGAGGTTCCTCGCCGCGCCGGCGCTGCTCGAGGCCGGCGAGAACGGCATCCACGCCTACTACGCGCTCATCGACGAGTTCGACGCGGCCATCGACGCCGCCGTCGACAACGCGTTCCTGGTGGGAGCCCTGAACACCGTGCGCACCCACCTGGCCCGCATCCGCCGGGTGGCGCGCGGCAACCCGGTGCGGCTGCGCGCCGCAGCGGCCGAGCACCTGCTGATCCTGGACGCCATCGTCGACGGTGACGCGGCCCTCGCCGCGCACGCGACCCACGTGCACCTGCACCTCAGCCTGGCGAGCGTGCGGGCGGTTCTCGCGGCGCCCGAGCCGGCTCCCTGATTCCGAACGAACGAACGAACGAACGAAAGGACCGCTGTGCAGACCACCCATGTACGCGTGCACCGCAGTGATGACGGCCTCGCCCGCACCGACCAGCTCGCCTGGCGGATCGCCGCCTGCGCGGCCGACCCGGTGCGCGTCGACGACGACGTCACCGAGATGATCATCAACCGGGTGATCGACAACGTCGCCGTCGCCGCGGCCTCACTCACCCGCGGCCCCGTCGCCGCGGCACGGGCGCAGGCCCTCGCGCATCCGCCGTCCACCGGCGGCGACGGCGCCACGGTGTTCGGTCAGCCCCAGGACGTGCGGGTCTCCCCGGAGTGGGCGGCCTGGGCCAACGGGGTTGCCGTGCGGGAGCTGGACTACCACGACACCTTCCTGGCCGCCGAGTACTCGCATCCCGGCGACAACATCCCACCGCTCGTCGCCGTCGCCCAGCACCTCGCCGTGGCGCGCGGCCTCACCGGCCAGGACCTCGTGCGCGGCATCGCGACCGGCTACGAGGTGCAGATCGACCTGGCCCGCTCGATCAGCCTGCACAAGCACAAGATCGACCACGTCGCCCACCTGGGCCCCGCCGCCGCGGCGGGCCTCGGCACCCTGCTGGGCCTTGACCCGGAGACCATCTTCCAGGCCGTGGGCCAGGCCCTGCACACCACCACCGCCACCCGCCAGTCCCGCAAGGGGGAGATCTCCAGCTGGAAGGCGTTCGCACCGGCGTTCGCCGGCAAGATGGCCGTGGAGGCGGTGGACCGGGCCATGCGCGGCCAGACCAGCCCCACCCCGATCTACGAGGGTGAGGACGGCGTCATCGCCTGGCTGCTGGACGGACCCGACGCCGGGTACAACGTGGCGCTGCCGGCAGCCGGCGAGCCCAAGCGCGCCATTCTGGACAGTTTCACCAAGGAACACTCCGCCGAGTACCAGGCCCAGGCCCTCATCGACCTGGCCCGGAAGCTGCACCGTGAACACCCCGAGATCCGTGAGCCCGGCGCGATCCGGAGCATCGTCATCCACACCTCGCACCACACCCACAACGTGATCGGATCCGGCGCGAACGACCCGCAGAAGTACGACCCGCGGGCCAGCCGGGAGACCCTGGACCACTCCGTGCCGTACATCTTCACCGTCGCGCTGCAGGACGGCGCCTGGCACCACGTCGCCTCCTACCTGCCCGAACGGGCCGGCCGGGCCGACACCGTGGCCCTGTGGAGAACCGTGACCACCAGCGAAGACGCCGAGTGGACCCGCCGGTACCATTCCAGCGACCCGGCCGAGAAAGCTTTCGGCGGCCGGGTGGAGATCGTGCTCGCCGACGGCAGCACCCTGGTCGACGAGCTCGCCGTGGCGGATGCGCATCCGCTCGGCGCCCGCCCCTTCGTGCGCGCCGACTACGTGGCCAAGTTCCGGCTGCTCGCCGCCGACGTGCTCGACCCCGCCGAGATCGAACGGTTCCTGGAGCTGGCCCAGCGGCTGCCCGAACTGTCCTCCGCCGAACTCGGCGCCCTCACCCTGGTGGCCCGTCCGGGCCTCGTCGACGGCCCAGCGAGCCAGAACGGAATCTTCTGATGCTCTACTCAGGTCTCACCCCCGCCGCCAAGCGGGAACAGCTGCGCGCCGGCCTCGCCGGCGGCAGTCTGCTGCGCTTCCCCGGCGCGTTCAACCCGCTCAGCGCCAAATTGATCCAGGCCAAGGGCTTCGAGGGTGTCTACATCTCCGGCGCCGTACTCGCGGCCGACCTCGGTCTGCCCGACATCGGCCTGACCACCCTCACCGAGGTCGCCGGTCGCAGTCAGCAGATCTCCCGCATGACCGACCTGCCCACCCTCGTCGACGCCGACACCGGCTTCGGCGAGCCGATGAACGTGGCCCGCACCGTGCAGACCCTCGAGGATGCCGGCGTGGCCGGACTGCACATCGAGGACCAGGTCAACCCGAAGCGCTGCGGGCACCTCGACGGCAAACAGGTGGTCGACACCGATACCGCGCTCAAGCGCATCCGTGCCGCGGTGGACGCCCGGCGCGATCCGAACCTGCTCGTGATGGCGCGCACCGACATCCGCGCCGTCGACGGTCTGGCCGCCGCGATCGACCGGGCGAAGGCGCTGGTGGATGCCGGCGCCGACGCGATCTTCCCCGAGGCGATGGGCACCCTGGCCGAATTCGAGGCAATCCGCGCGGCGGTGGACGTGCCGATCCTGGCCAATATGACCGAGTTCGGCAAGAGCGAACTGTTCCGGGTCGACCAGCTCGAGAGCGTGGGCATCAACCTGGTGATCTTCCCGGTGTCGCTGCTGCGGTTGGCGATGGGCGCGGCCGAGGCCGGCCTGGACACCATCCTCGCCGAGGGCTCCCTGACCAGCCGGCTGCCGGCGATGCAGACCCGCGCCGAGCTCTATCAGCTGCTGGACTACGAGGCATACAATCGGTTCGATTCGGGGATTTTCAACTTCACTCTGAGCGGTCACGAAGGCTAGGACAGCCAGCACCAGCACCATCCGCACGGCCAGAGTCAGGTACGCAAAGGAGCGAAATGACCATCAACCAGCCCACCCCCACGCCCGAGGCGCAGGCCTCGGACGTCCCGCAGATCTACCGTGGCCTTGCCGGTGTGGTGGCCGACCACACGGCCGTCTCGAAGGTCAATCCCGACTCCAACTCGCTGCTCTACCGTGGATATCCGGTGCAGGAACTGGCCGCGCAGAAGAGCTTCGAGGAGGTCGCCTATCTGCTGTGGCACGGCGAACTGCCCGGCGACGCCCAACTGGCCGACTTCGAGGTCACCGAGCGGTCGCTGCGCCGGCTGGATCACTCGGTGCGGCGGGTGATCGACGAGATCCCCACCTCCGCCGACCCGATGGACGTGCTCCGCACCGCGGTGAGCGTGCTCGGCGCCAACGACCTGAACACCCCCGACGCGTCGGTGCAGGCCAATCTGGCCAAGTCGCTGCGCCTCTTCGCCCAACTGCCCGCGATCGTGGCATACGACCAGCGCCGCCGGCACGGCCTCGAACTCGTCGAACCGCGCGACGACCTCGGCTACTCGGCCAACTTCCTGTACATGACCTTCGGTGAGGTGCCGGAGCTGGCGGTGGTGGATGCCTTCGACGTGTCGATGATCCTGTACGCCGAACACTCCTTCAACGCGTCCACGTTCACCGCCCGGGTGATCACCTCCACCCTCTCCGACCTCTACTCCGCCGTGACCGGAGCGGTCGGCGCGCTCAAGGGGCCCCTGCACGGCGGCGCGAACGAGGCCGTGATGCAGGTCTTCACCGAGATCGGCCTGGGCGACGGGGCAAGGGAGCGGGTCGACCGCTGGCTCGACGACACCCTGTCGCACAAGCGCAAGGTGATGGGCTTCGGTCACCGGGTGTACAAACACGGCGACTCCCGGGTGCCCACGATGCACGCTGCGCTGCTCACCCTGATCGAGCACTTCGACCGGCCCGACCTGATCGAGCTGTACGAGGCGCTGGCCGCCGCCATGAACGAGCGCACCGGCATCCAACCGAACCTGGACTACCCGTCGGGCCCGGCGTACCACCTGATGGGCTTCGACACCGCCACGTTCACGCCGATCTTCGTGGCCGCGCGGGTGACCGGGTGGACGGCGCACATCATGGAACAACTGGCCGCGAACACCCTGATCCGGCCGCTGTCCTTCTACACCGGTGCGCCGGAGCGGCACGTGGAGCCCAGCGCGGAACCCATACTGGGAGGATGACTGTACTGATTGCCGGATGCGGCGACCTCGGCACCGAGGTGGGCCTGCGCCTGCACTCGCTCGGCCGGCACGTGGTGGGGCTACGCCGCCGGGCCGAGCTGCTCCCGCCCGGCATCGACGGCCACTCCGTGGACCTGGCCCGCGAGAAGCCGGTGGTGCCGCCGGACACCGACACCGTGATCGTGGCGATCGCCGCCGGCAGCCCGGACCCCGAGGTGTACCGGGCGGCGTATGTCACCGGCCTGGCGAACCTGCTCGACGCCCTCGATGAGGCGCGCGTGACCCCGAGCCGGTTCCTGCTGGTGTCCTCCACCGCCGTGTACAACATCGACGACGGCAGCACCGTGGACGAGTCGACCCCCGCCGACCCGGGCGGCGGCACCGATGCGATCCTGCTCGAGGCCGAGGAGCTGCTACGCAGCCGGGTGCCCAATGCTGTGGTGCTGCGATTGGGCGGTGTCTACGGGCCCGGCCGGGAACGCCTGATCAGTCAGGTGCGCGCGGGCCGGGCCACGCTCGCCGACCGGTCCCGGCTCACCAACCGGATCCACCGTGACGACGCTGCCGCCCTGATCGTGCACCTGATGCTGCGCCCCGCGACACCCGAGACGCTCTACCTCGGTGTCGACTCCACGCCCGTGCCCGGCGTCGAGGTGCTGGCGTTCCTCGCCGCCGAGCTCGGCCTGCCGAACCCCGAGATCGTCGAAACGGGCGGCCGCCGCGGCGGCAACAAGAGCATCAGCAACCGGCGGGTGCTCGACACCGGCTTCGTGTTCAGCTACCCGAGCTACCGGGAGGGCTACCGGGCTGTGCTGGCCGGCGGGGCGATCCGGCACCCGTAAACGGCATCCGTTTATCAGGCGATAGTGAGTCGTCTAGGACGCAATCGGCCGAAACATCCTTGCAATCTCACTATTTCCTTATGTGCTCGCGGGCACCCGAGCTTCCAGCGGGATGCTGCTGCGAATCCGCGCGGGGCCGAGCCGCAACATCCCGTCGGTGGTGGGCTCGCAGCGCATACCGCCCCGGCCGCGCAGGGCCCGGTGGGCGCCGGGCGCGAGCATCACGTCCATCCAGGCGCACGGGTTAGCCGGCCGATGCGCCACGAACCCGACGGGCCCGTCGCCGCTGTCGAGCGAGAACGTGGCGCCGCGGAGGGCATCGACGTTGACCCCGCGCAGCAGGATGTTGCGCCGGGTCGCGGCCGCATCCAGGGTGCGCGGCAGGCCGAGGTCGTCGGCGACGAGGTCGAGCACGTCGGCATCCATCACCGTCACCGAGGCGTGCACGTGCGCGCGCTGGCCGAAGTGCCGGTCGCCCACGATGCCGAGGCCCGCGCGCAGCCGAATGCTGGAATGGGTCTCCGCGCCCGCCGCGGGCAGCGCTCCGTCGGCCGGGCGCCCCTCATACCGGTGCGCCGGGGACGCCAGCAGCAGGACGATCTCAACATCGGCGCTGTACGGCAGGGTGTTCATGTGGGGTCAGGGGGCCATTCCGGCCTCGACGGGCACGTACTCCACGTTGTTGGTGGGGTGCACGGTCTTCGCCGGCGCGCGGGAGAAACCCTTGGCGTCCAGGTTGTTCTCGGCCCGGTAGGTGGCCAGGGCCACGTCGTAGATCGCGTTCAGCCGGGCCCCGGTGTACTCGCCGGTGCTGCCGTCGCTGAAGGTGATGGTGATGGGGGTCTTGCTGGGGAAGTGGCGGTTCATGCGGACGAAACCGTCGGCATCCTGCTGCAGTCTGATCATGGTTCCAGTCTTCCGCATCTACCGTCGACGAATAGCATTGACAAATGCAACCCGATCAGCCCACAGTCCCAGCCACCGTCGACCCGCGCCGTGAGGTGCTGGAGTGGACCGACTTCGCCGACGCGTCCAGGTCGCTGGCGTCCACGGTGCTGGCGAGCGGCTTCCAGCCCGACGTCGTCATCGCCATCGCGCGCGGCGGGCTGCTGCTGGCCGGGGCGATCTCGTACGCGCTCGGCACCAAGAACTGCGGCTCGATCAACGTGGAGTTCTACTCCGGCATCGACGAGCGCCTGCCCGAACCCGTCTTGTCCGGCCCGATGCTCGACGCCCCGGCGCTCGCCGGCCTGAAGGTGCTGCTCGTCGACGACGTCTCCGACTCCGGCCACACCCTCGCCCTGGTCGACGGCATCCTCCGCGAATCCGCCGGTGAAGTGCGCACCGCCACGCTGTACACCAAGCCGCGCACCGTGCACGTGCCCGACTTCACCTGGCGGGAAACCGACGACTGGATCATCTTCCCGTGGTCGGCGCTGCCGCCCGTCACGACCACCCCGCTGACATCGGTGGTCGACGCATGAGCATCCACCTCGTCGGCGGCGGCTTCGCCCCCGAGAACGACCCCGCGGTCTACGGACCGTTCCTGGCCGAGGCCACCCTGCGTGCCGGCGCTGCCGGCCGCACCGACCCGCGCATCGCGATCATCGTCGTGCGGAACGGCGACGGCGACGACCACGCGGCGACGCTCGTCGCCGCGCTCGAATCCGCCGGCCCGCTCGAGCCGGCCATCACCGTGCTCGCCCATGACGGCCTCGCCACCCTGCTGGCCGTCGCGGATGCCGACGGCATCGTGATCGGCGGCGGCCTCACCCCCGCCTACCTCACCGCCGTCGCCCCGATCGCCGGGGAGATCCGCCGCCAGGTGGCCGCCGGCATCCCGTACCTGGGCTACTCGGCCGGCGCCATGATCGCGGCCGAACGTGCGCTACTCGGCGGCTGGCGCATCGGCGGCGTGCCGGTGAGCCCGCAGGACGCCAGCGAAGAGCTCGACGAGATCACCATCGAGAACGGCATCGGCCTGCTCGACGTGACCGTGGACGTGCACGTCGCCCAGTGGGGCACGCTGTCGCGCATGGTCGCCGCCACCGAGGCCGGTCAGATCCGCGGCGGCCTCGCCGTGGACGAGGGCACCGTGCTGATCGTGGGCCAGGGCACCCTCGGCGTCGCCGGCGCCGGCAGCGTCTGGACCGTGAGCGAGTCGGAGGGCGGGGTGCTCGTGAGCACCTTCGGCGCCTGAGCCGGATGCCCGACCCTGCACGCCCCGCCCCGGCACGCCCCGACCCGGCACTGATCGACCCCGGCTGGGCGCGGGCGTTCGGCCTGCCCGCCGGGTCCGACCCGGTCGACGTTCGCGACGTCGCACCGTTCGCGGCGCCGCTCGCCTTCGCACGCACGCAGGCCGCTGCGGGCGAGCAGGTGCTGCCGGCGCCGGAGAACATCCTGCGCGCGTTCCGGCAGCCGTTCGACGACGTGCGGGTGCTCATCGTGGGCCAGGACCCGTACCCGACCCCGGGGCATCCGGTGGGCCTGGCGTTCTCGGTCGCGGCGGATGTGCGCCCGGTGCCGCGGAGTCTGGGCAACATCTTCACCGAACTCCGGGACGACCTGGGGCTGGCGGCCCCGGACTCCGGCGACCTCACACCGTGGACCCGGCACGGGGTGCTGCTGCTGAACCGGGTGCTCACGGTGCGCTCCGGCGCGGCCGGGTCGCACCGGCGGCACGGGTGGGAGGCCGTGACCGAGCAGGCCATCCGCGCCCTCGCCGCCCGCGGCACCCCGCTGGTGGCGATCCTCTGGGGCCGGGACGCCGAGAACCTCGCGCCGCTGCTCGGCGACACCCCGCTCATCGTCTCTGCCCACCCCAGCCCCCTGTCGGCCCGGCGCGGCTTCTTCGGTTCCCGCCCGTTCAGCCGGGCGAACGCGCTGCTGGCCGAGCAGGGCGCGGCACCGGTGGACTGGTCGCCGACGGTATTCTGATCGATATGTGGAGAGGACCCGTTCGGTGTTAGAAGAGGAATACCAGCCCAGGCGACGGCTGCCGCGTCACCTGGCGCCGGCGGTGGTGCCGGAGGCCCCGTTTGAGTACTCGATGCGTCCGGCGCAGGTCACCGACCTGCCCGACATCCGGGAGATCTACAACTACTACGTGGCCAACAGCACCGTCACCTTCGACGAGGACGCCATGACCCTGCAGGAGTGGCGCGACAAGTTCTACTACCTGACCAAGCTGGGCATGCCGTTCATCGTGGCGGAGTCCCCGGCCGGGCAGCTGCTCGGTTACGCGCTGGTGAGCCCGTGGAAGCAGAAGAAGGCCTACCGGTTCACGGTCGAGAACTCGATCTACCTGGGCGCCGCATCCACCGGCAAGGGGCTGGGCCGCGTGCTGCTGACCGAGCTGATCGACCAGTCCCGCGCGGCCGGGCTCAAGGAGATCATCGCGGTGATCGCCGACCAGGGCGCCGAGGCGTCGATCAAACTGCACCAGGACTTCGGCTTCGAGGAGATCGGCCGGATGGGCAAGGTCGGCTTCAAATTCGAACGTTGGCTCGGTACCGTGCTGCTGCAGAAAAGCCTCAAATAACCCTCGGCGGCAGGGTCAGAGCCGGGACAGTCGACCCGTCACCCGCACCACGGCCCGGCGCGGCGCCGTTCCGGCCAGCCAGGCGACGACCCGGTTCGAGGTGCCGCTGACGGTGTGCGGGGGAGTGTGCGATGCGTCCAACGCCGCGAACGCCGTCTGCATCACCTCGTCCACACTCATCAGGCGTCGCGGCCCCGACGCCCGGCGCCGGGCGACGGTGAAGAACTCGGTCTCGGTGGGGCCGGGGCACACCGCGGTGACCTTGAGGCCGGAGCCGCGGGTCTCGTACCAGAGGGCCTCGGTGAGGCTGAGCACGTAGGCCTTCGATGCCGCGTAGACCGCCAGCTGCGGCACCGGCTGGAATGCGGCGGTGCTGGCCAGGTTGACCAGAGCCGCCCCGTGCGGATGCGCGAGCGCCGCGGCTTGCAGGCCCGGCAGCAGGGCATGGCTGAGCTCGGTGAGGGCGGCGACGTTCACCGCGACCTGGGCGTGCACCCGGTCCGCGGGCGCATCCACCACGCTGCCGTACAACGCCAGACCGGCGTTGTTCACCAGGGTGCCGACCCGGATGTCGCGCTCGGTGAGGTCCTGCACCAGTTCGGCGACGGCGCCGGGGACGGCCAGATCGAGCGGGATCACCGTCGACACCGTGCCGTACTTCTCGGCCAGGTCCACCGCGAGGGCCTCGAGCCGGTCGAGCCGGCGGGCCGTGAGCACCAGGTCGGCGCCGCGGCGGGCGATTTCGTGGGCGAACCCCACGCCAAGGCCGCTCGAGGCGCCCGTGACCAGGGCGGTGGTGCCCATCGGGTTGTACAGCGCGGCGGCGTCGGTGCGAGTCATCCTTCGAGGCTACTCGGGCGGACCTTCCCCTGGCCAGCATCCGCCGCCGGCGTGGGTCGAGGGCCGGGCGGCGTGGTTAGGCTCGGGGGATGGCCGACCTTCACGAACTGACCGCCCTCGAGCAGTGGCGCTCGCTGCAGCGCGGTGACCTGAGCCCCACCGACCTCACCGAGCACTACCTCGCCCGCATCGACCGGCTGAACCCCGGGCTCGGCGCCTTCGTCACCGTCACCGCCGACGCCGCCCTGGCGCGGGCCCGTCAGGTGGAGACCGAGGTGCCCAAAACCGCGCCGCTTTGGGGGCTCCCGTTCGGCGACAAAGACCTGCAACAGCGCGCCGGCGTGCCCGCCCGGCTCGGCTCCCGCCTGATGCGGGACAACGTGCCCGAGAGCAGCGACCTGCTCGTGCAGGCCCTCGACACCGCCGGCGGCATCAGCCTGGGCAAGACCACCACCCCCGAGTTCGGCCTGCCCTCCTACACTGAACCCGTCGCCGGACCCGCCGCCCGCAACCCGTGGAACCCCCGGTTCGGTGCCGGCGGTTCCAGCGGTGGCGCCGCGGTGGCGGTGGCCGGCCGGATGCTGCCGTTCGCGCCGGGCAGCGACGGCGGCGGCTCGGTGCGCATCCCCGCCGCCGCCTGCGGACTGGTCGGCGTGAAACCGTCCCGCGGCCGGATCCCCGCCGCGAGCGGGCTCGACGTGCCCGGCGGCCTGCCGGTGGCCGGCCCGCTGGCCCGCACGGTGGCGGATGCCGCGCTGCTGCTGGACGCCATGATCGCGCCCGGCGGAGGCCGGCCGGAGCATCCGTTCGCGGTGCGCGCGCCCGGCGGGGACGAGCAGCTGCTCGGCGCCGCCATCCGCGGTGAGGGCCGCTACCAGCTGGGCGTGATGACCACCTCGGCCTGGGACGACGCCTACGAGATCACCCTGGCCCCCGAGGCGCTCTCCGCACTCGACGGCGCCGTGGACGGGTTCGCCGGCATGGGACACGGCATCGAGCAGACCGCGTTGCGAGCCGACCCGAGCTACGCGCCGGCGTTCCGGGCCCTCTGGCAGCTCAGCGCCGCCCGTATCCCGGCCGAAACTCCGGAGCAGGAGGCGCAGCTCGAACCCCTCACCCGCTGGCTGCTGCACCGCGGCCGGGAGCTGTCCGGCCGGCAGGTCGCCGAGGCGCTGTCCGCCCTGGCCGCCTACGAACGGTCGTTCATCGGGCAGCTCTCCCGCTTCGATGCCGTACTCACCCCCGCGCTGGCGCTCACCCCGCGGCCGGTGGGCTGGTACGACGCCGAGGATGGCGAACACAACTTCGCCCAGCAGGTGCAGTACACACCGTTCACCTCGATGGTGAACGTCTGTGGGCTGCCGGCCATCACGCTGCCCGTCGCCCAGACCGTCGACGGCCTGCCCATGGGGGTTCAGCTGATCGGCCGGCCCGGCGGGGAGGCCACCCTGCTGGCCCTCGGCGCCCAACTGGAGCGGAAGCTGCGCTGGCAGGACCGGGTGCCACCGCATCTCTGAGCACTCATAGTTAGGCTTGCCTTGTTTTGAGTAATTCAAAACAACTGCTAGCGTGAAGCCAATGCACACTCACGGAACGACCAATCCGGCAGCGCACGGCGCCGTCGATAGTTCTCTGGAGGGTGCCGCCGACCACGCCGCCGAGATCCGCGCAGCGGGGCTGAAGGTCACCGCGCCCCGGCTGGCCGTGCTGCAGGGCCTCGCCGTGTCACCGCACGCCACCGCCGACCAGCTGTACGACTCCGTCAGCGCCACCCTCACCGGTACCTCCCTGCAGGCCGTGTACGGCGTGCTCGCCGCGTTCACCACGGCCGGCCTGGTGCGCCGCATCGAACCGGCCGGCTCCGCCGCACTGTTCGAACGCCGGGTGGGGGACAACCACCACCACATCGTCTGCACCCGCTGCCACAGTGTGCGCGACGTGGAGTGCGTGACCGGCGAGGCTCCCTGCCTCACCCCGTCCGACACCGCCGGATTCGTGGTGCAGACCGCCGAGGTCACCTTCTGGGGCCTCTGCCCCGACTGCCAGGCCGACCCGGCCGCGGCAACCCCCGACATCCCCTGACTGTGAACGACGCGAACGACCTGCACATGACACAAAGGAGCACCATGACAACACTGCCCCCCACCACCACCCAGACCGGAACCCCGGTTCCGAGCGACGAGCACTCCCTCACTCACGGCGCCGATGGCGTCACCGCGCTGCACGACCGCTACCTGGTCGAGAAGCTCGCCCAGTTCAACCGCGAGCGCATCCCGGAGCGCATCGTGCACGCCAAGGGCGGCGGAGCGCACGGCGTCTTCGAAGTCACCGGCGACGTCTCCGCCTACACCCGCGCCGCCCTGTTCCAGCCGGGCGCCCGCACCGACACCCTGCAGCGCTTCTCCAGCGTCGCCGGCGAGCAGGGCAGCCCCGACACCTGGCGGGACGTCCGCGGTTTCTCGGTCAAGTTCTACACGCAGGAGGGCAACTACGACATCGTCGGCAACAACACCCCGGTGTTCTTCATCCGCGACGGTATCAAGTTCCCCGACTTCATCCACTCGCAGAAGCGCCTGCCGGGCAGTGGCCTCCGCGACGCGAACATGCAGTGGGACTTCTGGACCCTCTCGCCCGAGTCCGCGCACCAGGTGACCTACCTGATGGGCGACCGCGGCCTGCCGCGCTCGTGGCGCACCATGCCCGGCTTCGGCTCGCACACCTACCAGTGGATCAACGCCGCCGGTGAGCGCTTCTGGGTGAAGTACCACTTCACCTCCAACCAGGGCAACATCGAGATGGAAGGCGCCGAGGCCGAGCTCATCGCCGGAGCCGACGCCGACTACTACCGCCGCGACCTCTACGAGGCCATCGACGCCGGCGACTTCCCGTCCTGGGATGTGCACGTTCAGGTCATGCCGTACGACGAGGGCAAGACCTACCGGTTCAACCCGTTCGACCTCACCAAGGTCTGGCCGCACGCGGACTTCCCGCTGATCAAGGTGGGCACGCACACCCTCAACCGCAACCCGGGCAACTTCTTCGCCGAGATCGAGCAGGCCGCGTTCTCGCCGGCCAACCTGGT
>Ga0247806_10000945_pt1 | contig 15316 bp, 13 predicted proteins | sample UWRJL059202B1_FD_179935 | JGI IMG/M metagenome (GOLD analysis project Ga0247806, IMG submission 179935) | Plant litter microbial communities from Arlington Agricultural Research Station in Wisconsin, United States - UWRJ-L059-202B-1 | ecosystem: Environmental > Terrestrial > Plant litter >... | reverse complement strand
GGGCCTGGTCTACCTGTTCGACAATGGCTTTGCACCGTACGCCAGCTACAGCGAGTCGTTCTTGCCAGTAATGGGCATGACGCTGGACAACTCGCAGCTCGACCCGGAAATCGGCAAGCAGTACGAAGTCGGCCTGAAGTATGAGCCGCCAGGCAGCAACAGCCTGTACACCGTCGCGGTGTTCGACCTGACCAAGCAGAATGCCACCGAGTACGTCAGCGGCTTCGCACGCCAGGAAGGCGAAGTTCGCTCCCAGGGTGTCGAGTTGGAAGCCAAGACCGAGATCACCCAAGGCTTCAATCTGATCGGCAGCTACACCTGGAACGACGTCGAGGTCACCAAGTCCGACGTCGGCAATAAAGGCAATACACCGTTCCGGGTGCCGGAGCACATGGCGTCGATCTGGGGCGACTATATCGTCCAGGGCGGCACGTTCGAAGGGCTGCGCCTGGGCGGCGGTGCCCGCTACGTGGGCAGCACCTTCGGCGACTCGGCGAACAGCTTCAAGGTCGACAGCTACACTGTGGTCGACGCCTTGGTCGCCTACCAACTGGGCAAGGTCGATGCCTCGCTCGACGGTATGGAAGTCTCGCTCAACGCCTCGAACCTGTTCGATAAAGAATACGTGGCAGGCTGCTACAGCAACGTTGGCTGCCAGTACGGCCAGCAGCGGACCGTGTATGGCACGGTGAGCTACAACTGGTAAGTCTCTTGGGACTGGGCCGTGCTTGATTGCACGGCCGTATACCGTCTGCTCAGAGACGATCCGGATGCCAAAGGTCCGGTACGCTGCGCTTATCCCTCTTCGTCGCTCCCCACTGCTCGTTCTTCGAATGCGTAGCGCACGGCTTCCACAACGCGTTCCGCCCGTTCAGCGTCGTCGAGTTGCGGATACGTTTTCTTCAGTTTGCCAGATACCCGCCAGCCATTTTCCTTGAGTGAACGAATGATCCGGTTCGCGTCCTGATCCGGCATTTCCAGCACTTCTTTGAGCCGCTCCTGGGCGTGCTGGAAAATGACCAGCACCCGGGCTTCCTCGGCCATTTCGGTACGGACCGTATGCGCAACGACCTGCGCCGTGTACAGCACGTGTTCGGTCAAGTCGGGATAGCGCCATGCGAATTGCGCGTCGTCGTAATCATCGAAGACCAGGTTGCTCGTGGTGCCGTCCTCGTAGTCGACTAGTTTTGCGAACCGATGGGACGATGCGTAGCGTTGCATGAACGGCCGCGAAAATACCTCCAGCGTACGATCGTAGCGCGCCCGCAATTCAATCGAACTCGTGATGGTGGCTGATACCGGGAGGATCACGCCATCGGGCATCGCCTTATCGCGGATCAGGGTGTCGTTGATCAAAAATCGATGGATTCGACCATTACCGTCCCGCATCGGATGGATATACACAAAGGCAAAGGCGATAGCTGCTGCCCGGGCCAACGGCTCGGCACCCCGTGTTGCCAACTCGAATGCCTTCAGGCCATCGAGCAGTTGTGTTAACAACTCAAATTGCGGCGCAATGTAGTGCACGATGTCCTCGCGCATGGTCGCCTGGCCCACGAAAACCGGCGAGCGCCGCAGGCCAAGTCCGAAGGCCTCATGACCGAGGATGCCGGCTTGTAACGTGTGCAGGCTGTCGTTGCTCAATGGATCCTTGATATGGCCACAGTACTTGGCGATAACGTGGGCAAACCGCTGGATCCTGTCGGCCTTGTCGGCCTCTCTTTCAATCAGAAAGCTTGCGCGCGACTCCTTGAGTGTCAACCAACTGGCCGTGCGTATCAGGATGTCGGCGCCGAAGGTTTGGTTCAGCTCGCTTAATGCCGCAGCCAAGTCAAATTGCAGCGCTTGTTGCACGGCTTCGGTACGGCGGATCAAGGGGGAGAATTGCGGTACGCCGGGAAGATTGTCGTTGATGCGCCAGCGCCGTATCCGCAGGGGCTCAACGCGGGTCAGGTAGTGTTGCGGTGAAACGGCATCGATATAGCCGCCATTGGTGACGTCTGGCACAGCAAGTTGCTGACCGGTCAGCCACTCGTAGAGGAATCCGGTGCGGCGGGCATACTGACCAAAAGGCGCTTGCTGGCACCAGGCTTCGATGGGCTTGGGGCCAATCACCGCAAACAGCCGGGCGAAAAACTCAAGGTGAACTTCTTCGTACTTGAGCCCAAACTCAAAATGCCCCGCGAAATCATCTGCCGGCTGATAGCTCGCAGGATACTTGCGTTCGACATGTCCATCGCTCTCGCGGCTCATTCGCGTCGTACCGATTACCGACTCAACCCGTAAAGGTTGTGCAAGCGCAATGCCGTAGCGGTCGGCGAGTACCTTGAAGCCTACTTGCATTGTCGAATCCTCTACTGAGCACACAAAAATGATATCCAGAATCGCATCGTACGCGAAAACGTTAATTTCCTAATCGCGAAAATGCTAATGCGTACTTTAATTTGATAACAAATTGACGAGTTTAGACGAAAACGATAACTCGCAGAGCCCCGCGCTTGGACATTCGCCTTGCAGGCGAGTGTCAGGAAAGCCCAAGTCTGAGGGGCGTCCTACTGCTCAAGCATCAAGCTGCGCCACACAATCACTGGCGGTGCAACGGGCACAACGTCTGGTTGCTGTTTCTGCAACTCTAGCGGAGTCACCACCGGCGATGACTGCTGAAGCGGCAAAGGTTGCGCAGTGTCTGCGGTCGATTCATCGATAGGCGCCTTGGTCAATTGAGGGTCACTACCACCTTGCCCTTAGCGCGTCCCTGCTCGACGTACTGCAATGCCTCGGCCGTGGATTCAAAGTCGAAACAGCGGTCAACCACAGGCTTGATGATCCCCGCCTCGATGAGTGCGGTGATGTGTTGCAGTTGGGCGCCATTGGCCCGCATGAACACGAACCCATAGCTGACGTTCTGCTTGCGTGCCTTGCGCCGAATACCCAGGCTCAGCAGGCGCATGATTTGTTGCAGTGGCCAGGACAACCCTTGCTCCTGCGCGAACTGTGCAGTGGGTGGCCCGGAGATGGAAATGAGTTGGCCACCGGGCTTGAGGACCTTGAGTGACTGCTCCAGTACGTCGGCGCCGAGGCTGTTCAACACCAGGTCATAGTCGTGCAAGACACGTTCGAAGTTCTGCTGGCTGTAGTCGATCACCAGATCGGCCCCCAGCGCCTTCACCCATTCGACATTGCGGGTGCTGGTGGTGGTCGCGACAAAGGCGCCGAGGTGTTTGGCCAGTTGGATGGCGAGGCTGCCGACACCGCCGGAGCCCGCGTGGATCAGCACTTTCTGGCCCTGTTTCAGTTGTGCGGTTTCGACCAGCACTTGCCAGGCCGTCAGCGCCACCAAGGGGATGGACGCAGCCTGTGCCATGCTGGTATTGGCAGGTTTCAGGGCGATCGCGTTTTGGTTAACCGCGATCAATTGAGCGAACGTCCCGATCCGCGCTTCGGGCGGGCGAGCATAGACGTGGTCTCCCGGTTTGAAACGCGTCACTTGCGAGCCAACCTCCACCACCACGCCCGCCAGGTCATTGCCCAGTATCAGCGGAAATGCATAGGGCAGGATCAGTTTGAATTCGCCTTTGCGGATCTTCGAGTCCAACACGTTGACGCTGCTGGCGTGTACCTCGATCAACACATCCTCGGCGCCCATCGTGGGGGCGGGCGCTTCGCCAATGCGCCCGGTGTTCTTGCCATAGCGATCAATTAAAAATGCCTTCATCGTTGTGCGGCTCTTGTCGGTTGCAATAAGGGTGGGCGCAGGGTTTGCGGCGTTGCCGTTCGCTACAAAACAATCACGCCGGGTTTTGGTAGCGCTGGGCAACCGCAGACTGGCGGATCTGCTGCAGCAGGCCCTGGCGTGCGGTCTGCAGGCCATCCCAGCGCTCAGCTTCCTGCAGCGGCGGGATAGTCACCGGCTCACGCCGATCAAAACCGACCAGTGCGGCATCCACCAGGTCGCCGACTTCCATGATTTCATTCAAGGTGTTGATGTCGACGCCGGAGCGATCCCAGATCTCCGTGCGGGTGGCGGCCGGCAGCACGGCCTGCACATAGACGCCCCGAGGCGAAAGTTCCAGGCTCAGGCCCTGGGAGAGGAACAGCACAAACGCCTTGGTCGCACCGTAGACCGTCATGCCGAACTCTGGCGCAAGGCCCACCACCGAACCGATGTTGATGATTGCACCATCGCCGGCCTTGGCCAGGCGCGGGGCGATGGCGCTGGCGAGTCGCACCAGGGCCGTGGTGTTGAGGGCGACCAGTTGCGCAATGCTCTCGGTGCTTTGCTCGATGAAGTGGCCGGACAGCGCTGCACCGGCATTATTGACGAGGATGCCGATACGGGCGTCGTCGCGCAGTCGGGACTCCACGGTTGTCAGGTCGCCGAGTTGGGTCAAGTCCGCCGCAATGACATCGATGGCGACCTGGTGTGTGCTGCGCAACCGGGCTGCCAGTGTTTCCATGCGGGCCTGGTCGCGGGCGACCAATACCAGGTCGTGGCCGCGTTGGGCGAAACGTTCGGCGTAGACGGCGCCAATGCCGGTGGAGGCGCCGGTGATAAGAACAGTAGGACGAGTGCTCATGGGGTCATATCTCTTGCAGGATGGGTGATGACAGCAAGCGCGATCACTGATGCTCAGCTTGCGCTGGCGTTTGATTCAGCCAATGTCGGGTAGTCGATGTAGCCCGCCGAGCCGCCGCCATAGAGGGTGGCGGGATTGAAGGCGGACAATGGCGCGCCACTGCGCAGGCGTTCCACCAGGTCCGGATTGCCAATGAACGGGCGCCCGAACGCGATCAGATCGGCCTGGTCTGCGGCGACCTGCGAAGTCGCCAGGTCCAGGTCATAGCCATTGTTGGCGATGTAGGTGTCTTTGAAGCGCCGGCGCAGGGCGCCGAAATCGAAGGGCGCCACATCACGCGGGCCACCGGTCGCGCCTTCGACCACATGCAGGTACACCACGCCGAGGGCGGCGAGTTGATCGACGACGTAATCGAATTGCGCCTGCGGATCGCTGCTGGAAACGCCATTGGCTGGCGACACCGGCGACAAGCGCACGCCAGTACGATCCCTGCCGATTTCATCGACGACGGCGGCCGTCACCTCGAGCAACAGGCGCGCACGATTTTCGATCGAACCGCCGTAGGCATCGGTGCGCACGTTGGCGCTGTCCTTGAGGAACTGATCCAGCAGATAGCCGTTGGCGCCGTGAATCTCTACGCCATCGAACCCGGCGGCGACAGCGTTTGCCGCGGCCTGGCGGAAGTCGGCGACGATCCCCGATAGTTCGTTGATGTCCAGCGCGCGCGGTTCGCTGACGTCTTCAAAGCGGTTGTTGACGAATACTTTTGTCGCGGCGCGCACTGCCGAAGGGGCCACGGGGGCGGCGCCGTTTTCCTGCAGGTCAACGTGCGACACGCGGCCGACATGCCAAAGTTGCAGGAAGATTTTTCCGCCCTTGGCGTGGACGGCCGTGGTCACTTCACGCCAGCCCTCTATTTGCGCCTGCGTGTAGATCCCGGGGGTGTCCTGATAGCCCTGGCCTTGCTGGGAGATCTGCGTCGCTTCGCTGATCAGCAGGCCTGCGCTCGCGCGCTGGCTGTAATAGGTGGCCGCGAACTGGCTTGGCACAAAGCCTGCGCCTGCGCGGTTGCGGGTCAGTGGCGCGAGGACGATACGGTTCGACAGCGTAAGGGTGCCGAGGGTGTAGGGGGTGAACAGATTCTGGTCGGTCATCTGGTATGTCTTCCGTGCCCGTTGATGGAGGTCGGTGGTGCGTGCAATTAGGATGATGATCGAAATCTAAACTGTCAATAGTTTTGATTATGACCAACATCTATGTATCATTGCGGGCATGACTTCCCAATGGACATGAGGTATTGCACGTGAGAGTGACCAAGGCCCAGGCGCAGGCCAATCGGGAGCACATCGTTGAAACGGCCTCCGAGCTGTTTCGTCAACGCGGCTTCGACGGCGTCGGTGTGGCGGATCTCATGGCGGCCGCCGGCTTCACCCACGGCGGGTTCTACAAGCATTTCGCTTCGAAAGCCGACCTGATGGCCGAAGCCTCGGCTTGCAGCCTTGCCAAATCCCTGGCGGCTGCTGAAACACTCGATGTTGCGGGCTTCATCGACGTCTATGTGACCCGCGAACATCGCGATGGACGCGGCACGGGTTGCACCATGGCGGCGTTGTGTGGCGACGCGGCGCGTCAAACGGATGATTTGAAAGCGACGTTTGCCGAAGGGATCGAGCACACCCTGCAGACACTGGGGGAGAAATACCCGACGAGGCCGGATGCCGCTGCGGATGAGGGGAGAAAGAAGATGATCGACCTGCTGTCCCGTGCGGTCGGTGCGATTGTTTTGTCGCGTGCCTGCCCGGATGACTCCGCCCTGGCGGATGAGATCCTGGAGGTGTGCCGCGCGCAAATGTTTGCTTCGTTGTCGCTCAACGAGGTTGAGGCGCAGTAGGGGGGCGCATCAACCACCACCCCACAGGCATTAACGTTGGGGGAGGTGTTCCAGGCGAGTTGCGGATGTGTTCGACAAACTGACCGGCTACTCAACTAAACTCGACCAGAGCTGCTCCTGACATCGCCTGGTGAGACTTCATGATTGCCCATACCCCCACGCTTTTTGCCTGTGTCGCCTTAGTAGCTACGATCATGGCGTTTTGTCTGATATTGGTCGGCCAGTTCAACCAGCGTGACGGCTTGCTGACCATTGGCTTTGGTTTGCTAGCACATGCCCTGGCTTACGTTGGATACACCTTATACGGCCATGCCCCGTTGTGGTTGACCTACGGGGTGGCGAACACATTGCTGGCGGTGGCCCTGGCTTTCTACGGGGCCAGTGTATTTCGGATCGTCGAGTTGCCCGTCGCCTGGTGGCAGATCTTCGCGCCGGCTGCATTGATGTTGGTATTGATGGCGAGTCTGATCGACACCCTGGAGCCGCGCATGCTCGCCGCCACGCTGGTGTTGATGGTGCAGTGCGGCCTGATCATCTACTGGACGCGCCGCTACGTCCCCGCTCAAGGGCGTGCGCGCATGCTGTTGATCATCGGCTCGAGTATCAGCCTGATCGGTTTGGGCATGCGGGTGGTAGCCATCCTCGGCGGCGGTGCTGCCGAGATGCGTTATGACGTGAGTAACCTCAAGCAAACCATCTCAGTCAGTATCGGCACGTTCACCGCGATGATGATTTCCCTCGGGTTGGTGCTGCTTGCCAAAGAGCGCAGTGAGTCGTTATTCCAGCGCCTGGCGTTACGCGATGTATTGACCGGGATTCTCAATCGTAGAGCCGTCCTCGAGCAGTTTTCCAATGAGCTGGAACGCGCGCGTCGAGACGCTTCCTACCTGGCGGTGGCGATGGTAGATATCGACCATTTCAAGCAGATCAATGATGTGCATGGACACCTGGCGGGTGATGAGGTGATTTGCCACTGCGTCAACCATCTCACCCAGCGCATTCGTGAGTCCGACAGTATTGGCCGTTATGGCGGTGAGGAGTTTCTGCTGTTGCTTCCCCGCACCAGCCCCGAAAGCGCTGTGGCGGTTCTGGACGAGTTGCGCGCTTCGGTGGCTGAGTCACCGGCTCGGTTCGGTGAGGCAACCATCTCATTGCGCATCAGTGTGGGGGTGTGCTGCGTGGTGCCAAATGACGATGACAGCATGGCAAGCCTGCTTGAACGTGCGGATGCAGCGCTTTATCAAGCCAAGGGGCAGGGGCGTAATACCTTGTGTTTGGCACCGTCGAATGTGCATCACGGTAAACCCAACTCCGTGAATGTCGTTGAGCACTGAACGCGAACGCAGGCCGCCAATTAGTTAGCTCCATTCGGGGCGACCAGCCTTTAGGCTTGATGATAGGTAAGTCCAGTAAACCCAAGCACGGAGTGCACTTGAATTTTAGGGGGGCTCCATGGTCCTAGCGTCAGCAGCCTGGATACCCGAACCTTACCTGTACCGGAAGAATTTCTATGAAGCTACTTGAGATCAGTACGTTTATTGCTCGTTGGCCCTTGCTGGGCTTGGTACCCCCCGCCGCTTGGATGGTGTCTCAAGACTGCGAAAACCAGGTTTTGGCCTTGCTGGCAGGCCTTGGCGCGGGTTATCGACGCCATGGAAACTGTGCCATCCACGAGAGTGCCGTTGTCGAGCAAGGGGCGGTGCTGAAAGGCGCGATCATCATCGGCGAAGGATCATTTGTAGCGGCGGGCGCTTACCTACGTGGAGGCGTTTACCTCGGCAGCAATTGCATTGTTGGCCCAAGCTGCGAAATGAAAAGCAGCTTCATGCTTGGTGGAAGCAAGTTGGCACATTTCAACTTTGTCGGCGACTCGTTGATTGACCAGTTCGCCTACGACTAAGCAGCGCCAACTTTAGAGCTGCCCATGCTCGCTATCGTGAATGCTGCAGCGCCGGGGCCTTACTCGAAGCGAGTGGAGAACTTAACGCTTGATGGTCGCCTTTGCTAAGGCCTCGGCAACTTCGCGGTTATTTCGCGAGACTGCCCCGTAGAAGGAACAGCGCAAGCGCGATCAGGCAGGCGGTCGTCTGCACACCGCCCAGTGCCGTGACCGGCGCAAATGTTAGTACCGATACCAGCCAGGTAGTCAGTGCAGCCGCCCCCATGGAAAAAAAGCCCAGCAGGGCGGAAGCCATCCCGGCTTCCTTGCCGAAAGGCCCCATGGTGATGGCTGTGCCCAATGGATTGGCCAGGCCCATGCCCCAAAGAAACGTGACCATTGAAAGGGCATACCACCCAAGGCTCGGATCGGACGGGCCTGCGAGGAGTAGCCCTGCGCCTGTCACGGCACAGGCAATACCGAGTGTGGTAATGAGTCTCGGGCCGTAACGGTGCGCCAGGCGCGGTGCCGCCATGCCAGCAGCAAACACAACGAATACCGTGCAGGCGAAGTACAGGCCTGTCTGCAACGACGTCAGGCCGATCCCTTTCATCAAAATAGCGGGGGCGGCGGCGAACGACGCGAACAGTCCGCTCATCAGCAGGCTCATCGAAAGGGCTGGCAGGATGAAGCGCTTATCGAGCGTCAATCGCCAATAGGCTTGCATTACGCTCTTGGCTGAATGCGGCGAGCGTCGGTCGGCTGGGTGGGTTTCACCAAGGCCGCGAACGTAGCAAAAGGCGAGCGCTATGGCCGCTAGCCCTACCAGGATAAAAATTGCCCGCCATCCAAGCGTGACCGACAGCACGCTCCCAGCCAGGGGGGAAAAACCTGGCGCTGCGGCGGTGGCAATCATGGTCAGCGACAAGGCACGAGCGAGCGCCTCTCCCTCAAACAGATCCCGCGCAATTGCGCGCGACAACACAGAGGCGGCGCACACGCCCAATGCCTGGATCACGCGCCCTGCAATTAGCGTATCGAGCGTGGTGGCGAGGCCTCCAATGACTGTGCCCACCACGAAGATCGCGAGTCCACCCAGCACCAGCTTCTTGCGCCCGTAGCGGTCAGCCAGTGGCCCGACCACCAACTGACCCAGGGCGAAGGCGATGAAAAAGCTGGACAGCGTCAGGCCAAGCTCGCGAGCGTCTACCCCCAAGTCTTCACCGATGACGGGGAACGCCGGCAGGATGATGTTCGTGGACAGCATGCTGATAGCCGCTAAACCTGCAAGCAACGCCACAGTTCTCCCGGTCAGCGGCTGGCTCAAGGGTCGAGATTGCTCGCTGATAACCGCCAATGTGCCTTTAGCCTCCATGCGTCACCTCCGCTGCCGGCTGTATAAAAACAACGTGGGTAGCGTCGCCTTGGAGGCCAACCTGTCGATAGGCAAAGGATGTAGTTTTGACATCGGCCACCTGGCTTGAAGAGTGGGCAAAAGTTGTCGTCATGGATTTGAATCCGTTGGCTTCTTTATTTTCAAGGGCTTTCAGGTTCAAGTACGCGGCCGAAAAAATCAGTCCCCTGCGGTGTCATCCGCGTCGTCGCCAAGGCATTCGATGCAGGCATCCAGAAGATCGTGCAATGCGGCGACGCGCTCGATGCCCAACAGTTCGTTGAGTGCTGTTTGCGCGAGCTTCCAGGCGCGCTGTGCTTCAGCTCGCTTCGCGTGTCCAGCCTCGGTTGCGTCGACAAGACGGCTGCGCGAATCATCGCCTGCACCGACCTTCAGCAAGCCTTGGGCCGCCAAAGGCTGAAGGTTCCTGGTCAATGTCGAAGCATCCATCTGCATGCGCTTTGCCAGATCACCGGGACGAATTGGCCCTAGCTTGACGACATGCGATAGCAGCGCGTACTGCGTGTTTTTCAACCCGGTCTCTGCGACATAGTGGTCGTAGTGGCGCGTCACCATGCGTGTGAGCTGGCGAAGCTTAAGGTTGGTGCATCCTTGTGGCTTGATCGGTTTATTCATGCGGTATATTGTACCTACAACTATTGCATATACAAGTATACCAGCAAGGAGCCACTGATGGATGTCGATCAGGTTGTTGCGCAATGGATTGAGGAGGAGCAGGCCGTCCGTGCTCGTCTTCAGGCACCTGATGCGATGCCCAGAGGGCAGGCTTTCAGCCTCACGGGGATGGAAGTCTTCGAGGCGATCTTTGCCGGGGAGTTGCCCCCTCCACCTATCGGAGACACTCTCGACTTTTTGCCTATGTACATGGAGCCCGGCGTGGCTGTCTTCCAGGGTCGGCCCGGGCGCAGGCATTACAATCCTATGGGCACCGTGCACGGTGGCTGGTTCGCAACGCTACTGGACTCTGCGGTGGGCTGCGCCGTGCATACAACGCTGGCGGTAGGCAAAGGCTATACCACGCTTGAACTGAAGCTCAATGTGGTGCGTGCCTTGACCGATGCGGTGCCGTTGGTGCGTGCTGAGGGCAAGGTGATTCATGTCGGGAGCCAGGTCGCCACGGCCGAGGGGCGGATCGTCGGCCCTGATGGAAGGCTATACGCGCACGCCACCACGACGTGCCTGATCTTCGATCACCCCAAAACCCCTTCGATGAGCGCTGGTGGCCGAGGCTGAAATCGATGTTTGGACCCGATCCGGACGCCGATCGGCACCGGCGGCGGCGCGCTGAAAGGCACCTGATGTGATTAACGGAGAAAACATGAAATACCTATCATTCGGCAAGACGGGCTTGCAGGTTTCACAGGTAGCTCTTGGTACGGGTAACTTCGGTACTGGCTGGGGCCATGGCGCCGATCAGGATACCAGCAAGGCGATTTTCAACGCGTACGTCGAAGCGGGCGGCAACTTTATCGATGGCGCAGACGTTTACCAGTTTGGGCAATCAGAAGAGCTGCTCGGCACCCTGCTGGAGGGGCAGCGCGAGAACTTCATACTCGCGACCAAATACTCCACGGGCGCACAACCAGACGCTAACCGGCTTGTCACCGGCAACAGTCGCAAGGCGATGGTGGCCTCGGTGGAGGCAAGCTTGAAACGTCTGCGCACTGATCGCATAGACCTCTACTGGGCGCATTGGCCGGATGATGTCACACCTGCCGAAGAAATCGTTCGAGGGTTCGAGGATCTTGCGCGGGCGGGCAAGATTCTTTACGCCGGTCTCTCCAACTTCCCAGCATGGCGGCTGTCGCGGGCAGTCACCCTCGCCGAACTCACCCATGCGGTGCCGATCGCCGCAGCGCAGTTCGAGCACAGCTTGGTTCGGCGTGAACCTGAGGCTGATTTGTTTCCAGCCTCTCATGCGCTGGGGCTCGGAATCGTCACCTGGTCCCCACTGGGCGGGGGCATGCTGACCGGCAAGTATCGCAACGGGGAGAAGGGACGTGCCGAGGCGTTGGGTGGCAAGGTTTTTCAACCGGAGAACAGCGAGCATCGCACTAAGGTGCTCGATACAGTGATCGCGGTCGCTGACGAACTTGGTGTCAGCCCAGGGCAGGTCGCAATCGCCTGGGCGGGTACACATGGTTCGGTTCCCATCATCGGCCCTCGGTCAGTTACCCAGTTGACCGACAACCTTGGTGCACTGTCGGTCGAACTGTCGGCGCAGCAGATCAGTCGCCTTGACGCCGTTAGCAGTCTGCTTCCTTCGGCGACGGCAAGGACGCCCATTCCCTGGGCTACGGGTAATGCAAGTCACGCCGTTGCCTGATGTATTCGATACTCGACATACCCACTCAGGTGCACCTGGATTTTCTGTTGGGGGCCGTTATTCGTTTTAAGCGGAGCCCGAATCGCCCCCGCCAGCTACACAAAATCCTGTGCACCCTCGCAAGCCTTCGAACGTGCTTGCACCACCCCCGAGCCGGCTACAAAATCTTCTTTGCGCAGCGCCGTCAGGGCAATCAACGACATCACACCAGTGCCAATGTAGAAATACCACGGTGAGGTAATGTCGCCGGTTTGCTGGATCAACCACGTTGAAATAAACGGCGCGCTGCCGCCGAATACGGCCACCGGAACGTTGTAGGCCACCGCGATGCCGGTCGAGCGGATACGCGTTGGCAACAGTTCGCTCATGGTTGCGTAGGTCGACGAGGCGTACAGCCCGAAGGTGATCGCCACCGCCATCAACGGAAGGAAAAACGTCGCCGGCGTCGCGTCCGGCGCGGATTTGAAGAACCAGTACATCGCCAGCGTCGCCAACACCCCGACTACCATCAGGAATGGTTTACGCCCGTACTTGTCGGTGAACGCTCCCCCCAGCGGCATCACGAGGGCCGCCGACAGGCTGGCGATGAACACGTAAAACAATGTGGTGCCGCTGTCGAATTTCAGGATGCGCGACATGTAGGTCGAGGCGAACGTCAGCACCAGGTAAAAGATTGAACTGTGCAAGGTGATGATGAAAAACACCAAGGTAATTGCCCGCTTCCACTGCCAGACTTCACGCAAGGGTGCCTTCGACGTTTCCCCGGCCTTTTGCAGCGCCAGAAATTCCGGGCTGTCTTCCAGCTTGAGGCGGATGTACATCGAAATCAGGCCCATGGGGCCCGCGATCAGGAACGGAATGCGCCAGCCTCCGGCCTGCATCGTTTCGGCGCCGAGCACCCAGGTCATCCCGTTGGCGACAGCACCGCCCAGCACCAGCCCCAGCACGGCCGTCACCATCAGCCAGCAAGTGGAGAACCCGCGTCGACCAGGGCCCGCGTACTCGGAAATGAAGCTGGTGATGGTGCCAATTTCGCCTCCGGCCGAGAAACCCTGCACGCAGCGGATCAGCACCAGCAGGATAGGGGCCGCGATGCCGATGGACGCGTAAGTGGGCAGCAAACCCAGCAAACAGGTCGAGCCAGCCATCATGAACAGTACGGTAATCAGGGTTTTGCGACGGCCGATCTTGTCGGCCAGCGGGCCGAAAAACAGGCCGCCCAACGGCCGAATGAAGAAGCTCAACGCGAACGCGGCAAAGCTGCTGAGCAAACTGGTGGCGGGGTCATCCGACACGAAAAACGCCTGGCCGATGTACACCGCCAGAAAACCATACACGCCGTAGTCATACCATTCGATGAGGTGCCCGGACGTCGCACCGATAAACGCGCGGCGGCGCTGCCGGGCGAGATTGTGTTGTTGAGTAGCCATCGTCGTATTCCTGTCTTGTTTTTATTGATGGAAATTTCTATTGATGGAAAACAGGCGTTTCACTGGGATGTGGCAACGCTCGCGGCCTCCTTGAGCCATTGGCGCAGGTCGGTTTTGAGGATTTTTCCGTAGCTGTTTTTTGGCAGCTCGGTGCGAAACAGGTATTTCTTCGGCTTCTTGAACGACGCCATACGCTCGATAAACCAGTGGTTGAGCTGACCTTCATCCAGGCTGCTCTGGTCACGGGCGACCACGAACGCCACTACCGACTCGCCCCAATCCGCGTCCGGCTCGCCCACCACGCACACTTCGAATACGCCCGGATGTGCTGCCAGCACCTCTTCCACCTCACGCGGATACACGTTGCTGCCGCCGGTGATGATCACGTCCTTGGAACGGTCAGTCAGGGTCAGATAACCCTGCGCGTCGAGGTAGCCGATGTCGCCAGTGAACAGCCAACCATCCACCAGGACCTCGCGCGTCGAGGCGTCGTTGCGCCAGTAACCGTGCATCACCGTTGCCCCGCGCACTGCGATTTCTCCGGGCTGCCCGGTGCCAAGGGTTTCGCGCGTAGCGCCGACGATGCGAATCTCGATGCACGATTGCGCCCGTCCCACTGACGATGCCAGGCGTGCCCAATCCGTATGGTTGCGATCAGCGATCAGTTCCCGGGGCAGGGCGCTGACCGTCATCGGGCTTTCACCCTGGCCGTAAATCTGCACCAGCCGAGGGCCAAAGGTGTCCACGGCATTCTGCAAGTCCGCCAGGTACATCGGCGCGCCACCGTAGACGATGGTTTTCAGGCCTTCACCGGCATACCCTTGCTGGCGTGCCTGCTCGACCATGCGCTTGACCATGGTCGGCGCGGCGAACAGCGTCACATTGCCAAGTGAAGTGGCCAGTTCAAACAACTCGACCGCTTTGAATCCGCGAGACACTGGCACCACATGCCGTGCGCCGCAACGCACATGGATGAAGTTGTACAGTCCGGCGCCGTGGGACATAGGTGCGGCGTACACCACCGAATCACCTTCGTGCACCGGGTCGACATCGATCGGGTAACACAGCGACATCGCCATCAAGTTACCGTGGGATAACATCACGCCCTTCGAGCGCCCGGTGGTCCCCGAGGTATAGAACAACCAGGCCAGATCATCGGCATGCCGTGGGACCGGAGTGTTGGTCGGCAGCAACTCAATCGAGAATTCGATCATGTCGTTCAGCCCAACCCATTCCCTGCACCCTTCAGGTAACTGGGCCTGGTCAAACAGCGTGCCGTCGTCGGTAAAGATCAGCCGCGCTTGCGCGTTGTCGGCGATCCAGCCGGCTTCGTTGCGATGCAGTTTGCAGTTGATCGGCACCGCAACCGCGCCGACCCACCAGATGGCGTACAGCAGTTCCAGGTATTGACAGCAGTTTTTCATGAAGAGGGCGACGCGGTCGCCGGGCTGAATGCCGTGTTGCTCGCTGAGCGTCATGGCCCGCCGCCGCACGTTTGTGGAGAACTGCTGGTAATCGGCAACTTGTCGAGCACCTTCGAACAACGCAGGCCGCATCGGCCAGCGATGGGCTGCGTCATTCAGCCAATTGGCAATGTTCATGGCTATGCTCTCCGTGCCTGAAGCACCGAGGCGTAGTTGGCCACGGCCATTCCGCCCATGTTGAACAGCAGCCCGAATTCGGCGTTGGGTACAGCGATACCGATGGCCTGTCCGGTCAGTTGTCGGAAGGCCATGGCGTGCATCGACACGCCCGTGGCGCCCACGGGATGACCCTTGGCCTTGAGCCCGCCGGACAGG